>Ga0255139_1000436_pt1 | contig 13474 bp, 12 predicted proteins | sample Law_Colum_RepB_8_FD_188549 | JGI IMG/M metagenome (GOLD analysis project Ga0255139, IMG submission 188549) | Freshwater microbial communities from St. Lawrence River, New York, United States - Law_Colum_RepB_8d | ecosystem: Environmental > Aquatic > Freshwater > River | place: USA: New York...
GCTAGAGACTTGTGCCCTGAGCAGTGCCGCCGGCAGCATCCGTACCGGCAGCTCGCTCATGACGCTGCGTCATATGGTTGCCAACGGCCTGGGCAGCACGTTTATCCCGGCTATTGCCGAACCTTACCTAGTCGATGACGACGTTATTTCTCGGCCGCTCAAACCTGCCCCTATGCGCCAAATCGTACTTGCCAGCCGCTACCGCTTCCCGCGTCGGCGCGCCTTAGAGGCACTCACACAAGCCTTGCAATCGTTGCAACTCCCGGGCGCTGTTCGTCTCACATGACATCGGCCAGCGGTTTTCTTCACTCGCTGCCCATGCGTCAACTCCGTGGCGTAGGCCCGGCGCTGGCTGAAAAGCTCGCGAAACTGGGCATTAACACGGTTGAAGACCTGCTGTTTCTTCTCCCTCGCCAATACGAAGACCGTAGTCAAATCACGCCCTTCGGCGCGTTGATTCCTGGCATGACCACCTTGGCCGAAGGCGAAGTGAAGCTCGCGGATATCGCACTCGGTCGCCGCCGCGCCTTGCTCATTCGTCTGCGTGACCACACGGGCGGACTCACCCTGCGCTTTTACCATTTCCGTCAAAGTCAAAAAGAAAGCTACCGGCCAGGTCTGCGCGTACGCGTTTTTGGTGAGGTGCGCCTGGGCCCGCTAGGGCCAGAAATGGTGCATCCTGAAGTCGAGTTCCTGAGTGAAGAAGCGGCGTCGCCCGAGTCCGGCCTGACCGCCACGCTCACGCCGATTTACCCGTTGGTGGATGGCCTGACGCAACGCCGATTGCGGGAGTTAATGGCACGAGCCCTGCCCCTGCTGGATCAAACCGATGCACTGGTGGATGTGCTGCCCGCGCGCAGCAGCGGCGGTTGGACCTTGGCCGATGCCCTGCGCTATGTGCATGCGCCACCGCTCGATAGCGACCGCCGTCGCTTGCTTGCGGGCGAGCATCCTGCGCAACAACGATTAGCCTTCGAGGAGCTGGTGGCGCATCAGCTCAGCCTGCTGCAACGGCGCCAGCGCCAACGACAGTGGCCCGCGCCTGCCTGCACCGACAGTGCCCAACTCAGTGAACAATTTCTTCACCAACTGCCCTTTCAACTGACCCACGGTCAGCAGACGGTACTGCACGAAATTCGACACGATCTGCAACAACCCACGCCTATGCTGCGCTTGGTTCAAGGGGATGTAGGCTCTGGCAAAACCGTGGTAGCCGCACTCGCTGCCTGCCCGGTACTCGCCGCTGGTTACCAAGTGGCCATCATGGCCCCCACGGAAATTCTGGCAGAGCAACATCGCCAGCGCTTTCAAAGTTGGTTCGAGCCCTTGGGCATTCCGGTGGGATGGCTGGCCGGCAAAGTCACCGGAAAGGCGCGGCAGGCCCAGCTCAACAGCCTAGCCTCGGGCGATTGTCGCCTGGTCACCGGCACGCACGCGCTGTTTCAAGACAGCGTGCAATTTGCCCGATTAGGTTTGGTGATTATTGATGAGCAACATCGCTTCGGTGTTGAGCAACGCTTAGCGCTGACCCGACGCGGCCTGGCCAGCGGATTCGCACCTCATCAACTCATCATGACAGCCACCCCTATTCCGCGCACGTTGGCCATGAGCGCTTATGGCGATCTCGATACGTCCGTGATCCAGGGCTTGCCACCGGGTCGTCAACCCATTCAAACCGTCGTGCTTCCCGCCACACGACGCGATGACCTGATCACGCGTATTGCTCATCATGTCGCCAGTGGTCAGCAGGTGTATTGGGTGTGCACGCTGATTGAAGACAATGAAGAAATCCAAGCGCAAGCCGCAGAGGTCGCTGCTGAACTGCTGCGGGAGTCTCTGCCCCACCTCGCGATTGGCTTAATTCATGGCCAGCTAAAGGCGGCTGACAAAGCCGCCATCATGACCGCCTTCGCGCGCGGTCAAATTGCCGTGCTCGTCGCCACCACCGTCATTGAGGTCGGCGTGGATGTACCCAACGCCAGTCTGATGGTGATTGAAAACCCGGAACGTTTAGGGTTGTCTCAGCTCCATCAGTTACGCGGGCGTGTGGGGCGAGGTTCGGCTGCGAGCTTCTGCGTGCTGCTTTATCAAACCCCGTTATCCAGTCTCGGACGCGAACGCCTGCAGATTATGCGCGACTCGCAAGATGGTTTTGTCATTGCAGAAAAGGATCTTAGCTTGCGCGGCCCCGGCGAAGTACTGGGCACTCGTCAAACCGGTGATATCAGTTTTCGCATGGCGGATTTGCTGCGTGATCAACACTTGTTAGAGCCCGCTCGCATACTGGCAGAACATCTAATGCGAGATAACGCTAGACTTGAGCAAGCACTCCTGCAACGCTGGGTTGCAGAAAAAGACCATTACGCGACCGTTTAAACACAATTCCAACACATTGCATGGGCTTTGCACTTCCCGTACTGACTATCGATTGGTAAATTGTTAATCGTACTTTTGTTCAATGGATGACGATATGCCCCTATCGCGTTTGAATCGCTTAGTGATGCTCTGCTTATGTGCAGGCATATCGGCGGCATATGCTGCCCCTAGCATCAAAGGTGATCGCAGCACCGTCTCCTTGGCGCAAACTCGTCTAGAGGCCCAGCGTGGGTCGCCCGAAGCTCAATACAACTTTGCCATTTTTTACTACAACGGCGATGGCTTAGTGCGGAATCGCACCAAAGCAGCCGAGTGGTTTACCAAGTCCGCCAGACAAGGCTTGGATCGTGCGCAATACAACCTAGGCGCGCTGTATTTCAGCGGCTTGGGTGTGGAGCGCGACTTTAAAGTGGCCAACACCTGGTTCCGTATGGCTGCTGAACAAAATTACCCACCAGCCCTTTACGCCTTAGGCATGTCTTATTACGAGGGCAAGGGCCTTCCGCAGGATCGCCGCAAAGCTGCAGAGCTGCTAACCCGAGCAGCAAAACGGGGTTCAGCTCTCGCGCAAAATAACTTAGGCCTGATGTATGACCAAGGCATTGGTGTGCCGCAGGACAAAGGCAAGGCCGCCGACTGGTATGAGGAGGCCGCTGATCAAGGCATCGTAGAGGCGCAATTTAACTTGGCGCAGATGTACTACAGCGGAGAGGGTGTTCGTCAGAATCGTCGCAAGGCTGCCCGTTGGTTTGAACAAGCGGCGAATCAAGGCTATGCCAAAGCCATGTCACGCCTTGGCGATATGTACTTAACGGGAGATGGCGTGGAGCAAGACATTGATCGTGCCCGCACGTTGTACAAGCAAGCGGGGGCTGCAGAGCAACGCTAACTCGAGTACCTCTGCATAAGAAAATGCCGGCAATTAATGCCGGCATTTTTTACCCTGTTTCCGCTTTTGGCTTAGGCCAAAATCGCTGGCAGCGCCTTGGCCATTTCCGATTTCACTTTCATATCGGTGGCATAGCTACCCGTTAAGGCAAAGCCCAACAAGTCGCCATTAGCCGCCCGGAAGCTAGCTTTCACATTAGCGCCATCCGCCTCCACTTCCCAAGCACCTTCGGTATTCGGGGCTACTGGCGAGACCACAATTGGGCAAATCGGTGTTTTGATTTGTACCGGCATGGCGGGGTAGCTCACCGGCGTGGCTTCACCGGCCAGCGTTTTAGCCAACGCACGCGCTGCGGCCATTAGCGGCAACACATACATCAACACTTTGCCGGACACCTCGGCGCAATCGCCCAGCGCATAGATATGCTCGTCGCTGGTACGCAGCAAACGATCGGTCACGATACCGCGAGCCGTCTCTAAGCCTGCAGCCTGAGCCAACGCAACACGCGGGCGCAAACCAATGGCAGAAAGCACCACATCTGCTGACACGGTCTTGCCATCAGACAGCGTGACGAGCACGCCATCGCCGGCCAGATCGACCGCCGTTACCCCTGCAAAATGGAAGTTCACGCCGAGTGAGCGCAAGCCATCCTCCACCGCTGCTGAAGCACGCTCCGGCAACAAGGTGGGTAACGGGCGCCCCATAGGCTCCACCAACTCCACCGCAAAACCACTGGCCGACAAGTCATTGGCAAATTCACAACCAATCAGACCACCACCAATAATGAGTACGCGCTTGCCGTTATCGCCAATGGCGGTACGGAAGCGGACGTAGTCTTCCAAGTCGTTAACCGTGTAGACGCGCTCGCCGCCATTCCCACCCAAAGGTGGACGGAAAACATCAGCGCCTACCGCCAGCACGAGGTCGCCATAGGCCAGCGTTTCGCTGCTGCCGTCGGCAGCCTGCACAGTAACCGTCTGAGCAGCACGGTCTATTAACGTCACGGCCACATGCGAGTGCACGGTCGCTTTCAGTTGCGTAGCCATGTCTGCAGCCGACGCCATCGCGATGGCATCCGCTGTTTTGCCCTTGCTCAATCCGTTCGAGAGCATGGGCTTGGAATAGCTGCGCCCATCATCCTGCGAAATCAGCACGAGCTCTCGCTCGGCATTGAGCTTGCGGTATTCGCGGGCCAGCGTGTAACCCGCCAGACCCGTACCGAGGATGATTAACGGGCGCATGACTTAAATCTCCACCATTTCAAAGTCATCTTTACCCACGCCACAATCTGGGCACAGCCAATCTGCTGGAATGTCATTCCACGATGTCCCGGCGGGAACGCCGTCCCACGGCATGCCTACGGCTTCGTCATAAATGAAACCACATACGATGCATTGCCACTTCTTCATAATTTACCCCTGATTCATCAAATTCGTTTCGGATTTATGATCGCCACTGTGACAGCGTCGATACGGTACGCGCGCCAGCTGGCACATGCAATTCGGCGCGCTATGTTACATCAAACCCTTACATCAAACACTGTCATGCTTGAACGTTCGCCAACACCTGCTTGTAGTGATTGGCATGGCGCTCTTCGACCTTGGCCAGCGCGGCAAAACGTTTCTCTGCTTTCAACAGCGCCTGCTGGAACCACTGAGCATGCTCCTGCGACTCAGCAATCTGCTCGCTAAACTCTTGGATGGCATCCGCGTTGTTCTCCGCCACCGCTGTTTCGCGGAACTTAGGGTACATTTCAGTGTACTCGTAGGTCTCGCCGGCAATCGCCGTTTCCAACATGTTGGCGGGCGTGAGCGTTTCTTTTGGATAGAGAATATCCAAGTGACCGAAGGCGTGTTGAATTTCCTGCTTCGCCGTTTCTTCAAACGCGGCGGCCGTGGCTTCATCGCCCATGGCACGAGCCACTTTGGCAAAGTAGCTGTACTTCATGAAGGCCATCGACTCGCCAGCGAAAGCGGCTTCCAAGTTTTTTCCGGTCACGGTAACGTTGATTTTCATGCTGCATACTCCTCGTAGAATCGGCTGCGAACAGGGGCTAGCTGCTCGGTACAAGGGCACTTTAACCAGACCCAAAAACAATAGAAAATATATTATTTATAATTAAATGATAGCTAATGGCTATGGCTATAAGCTTCGTTAGCTTGCGTCCCCTGAAACACATCGTCATGCTCGCGCCATCATGCAAAAACACCGCACGCATTGGCATCACCCAGCGCTCTGGCTTCCGTCGACACGGCACTGGCAAATTGCTCCCCCCACGCAATGGCGAAGCTGGCTCAAGGAGCCCGGCTCGCTCACCGCGCGCCTGCAACGCAAAGCGCAGGGCCAACTACGCGTACGCGTTTTACACGAGGGCTGGGCGCTGCCGCATCGCGAAGAGCGGGCGCAATTGGGTTTGGCTGCTGGCCAATTGGCGTGGATTCGTGAGGTTCAACTGATTTGCCAGAACGACGTGTGGGTTCAAGCCCGCTCCATCTTGCCGCGCAGCAGCCTCATCGGCATGGGGCGTCGTTTAACGCGGCTGGGCAATCAATCTCTGGGCAGTGTTCTTTTCCGCAACCCGCAATTGGTTCGCGGCGACATTGCCTGCGCGCAAATTCTGCTGCGGAATCAATTATGCTGGGCGAGGCGATCACGCCTGTCTCTGCAAGGCCATCCGGTCTTGGTCGCAGAGGCATTTTTACCTGCGCTTTTGGACTGACTCGCTATGGCCTCTTTCGCTTCGCGCCTGCCCGACTTTATTGCCCTCATGCGACTCGATCGCCCCATCGGCATTTGGCTATTGCTCTGGCCTACGCTATGGGCCGTCTGGATTGCAGACGACGGTCATCCTAGCCTGTCTATCGTGCTGATTTTCACCCTAGGCGTGGTGTTTATGCGCTCCGCCGGCTGTGTCATTAACGACTATGCTGATCGGCATTGGGATGGCGAAGTTGCACGGACGGCAGATCGTCCACTGGTCACTGGCCGTGTCAGTGCGAAAGAGGCCCTGCTGCTGTTTGCACTCTTAGTCGGCCTCAGCGCCTCGCTGCTGCTCTGGCTAAACCGCGAAACGTTTTATTGGTCTTTTGGCGCATTGGCCTTAGCCACGCTGTATCCGTTTATGAAGCGCCACACCTATTTACCGCAAGTGGTCTTAGGCGCCGCGTTTTCGTGGGCCATCCCAATGGCCTTTGTGGCCCAAGGCAAATCACCCGATGCCCTGTGCTGGCTGCTATACAGTGCCAACCTGGCCTGGACTGTGGCCTACGACACGCAATACGCGATGTGTGATCGCGACGATGACCTGAAAGCGGGAATCAAATCCACCGCCATTTTGTTTGGTGAGCTCGACTTGCTCATGGTTGGCCTGCTGCAAGGCCTGTTTTTAGTCGGCTTGTTCCTGCTAGGGCAACAGCTCAGCCTAGGCTGGCCTTGGTATGCGGGCCTGCTGGCCGCTTTCATACTGTTTGCTTTGCAGGCATGGCAAACTCGCGCTCGGGAGTCGCAAGCTTGTTTGGATGCGTTCAAAAACAACCATTTGGTGGGTTTGGTCGTATTTATCGCACTCTTGGGCGGATGGCTTTTTCACGCCACGACATGAAATAGTAATATTTCCGTCATGAAATCTGCGTGTAATGAGAGTGTCACTTCACTCACGGTAAACCGTCACATGAAAAACGAACGCATTTTAATCGTCGATGATGAAGCCGCTATCCGCGAGATGATCGCTATCGCCCTGGATTTAGCCGGCTTTGAGTGCATTGAGGCCGAAGATGCCCTGCAAGCACATCACCTGGTCGTCGATGAGCGCCCTGCCCTGATTTTGCTCGACTGGATGTTGCCCGGCATGACCGGCATCGAGCTGGCGCGTCGCCTCAAGCGTGACGAGAACACCAGTGAAATCCCCATCATCATGCTCACCGCACGCGGCGAGGAAGACAACAAGATCCAAGGCCTGGATGCCGGTGCCGACGACTACATCACCAAACCGTTCTCGACCCGTGAGCTGATCTCGCGAATTAAGGCCGTACTTCGCCGCTCCAGCGCATTGAACCAGGAGAAGGCGATTGAGGTTGAAGGCCTGAAGCTCGACCCGGTCAGCCACCGGATTACCGCGCACGACAAGCCCGTGGAAATGGGCCCAACCGAATACCGTCTGCTGGCCTTTTTCATGAGCCACCCCGAGCGTGCCTACACGCGCACACAGATGCTCGATCAGGTCTGGGGCGGCAATGTCTATGTTGAAGACCGGACCATTGATGTTCATATCCGCCGTCTGCGCAAAGCGCTGGAGCCCTTCGGCTTCGAACGCTTTATTCAGACTGTTCGCGGCACCGGCTACCGCTTCTCGACGCAAGTCGAGGATCGCGCTGAGGCGCCGTGAAGCGATATCTCCCCGAACGCGAAACCAGTGAGCTCCTGTTAGCCATCGTTGCTGCAGGCGCGGTCGGCTGGTTTTTTGGTATTGCCGGATGGACAGTTGCCGCCGTCTTGGTGTTATTTCTCTGGCGCTCACTGCGCGATCTTGAGCGTTTACGTGAGTGGTTGCGCAACCCGGAGCAAGACGTTCCAGACAGTAAAGGCAGCTGGGATGAAGTCTTTCAGGACATTTATCAGCTGCGTCGCAATGAGCGTCGATCACGCGACAATCTGCTCAATATTATCGAGCGCGCGCGCGCGTCGGTTTCAGCCCTTGAAGAGGCCGTCACACTCATCGACAGTGCGGGTAATTTGGAGTGGTGGAACCCCGCCGCGCAAGCCTTGCTGGGCATACGCCCGCGAGACCGAGGCCAACCCATCCTTAACCTCATTCGTACGCCCAGCTTTAATCGCTACTTCCAACACGGCCCCTATGAAGAAGGCCTGAAAATGGCATCGCCGCGAACGCCGGGGCAGCAACTGCAATTCGAAATTACCCGCTTCGGTGATAACGACAGGCTCATGATTGTGTACGACATCACGCGCCTGCATAACCTCGAACAAATGCGCAAAGACTTTGTCGCAAACGTGTCGCATGAGTTAAGAACGCCGCTCACCGTACTCAGTGGTTACTTAGAAACGCTCAACGATCAGATCGAAGATTTCGCGCCGCGCTGGACGCGTGCATTGAGCCAAATGCAGCAGCAAGCCACGCGCATGAATAACCTGGTGAATGACCTACTCATGCTGTCTCGCTTAGAGAGCCAGCCGGAAGATCGCGAACCGCAATGGGTTGATGTGCCTAGACTGTTGCGCCAAATCCATCACGATGCCGAGTCGATGGCCAAGCCCAAAGGTCAAAGTGTGACGCTGGAAGTTGAGGACGGCCTGTGTCTGCTAGGACGCGAAGCCGACTTGCGCTCGGCCTTTTCCAACCTGGTCACCAATGCCGTTAAGTACACGCCAGACAACGGCCTGATTCATGTGCGCTGGTGGTCTGACAGCCAAGGCGCGTACTTCCGCGTTAGCGATAACGGCATTGGTATTGACCCTGTTCATGTGCCTCGCCTCACCGAACGCTTCTATCGCGCCGATGCCGCCCGCAGCTCAGCGACCGGCGGTACGGGTCTGGGGCTGGCTATCGTTAAGCATGTGTTGATGCAGCATAAAGGACATCTCGATATTCACTCCGACCTGGGCAAAGGCTCGCGTTTCAGCTGCATCTTCCCCTCATCGGTTATTGCTGAGATTATCGATCACTGACCATTTCGTTCACCATTCGCGCGAGGCCACCATGCAATTTCATGAGTACGTTCAATACGACGCCCTCGGTTTAGCGCAACTGGTGCGGCAAGGCGAGGTGCAGCCCGATGAGTTGTTACAGTTGGCCCTAGCGCGTATTGAGCAGGTGAATCCGCTCATTAACGCCGTGGTTCGAACCTTTCCAGAAGCCGCTCGCGTGCAGCGTGCCGATCAAGTGCCGGGCACACCGTTCTATGGCGTGCCGTTTCTAACGAAAGACTTACTCGCGGCCGTCGCCGGTCAGCCACTGGGTTGCGGCTCCCGCTTTGCGCTCAACACGCTGGTGTCGTCACAGCACAGCTCGTTGGTCGAACGCTTCATATCCGGCGGCCTCACACTCTTTGGCCAAACAGCCAGCCCTGAATTTGGCTTAATGCCCTGCACTGAGCCTGTTTCTACAGGCATTACGCGTAACCCGTGGCATCTGGATCGTACGCCCGGTGGTTCTAGCGGTGGCTCTGCCGCTGCCGTAGCAGCCGGCATTGTGCCCATGGCGAGCGCCGGTGATGGTGGCGGCTCCATTCGCACCCCTGCGGCCAGCACCGGCCTATTTGGCTTAAAGCCTTCACGCGGTCGTCAACCGCAAGGCCCGCGAGCAGGCGACCACTGGTTTGGCTTTGCCGTAGAACATGCCATCACGCGTAGCGTACGCGACTCAGCCGCTTTGCTTGACCTGACCGCTGGGGCCTTGCCCGGCAGCAGCTTTCAACTCAGTAAACCTAACGTGCCGTACTTAGACCAGTTGAACGTCGCGCCTGGCCGCCTGCGTATTGCGCTGACGCTAACGCCGGTGGTTAGCCGCCAACTGCACTCCGACTGCCTCGCTGCGCTAGAGGCTACCGCCAAGCGCTTAACGGATTTAGGGCATGAGGTCATTGTTAGCGATCCACCCCTTGTGGGTGATGACTTCATTTTTCATTATGTGCGTCTGCTCGCTGCCGACACCGCCGCGACACTCGCTGAGTTGGAAGTAAACGTGGGTCGCAAAGCCAAGCGTCACGAGCTCGAACCTCGCACCTGGGCCTTAATTCATATGGGTCGCGCCATCCGTGGTGATGAGCTGGTGAAGTCGCAGTGGTCACTGCAAAAAATCTGTCGCGACTATGCGGAATGGGCTAATAGCTTTGATGTGGTGGTTTCCGCCGCCTTGGGCAGCCCGCCTCTGGCGATTGGGGCACTCAACCCCGATTTTGGCCAACGCACCTTATTGGCTTTAGCGAATAACCTGCCCTTGGGCAGCGTGGCTAAACAGCGCGACTTCATTCTGTCCAATGCCCGCGATATTTTTGATTACACCGCTTACACCATGCCGTCGAATGCCGCTGGTCTGCCTTCTATGTCGGTGCCCTTAGATTGGAATGCTGACGGCCTGCCCATAGGCACCTTATTCACGGCGCGCTACGGCGATGAGGCCACGTTATTCCGTCTCGCCAGGCAATTGGAGCTGGCCTACCCCTGGGCCGACAAACGCGCCAGCGCCATCCCGTTTTAAGGGCATAAAAAAACCGGCGATACGATCGCCGGTTTTTTTAACGCACTCAGTTTTCGAGCTTGCGTTGCACCTGCTCATAGCTGCTGTGACGCACATCCGCACCCTTCACCAAGAAGATTAACTGCTCGGAGATATTGCGGGCGTGGTCGCCAATGCGCTCCAGCGAACGCAATACGCCCATGACATTGAGCACGCGCGAAATAGCGCGTGGGTCTTCCATCATGTAAGTCACCAGCGCACGCGTAGCGGTCTTGTACTCGATATCGATTTCGGCATCGGCCTGCATGACCTTGAAGGCCTGATTGGCATCGAAGTGCGCGAACGCATCTAGCGCTTCGTGAATCATTAAGCGCACCTGATTGCCGATGTGACGGCACTCCAGGTAGCCGCGTGGCGACTCGCCTTCTTCGCACAGCGAAAGGGCTGCGCGCGCGATCTTGGCAGCTTCGTCACCCATGCGCTCGAGATCGGTAATGGATTTACCAATGGCGATAATCATGCGCAAATCGGATGCCGCAGGCTGGCGACGCGCCAAAATACGAATAATTTCTTCGTCAATCCCCGACTCCATCTGGTTAATTCGGCGGTCATTTTCTTGTACGGATGACGCCAGTGCCGAGTCGGCATCGAGCAAGGCGTTAATACTGTCCGATACTTGCTTTTCAACCAGACCACCCATGGCGAGGAAGTGGGTACGAACTTCCTCCAGCTCTGCGTTGTACTGGCCGGAAATATGGTGAGCGTAATCTTTGCTTTGCATGGTCTTAGCTCCGCCTCATTAACCGTAACGGCCGGTGATGTAGTCTTCGGTTTGTTTATTTTTCGGGTTGGTGAAAAGCGTATCGGTATCACCGTGCTCCACCATCTTACCGAGGTACATAAAGGCAGTGTAATCGGACACACGCGCTGCTTGCTGCATGTTGTGAGTCACGATGAGAATGGTGAAGCGCTCGCGCAGGTCGTTGATCAGCTCTTCCACTTTCAGCGTGGAAATCGGGTCTAGCGCCGAGCATGGCTCATCGAGCAACAGCACTTCGGGCTCTACAGCAATGGCGCGGGCAATGACCAAACGCTGCTGCTGACCGCCGGACAGGCCAAGCGCAGACTCGTTCAAACGGTCTTTCACTTCGTCCCAGAGGGCCGCGCCTTTCAGCGAGTTTTCCACCACTTCGTCGAGTACACGCTTATTGTTTTGGCCTTGCAAACGCAGACCATAAGCGACGTTTTCATAGATCGTCTTCGGGAATGGGTTGGCTTTTTGGAACACCATCCCAACACGACGACGCAAATCAGTGATGTCTACCGAACGGTCAAAAATGTTCTGGCCATCGAGCTTGATCTCGCCATTGATGCGGCAGCCATCAACCAGATCATTCATACGGTTGAACGTACGCAACAGCGTCGACTTACCGCAACCGGACGGGCCGATGAATGCCGTCACGCGCTTTTTCGGAATCTTCATGTTGACGTCGAAGAGCGCCTGCTTGTCGCCGTAGAACAAGTTCAGATTGTGTGTTTCCACACACACTTCTTCGCTGCCTAACTGCAGATGGCGGCTGGTACGACCCATTGCGCCATCGTCGTTGCCAGTCATGTTGTAACCCTTGCTTGCAGTTACTGGGGTGTCATTAGTCATGGGCTTGTCCATATCGAAACTCATCGCTCTTCTCAGGATTCTGTCAGGTTGTGATGGCTGGTGTCTCCACCAGCCGTCCTAATTAGTTTTCCAGGGCCTTGTACTTTTCACGCAGGCGGTTACGCAGGCTGATTGCCGACAGGTTCAGCGCAACCACCACCGTCACCAGCAGGAACGCGGTGGCGTAAACCAGCGGACGTGCCGCTTCAACGTTGGGGCTCTGGAAGCCGACGTCGTAAATATGGAAGCCCAAGTGCATAAACTTACGCTCGAGATGCAGGAACGGTGCGTTCATGTCGAGTGGCAGCGTGGGAGCCAGCTTCACCACACCCACCAGCATCAGCGGCGCTACTTCACCAGCTGCACGGGCAATTGCCAGAATAACACCGGTCAAAATCGAGGGCGTTGCCATGGGCAGAATGACGCGCCACAAGGTTTCAGCCTTGGTTGCACCCAGTGCCAACGAGCCTTCCTTAAGCGCACGCGGAATACGCGACAAGCCTTCTTCGGTCGATACAATCACCACCGGCAAAGTCAGCAAGGCCAGGGTGATGGCCGCCCAAAGCAGGCCCGGCGTGCCGAATACAGGCGCTGGCGAGGCTTCGGGGTAGAACAGGGCATCAATATTGCCGCCCAAGAAATACACGAAGAAGCCCAAGCCAAACACGCCGTAAACGATGGATGGCACGCCGGCGAGATTGTTTACCGAAATACGAACGATCTGAGTAATGGCGCCTTGGTTGGCATATTCACGCAAGTAAATGGCGGCAATCACGCCCAACGGTGTCACCAAAACGGTCATCAACAACACCATCAGCACGGTGCCAAAGATGGCAGGGAAAATGCCACCCTCGGTGTTGGCTTCACGCGGGTCGCCAGACAAAAAGTGCCAGAGGTTCTTGAAGTAGTGGCCGATCTTCTCGAACACATTCATCGCGTTCGGTTGCGTGGCGGCAACAATTTTATTCAGTGAAATATCCACTTCGTTGCCTTGCGGCGTCACGAATGTCGCGCTGTCGCGCGTGCCCTGCTGCTTTAAGGCATCCAGTTGCTCGGCCAGTTTGGCGTAACGCGCATTCAGGGCATCACGCTCAGAGCTAATACGAGCAACTTCCGTCTCCGTCAGCGCGTTTTCCAGTTGCAGACGCTTCTCTTCCAGACGCAGAGATTCTAGGGCGAAGTTGATGGTACCAATCTCGCCTTTTTCGATGTCGGCCATGTCCGCCAGCAAATCATTGCTACGATCCAAGCGATCTTGAAGTGCGTCCCACGCGGCTGAGCCTGAGGCGACTTCGGTGCCATTCTCGCTGACCGATTTTAGGCGGCCATAGAAGCTACCCCATTCAAAGCGCTCCAACAC
>Ga0255139_1000439_pt1 | contig 13411 bp, 11 predicted proteins | sample Law_Colum_RepB_8_FD_188549 | JGI IMG/M metagenome (GOLD analysis project Ga0255139, IMG submission 188549) | Freshwater microbial communities from St. Lawrence River, New York, United States - Law_Colum_RepB_8d | ecosystem: Environmental > Aquatic > Freshwater > River | place: USA: New York...
GCAAACGGCTGACCTTCAGTTCCTGCGACTCAAACAGACGGCGCACTTCGCGGTTGCGACCTTCCTTCACCACGACTTGCCACCAACGGTTGAAGCCCTCGCCGCCCAGCTCCGAGACGCTCTCGAACTTCGCGGGGCCATCGTCCAGCTCAACGCCTTCGCAGAGCGTGCGCTGCATGTCCGGCGTCAGTGTGCCCATCACGCGCACAGCGTATTCACGCTCGATGCCGCTGGAGGGATGCATGAGGCGGTTGGCAAACTCTCCATCGTTGGTGAACAGCAGCAAGCCGGTACTGTTGATGTCGAGACGGCCGACCATGACCCAGCGCTCGTCCTTGATGCGCGGCAGGTTGTCGAACACGGTCGGGCGACCTTCCGGGTCATGACGCGAACAGATCTCGCCTTCGGGCTTGTAGTAGGCAATGACGCGACGACGCAATTCATTCACCACGGAGAAGTGCACGAGACGGCCATCCAGACGCAGCTCATCTTTTTCCTCAATGCGGTCGCCGAGCTTGGCAATAGCGCCATTCACACTGACGCGGCCATCAACAATGGCCTGCTCCATGTGACGACGCGAACCGAGGCCGGTACGGGCGAGGACTTTCTGCAGTTTTTCACTCATGGTTTGCTTGTTCCAGTTCAGCAGCAATCTCGGAGAGATCGCGAAGGTTGGCCAAGGCCGGCAGATCTGCCAGGCCCTGTAAATTAAAATCGTCGAGGAAGGTTTTCGTAGTGGCAAACAAGGCCGGCCGTCCGGGTACTTCCTTATGGCCGGCCACCCGAATCCACTCACGCTCTAGCAAGGTTTTCACGATGGCCGTGCTCACCGTCACGCCACGAATGTCTTCAATCTCAGAGCGCGTGATGGGCTGGCGGTAGGCAATCAGCGCCAAGGTCTCTAGTAGGGCTCGCGAGTAGCGCTGTGGGCGCTCTTCCCATAACCGACTGACCCAAGGGCCAACGTCTGTGCGAACTTGAAAACGCCAGCCGGAAGCGACTTGCTGCAACAGCACGCCGCGTTCGCTGTAGTCGGACTGCAGCGCATTTAAAATGGCGCGCAAACTGCCGGCATCGGGGCGTGCGCCCTCCTCAAACAACGCTTGCAGCTGCTCTATGCTTAGCGCTCGACCGGCCGCAAATAATGCGCCTTCCACAATGGCTTTTAGTTCATCAGGCGTCATCGAACGCAGCCTCCTCATCGAGTTCAGTGGGTTCGATCTCGACGTCTTCGCCGAGGTCTAGCGCATGGCCCCGGGCATCGCCAACGCGAGCGCGAACATGAATATCGGCAAACGCTTCGGTCTGCACCAGATCAATCAGGCCTTCCTTGACCAACTCCAGAATGGCCATGAACGACACCACTACACCGAGGCGTCCCTCTTCGACTGTAAACAGAGAAACAAAGGGCAGAAAGCCCTCACCCCGCAGTTTGTCGAGCATCTGGCTCATGCGCTCACGCATGGACAGACCCTCTTTGGATATCTGGTGCGACTCATAAAGGTCAGCACGGCGCAACACGTCCTGCAACGCCAGCAGTAACTCACGCAACTCCACCGTCGGTGGTGTCTTTTGGCGGCTGAAGTCCGGCTGCTGGGCAACAGCAACAAAAAAGTCGCGGCCTTCGCAAGGCAAGCTGTCGATGTGCGCAGCCGCCTGTTTAAAACGCTCGTATTCCTGCAGGCGGCGAATCAGCTCGGCACGCGGATCAATTTCTTCTTCACCGTCAGGCGTTTTCAGTCTGGGCAGCAATAGTCGTGACTTGATCTCGCCCAGCCAAGCCGCCATCAGAAGGTATTCGGCCGCAAGGTCGAAATTGAGCTGCTTCATCAGCTCCACATAGTCGAGGTACTGATGCGTGATTCGAGCAACGGGAATATCGAGAATGTCGAGGTTCTGAGCACGGATCAGGTAGAGCAACAGATCCAGCGGGCCTTCGAAGGTTTCGAGAAAGACCTGCAAGGCATCAGGCGGGATATATAAATCATCGGGTAACGAGGTAATTAATTCGCCTTTTACGCGCGCGATCGTGAGCAATTCAGCAGGTGCGGTCACCTGCGGCTCGGGCGTTGCGGAGACTTCAGATGCCGTCTCGGATGTTATAGAAGCCGAATCCATGACTGGTTCGGCTGCACTATTTTCGCTCATGTGCGCTCTCTGCTTGCCGCTTCGCAGCGGTAAAAGGCATTACAACCGGCTTAGCGTCTGTAAGCAAGCCCCAATGCCTGTCGTACATCGGCTAATGTGTTAGCGGCTGTTTCACGCGCTCGCTCCGCACCTTCCGCTAAAACGCTACGTAGCATGTCTGGCGCTTGCTCAAATTCACGACCGCGCTGACGCATAGGCACCAGCTCGGCATTGATGGCGTCAATCACTGGCTTCTTGCACTCCAGGCAGCCAATGCCAGCACTGCGGCAACCTTCCTGCACCCACTGCTTACGCTGCTCATCCGAATACACTTCGTGCAACTGCCAAACGGGGCAGACATCGGGGTTGCCAGCATCGGTTCGGCGGATACGCGCCGGATCGGTCGGCATCTTGCGGATCTTGGCATCCACATCATCCGGCGCTTCACGCAAGGCGATGGTGTTGCCATAAGACTTGGACATCTTCTGACCATCCAAGCCCGGCATTTTCGCGGCTGGCGTCAGCAAAGCTTGAGGCTCAGGCAAGATGATTTTGCCCGATCCCTCGATAGAGCCCAGCAGACGCTCTTTATCGCCCAAAGTGATGTTCTGTTGATCTCGAACTAAGGCTTGCGCGGTTTCTAAGGCCGCCGCATCACCGGTTTCTTGATAGCGCTTACGCAGGTCGATGTAGACCTTGGCAGCCTTCTTGCCCATCTTCACCACCGCCGCTTCTACCGCCTGCTCAAAGCCAGGCTCACGACCAAAGAGGTGGTTAAAGCGGCGCGCCACTTCGCGGGTAAGCTCAACGTGGGAGACCTGATCGGCACCAACCGGCACTAAACCCGCGCGATACAACAGAATGTCTGCCGCTTGCAGCAAGGGGTAACCCAGGAAACCGTAGGTGGCCAAGTCTTTTTCTTTGAGCTTTTCTTGCTGATCTTTGTAGGTCGGCACTCGTTCCAACCATCCCAGAGGCGTCATCATCGATAACAGCAGATGCAGCTCGGCATGCTCTGGCATAGCGGACTGCACGAATAACGTCGCCGCCTTTGGGTTCACGCCCGCCGCTAGCCAATCCACCACCATATCCATGGTGCTGGCCTCAAGCTGACTCGGATCATCGTAATGCGTGGTCAGCGCGTGCCAATCCGCCACGAAAAAGTAGCAATCGTACTCATGCTGCAGGGTGACCCAATTTTTCAATACGCCGTGATAATGGCCGAGATGAAGGCGGCCGGTGGGACGCATACCAGACAAAACGCGCTGGGGGGATGCCACTGAACTCAAGGACGACGCTCCACAATTAGACTGAACCGAAAAAAAGAATTATAGCCACGAAGCCAGGGGAATACTTTACTGAAATGGTGCCGGATCACCTAGGCCTTCGCGTAGTACCAAGGGGTTACCTTCACTAAAATCAACAACCGTGGTGGAGAGCAGACCACCGTAGCCCGAGTCAAGAATGACATCGACCCGCTTTTGCAGCTGGCTCACAATCTCTTCAGGATCATTCAGCGGCTCAGTTTCCCCGGGCATTTGCAGTGTGGTGGATAGTAAAGGCTCGCCCATCAACTCCAGCAAGCCTTGAGCCACCGGGTGATCCGGAATGCGAATACCAATGGTCTGTTTCTTCGGGTGCAGTAAGCGCTTAGGCACCTCTTTAGTACCCGACAAAATGAACGTATAAGCGCCGGGGGTATGCGCTTTCAGTAAACGAAATACGCTGTTATCGACCTTGGCATAGGTGCCAATCTCAGACAGGTCGCGACACAGTAAGGTCAGGTGATGATGATCATCCAAATCTCGCACGCGGCGTAACCGGTCTAAAGCCGCTTTATCACCAATATGGCAGACCAAGACATAACTAGCGTCCGTGGCCATTACCAACAACTCACCGGCTTTGAGCCGCTCCACGGCTTGCTTGAGTAGGCGTGATTGCGGATTCTCTGGGTGTAAATGCCAATGTTGTGTCACGCCGTTAACTCCCTGCTCAAAACGGATTCGGCATCCGTGGCCGGCCAGCCCCAGGCCGTCCAAATTGGTATACAACCTGCAGGCAGCGATGGGAACCGGCCCAAGGCAATCCATGGCGCAGGCTTGCCGTGATAGTCACTGCCCTGCGAAGCCAGCAGCTCAAACTGCTGCGATAGCTTACCTAAATAAGCCACCATGTCTGGCTTTTCGGTAGCCGTTGCCACTTCCATGCCATCGCCACCGAGCGCCTTAAAGTCTTGAAGGAGCTGCCGCATCTTGGTTCGGCTCATGTCATAGCGACCAGGATGCGCCACCACCGACACACCGCCAGCGGCCTTAATCCAAGACACCACATCGGACAAGCTCGCCCAGGGCATGGGCACGGCAGCAGGCTTGCGAGGACCTAGGTATTTATCAAAAGCCTGTTGAATCGTGCTGACATGGCCAGCATCAAACAGCCATTGCGCCATGTGCGTACGACTTAAGGCATCAGGACTGCTGGCCAGCGCTAAGGCACCTTCATAGGCACCCTTCAAGCCTAAGGCCTCCAGCTTGGCCGCCATGAGCTTGCCGCGCTCAGCCCGCGCACCTGCTTGCTGGGAAAGACCTGCTTTGAGTACAGGATGCTCAATATCCACCTGCAAGCCCACGACATGGATATTGTGCACACCCCAAACAGCAGATAGCTCGACCCCTGCGATTAAGGTCAGCCCAGTGCCGTTCGCCGCTAGTCTGGCCTCACGAATGCCATCCACGCTGTCATGATCGGTTAGCGCCAAAGCCTTTACCCCTGCGCGCACCGCCAAGGCCACCAAGTCGGCAGGCGACAAACTGCCGTCAGAACATTGGCTGTGGCTGTGCAAATCAATCAACGGCATGGATAGTGCTCGCGGGGTACATTAAGATGCCTGACTTTAACAGATTCGATAGAGGTAACACGGATGAAAGCGTGGTTGGATTTCCTGCCGCTGGTGCTGTTTTTTGTGGCGTATAAAGTGGCCGGAGTCTATACCGCTGCTGCCGTTCTGATGGTCAGCGTGACGCTTCTGTATGCCTTTATTTGGTGGCAGGAACGCCGCTTACAGACCAGCCAGTGGATTACCTTAGTAGCCACGGTGGTGCTCGGCAGCCTAACGCTCGTCATGCATGACGAGGCTTTTCTGCAATGGAAAGCGCCGGCAGTAAACGTGCTTCTCGCCCTTATCTTTGCTGGCAGTTCGTTTATTGGCGAGAAGCCATTGATTGAGCGCCTCATGGGTCAGGCACTGCAACTCAGCCGCAGCAAGTGGCAGCAACTCAACAGCGCATGGGTCATCTTTTTTCTACTGTGTGCCGCCGCTAATGCCTATGTCGTGCTTTACCACAGCGAGTGGTGGGTGGACTTCAAGCTCTTTGGGAGTTTGGGGATGACCTTCGCCTTCATCATCGCGCAGGGTATTTGGCTGACGCGTCAAGGCGCGCTTAAAGATTCGCCCCCCACGCACTAATTCTGGAGTTGAACATGTGGTACGCCATTATTTCTGAAGATGCGCCTAATACCCTCGCGCAAAGACTGGAACATCGACCAGCTCATGTCGCGCGCCTTCAGGAACTGCATCAGCAGGGCCGCTTATTGCTGGCCGGTCCGCACCCCGCCATTGATTCCGAAGATCCAGGTCCTGCAGGCTTCACCGGCAGCTTAGTGGTCGCTGAATTTGCGTCCTTGAGCGAGGCTCAGGCTTTCGCTGACGCTGATCCGTTTGTTGCAGCCGGTGTGTATGCTCGCGTCAGCGTCAAACCTTTCCGCAAGACCCTGCCCTAACGTTGCACACTCAAAGCCCTCAACAGCTCACTATCGTTGGCGCCGGCATTGCTGGCGCCAGCCTGGCATGGCGGATGGCCGAACATGGCTGGCAGGTACGAGTGCTGGACGCAGCCACGCCGGGAAGTGGCGGCTCAGGTAACGCAGCAGCGATTTTGTACCCAAAGTTAGTCAGTGCCGAGCTCACCCCCGAGCACATTCAGTCCCAAGCCTTTTTGCATACGCTTAAGGTGCTAGAGGATCCGCGTTTAGCGCCACACTTTCAGGCCAGTGGCGTTCTTTGGCTACAAACTCGAAAACAGCATGTGGATATCGGGCCGGATCATCCGTGGTGGCAGAGTCAGGTCTGGTCGCTTAAAGCAGAAGAGGCCAGCGCAAAGGCGGGCGTAGCCCTCCATCACCCTGCCCTTTGGCTACCCAATGCCGGATTAATTCACCCGGAAGGTTTGTTAGCGAGCCTGCTGGCACATAAAAATATTGAGTTGCTGACGCATCACGAAGTAACCGAAATCAGCCCACATCATTCGGGCTGGCACATTCAGGTGCAGCCGGGTCATCAGCGTGAACCCATCACATTGGACGCTAAGAACCTAGTGCTTGCCGTGGCGGGTGGTGCACAGCAACTTTTAGCCACGCAACATCTGCCGTTAAAACCTGTACGCGGACAGATCACCACGCTGAAACGTCCCTTAGCGCTAAAAACAACGCTCTGCTACGGCGGCTACCTTACCCCAGGCTTTCATGGCCAGCATGTCTTAGGTGCGACGTTTCAGCCAGGTCGCTCAGACACCTCGCCTTGTCACGAAGATCAACTCGCCAATGCCTCAGCCTTACTGGATGCCGTGCCGAGCCTGACCGCGCAAATGGGACTACACGAGAACGTAACGAGCTGGTCTGCTCGTGCCAGTGTGCGTTGGCAAACGCCGGACTACTTGCCTATGGTGGGATGGCTGCCGTGGCCTGCTGAATACGAGCGACTGCTTAGCACCCGCGTAGCGAGCAGACCAATGCCGGAGGAAATTAAAGAACTGCCGAAAATTGGCATTAGCTTAGGGCATGGGTCTAAAGGTTTTAGCCAAGCTTGGCTGGCCGCTGACCTACTTTGCCAAGCACTACTGGCTAAGCCTGAAGCGCAATACAGCGACTTACAGGAGCGCCTAAGGCCAGATCGTTTTCTCTTGAAAGCGTGGAAGCGTGGTCAGTTACGCTCAACCGCGCCTTAAGCTTATTGACTGAGGGGGCAGCCAGTGAGTTGTTGACGGTATTTGCCTTCGGTTTCACGAACACGCTCGGCATAACGAACCAACCACGGTTTTGCCAAATATGAATTGCGCGAAAAGCCACCCCGACCTTCGTGATAGGCCAGGTACAGGTTGTAGACATCATCGGTACGAATGCCAATCTCTCGCGCACTCAGGTTGTGATACCAACCGATAAAGTCGATGGCATCATCAAACTCATCACGACTAGCAAACCAGCGTGAATTCTTCGACACATATTCGTCCCACGTACCATCTAAGGCTTGCGAGTACCCATAGGCCGTGCTGGGTCTTGATCCAGGAAAAATGCCCAAAAAATATCGTCGGGGAGGTCTGGCATCGGCGCGATACGAAGACTCATGGTACATCGTGGCCATCAACACCGAGACAGGGATGCCCCAGCGACGCTCAGTCCGAATGGCCGGGCTTTGCCAGGTTTTTTTTTCTGCAAAAACCGCACATAAATTTAAGGCATTGCGAGGCGGTGTTGGCATTGAGCTGCAGGCCATCAGCGTGAGCATCGGCAGCAACATCAGCCCTTTTAGGCCGCCGGATAGGCGCATCATTCGTGCTCTCGCAACATGCTAAGCAGTTGTTCTTCATCCCATACAGTAACGCCCAGCTCTTGCGCCTTCGTGAGCTTTGAGCCAGCACTCTCTCCCGCCACCAGCACATGCGTTTTCGCAGAAACGCTGCCACTGACCTTTGCGCCTAGGGCTTTCAGGCGAGCACCCGCCTCGTCCCGACTCAGCGTGGACAAGGTGCCCGTCAGCACCCAAGTCTGTCCTAGTAAAGGCTGCGGCAAGTCCTGCGCTGCAGCTTGGTCAGGCCAACGAACCCCCGCGGCCATTAAGGCATTAATCACCGACACATTATGCGGCTCACGCAGATAGCTCATGACGGACTGCGCCACCACAGGCCCCACATCAGGTGTTGCCAACAGTGCGACTTCATCTGCCTCTTGAAAGGCTTGCCAGCGTCCAAACTGTCGAGCAAATGCCTCTGCCGTGGCCTCGCCCACATTGGCGATACCCAGCGCGTAAATAAACCGTGCTAAGGTGGTTTCACGACTGGTCTCGATAGCTGCAAGTAGGTTATTGGCCGATTTTTCAGCCATTCGCGGCAGGCTTAGGAGTTGCTCTTGCGTTAAGCGATAGATATCGGCAGTGGAGTTGACCAAGCCAGCATCGACCATCAGATCGATCCATTTCTCGCCTAAGCCGTCGATATCCATAGCGCGTCGACTGGCAAAATGACGGATCGCTTCTTTACGTTGTGCGGGACAAAACTGACCTGCACTGCAGCGCGCAATCACCTCACCCTCAGGGCGCATGACGGCAGAACCGCACACCGGACACGCCGATGGCAGACTCACGATGAGCCGATGGGCATGCGCTTCATCATCCAAACGCCGCATCACTTTCGGAATGACATCGCCTGCGCGGTAAATCACCACCGTGTCGCCCGGACGTAAATCCAAACGCTGAACCTCATCCATGTTATGCAGGGTGGCATTACTGACCACCACACCCGCCACATTCACAGGACGTAAACGAGCGACAGGTGTGAGCGCGCCTGTACGACCGACTTGAAAGTCGATCGCCTCTAGCGTGGTACTGACTTCTTGCGCGGGGAACTTATAGGCCACGGCCCAGCGCGGCGCGCGCGCTACAAAGCCCAAATCTTGTTGTAAGCGACGGTCATCCACTTTTACGACCATACCATCGATATCAAACGGTAGGTTGTCGCGAGCGTCTAGTAGCGTTTGCCACGACTGCTGCACAAACATGGGACCATGACCTAAACAGACTTGATCTGCAATCACAAAACCCAACGACTTAAACCACCGCAAAGTTTGGCTATGCGTGCTCGGCCAAGCAGCCCCTGAAATGGCCGCCAGCGCATAGGCATAAAAAGCCAAAGGTCGCTGCGCGGTGATGCGTGCATCGAGCTGACGCAATGCACCGGCAGCGGCGTTACGAGGATTAGCGAACACCTTTTCCCCAGCCGCTAACTGCCGTTCATTTAACGCTAAGAAACCGGCACGGGGCATGAGTACCTCACCCCGAATCTCTAGATGCTCAGGCAGATTTTCACCGGCCAACCGCTTAGGAACACTCGCGATCGTCAGGACATTAGCGGTAATGTCTTCACCACTGCTGCCATCGCCACGCGTCGCTGCTTTCACTAATTGACCGTGACGGTAATGCAGCGTTACGGCTAGGCCATCGAACTTAGGCTCGCAGATGTAGGGCAGCCCAACAGCGACTTCCCAATTCAGGCGCTCGCGTAGACGACGATCAAAATCCTGAAGCTCGGCCTCGGAAAAGACATTGTCTAAAGACAACATGGGGACATCGTGCTTGACCGACGAAAATGCCGTATCCGCTGCTGCACCCACACGCTGACTGGGAGAGTCAGCGGTCACCAGGCTGGGAAAAGAGGCCTCGAGCGTTAAAAGCTCTCGGTAAAGCGCGTCATAGTCGGCATCCGGCAGGGTCGGTGCGTCATCGACATAATACGCTTTGGCATGTGCATGCAGTTGTTCACGCAGCTGCTTCAGACGCTGCGCCGCGTCGTCCAAGGACAAGCCACTCATAGCGACTGATATTGTTGGCGTTCGTAGGACACCACGGCTTCACGCCACTGATCGAGCTCTGCCTGAGTCAATACTTGGGAATTGGCATCTAATAAATCGGCTTGCAGCTCATAGGCCAGACGGCGAGCGGTATCAATCATTAAGTCAAACGCTAGGGTGCTTTTTTTGCCCGGCAAACTCATGAAAAAACTAACGCCGGGCACTAAGTCGCGGGACAGACTATCAATGTTGAATGTGCCTGGCTCCACGGCCTGAGCCATGCTGAACAAAATGTCGCCTTGGCCCGTGGGATGTTCGTGACGGTGGAAAATATCCATATCGCCAAAACGAAGCCCATATTGAAGCAACAGCTCCAGTAATTGGCGGCCATCGAAGAGTTGGGTGGTTGCCATGACGTGAACTGAGAAAACGCGATCTATGGCTAAGTCTTGGGCAGAGGTTTCTAAGGTCTCCGCTACAGGGACTTTAGGTGCCAGAATTTCCTCAGGGAACAAATCGGCCTGACTGAGCTTAACAACCGACGGGGCTGGTACCTCAAGAAATTGTTCGACCATTTGCTCAGCCGCTACAGCCTCCTGAGCAGCCTCTTGAACAGCTTCATGAACGTGAGCCGCCATAGGCACAAATTCCGTAGCCGCCAAAGGAGCGTCGATTTTTTCATTCTCTAGACGCAGGGCATCAGCGCGCTCGCGAATGCGAACTTCACTCAAAATTTCAGAGCGCACCGGCGTGTTATCGAGGCGCTCCGTGGGCACCGGTTCGATCTTCACTTTCAAACGGCGCTTACGGGCGCCGTTCATCAAGAGCATTGCCGCAAGACCCACTAAAACTGCCAGTGCTATTAAAAGCATCGGTTCATGCATCATGAGCCGGACCTTCTCTCTTGTTGTGTGAGCTGATTACCCTGCACTGAGGTCATTGGCCGGCCAAAGCGGCCGCTTCGTCAACATTGACCGAAACCAATCGGGACACCCCAGGTTCTTGCATGGTAACGCCCATCAATTGTTGAGCCATCTCCATGGCGATTTTATTGTGCGTAATGTAGATGAACTGTACCTGAGCGGACATCTCTTCGACTAGTCTGGCGAAGCGTCCTACGTTGGCATCATCTAATGGCGCATCGACCTCATCAAGCATACAGAACGGCGCTGGATTGAGCTGGAAAATCGAGAATACCAAAGACAAAGCCGTCAGCGCCTTTTCACCGCCCGAGAGCAGATGAATCGTTGAATTACGTTTACCTGGCGGCCTGGCCATGATCGTCACGCCAGCTTCCAACAAGTCTTCGTCGGTCAATTCCAGATACGCCGTACCACCGCCAAATACTTTCGGGAACAGCGCCTGCAAACCCGCATTTACTTTTTCGAAGGTCTCTTTAAACAAGGCGCGTGTTTCACGATCAATTTTACGGATCGCATTTTCCAGCGTCTCAAGCGCCTCGTTGAGGTCTGCGTCTTGCAAGTCGAGGTAGTTCTTGCGCTCAGCCTGCGCTTGGTACTCTTCAATGGCCGCTAAGTTAATAGCCCCTAAACGCGCAATGCGAATCGCCACGCGCTCCAACGACAACTGCCATGCCGTGTCACTGGCATCGTCAGGCAAATCCGCCAATACTTGCTCCAAAACGGCATCACTTTCTTGTAGCTGCTCAACCTGCGCTTCACGTTTTGCCACCGCGTTTTGCCACTCCAAACGCATGCTTTGCAGGCTGTCACGGGTAATTTGAACTTGCTGATCTGCACGTGTACGACCACTCTCAGCTTCCCGAAGCTGTTGCTGAATGACATCCACTTGGTTACGGACTTGCGACAGCGCTTGTTCGGCTTGCAAGTGCTGCTCTAACAGTTGTTCCAGCTCGTCGCCATCTTCGCCGGCAGGTGCCGATAACTCCATCAATTGCATCGCCAAATGCTCGCGACGCTCTCGCAAACTTTCACCCTGCTCATCCAAGCGCTGCAAGCCAGCACGCAACCCCTGCAAGCGAGCATTTAAGGTCTGCCGACGCAAGGCGCACTGATGCAGCAACTCACGGCGTTCGCGTTGATTCGCACGCGCTTGATCTACGGCCTCACGCCAACGCTCACGATCCGCCAGTTTTGCCTCACGCTCACGCGAATCTTGCGACATCAGCTCAATGGCTTCCTGCAAATTCATGCGCGACACAGCCAGTGACTCTTGATCAAGCTGAGCCTGGCGAGCAACCTCTTGCATGTCTTGACCGATGCGCTCGCGGCGCGCCAAAAACTGCTCAAGGCGAACTTGGCGCGCGCCTATTTGAGCTTGGATATCGCCCAGTGAACGGTTGCGCAGCGTGAGTTCACGCTGGCATTGCTCGCGCGCTAACTCGCCATCACGCAACGCCTCACGCACTTCCAGCTGTTGCTCTTGTAGCTGATGCAAGGTAGCCGTTAATTGCTCAATGTCTGCGTCCAACTTCAACAGTTCACGTTGACGCGCCAGCTGCCCCTGAGCAGGATCGGCTTTACCGGCGCGATAGCGCAGCCACGTATCGCCTAACCAATAGCCTTCAGCGGTAATGACCGACTCATGAGCCTGCAGCTGCGGCTTTAGATTTAAGGCATGAGCCAGATCATCGGCTAAATAAACTGACGCAAAACGGGACTTCAGCCATTCCGGCGCCGACTCGAGAGTAGTCGCTAGCGTTGGCCAATTTCGTGTGGAAGTTTGCCGAACTGAGGACTGACCCGACTCAGAAAACGCCACGTCTCCCACCGTCAAGGTGGCTAACTGCTCTGCCACTTCTGCCAGTGAGGCGACCTCTAAACTTTGCAATTGCGGTCCCAGCACCGTTTCTACGGCGGCTTCCCACCCGGCTTTCACCCGCAGCGTCTTCGCCAAGGCCTGACCTTGAATGCCGCGTGCTTGCAACCAAGAGTTAACCGCAGACTGACTCTTCTCAGCCGCCTCCTGTAATGCCCGGAGTGAAGCCTCACGGCCCCGCATAGCCTGTAACTGTTGGCGTTGCTGATCAATCTCAACACCCAATTCCGACAACCGCTGACGATTACCCTGCATGGCCTCGCTGGCCTGAAGCAGTTGTCCTTCGCTCGCCTCCACTGCCATGGCTTGCTCGGCGGATTGCTCCTGCAAGTCGGCAAGCTCCTGCTCTAGCGGGCCAGCATTTAAGGCCGATTGCTCTTGCTCAAGTCGAGCCAAACGCTCTTGGTGACGACGTAGGGCTTGCTCCATGTGCTGAATACGCGACTGCTCAACTTCGGCACGCTGGCGAGGCGCTTGCGAGCGGCTATTAAACTGATCCCAATCCTGCTGCCAGTCAGCCAACTGTTGCTCTGCTGAAAGTAATTGCTCAGTCATGGCCTCCGCTTCAGCACTCAATAATTCGTGCTGAGGCTCTAGGGTTAAACATTCTGCCTCGGCCTGCTCTAACTCAAAACGGTCATGATCCAGGAGCTGTCTCGCTTGTTCAGCCTGACGTTCAATGGCCACTTGTGCCGTTTGAATCTCTGCAATGCGCTCGTGACGATAACGCTGCGCTTGTTGCACGCGAGCAATATCACTGCCCAACGCGTAGTAGCGACTTTGGACTTGATTGAACTCATCACTCAGGCTGAATTGAATTTCACGGTCACGCACCAAGGCCGCTTCGTATTCACGCTGCGAGGCCATGGCT
>Ga0255139_1000442_pt1 | contig 13382 bp, 10 predicted proteins | sample Law_Colum_RepB_8_FD_188549 | JGI IMG/M metagenome (GOLD analysis project Ga0255139, IMG submission 188549) | Freshwater microbial communities from St. Lawrence River, New York, United States - Law_Colum_RepB_8d | ecosystem: Environmental > Aquatic > Freshwater > River | place: USA: New York...
CAACTCTGCTTGGCTGCGGTGCATGCACGTCCTGGGCGTAAAACAATCATTACAGATGCAGCAAACTTTCCAACAGATCGCTACATCCTTGATGGAATTGCAAAGCAGTTCGGCTTAAAACTCGTTCTTATTGAAAACGAAGACCCAGCAATTGCAACACATGAGCGCGTCACCACCCAAGTTCTTGCGCCATACCTCAATGCTGATGTTGCACTTGTGACCTTACAAGTTATTCAATATCGCTCAGGTGCTAGAACTGATATCAAATCTATTACCGATCAAGTACGCGCCATTGGTGGATTAGTTGTCTGGGATGCCAGCCACGCAGTTGGTGCCATTGAACTTAATCTTGATGCAAACGGAGTTGATCTCTGTGTTGGTTGCACCTATAAATACGGTAACTCTGGTCCAGGTTCACCTGCTTGGTTATATGTCAGTAAGAAGATTCAAAAAGAATTACAAGTTCCTATCCAAGGTTGGTTTGCCCAAGATGCCCAGTTTGAAATGGGTCCAGTCTTTGAGCGAGCACAAAACATACGTGGTTTTCAGATTGCCAGCCCATCACTGATGGGAATTCGTTGCGTGAAGACGTCTTTTTCAATGATAAAAGAAGCTGGAATAGATGCCATTGCGCAAAAGGCTGCAGTTGGTACGCAAATGATGATTGATCTACATGATGCATGGTTGGCACCGCTTGGATTTGAACTTAATACTCCACGTGGTGCTAAAGAGCGTGGTGGACATATTTCTTTAGTTCATCCTGATGCTGCACAGATTTGTGTGGCCCTTCGAGAGATTTCTAATGTAATCCCTGACTACCGCACGCCTAACTCAATTCGTTTAGCTATTTCTCCACTTCCAACCTCATATGTTGAAGTGTGGGATGGCTTTGCTCGTATGCGCGACCTAGTGGCATCTGGCCAATATAAAACAATAAAAGAAGGTGGTTCACGAGTCACATGAGCGAAAACTTTGATTCAGCACTGACATACACATCTTATTTAGCCGTAGATGAACTCCTGGGTTTGCAACGCCCACTCTCACAAGGACCAGAGCATGATGAAATGCTTTTCATCATCATTCACCAAACATATGAACTCTGGTTCAAGCAACTCATCCATGAATTCGCCGAAGCACAACGTGCAATGGAATCAGGTGATACTCATTATTCGCTAGCTATTTTGGGACGTATCCGCACGATTTTGAAAGTTTGTGTAACACAGATTGATATTTTGGAAACTATGACACCTTTGCAGTTCAATGCATTCCGTTCATATCTTTCATCTTCAAGTGGTTTCCAGTCAGCGCAGTTTAGAAAAGTAGAAGCTCTGCTTGGCCGTCGCGATACTAAAATGGCTGGACACTTACCACCTGCGATCCAAGCTGAGATTGCACTTATTACTGCAGGTAATTCAGTATGGGATTCAGCTCTGGCTTACTTAGCAAAGCGCGGCCATGCGATTCCTACAGATGTACTAGAGCGCGATCGTTCACTGCCTTATGAGGCTAATTTGCCCGTGCAAGATGTATTACTGGAAGTTCATACTAAAGATCCAGAGAGTGCGATGATTTGTGAGCGCTTAGTTGATATTGATGAAGGCATGCAAGAGTGGCGCTATCGTCATGTAAAGATGGTAGAGCGAACTATTGGCCACAAAATTGGCAGCGGTGGTTCAAGTGGTGTGGAATATCTAGCTAGTACGTTATTTGCACCAGTCTTTAAAGATCTGTGGGAAATCCGTTCACGCTTTTAATTCGGTAAACCTTTAACCACAATCTCTTCTAGTGATTTGCGCACACGCGGTGCGTTTTCACGCTCCAGCAATGGTCCCTCTAATTGCTCTGCTGATGCTTGCTTACCAATGGCAATAACTGCAACAGGAAGAAGTGATACATCCACTCCTAGATTTTGCGCAACTTTTGCTGCATCAAAGCCAGTCATTTGATGAGCAACAAGTCCGCGATGATGTGTTTCCATAACCATCTGCGAAACAGCCAAACCACAGTCATAGAGATAGCCCTTATTAGGTGTTCCATCTTCATTTGAGTGAACACCAGCCACAAGGATCAAAGCAGATGAGCGATATGACCAACCTTGGTTAAAGGGAGCTAGTGAATCAAGGATTTGTGCAAAAACTTCATCCCCGCGATGTCCGACGAAAAAACGCCATGGTTGAGAATTAAATGCTGAGGCGGCCCAGCGTGCAGCTTCTAAAATTGCCAATAAATCATCTTTGGATAGAACTGCTGTTGCATCTAATGAGCGTGGGCTGCGTCGATTGGCTAATACTTCATTAATTTCTACTGCAGTCTGTGCTTTCATCATTAGCGCAGTCTAAGTGAAGGTAAGAGATAGCGCATGTTTTATTTCGAACTAACAATTACTTCTTGATTATCTCCACTAAATCACCGTAAGCGGTTTTTGCAATCTCTTTGCGCTTTGCCACATAGGCAGCAGATGCTCCAGTAATTAAGTGTTCGAATCTGCTGGCAGATTTAATTAACTTATGTAGCTCAGCTGAATCAGTTGAATCTCCAAATACTGGAGGCTCTTGCTTGGTTACCTGAACAACAATGTGTGGATTAAGGAATCGATATACCAAAGCAACTCGTCGCAATCCTAAGTTAGCAACATGGCGCAGGCCACGATTAATGTGATCTTGTGCCATTAAACGGATGAAAGTAAAGGTCTTTGCGCGGGCCGATGCCTGCTCTGTTGCTAATGCAAACAAAATATCTGCAATCTCTTGCCCACCACTTGTTTGAGGAAGTTCTGCGCACTTTGCCGATAATGCCGCACGCACTTGTAGGTCCTGCAATTTTTTCACTGTCTTTGTAATATCAGCTAAATCTGCTTGATCTGCGCGCAGTGCATAACCAAAGTCATGACACCAACGAGCACGAGCTTCTTGATCATCGGTTCCACGGATATTTGAGACAAACACTGTTGGAACCTGTGCTGGCAATAGTTCGTGCACGCCGTTATATCCAGTCGCACAAATACCTGCATCAAATGCATGTAACACTTTTGCTAATGGGAAATAACGCGCAACTTTAATATCTAGGCCCTCAGGAGCTAAAGAGTTTCCATCTTTATCAATTGGGGCCTTAGTTAAAATCACTTGTAGATCTTTCCAGCCAAGTAAACCTTCAAGGGCTGCCGTCATCTTGTGGTTAACATCGCTATCGCCAGTTCCCAGTTGAACTAATGCAACTGGGCGGTTGAGATCAAGACCAAGCGCTCTGCGTGCTTCCTCGCGAGATAGTGCATCTTCTTTTCTAAAAAGTGAGACGGGCGCCGTTAAAACAGAATCTTTGCGCTTTGATGTTGGACCAAAATCATAAGCACGGGCAATATCTCCTGGCTCAACAATTGCATCCATCATTTTTGCTTGTAAACCTAAAATGAAGCGCTGTGGCTTCTTTTGCCATAGTCCACGACGAACCCACACAAGCTTTAACTGTGGGTTTGCATTACGTGCAGCTATTACACCTGGATAAGGAACAACGCCATCAAAAGATAAAACCTTTGCATTTGTTTCTTCTACTAGGGCTAAAAGGCGATCACGTAGGTATGCATCCCACTTTTCGCGAGACATCCATAAACGATCGCGGCCAGGAATGTATTCGCATCGAATGCCCATAAAGGATGGAATCTCTGCAATACCGCCGGCCATCGAAACGATAATGGGGTTAGCAACTGGCTTGAGCGCTAGTGCTACTGCACTTGCACGTGCCAAGTGACCCATTCCAACACCATTGCTGGTTGCAAGGATGATTGTGGGTTTAGACATTAGTTACCCCAAGAAGAGTGCGATGGACGACCTTCTGCATAACCGGCAGCTGATTGAATTCCAATAACAGCACGTTCTGCAAACTCATCAAGATTACGTGCACCGGCATATGTGAAAGAAGAGCGAAGTCCAGCAATAATTTCATCGAGTAAATCTTCAACACCTGGTCTGGCTGGATTTAAATACATACGAGAAGTTGAGATTCCTTCTTCAAAGAGCGCTTTGCGAGCGCGATCAAATGCATCTTCACCAGAAGTTCGAGCAGCAACTGCGCGTGCTGATGCCATTCCAAATGACTCTTTAAACAAACGTCCATTGACATCACTTTGTAAGTCGCCAGGTGATTCATATGTTCCGGCAAACCAAGAACCAATCATCACTTGAGATGCACCTGCGGCAAGTGCCAACGCAACATCTCTTGGGTGGCGCACTCCGCCATCTGCCCAGACGTGTGCACCTAACTTCTTAGCCTCAGTGGCACATTCTAGAACTGCAGAGAACTGCGGGCGACCGACACCAGTTTGCATGCGTGTTGTGCACATTGCACCAGGTCCAACGCCGACCTTAATAATTGTCGCTCCCGCTGCAACTAGATCTCTGACACCGTCGGCAGTTACTACGTTGCCAGCAACGATTGGAACTGAAAGACCTAGGGATTTAATCGCCTTAAGGGCATCAATCATCTTCTTTTGATGACCGTGGGCAGTATCAACAACTAGAACATCGGCCCCTGATTCAACTAGTGCAGCTGCCTTTGCTACAACATCCCCATTAATACCAACAGCTGCAGCAATACGCAGGTGATGATTTGCATCAATTGCTGGCGAATACAGCGTGCCACGAAGTGCGCCAAGGCGGGTCATGATTCCAACTAAGTCACCGTTAGTAGAAACTACTGGAGCTAACTTATGGCGGTGTTGATTGAGAAACTCAAAAGCTGCACGGGCATCAAGGTTATCTGCCATAGTAATAAGTTCTTTACTCATTACTTGATGTAGTTGTGTAAAGCGATCAACGCTCTTGCAATCTTCCTCTGTAACAATTCCTACAGGCTTTCCACCATCAACAATGACAATTGCACCGTGTGCACGCTTGTGTAATAGAGAAACCGCATCTGCCACAGTTTGATGTGGATTTAAAGTAATCGGTGTATCAAAGAATGTGTGACGGGCTTTAACCCATTTAATAACGCTATCAACTACTGCATGTGGAATATCTTGTGGGATAACCGCTAAGCCACCACGTCTGGCAATAGTTTCAGCCATACGCCGACCAGAGATAGCGGTCATGTTTGCAACAACTAAAGGAATTGTTGTTCCTGAGCCATCAGTGGAAGCTAAATCCACATCCATACGGCTAGAGAGTTCAGAGGCACTTGGCACCATGAAGACATCGTCATAGGTGAGATCATGGGTGGGATTATTTATGAAGCGCACGTAGCAGAACTATACTCATGTAGGATTTAGGGATGTCTAATCCACTTATTTCAGCCCGTGGTTTGACCAAGAAATTCGGAGATTTAACCGCAGTTGATGCTGTGGACTTCGATGTGGCTAAGGGTGAGTCCTTTGGTTTGCTTGGACCCAACGGCGCTGGCAAATCAACGATCATGCGTGTTCTTGCCGCAACATCTCAGCGCACAAGTGGAACTGTAGAAATCCTCGGTAAAGACCCTGAATTATTTGGACCTCTCGTACGTGCCCACCTTGGAGTTGTACCCCAGCAAGATAATCTCGATGGCGAATTAACAGTGAGCGAGAACTTATACATTTACGGACGTTACTTTGGTTTGTCAAAGAAATTTATTAAAAACAAGATCGAAGAACTTCTTGAGTTTGCACAATTAGAAGAAAAGCGTGATGTAAAGGTTGAAGCGCTCAGTGGTGGAATGAAGCGCCGTTTAACAATTGCCCGCGGCCTTGTTAGTGAACCAGATATTTTGTTACTGGATGAACCTACAACTGGTTTAGATCCTCAAGCTCGCCATATTTTATGGGATCGCTTATTCCGTCTGAAGGAACAAGGCGTAACCCTTGTTCTCACAACACACTTTATGGATGAAGCTGAACAATTGTGTGATCGCTTAGTTGTGCTGGATAAAGGTTCAATCATGGCCGAAGGATCTCCGGCAGCTTTGATTAAGCAGTATTCAAGTAAAGAGGTATTAGAGGTTCGATTTGGAAGTGATCGCAATAAGGAGGTTGCGCCGCAACTTACAACGATGTGCGAACGCATGGAGACCCTGCCAGATCGCATCTTGATGTACACAGAAGATGGCGAAAAACTTCTTGAGAAAATCACTCATGCAGGTATGCATCCAACTACTTCACTTGTTCGCAGAAGTTCATTAGAGGATGTCTTCTTGCGCCTAACTGGAAGAACTTTGATTGAATGAACGCGGGTATTGATGTTCCTACTATTCAACGTTTTGGAGCTTTATATATAGCTTCGGCACGTTTGAAATCAATGTCTAAGTGGCGAACCATCATCGCGGCGGTAGATATCGGAAATCCGCTGTTTTACTTAATCGCGGTGGGCATTGGTATAGGAGTCCTGGTTGAACAAGGATCGGGCACAAGCGGTACAAATGGTATTAAATACATTGCTTTCATTGCACCTGCCCTATTGGCTAACACCGCCATTACAGGAATTATGGATGAAACAGTCTTTCCTACTATTGAAGGCTTTAAGTGGCGCAAACTTTTCTTTGCACAAAACTCAACTCCAATAACTGGTCGACAGATCGCATTAGGTGTTTACCTAGCTGCGCTTTGCCGTGCGCTCTTTGCAGTAATCGCTTACTACATTCTCTTGCTTGCCTTTGATGTTGTTAACTTTGGAATCAGTATTTTGCTTGTGCCTATTGCCGTTCTTGGTGGAGGTGCTTTTGGTGCACTTATGTTGTTTGCAGCAGCGAAAATTGAAAAAGAAGATCAATTCTTCAACATTCTAGGTCGCTTAGTCATTATGCCGATGTTCTTGTTCTCTGGAACTTTCTTTCCTCTGACATCAATGCCGGTGTATTTGCAGCCTATTGGATGGATTTCACCACTGTGGCATGCAACCGAGCTAGGCCGTGAGTCTGCTTTTGATTACGGAATTAGCACCACAATGGTTGTTGTTCACCTTGTATTCCTGTTTACATTGCTTGTCATTGGTCTAGTCCTTGCTACTCGCCAATTTGAACGGCGGTTATCAAAGTGAGTAATGCTGTAGATATTGCAATGAGCCGTAAATCAACAGCTATGTACGCTGGTAGGCCTCATGTATTGCTAGAGCGCGGTTGGCTTGCATTTAGATCTACCAATTGGGTTCCAGTTGTTACAGGTTTTGTTGAGCCGGTTCTTTTCTTGTTGGCTTTTGGTTACGGAATGGGAAGCCTTGTTGGAGATGTGACTACAGGAAACAAAACTATTGATTACACCTTGTTTATCGCTCCAGGCTTGCTTGCAAATAGTGCGATGAATGGTGCGATTTATGATTCAACCTGGAATGTTTTCTGGAAACTTAATGAATCCAAGTTGTATAAGACAATGCTCTCAACTCCACTTGGGCCCCTTGACATCGCACTGGGTGAAATCACTTGGGCATTAATTAGAGGCCTTGTGTATTCACTTGGTTTCCTAACGGTCGTTACAGCTCTTGGTTTAACGCCGAGCTTCTGGGCAATCTTGGCGATCCCTGCAGCATCTCTTGTTGCATTTGGTTTTGCCTCATTTGGAATGGCGATCACCTCTTACTTTAAGACTTACCAGCAGATGGGCTTCATTAACTTCGTCTTACTTCCAATGACTTTGTTCTCAGGCTCTCTCTACCCAATCTCTGTTTACCCAGATTGGCTAGAAAAAGTCATCATGGCTTTACCTCTGTGGCATGGAATTGAGCTAGTACGTGCTTTTTGGTTTGGAGAAATTAACTCTGGAGTTTTGGTACATATTTCTTATTTTGTCGTAATGATTGCAATCGGACTTTTTGTAACTTCCCGCCGATTACGTGCACTTTTCTTGCGCTGACGCTTTTTTCCCTTTTTTTCCTTTTTTTCCTTTTTTTCCTTTTTTTCCCGCATGACACACCCGGCTTTTTCAGGGGTTGCATTTAAAAAACGGCATGAGATACTTAAGCCTTAGTTCAAACGGACTAAAAAATGAACCGGGAGAGTACTTCTCAAACGAGTTTCAAAAGCTGAAACCTTTGCCGTACAAGTTTTACAATGATTACCCTAACTAATCACAGAGAAACATATAGATTCGTTCCTTCAACATCTACTCCTGTCTCACCTGAGCGAGTAGCCCAACTCCTGAAAGCTGAATGGGAGTTATTCACCAAGCAAACTGGCAAGAGCGCCGAAGAAAGTAAGCGCGCTCTTAAGTCATTGCCGCTGGGCGTAACTTCAAGCTTTCAACACTGGGACCCATATCCAATCTCCATCGTGAGCGCTAAGGGCGCCTGGATGACAGATGTTGATGGTCGCCAGCTCCTCGATCTCTCCATGGGCTTTGGTGCCATGCTGGCAGGTCACCTGAACCCAGTAGTCGTTGCGGAAGTAAAGAAGGCACTCGAGAGTGGAACTCTCTTTGTCACCCCTTCTCCTATTTCAACCGATGCTGCAGAGCGCATCTGCCGTCGCTTTGGTATTGAACAGGTCCGCTTCACTAACTCTGGAACTGAATCAACAATGTATGCCGTGCGCACTGCACGCGCTGCAACAGATAAAAATGCAATAGTTAAAATTGAGGGTGGTTACCACGGTAGCTATGACCCATTTGTAGTTTCAACTAAGCCACCATTGGACAAGATCGGCGATGCTGAAGATCCAATTGTTTACGTTCCAAGTGGAATTGTTCCAGGTGAGATGTATGTCGTTCCTTATAACAATGCAGATGCTCTGGAGCGCATATTCAAAAAACATGCCTCATCTATCGCTTGTTTTATTCTTGAACCAGTTCTAGAAAACCTGGGAATTATCTTGCCAGATGAGGGTTACTTAGAGCGAGTACGCGAGCTTTGTGATGAGTACAACGTTGTTTTAATCTTTGATGAAGTTAAAACAGGATTAACTGCAGGACATCAAGGCGCTTCCCAGCGTTTAGGTGTTACTCCAGATTTAATTACCCTTGCTAAATCAATTGGCGGCGGACTTACTTTGGCAGCCTTTGGTGGCAAGAAGAAGTACATGGACTTTGTTACTAATGGAAAAATGGCCCACTTTGGAACATTTAACGGTAATCCCCTTGCCATGGCAGGTGTTCGCGCAGCAGATGTGATCTTTACTGAAGAATCACTTGCAAAGGCTGAAGGATTTAACCAACAAGCACTCGATCGAATCAGTGTCATCATTGAGCAGTACCAACTACCTGCACACACTGTTGGTTTTGGTGTGAAGGGCTGTATTACCTGGTCAACAGAGCCTGTTCGTAACTACCGTGATTACAAAGCAACAGACTTTGCCATGGCAGAGCTTTCATGGTTATGGTCAATTAACCGCGGAATCATTACACCCCCAGGCCTAGATGAGCAGTGGTTAATCTCTTTGGCTCATGGTCAAAAGGAAGTTGATATTTTGGTGGAGGATTTCGAATCCCTTGCCAAAGCTTTGCGTTCATAAAACTAACGGGAAAGAAGAAAATGACAACGGAGTCAGCTCTTCAAACCGCTCGGACGCAGTTGCGTCGGGCTGTTGAACTACTAGAACTTACCGAAAATGATTGGCAAACCCTTTCAACCCCTCGTCGCATACTTGAAGTAGCGGTTCCACTTCGTCGCGATAGTGGCATTGTTGAGATGTATAAAGGTTTTCGCGTTCAATACTCCACAACGCGGGGTCCTTCAAAGGGCGGTGTTCGCTTTCACCCAGATATAGATATGGATGAAACCGTAGCCCTTGCTATGTTGATGACATGGAAATGCGCACTTACTAACTTGCCTTATGGCGGTGCTAAAGGTGGCATAGCAGTTGATGCGCACACACTTTCTTTAGGTGAAAACGAGCGTCTCACACGTCGCTACACATCAGAGATCTTGCCCATCATCGGACCAGAGCGCGACATTCCTGCACCAGATGTTGGAACTGATGAGCGCAATATGGCCTGGATGATGGACACATATTCCGTTAACGCAGGTTTCTCTGTTCCAGGAGTAGTTACCGGCAAACCAATTGTTTTAGGTGGCTCCCTTGGTCGAACTTCAGCTACCGGTGATGGCGTTGCCATCTCCACAATTGAAGCGCTGCGAGTTAAAGGCATTGATCCCAAAGGTGCAACTGTTGCCATTCAAGGCTTTGGCAAAGTGGGTTACTGGGCAGCAATTGCACTTGAAAACCTAGGTCTTAAAGTTGTTGCAGTTAGTGATGTCAGCGGTGGTGTTACAGGTTTCTCATCTGTTGCAGAGCTATGGAAATACTTCCAAGCCAACGGCAACCTGCATATGCCTGGCACAGACAAGCTCACACAGGAGGAACTACTTCACTTAGATGTTGATGTTCTTATTCCTGCTGCTTTAGCTGACTCTGTGACTGAGAAAACTGCCAGTGGAATTAAAGCCAAGATTATTGTTGAGGGCGCTAACGCCCCAACAACTCCTGGTGGAGATCAGATTCTTAACGATAAGAAGATTCTGGTTGTGCCAGATATTTTGGCTAACTCAGGCGGTGTAATCGTCTCTTACTTTGAATGGGTCCAGGATAAGCAAAACTACTTCTGGAGCGCTGATGAAGTAAAGCAAAACCTCAATGAGATTATGATGAAATCATTTAGAGAAGTCGAGCATATGGCAAGCAATAAAAAGGTATCTTGGCGAGAAGCAGCTCATATGATCGGTGTTGCACGTGTTGCCGAAGCCCACAGATTACGCGGTCTATACCCGTAATAAATCCAAAGATATCTGCACTCCAGCAATCATCTGTCTAATAGGCATAGTTGGAAGTGTTGGGAACTCTTTTCGTTGTTCATCCATCAGGGGCACATGCATAAACCCGCTTCTAACAGATGAATCCTTTAAATAATCCTGCATCACATAAAAGATGTGATTACACGCAAAAGTTCCAGCACTCAGTGAAATTGAGGCAGGAATTCCTGCCGCTTTCATTGACGTAACCATCTGTTCTATCGGCAACGTTGAAAAGTACCCATCAGCGCCATCAGCATTAATTTTCTGTTCTTTAGGTTGGTTACCAGCGTTATCTGCAATACGGGCATCATCTAAGTTAATTGCAATGCGCTCAGGTGTCATCGCGCTTCTACCCTCTGCCTGGCCTAAACACAGCACAGCAGTTGGTTTATGTAGATCAATAAGCTCACACAACTGCGCACTTGCTTGCCCAAAAACAACTGGAAGTATTGCTGTGACAAGATCATCACCGATAAGAGCTTTAACAATCTCACCCGAAGGATTGAGCGAAGAAGTAGCAAATGGCTCAAAGCCTGTTACAAGGATTGTGGACATGGAAGAAGTATCGCTCACTGAAAGAAGAAAAGCCCCCGGTGTGAAAGGCACCGAGAGCTTAACTTGTGCGCGCGAAGGGATTCGAACCCCTAACCTTCTGATCCGTAGTCAGATGCTCTATCCGTTGAGCTACGCGCGCTTATTTAGTTTTGTACAGCCTGCGCATCTTACCTGCTTTTCTTTGTGCACCAAAATGCTCAAACCAGCCGTAATTAAAGCACAAAGGGCGCCGGGATCAGCCGGCGCCCTTTGTCTGCTTACTTAACTATTAGCCAACTTTCTTGATGCGGCCATCTACTACAGGAACTTGAGTTACCTTTCCTGCGGCCATGTCTGCCTTAAGTGCATCTACGAATACATCAAGTAGTGCACCTTGAACCTTGGCTTTGGCTGGTGTGAAGACATTTACATATCCATCGCCACCATAGACTACGAAGTCAAGAGTTGTGAGTGTGTACTCCTTAGCATCCTTAGCAATTGCTGTTCCGTCTAGTTTTGTAACTTCGACGATACGTGAACCAATTGGCTTAGATGCATCAAATGAGAACTTGAATCCAGAAATCTGTGGGAAGCGACCATCACCTGGATAGTTACCACCAACACCGTTTTCTAGAGCCTTCCAAAGGTTTGCACCTGTTACAACTGTTGTTGCAATCTGGTTACCAAATGGGAACACAGTGAACGCGTCACCCAGTGTTACATCTAATGGACCAGCACCTGTGCGAACAAGTCCTGTTGCTGCTGGTACGTATGTCTTTGCAGGGAATGTGTCGCGGATACCGCCACCATTCTGGATTGCAAAGTCAGTCTTGTACTTAGCGCGCATCAAATCTGCGATGTAGTTACCCATTGGTGTTTCACCTGAACGCTCTACAGCTGGTGATCCTCCACGTGGGAATACTCCTGAAACTTTACCGATTTTTACATCGAGCTTTGCAGATAGTTGATCCTTGTACTTCTTAACCATTGCAGCTGCTGCCGCATCTTGTGTGGTGACTGTTGAGACAACACCTGTGTTAATTGTTGGCGCTGCAGCCTTGAGAACGTGCTGGATTGACTGTCCAACAACTTTTCCAGACTTCATACAGATCTGTGTACGTGTGTATTCAACACCAGCGTTGCGAACCTGTCCTAGAACAGTTGGTGCAACGCGTGTGTTACCAGGAATGACGGATGCGTATGTCTGGTGGCTGTGACCACCATAGATTGCTGCTGCACCCTTGATTTGTGCTGCAAGTTCATTAAAGAGACCCTTTGAAACACCATCTGCATTTTCCAACCATCCTTGGTGGATTACTGCGATGACAACATCTGCGCCAGCAGCCTTTGCCTCTGCAATTGCAGAGTTAATGCCTGCTACGCCTGGTGCGATAACAATGGTCTTCTTTGCCCCTGATGCATCCTTGTAATCAAGGTTTCCAGGAAAGACTTGTTCAATTGTCTCTGGTGTATTTGAGCCAACCACACCAATCTTCACGCCGCCGCGCTCAATGATTGTGTAGTTCTTAGCCTGCTTTGTTCCTGACTTAAGAACATCTAGAGCACCTTCGCTGTAGTTAGAAACTACCCACTGGAAATCTGATGCACCAATCATCTTGTTGAGGTGATCGATATTGCGATCGTGCTCATGGTTACCAAATACTGAAACATCAAGCTTGGCAGCATTTAATGATTCAATTGTTGGTAGTTCTTCAAACTCTGTTGAGATTGGTGGGGCTGCACCGATGTTATCTCCAGATGAGACCGCGATTGTTGCCTTGTTTGCAGTGCGATCTGCTGCCCAGTTGCTAGTAAGTAGTGCTGCTCCAAAAGAGCCACCTACTTCAATTGCACCGTGCAGGTCGCTGAGCTGGAGAACTTGAACAGCTTTGTTGAGAGTTGATGCAACTGTTGCAAGTTGTGCTGCTGTGTAACTCTTATTAGATGCTGCTGGCTTTGAGAAGCCATAAGCGTTCACAGCCTGAACAACAGGAGTTCCTCCTGGCTGTCCTTCGACAATAGGCATGGTTACAACACTGTTATTTTTTGCAGGTACAAAGATTGGGCAAGAGCCCGCACCTGCTGAGACAACGTAACCGGTGACTCCAGGTGCAACATCTGCACCTGGTGTCCATTTAACAACAACTCCACGTGCACCTATATATGAGG
>Ga0255139_1000445_pt1 | contig 13247 bp, 10 predicted proteins | sample Law_Colum_RepB_8_FD_188549 | JGI IMG/M metagenome (GOLD analysis project Ga0255139, IMG submission 188549) | Freshwater microbial communities from St. Lawrence River, New York, United States - Law_Colum_RepB_8d | ecosystem: Environmental > Aquatic > Freshwater > River | place: USA: New York...
GTCTTCTGTGGCGGTAAACACATCAAAAGCAACGGCTTTATGCTCCGTTTCTTCGACGGCATGCCACATAAACATGTCGGCATAGACGCCTTGAATATCTTCAACAAAATCCGTTTGTTTCAACATGAGGTTAGCCAAGATGGCCGTGAAGTGCTCAAAGCCCACGGTGAGGGCCAACTGCTCCCGCCGTGAATAGCGCTTCTTGGCGAAACTCAGCGCTTTTTTCATGAAGGTGATTTTGGACTCAAGAGGTAACTTGTGTTGATCAATTAAGGCCTGATTAAAGGCTTCGTGTTCTTTACCGTGATTGGCCTCTTGGCCAATGAATGCCCGAATCTGAGCCCGTAATTCTGGGTCAGTAATCTCGTTTTCATAATTGCGAACCGCATGAATAAAGAAGCGCTCACCATCAGGGAAGGTGGTGGAGAGTGCATTCATGAAGTGTGTGACCCACACATTTCCTTTGTACCAGTATCGCGGTAGCGCGGGGATAGCAAAGTCCATGCGGCGAACGGTAATGGGCAGAGGCGTTTTGCTGATCATGTAGTACCTCGAAATAAAATAGTGGGCAGAAATAACCTTACCTATAGAAGCGTGACTGATGAGTCTTTTCATGGGTAGGCGGTGAGTTGCCGTAAATCGGTCATTTGTGGCCAAGTAACCCATTGTAAGTGCACTACGCCAAACCTATACACACTTACCACGCAATAAGGGTTCAACGCAGTGAGTGACGAAGTAGTGTAAAGCCATCTAAAAATTTTTTTAATGGCTAGGCAATAGTCATATTAAAAGTAAAAGGCTAAGGCATGACAAAACTTAGAAAATTAAATGCAAGGGCGTGGCTAATTTCGAAGCTAAGAAGTTATAGCCCATTAGCGTTTGCTTTATCGTTATTTGTGGTTGGGGTTCTACTGTCTGGCAGTATTAGCTCGCTGATATATATTCAATATAAAAAAGATGCTCAGTTGGAATTTGAGAGCGAGTCAAAATACGCTGTAGAGAAAATACAAAGCATTTTATCTACCTATGAGATTGTTTTACGAGACATGAGAAGTCTTATGTACTCTGTTGGTTTGGATAGTATCACCAGGAAAAACTTTAAAGACTATTTTTTATATCGAAATGTGACGGAAGAGTTTCCAGGGGCTAACGGGCTAGGATTTGTAAGAAAAGTAAAGCAAAATGATTTAGAACGCTATATAAAGCTAACGCAAGAGAATGGATATTCTGCATTTAAAATAAAAAACTTTTTTCCATACAAAGGTGACCATTGGATTATTGAGTATCTTGAGCCTTTATCTACAAATAAATTAGCTATTGGTCTCAATTTGGCGTCAGAACCTAGCCGACTAGAAACTATTGTTGAGGCAGTAAGGTCTGGTCGCGCGATGCTGACGCCGCCAATTACGCTGGTGCAAAATAAGCAAAAAATTAATAATGGACTGTTGTTTATTTTGCCAATTTATCAGTCGACTGAGATGTCGAAAAATAATCAAAATAAACAAAATGAAGCGTTTGGTCTCGCCTACTCACCGCTACTGCTTGATAATTTAATGAGGGAGTTCTATAAGCTGCAAAACACGGTAAATGTAGATATTTTTGCGAGAAATATAAATGATGAGATAGTTGTATTGTATAAAAGCAAGAAAAGAAAAAGTGATATTTATCAGGAAAAATCATTTAATCATGCTGTGGATATTTACGGGCAAAAATGGAATTTTTATTTCACACCAAGCCAGGAGTTCTCCAATAAAACGGCGAGAAGCATTGTTCCTATTTTAACTTTAATGATCTTTTCAAGCATATTGCTGTCTTTAATTGGATATTTCTATGCTCTAAACAATGCGCGCAAAATTAAGATGATGGCCGATAGCGCAAAACTAGGCGCTATTATTAGTAATGCCAATGATGCAGTCATTTCATTTGATTTATATGGATGTATTACATCATGGAATGAAGCTGCAGAAAAGATTTTTGACTATAAGCAAGCTCAAGTGCTTGGGAGTAAATTTCCAAGTCTTTTTGTTCCAGATCATGTAAAAAATGTACATGATTCTATTCTTGAAAAAGTCATTGCTGGTGAGTCCATCTCACATTTTATTTCACCACTGACCCGAAAGAGTGGGCAGATATTCCAAGCTGAAATGACTTTCTTTCCGATTAATCAAGGTCAGTTGAATAGCACCGGTTATGCCATGTTTGTTCGTGATGTGACGTTGCAGGTTGAATCTGAGGAACAAGTTAGGCTGCTTAATGAGAATTTAGAAAATTTAGTGTCTATGCGTACATCTGAGTTGGATATTGCACGACGAGACCTGCAAATGATTTTTGACTCAATGCCTTCCATGATAGGTTACTGGGATAGTAACTTAATAAATCGGGTTGCTAATAAGGCTTACAACGATTGGTTTGGGCTTGATCATAGTATCCTTAAAGGAAAATCTATGAGGGAAGTCTTAGGGGATGAACTGTTTGAAGATAATAAAGCCTACATAGATGGTGCTTTGGCAGGCGAGCCGCAAACATTCGAGCGTAGCGTGAAGAGTCAACAGGGCGATATTGTTCGACATAGCTTGGCTCACTACATACCAGATATTATAAATGGAAAAGTAAAAGGATTTTATGCTATTGTAAATGATATTACTGAGGTTAATAATAATAGGCTGCAGTTGGAGTCGTTGCTCAGACATAATCAAGTGCTGCTAAGTACAATCAGTCAGCAAATGCTTTATTCAGTTACGGATAATCGAGGAAGAATCATAGAGGTGAATGATAACTTCTGCCGGGTCAGTGGTTACTCACGCGAAGAGCTCATTGGTCAGACTCACCAAATGATTAATTCCGCGGAGCATCCAAAAGAATTTTGGGTGGATATGTGGCGAACCATCTCCTCGGGTAATGCTTGGCATAAGGAGGTGTGCAATCGCAGCAAAAATGGACAAATTTACTGGGTTGATAGTGTGATCGCTCCGTTCACGGGCTCAGCCGGCAATATTGAACGCTATGTTTCGCTGCGCACTGACATTACCTTAAGAAAGAGCGCCGAGTCTGAGCTCGCACACGTCGCGGATCTTCTTAGCAACGTGTTGCAAGCAGCTTCTGAGATGTCCATTGTCGCGACCGATCAGCATGGTCATATTTCGCTATTTAATGCGGGTGCAGAAAATTTACTGGGTTACTCCTCGAATTCGGTGGTTGGCAAAATGCCGAATGAATTACTCCACTGTGCATCCGAAATCAAGCAGCATAGTGAAGAGATATGTGATCGATTTGGTGTATCTCTGGATGGTTTTCAGGTGCTCGTTTTTGGTGCTGAACAGCGCGGTGTGGAAGTGCAAGAGTGGACATATTTGACCCATTCCGGCAAAGCGCTACGTGTATCTTTGGCTGTGACTGTGATGCGAGAAGCCAATGGTGATGTTTCAGGCTATCTCTTTATTGCCCAAGACATTACAGAGCGACTTCGTAAAGATATGGCTCTGCAGGAGGCTAAACGCTTTGCTGAGCAAGCCAATGAAGCGAAAAGCCAGTTTTTGGCCAATATGAGTCATGAAGTGAGAACCCCCATCAATGGCATTATGGGCCTGTGTTACATGCTTGAACGCCAGCCTTTACCCGCGGCCTCACATCAGCTCATTAGTAAAATTCAATTGGCCAGTCAAAGCCTTTTGGAAATTGTGAATGACGTACTTGATTTCTCTAAAATTGAAGCGAATAAAATAGACATCGAGCAAATGCCCTTCAAGCTAACAGAGCTTATCGATAATGTTTCTGGCATTGCTCGTGCGGCTATTCGAGACAAAAATGTTGTGTTGGAAGTTAGTTCATTGCCAGAGTCTGCCAATAAATTAATTGGCGATCCTTTACGTATCGGCCAAGTCCTAACGAATTTGCTGAGTAACGCGATTAAGTTCACCGCCAGTGGTTTTATTAAATTAACCGTGACGAAATTATCTCAAGATGTTGAGGAGTCTACGGTTCGCTTGCGCTTCACTGTGTCGGATAGTGGTATTGGTATTCCTGAGACTAAGCTAATACAAATTTTCGATGCTTTTAATCAGGCGGATTCCTCTACATCGCGTAGCTATGGCGGTACCGGTCTGGGTTTAACCATTAGCCGAAAATTAACGGAGCTCATGGGTGGTGTCATTTCAGTTGAAAGTACATTGGGGCAGGGCAGCGAGTTTACTATCGAGCTGCCGTTTGCGCTTGCGGCAAACGTCCCTAGTAAGAGCATGGGGGTTAGTCGGTCGCAGGCCAATGGTGTCATTCCTGAAAAACGGCTAGAGGGGCTTAAGCTTTTAGTTGTTGATGACAGTGACTTAAATCGTGAAGTTGCTGAGTACATCTTGCGGGCAGAGGGCGCTCAGGTCGAAACAGCATTTGACGGTTTAGACGCAGTCGAGCGTGTATTAAGCGCGAATCCGGCATTTGATTTGGTGCTTATGGATATTCAAATGCCCCGCATGGATGGCTACGAGGCGACGCGAGCCATTCGTCATGAGTCAAAATTTGCTGACTTACCTATTGTGGCCTTGACGGCTGGAGCAATGGGTTTTCAGCGCGATGCAGCGCTGGCCGCAGGCTTGATTGGATTTGTAACGAAGCCTTTTGATGTGGATCAGTTGATCGATGAAGTCTGTCAACACACACAACGGAAAGAAAGTGTGGGCAACGAACACGAGGAGATCATGGATGCGGAGCTGCTTTCTGCACTGCAGGGTTTTAAAACTCGCTTTCTCAGCAATCGTTTGCCTAAGCACGTGCAGCAAATGCGAGAGTACCTATCGAACCCAGCGCCGGAAATGTTGTCTACGTTGACCCCGGTATTGCACTCCTTAGCAGGCGAAGCCGGCATGGTGGGCTTATCTGAGCTGGGCGAGTACGCGCGCCGTATTGAAACGGCCATAACCTCGCAAGCAATCGAGCCTAACGTTTTAGTCGAGCAGGTTGAGCTACTCGCCACTGAAATTGAGCAGGTATTGATGCGCGGTGCTTAGGTGCATTCGTGCCCTGAGACCGCTAGCATACAAGCTCATTTTTTTGGACGTTTCACACCCATGAGTATCACTCGAGCTGTGGTCGATGCCGTATTGGCCACGCATCACGATCCTTACCTTGGTCCTGACGCAACTTACCTCTTATTAGCGGTACCACAGGACACGCAAGTCACTGACGATGGCCGCGTTTTTGTACACATGGCACTTCCTTATCCCCATGCCAATCCAGCCGATGCCTTTGGCACTAAGCTAGAAGCCGCATTGCATGTGGCGGGTGCGCGTGACGTGCATATTCGCTGGTCGTTAGCGATTCCGCGCATCAAACCTCAGGGCGAGGTCGCGCCGCTGACCTTGGCGCGAAATGTCATCGTGGTGGCGTCCGGTAAGGGCGGTGTGGGTAAATCCACTACTGCCGTGAATCTGGCCCTGGCCCTGGCCCGAGAGGGTGCCAAGGTGGGCTTGTTGGATGCTGATATTTATGGCCCTAGCTTGCCCACCATGCTCGGCGTAGGTAACGGCAAATACCCCGACACCGTCGATGACGCGTGGTTCGTGCCGCATCACGCGCATGGCATTGAGGTCATGTCGATTGGTTTCTTGCTACAGGGTGATACTCCCGTGGTTTGGCGTGGGCCGAAGGCCACGGGCGCGCTCATTCAACTGGTCACGCAGACCCGTTGGTCGTCGCTGGACTATCTGGTTGTGGACATGCCGCCGGGCACTGGCGACATTCAGCTCACGCTGGCACAGCGCGTGCCCGTGGGCGGCGCTGTCATCGTCACCACCCCGCAAGATATTGCCACGCTGGATGCCAAGAAGGGCATTGAGATGTTCCGCAAAGTCGACATCACCGTACTCGGCGTGGTCGAGAATATGGCGCAGCACATCTGCTCGAATTGCGGCCACACGGAGCATATTTTCGGCGAGGGTGGCGGTGCCCGCATGGCGGCGCAGTACGACACCACGCTGCTGGCGCAGCTGCCGCTGGACCGTCGTATTCGCGAGCAGACGGATAGCGGCGTGCCGACTGTTGTGGCCGAACCGGGTGGCGAGCTGGCCGGTTATTATCGCGAGATGGCGCGTCGCACGGCGGCCCGTCTGGCGCTGGGCCCGCGTGTGGCCGATACCCGCATTCCCTTGAACCCGACGCATTAAGCGTACCGACCGAGACCGCAGCATGAGCATCAAATCAGATCACTGGATACGTCGCATGTCCGAGCAGCACGGCATGATCGAGCCCTTCGAGCCGGGTCAGGTTCGTCAGCAAAATGGTCACAAAATTGTGTCTTACGGCACATCGAGCTATGGCTACGATGTGCGTTGCGCGAATGAATTTAAGATCTTCACCAACATTAATTCGACCATCGTGGACCCTAAGAATTTCGACGAAAAGAACTTCGTGGATGTGGTCTCGGATGTTTGCATCATCCCGCCGAACAGTTTTGCGTTGGCGCGCACGGTGGAGTATTTCCGGATTCCACGCAGCACGCTGGTGGTGTGTCTGGGCAAGAGCACGTATGCGCGTTGCGGCATTATTGTAAATGTGACGCCGCTGGAGCCGGAGTGGGAGGGGCATGTGACGTTGGAGTTTTCTAACACCACTAACCTTCCAGCCAAGATCTACGCTAATGAGGGTGTGGCGCAGATGTTGTTCTTTGAGAGCGATGAAATTTGTGCGACTTCTTATAAGGATCGTGGGGGCAAATACCAGGGGCAGACGGGGGTTACGCTGCCTAAGACTTGAGTCGGCCATCCGGCGCGGCCTGACACTGGAAAACACGCCACAAGTACGCCCAGCCCGCGCGCTGCATCGCGCGGTCGCTCACGCGGTTCGGCGCGGTGCGCCGACAAACCCCGCGTTCGCCCCTGTAGGCTCTCATGCGCCATCCATGGCGCATGACGGTTTTCCAGTGTCGGGGATTCTCAGGTGAACAGCGCTCAGGGTCGGGGCTGCGGTGGTGGTTCAGGGGCCGGCGGGGTTGGGCCGTAATTTACTTGCGCCGTGCCTGCATGGCACGCTGCGGAGGCAGTGGGGTTGCAGTATTTTTTGGCAGGGAGTGCTGTGTTCAAGTTGCCAAGGGATTGAAAGTCTTGGGCTTCCTACCAGCGCTCACGCCTTTTGCAGCTGATCGCAATCATTACACCGCAGTACTGCGGTGTAAACTAAGTTAGCCCGCCAGGAAAGAGCATGAAAGACATCGACGGGATTGAACAGATTCTTAGCGTGCTTGCCCCTCATTGGAGCGATATTGAAGCTGATTTTGCCAAGCACAATCAGCGCTTTCTTGAGTTGGCCGCGGCTGACCATGACTTGATCGGCAGAGTACTGCGCGTCCATCTCGTAGTTGAGAGCTTCGTTGACTCATTTCTTTCGAGTCATTTCGGCATACAGGACCTTCCAGATCTGCGACTATCATTTGTACAGAAGGCAAAGCTACTTCCTCAATCGGGCTCAAGCGCAAGCTTTGTTCGGCCCGGCATTCTGCAATTGAATGCAGTCAGAAATAAGTTTGGTCATCGACTCAATCACACTATTGAGGGGCATGAGATCAGTGCCGTTCATGAGGCCCTGGCCGTTGCAAGAAGAGGTGTTACGTTCGCCGCAGCGGTGGATGCACTAGAAGCATTTGGTCCAGTAGCTTGCGCCTTCCTTTCGGTACCTCCCAAGCATCTTCAGGGGTTGTTCGTTCAGGCATTCAAGAGGGTTCAATCCAATGATCCGTTCGTGGCGGGCTAACAACAGGTTGCAGTGGGACGTCCTCGCCTTCGGCGAGGCCGCCCCTGAACCTGGGCGTTAGGTGTACAGGAGGAGTCCGCAATGAACTGGGAGCACTCTCTTGCCGCACTAGCGGCCTTAGCAGCCAGCCAAGCTGCACGATATGCCCGTTGGAGTGTCAAAGAGGCCAAGCAGTCTAATGATATCGTCGGCCTAGCTCTTCCTCTCCAGTCACAACACCAACGCATCATACATCTCGCTCCGGCTTCGTTGTTGCACTGTACGGCGCGTGGCTCACTGGAAGTCTCCAACTCAATTTATACGGTAAGCGGATAACAACTATGAAGGGACGGCATTTGAAAATCGGCGGCGCAATATTGTCGCTCGTGTTGCTGGCGTTGTTGGTACTTATCCGACCTTGGGCGGAATACAACCCGCTGAAACTCAACGCGCTGTTTGCGCCCGATAAGCGCATCCAGAACTTTCGCAGCATGGAGCAGGTGCTGCCCTATCGCGTGGTCCGCGCCGCCACGCCCTTTGAGTTCTCGCGTGCCGAGCGGCCGCTGGAGATCCGCTATACATTCAACGGCGAGACACGCCGGCTCGATGAGTTTTTGGAGCGGGCGACGGCAACCGGATTACTGGTGATCAAAGACGATCAAGTCATCATGGAGCGCTATTTCCATGGCGCGGATGCGACTACCCGGCACACCTCTTGGTCGGTGGCGAAGTCTTTTGTCGCAACGCTTGTGAGCATTGCACTCAAGGAAGGTCGCATTCGCTCACTGGACGACCCGATCACGGACTATGTGCCTGATCTAAAGGGTAGCGCCTATGAAGGCGTGCCAATCCGTCATATTTTGCAAATGTCGTCCGGCGTAGATTTCGACGAAAATTATGTCAGTCGTCACTCTGATATAAGCCGGCTGTTTATCAAGGTGTATGTGCTCGGTCAGCGCATCGATCGAGTCATGCACGACTACGGGCGTGAACGCCCGTCCGGCGAGATGCTCCACTACATCAGTGTAGATACTCAGGCCTTGGGAATGATGTTGCAGCGGCTATACGGAAAGTCCTTGTCTGCCGTGCTCGAGGAAAAGCTTTGGCAACCGCTCGGCATGGAGGGCGATGCCTACTGGAATATTGATCAGCCAAGCGAAGACGGCATGGAAATGGCGTTTTGCTGCCTCAACGCTCGCCTGCGCGACTTCGCCAAGCTCGGGCGCTTGTACTTGCATCAGGGCAATTGGAACGGCATCCAGCTGCTACCCGAAGGCTGGGTGGCGGAGGCCACCACGCCGGCAGGGCCTCATTTGGAGCCCGGCGCATCGCCTTACAATTACGGTGCGCGCGGCTATCAGTACCAATGGTGGGTGTGGGAAGGCTATCAGCGCGAGTATTTCGCTGCCGGCGTATGGGGGCAGTATGTATACGTCTCTGAACCGGACAACCTGATCATCGCGCGCTCCAGCGTAGATCCAGACTTCCGTGCCAATCTCCCCGAGTCTATTGCCGCCTTCCGAGCCATCCGCGACGCGCTGCGTGCCGCTCCCGTAACCAATCCAAAATAGGCTATTCGGCATACTCTATAGTATGCCGTAAGGCATATTTCAAAGCGTCTTTCTCCGATCACTATGCTCTGGCACATTCAGCATAATCCTCGGAGAAAGACCATGAAGATAACCTTCCGTAACACCGCCTTGGCCATTGCACTGACCACCGGTTTTGCAGCCGCAACTCCGGCCATGGCCAACACCACGCATACTGGCCCCGCCGCTCCCGTGGTGTCGTCGAACATCACCGAAGCCAATGTCATTGCTGCTCAGCGCGCTTGGGGCAATGCCCTGGTGAGCATCGCCACCGATTTCGAAAAAGGCGGCTTTAAGCAGGCCAAAGCCACCGCTGAAAAAGTGATTGATTCTGCTTACGGCTATGCCATGGGCCCTGTGTTGTTTAAGCCCACCTTGACCACAGCACCACAGACCTTCCGTACCACCCGTGAAGGCGCGCTGGCTTACTTTGTAGGCGGTGACAAAAGCTACCCATCCGATACCGGTTTTGCCCTAAAAGGCTGGCGCTCGGCTGAGATTCGTAACGTGGCTATCCAACTGCATGGCGATGTCGCGATAAGTCAGGGCAATGTGATGCTCACCGACAAGGCCGGTAAAACCACCACGGTCGACAAAACCTGGGGCTACAAGCGCGATGATCAAGGTCGCCTGCTCATTGTTCTACACCACTCCTCATTGCCGGTTAAACCCTAAGGAGGCATTCCATGAGCGCAAGACGGATGGAGCCGGGTTTATTGGCATTAGCTGCGACTTTTCTGCTCATGCCTGCGGCGCAAGCGGCTACCGGTAAGCTCGTTTTGACCGGTGGTATCACCTCGGTGGAAGGCACGGCGGGTGGTGGCATCACACCGTGGGCCATGATCGGAACGCAAGCCACGGAAAATGAATGGGGAGTTAGCGCGAGCAGCTCGTTTACCGAAACCAATGACTATCGTCTCAACACCTACGGCGTGGCTGCGGCATGGAATGAGCGCGTGGAGTTTTCGCTGGCTCAACAGCGCTTAGATACGGGCATTACGGGTACAGCGCTAACCGGATCGGACTTAGTGCTGGAGCAACAGATTATCGGCGCCAAAGTGCGTGTCTTCGGCGAGGCTGTGCTCGATGCCGATACCCGGATGCCGCAGGTCTCCGTCGGTGTTCAGCACAAGCGTCTGGACGCCAACGCCCTGGAGCCGACCTTGAAATCACTGGGTGCGCGCCGCTCAGGTACGGATGTGTATGTGTCGGCCACCAAGTTGTTCCTGGCACCCGGCATTTTGGTGAACACCACGCTGCGCGCCACAAACGCTAATCAAAATGGCCTGCTAGGTTTCGGGGCACGCTTGGGTGGCGATGAATCCCGTCACCAAATCGTGCCAGAGGTTTCAGTGGCTAAGTTACTGCGCAACAACCTCGCCGTGGGCATGGAGTATCGTGCTATGCCGAACAAGCTGGCACGTGCCGGTCAAGCTGCTGGCCTAAGCAACGGTCTCGCTGCCGATGACTGGAAAGATGTCTTCATCGCCTGGGCGCCGCACAAACAGGTGTCGCTGACCGCAGCTTATGTGGATTTGGGCCGTATTGTGCCCGCTACCACGAATAATCGTGATCAACGCGGCATCTTTGTGTCTGCTCAGATTGCGTTCTAATCAGGGGATCTCATTATGAAACGTCAGGTTTTACCTGTTCTTTTGCTCTGTCTTCCGATGTTGGCATCAGCCAATACGCCGCCTGAATCAACCAAGCCGCCGACCTTGTATGAGCAGCTGGGCGGGAAAGACAACATTCGTGTGGTCATGGATGACTTTGTGGCGAGACTGAAGCAAGACTCACGCATCGGTAACCAATTCACTCACACGAATGCAGCACGTCTAGCCTCACAACTAACCGATCAGGTTTGTGAAGCCACCGGAGGTCCCTGTCGCTACATCGGTTTGGACATGAAAGCGGCGCATGCTGGCATGACCATTACCAAAGCGCATTTCAATGCGCTTGTGGAGGTCTTAGTGGCATCGATGAACGCTAAAGGTGTGCCTTTTGATCTTCAGACCGACATCCTCGCTATGCTTGCCCCCATGCATCGTGATGTGATCACCGTGCGCTAAACCTTTATGGTTTATCGTTAGCAAGCTAGCCGTGACGGCTAGCTTGCATTTTCGTTTATCTATTATTCAGGCATTTTTATGACAACCATTGGTACCCCACTCATGTGGTCCTTGTTTGGACTTTTTGTGCTGCTCGCGCTGGCACTCGACTTTTTTGCGCTCAATCGTCAGGGCTCGCACAAAGTCTCCATGCGTGAAGCTGGCATCTGGTCACTGATTTGGGTCGCGCTTTCCTTTGTCTTCATGGGCTGGATGTGGTGGCACCTTGGCGGAACGGGCAGTGATGCCGTTGCTCAAGAGTTAGCCAACACCAAAGCCGTCGAGTTCATTACCGGTTACCTGATTGAGAAAGCACTGGCTGTGGACAATGTCTTTGTCTTCCTGATGCTGTTCACCTACTTTGCGGTACCCGCGGAATTTCAGAAACGCGTTCTGATGATTGGTGTACTCGGTGCACTCGTGCTGCGTGCCGTCATGATTTTGATTGGCGCTTGGTTAATCGCCAAGTTCCATTGGATTCTCTACTTCTTTGGCGCTTTTTTGCTTTTTACCGGTATCAAGATGTGGTGGGCTGCCGGCAAAGAGCCGGACTTAGAAGCCAACCCGGCCCTGCAATGGTTAAGACGCAAGGTACGTATCGCCCCAGATTATGATGGTGAAAAGTTTTTCACGTTCATTAACGGTGTCCGCGTGGTAACGCCACTGGCCGTTGTCGTGGTCCTGATCGGTATTGTGGACGTGGTCTTTGCGGTCGATTCAATACCGGCGATCTTTGCCATCACCACCGATCCGTTTATTGTCTTGACCTCGAATGTGTTTGCCATCCTTGGCCTTCGCGCCATGTACTTCCTGTTGGCCGGTGTACACGAGCGCTTCCACTTGCTGAGTTACGGTCTGGCTCTGGTCTTGGCGTTTATCGGGATCAAGATGTTGATTATCGACATCTACAAAATCCCCGTCGTCTGGTCGCTGTCCTTCACCGTACTGACGCTGACTGCCACCATGTTGCTGTCGCTGCGAATTCCACCGAAGGGTAAAGGCGGTAGTGCCTATCCTTTCGCGGCCAAGTCATCGACAAGCGACACCAGTTCGGAAACCTAATATCGCCACGATGCCTCTGCCGCGGCCAGTTTGCGCGGTGATGCATCGGGGACTGGTGCGAAAGTTTGTGCCCCAAAGCCGCCAAAGTGACCGCTGTCATCTGGTGCGGCCTGACACTGGAAAACCGTCATGCGTCATGGATGGCGCATGAGAGCCTACAGGGGCGAACGCGGGGTTTGTCGGCGCGCCGCGCCGAACCGCGTGAGCGACCGCGCGATGCAGCGCGGGCTAGAAGTATTCACGGCGTGTTTTCCAGTGTCAGGCCGCACCGGATGTCATAACGAGCGACTTAGCAAAGCTTTGGAGCTCAGAACCAGTCGGCTGATGCCCGCGCACACACCATTTCACGCCGGGCTACAACACCTAGCCACGGCGTGATTTTCGGCAGCTCATACTGGAAGAAGTAATCACAAGCACCGCGTTTGCCGGCCAGGAAGCCGTTAGGCCAATGCCCGGCATCCGCCATCTGCGCGGCCAGCGCCAACTCCAGCCAGATCCATGCCAACACCACATGCCCGAAGCCCTGCAGATAGCTCGTGGCATTCGCCAGCGCCTCGGCCGGATTACCCGTTGCCCACGCCGCCTGCGTTGCCGCCACGACCTCCTGCAAGGCCGCCATCAACGCCCGACCATGCGCCTGCAACCCGGCATCGCCCGAAGCTTCGGCACACGTCACCGTCTCGCCGATGCGCGCGGCCAGCGCCTTCAGCGCAGCGCCCTCATTCATCAGCACCTTGCGGCCGAGCAGATCCAAACCCTGAATGCCGTGCGT
>Ga0255139_1000448_pt1 | contig 13203 bp, 11 predicted proteins | sample Law_Colum_RepB_8_FD_188549 | JGI IMG/M metagenome (GOLD analysis project Ga0255139, IMG submission 188549) | Freshwater microbial communities from St. Lawrence River, New York, United States - Law_Colum_RepB_8d | ecosystem: Environmental > Aquatic > Freshwater > River | place: USA: New York...
GGATGTGAGCGGCGGTGTTGAAGCGGCAAAAGGCGTTAAAGACGCCGTTAAAATTGAAGCTTTTCTGGCAGGAGTTCGCTCAGCATGAGTCAACCGGTAGATTTCTCGCAGTTCCCCGATGCCCGTGGCCGTTTTGGAAAGCATGGTGGTCGTTTTGTGTCGGAAACGCTGATGGGGGCGTTGGATGATCTCGATAAGCTCTACGCCCGTCTTAAGAATGATCCAGCCTTTATGGCGGAGTTCGATCACGATCTGGCGCATTATGTGGGTCGTCCATCACCGCTGTATCACGCCGAGCGTTTAAGTCGTGAGCTCGGTGGCGCACAGATCTACCTCAAGCGCGAAGATCTGAACCACACCGGCGCGCACAAGATCAACAACACCATCGGGCAGGCCTTGCTTGCCAAGCTATCCGGCAAAACCCGCATCATTGCAGAAACCGGGGCAGGGCAGCATGGCGTAGCAACAGCCACTATTGCGGCGCGTCTGGGCATGGAGTGTGTGGTCTATATGGGCGCGGAAGACGTCAAGCGCCAGTCGCCGAATGTCTATCGCATGAAGTTGCTGGGCGCCACTGTGGTGCCGGTGACTTCGGGCTCGAAAACACTGAAAGATGCCCTCAACGAGGCCATGCGTGACTGGGTCACCAACGTTGATGACACCTTCTACATCATCGGCACCGTTGCTGGCCCTGCGCCTTACCCCATGATGGTGCGTGACTTCCAATCGGTGATTGGTCGTGAAGCGCGCCGCCAATGCCTCGCGCAAACCGGAAAACTGCCCAATGCCTTGGTCGCCTGTGTCGGTGGCGGCTCTAACGCCATTGGCTTGTTCCACCCGTTCCTGGCCGACGAATCGGTGAAAATCTATGGCGTGGAAGCCGCAGGCCATGGCATTGCGGCTGGCGATGGCCAGCATTCGGCTCCACTGAACGCGGGTCGTATGGGCGTCTTGCACGGTAACCGTACCTACCTCATGGCCGACGACAATGGCCAGATTATTGAAACGCATTCCTGCTCGGCCGGCTTGGATTATCCCGGTGTGGGCCCGGAGCACAGCTGGTTGAAAGATATCGGCCGCGTGCAGTATGTCGCAATTAATGACACGGAAGCGCTGAATGGCTTCCACACGCTGACACGCAAAGAAGGCATTATTCCTGCGCTGGAGTCCAGCCATGCAGTGGCCTACACCATGAAACTGGCGCCGACCATGGCGAAAGACGAGATCATTATTGTGAATTTATCGGGTCGTGGAGACAAAGACTTGATGACGGTAGCCGCGTTGGACGGCCTGGAGATGAAGCTGTGAGTCGTTTAGCCCATCGCTTCGCGGCCCTGAAAGCGGCCGGACGCAAAGCCTTAATTCCGTACATTACCGCCGGTGATCCGGAGCCGGGTGTCACCGTGGCCGCCCTGCATGCGCTGGTGAAGGCGGGTGCTGACGTATTGGAATTAGGCGTGCCCTTTTCCGATCCCATGGCCGATGGCCCGACCATCACCTTTGGCCACGAGCGCGCCCTCAAGCATGGCGTGAGTCTGCGCCAAGTGCTGGCTATGGTCAGCGAGTTTCGTCAGCAAGACGACCACACGCCAGTGGTCTTAATGGGCTACCTCAATCCCGTTGAGATTATGGGTGTGGCGGCCTTCGCCGATGCGGCTAAAGCGGCGGGTGTGGATGGCGTGTTGACCGTTGATTTGCCGCCGGAAGAGGCAGAAGACCTCGACCTTGAGCTTAAGCGAGTCGGTTTGGACCCCATTTATCTGCTGGCACCCACCACGTCGTTGGCACGGGCTAAACTCATTACCGATGCGGCCAGTGGCTATGTCTACTATGTGTCGCTGAAGGGTGTGACGGGTGCCGCCACGCTCGATACCGATGCCGTCGCGGCGCGAATTGCTGAATTACGCAGCATCACGCAATTGCCCATTGGCGTTGGTTTTGGTATCAAGGACGCCACAACAGCAGCGGCCGTCGCGCGCCATGCCGATGGCGTGGTGGTAGGCTCGGTGCTAGTGCAGCGTTTGGGCGAACTGGCCCACGATACCGCAGCGATTCCCGCTGCTTTGACCGCGATCCTGGCGCCCATGCGCGCCGCGATTGATCAGGCCTGAGGGCCATCTGAGCCGCCGCGATCCGGTGGCTCTTGGGAGTCAACATGAGTGCAAACTGGCTGGAACGTATCCTGCCGAATGTGGGGCAACAAAGCCCGACAGATCGCCGAGCTTCAGTGCCGGAAGGCCTGTGGCGTAAGTGTCCTAAGTGCGAGTCCGTGCTCTATGAAGCTGAGGTGGAGCGCAATCAGCACGTCTGCCCGCGCTGCCAACATCATTTACGTATCGGCGCTCGTGCGCGCATCGCGCTGACCTTGGATGCTGAAGGCCAGGAAGAGCTCGCGGCCGATCTTGAACCGATTGATATCCTGCGTTTTAAAGACTCCAAGCGTTACGCCGACCGTATTGCCGAAGCGCAAGCCAGTACCGGCGAGAAAGATGCCTTGGTGGTGATTAAAGGCACGCTGAATAATTTACCCGTGGTGGTGGCGGCGTTTGAGTTCGATTTCATGGGCGGCTCCATGGGCTCGGTGGTCGGTGGTCGTTTTGTGGCCGCCGCTGAGTACTGCTTGATCCACCGTATTCCGCTGATCTGCTTTGCCGCCTCGGGTGGCGCGCGCATGCAAGAAGCCTTGTTCTCGCTAATGCAAATGGCGAAAACCTCGGCCGCGTTAGAGCGTATGAAGCAGGCTGGCGTGCCCTATATTTCCGTGCTCACCGACCCGGTCTATGGCGGTGTGTCGGCCAGTTTGGCCATGTTGGGCGATGTAAACGCGGCGGAACCTCATGCGCTGATAGGTTTCGCTGGCCCTCGTGTCATTGAGCAAACCGTGCGTCAGAAGTTGCCAGAAGGCTTTCAGCGTTCCGAGTTTTTGCTCGAGCATGGCACGGTAGACATCATCATTCACCGCCATGAAATGCGCGATACGTTGTTCCGTTTGTTGGCCAAGTTTACGCATTTCCCGGTGTGAGCTCGCAGTCTAAAGCCGACTGGCTACACACCTTAGAGCGCCGTCACCCCAGTGCCATTGATATGGGGCTGGAGCGTGTTGGTCTTGTGGCGGATCGTCTCCATGCGCGTCAGTTTCAGGCGCCCGTGATTACCGTGGCCGGCACGAACGGCAAAGGCTCAACGGTGGCCACGCTAATGGCCCTGGGTCGTGCTGCGGGTTGGCGCGTCGCACACTACACCTCACCCCATTTAGTCGATTTCAATGAGCGCATCGGCATCAACGGCACGCTCATGAGTGATGCCGAACTCGTCGCCGCATTAGATGCCGTTGAGGCTGTGCGGGGCGATATTTCGCTGACCTATTTTGAACACACCACCTTGGCGGCCTTCTACTGGTTTCAACAGCAGGCACCAGACCTGGTCGTGCTGGAAGTGGGCTTGGGCGGTCGCCTGGATGCCGTGAACTTAGTCGATGCCACCGTGGCCGTGATCACCAGTGTCGATCTCGATCATCAGGACTGGCTGGGCGATACCATTGCAGCCATTGCCAAAGAAAAGGCCGGTGTTATGCGTGCGGGACGCCCGGTGGTGCTGGGTGAGCGTGAGCCGCACTCGGTGTTGTTGGCGCAGGCACAGTCACTATCGGCACCGATGTGGCAAAAAGGGCAGCATTACGATTTTGCAGACCTCGACGAATCCGGCGCATGGTCTTGGCAAGCCGGCGATACGCATTACACCGATTTGCCTGCACCTCGGGTGGTCTGTGATAACGCGGCCACCGCCATAGCCGCTTTGCACGCACTGGCAGCGGTAAGCGACCTGCGCATCAGCGAGGCGGCGATTCGGCAAGGCTTGCCTCACGCCTATGTCACCGGGCGCTTGCAGCGCTTAACCGGGCTGCCTGAAGTCTGGGTCGATGTCGGGCATAATCCGCACGGTGCACGTTTTCTTTGGCAGCATTTGCCGAAACCCCTGCCGGGCCAGCGTACCCATGCTGTCTTCGCTATGTTGCAGGATAAAGATGTGGCGGGCGTGATCGCAGCATCGGCTGAGTCGGTGGATTGTTGGTGGTTGGCGGACTTGTCGGGCCCGCGAGGGCAAACGGCAGCGCGATTAGCCGAGCAGCTCCAGCAAGCGCTCAGCAACCCGTGTATTGGCGGGCAATATACAACGGTGGAGTCGGCGCTCAGCGCAGCTCGCCAAGCACTTCAAGGCGGCGATAGAATCGTCGTTTTTGGATCATTTCTAACGGTCGCGGCCGTCTTGTCAGCAGGTGCGTGAGTCATGGATATCGCAGTGAAGCAACGAATTTTAGGTGGCGTGGTGCTGCTGGCTGCCGCGATACTGTTTCTGCCGGTTTTGCTTGAAGGCGCCGGGGTTCAAGCGCTGCGTCCACCCACACCGCCTTCGGCGCCATCAACGCCAACCACGCAGGACTTAGCCCCAGCCCTGCAGCAGCAGGCGCAAGACATGGCGAAAGAGATCAGCGCCAGTCACGGTGAGCCCACGTTTTATCCCGTAGAGCCCGCGATCACGGAAGCGCCAGCGCCTACACCGGCCACGCCAGAGCAATTCCGTTTGCAAGAACCTGCCATTCGTCCTGCGCCCAGCACGGATGCATTAGCCGAGCAGCAGCTTGCGGCCAATCTCGCTGCCGAGAAGGCCGCAAAGTTAAAAGCTGAGGCTGCTGCAGCGGCGGTAGCGCAAGCTAAATTAGATGATCAGTCCGTGGTTAAAACGGCAGCTGCCGAGAAAAAAGCTGCTGCCGAGAAAAAAGCCTTAGCCGAGAAAAAGGCTGCTGTAGAAAAGGCCGCTCTAGAAAAGGCCAAGGCCGAAAAACTTGCGGCCGAAAAAGCGGCAGCCGATAAAAAGGCAGCTGCCGCACAAGCCACCAAAACACCGACAGATCCTGATCCGGCCTTGCCTCAGGCCTGGGTGGTGCAAGTGGCCCGTCTTAATGCGCCCGAGAAAGCCAATGCCTTGGTGGAGAAGCTGCGCGCCAAAGGTTATCGCGCCAGTTCGGCAGGTACGGGCGATAGCTGGCGCGTCATTATTGGCCCAGAGCTTGATAAGTCAGTGGCGGAATCTATTAAGCGGCGTTTAGCGGAAGATCCCCAGCTAAAATTGAGTGGCTGGATTCAAGCCTATCGTCCGTGAGTTTGGTATGATGCGCGCCCAGATTGCTACCCCTTACTGTCCCTAATACGGGCAGGTTAGCGAGCCTTATGCATCCTGCAGATTTAGTCATCTTATCGGTTCTGGCGCTTTCGCTGATTTTCGGCTTTATGCGCGGCTTCGTGCGCGAGGCCTTTGCCTTAGCGGGCTGGGTGCTGGCCATCATCATTGCGCGCAGCTTTAACGAACCCTTAGCCGCTTGGTTAGCGGGTTTTGTTAGCACACCTTCAATACGCCTCGTGTTGTCTTACGGCGGTCTCTTTTTCGGCACCTTACTCACGTTTAGTTTATTGGGTACGGTGCTGCGTCAGGTGCTTCACAGCGGTGGCATGAGCTTGGTAGACCGCTTTATGGGTGGCGTCTTTGGGGCGCTGCGGGGCGGCTTGTTCGTGCTCATTGCGCTGATGCTCATGGCGCCTTTCGTTAAGCACGATAATTGGTATCGCAACGCCTTGCTGCCAAAAACCTTTTTGCAATATGAATCTCTGGCGCGCTCGCTACAGCAGCAGGCGTTAACGCTGGTTCGTCCTATCCCTTCGGCGTCTTCGACGTCGAAATCGTCACCCTGAGAGGTTGCCATGTGCGGAATTGTTGCCATTGCCGGAAAGGCGCCGGTCAATCAGGCGTTGTATGACGCCCTGACGGTATTGCAACACCGAGGCCAGGATGCTGCCGGTATTGTTACCAGTGAACATGGTCGCCTGTTTTTACGCAAAGAAAACGGCATGGTGCGCGACGTGTTCCACACCCGCCACATGCTGCGCTTAGCTGGCAATTTTGGTATTGGCCATGTTCGTTACCCCACAGCGGGCTCGTCCAGCTCTGCCGAGGCGCAGCCGTTTTACGTGAACTCGCCCTATGGCATCACGCTGGCGCATAACGGCAATTTGACCAATGCCCAAGAGCTGGCCAAAGCCATCTTTCTCACCGATTTACGCCACGTAAACACCGATTCCGACTCGGAAGTGCTGCTCAATATTTTTGCCCATGAGCTGCAGGCTAACGGCAAAATCGCCCCCAGTGTGGATGACATCTTTGCCGCTGTGAGTGGGGTGCATAAGCGCTGTCGCGGTGCTTATGCGGTGGTGGCCATGATTACCGGTTATGGCATTGTCGGTTTCCGCGACCCCTTCGGCATCCGCCCCATTATTTTTGGTGAGCGCGATACGCCGGCTGGCAAAGAGTACATTGTGGCCTCCGAATCGGTCGCGGTGACCTCGCTGGGTTTCCGTGTGGTGCGCGATTTATTGCCGGGCGAAGCCGTCTTCATTAATGAGGCGGGCGAGCTGTTTACGCGCCAGTGTGCGGAAAATCCGGTGTACTCGCCATGCATTTTTGAGCACGTGTATTTTGCACGCCCCGACTCCATCATCGACAATATTTCAGTGTACAAAGCGCGTCTGCGCATGGGTGAGAAGCTGGCCAACACCATCACCCGCGACTATCCCGATCTGAACATTGATGTGGTCATGCCCATTCCAGACACTAGCCGCACGGCGGCTCTGGAGCTGGCAAACCAACTCAATGTGAAGTATCGCGAAGGCTTTATGAAGAACCGCTACATCGGCCGTACCTTCATCATGCCGGGGCAGGGCCAGCGCAAAAAGTCCGTGCGCCAGAAACTCAACCCCATTGAGCTGGAGTTTGCCGGAAAGAATGTGCTGCTTGTGGATGACTCCATTGTGCGCGGCACGACCTGTCGCGAAATCATTCAAATGGCGCGCGATGCGGGCGCGAATAAGGTCTATTTCGCCTCGGCAGCGCCTGCGGTCAAGTTCCCGAATGTCTACGGCATCGACATGCCGGCCAAAGACGAACTCATCGCGCATGGTCGTACCGATCAAGAGGTCTGTGATTTGATTGGTGCGGACGCGCTGATCTATCAAAAGCTCGAAGATTTGATCTCAGCCGCGCGCGAAGGCAATCCGGACATTCAACAATTTGATTGCTCGGTGTTTAACGGCGAATATGTGACAGGCGATATTGATGATGCCTATCTCGATAAGCTGCAGGCGTCACGCAGCGATTCGGCCAAAAAGCAAAGCCGTCACGGCTCCACCATGGTAGACCTCGCCAACGGCTAAGCCCGTTGGGCTTGGGAGAAAACGATGTCTGATGTGCCCGAGAACACCACGCCTGCGCCGTTTGATATTGCAGGGTTTGATACCTTGGCGGTGCGTGCCGGTAATTTTCGTTCGGCTGAAGGTGAGCATTCCGAGTCAATTTACCTGACCTCGTCGTTTGTCTTTGCCAGTGCCGCCGAAGCGGCGGCGCGATTCGGCGGTACCGAAGCCGGCAATATTTACTCGCGTTTTACCAACCCCACGGTGCGCGGCTTCGAAGAAAAACTCGCGGCTTTAGAAGGCGGTGAGCGTGCCGTTGCCACCAGTTCCGGCATGGCCGCTATTCTTGCCACCGTACTCGGCTTGCTGAAAGCGGGCGATGAAATCGTCGCCTCGCAAAGCTTGTTTGGCACCACCAATGTGCTGTTCGACAAATACGCCAGCAAGTTCGGCATTAGCACGCGCTTCGTGCCCTTGGCGGATCTACCCAGCTGGCGCGCTGCCATTACGCCAGCCACCAAATTGTTCTTTGTGGAAACGCCCAGCAACCCCTTGGGCGAGCTCGTGGATATTGCGGCCTTAAGCCAGATCGCGCATGAGCACGGCATCTTGCTCGCGGTCGATAATTGCTTCTGTACCCCGGCGCTGCAAAAGCCGCTGGCCTTGGGCGCTGACTTAGTCATTCACTCCGCCACCAAATACCTCGATGGCCAAGGTCGTTGTTTGGGTGGCGCGGTGGTGGGTTCGCACAAGCTCATGGAAGACATTTATGGCGTGGTGCGCACCTGCGGCCCGTCACTTAGCCCGTTCAATGCCTGGGTGTTTCTGAAGGGCCTGGAAACCTTGCGTTTGCGCATGGAGGCTCACTCAGCACAGGCGTTGAAATTAGCACAATGGCTGCAAGCGCAGCCGGGCATTGCCGCCGTGCATTACCCCGGTTTAGCGTCACATCCTCAGCACGCATTGGCTAAGCGCCAGCAGCGTGGCTTTGGTGGCGTGCTGTCGTTTGAATTGGCCGGTGGGCGTGAGGCCGCGTGGCGATTTATCGATGCCACCCAAGTCATGTCCATTACCGCTAATTTGGGCGATACCCGCACCACCATCACGCATCCCGGCTCCACCACGCATGGCCGTTTAAGCCCAGAAGCGAAAGCGGCGGCTCGCATCAGTGAAGGTCTGATTCGTATTGCTGTGGGCTTAGAAGATATTGACGACCTGATCGCGGACTGTCAGCGCGGCTTACTGGCGCAATCATGAAGCCGCTCGCGTTCAAAGATCGCCTCTCGCTGGCGCTACTCCGCTTCTTTGCGCGTTTGCCGTTGCCGCTACTGCAGCGCCTGGGCGCATTTTTCGGCAGCATCGTGGCCTGCTTTCCGCGCTCCGGCATTTATCAGACCGTGTTGCGTAACCTGCAGCTGTGCTATCCGCAGCAATCCGATGCCTGGCATCAAGCCATGGTGAAGGCCTCGTTGCGTAGCACCGCCATGACAGCGTTTGAGTTCGCTAAGACCTGGGGCATGCCACCGAGCTATAGCGTCTCGCAAATCCGCGACAGCCACGGCGAAGAAATCTTCCACGAGGCGTTAGCGGCGGGGCAGGGGGTTATTGCGATTGTTCCGCATTGGGGCACGTGGGAGTTCATGAACGCGTGGATCAATCAATACACCGCACCCATCATTATGTATAAGCCGGGCAAGCAGCCGGGTGTGGATGCCTTGGTAGCGGAATCCCGTGGTCGCTTAAATGCCACCGTGGTGCCCACCGATGACAGTGGCGTTCGTGCCGTCTTTAAAGGCTTGCGCAAGGGCGGCTTTACCGCCATTTTGCCCGATCACATTCCCGGCCAAAATGGCGGCATATTTGCGCCGTTCTTTGGGCTCTCTACGTGGACGGGCGTGATGGTGCCTAAGCTCGCGGCAAAAACGCAGTGCCGCGTTATTGTTATGGGCTGCATGCGTCGCGCCGATGGCCAAGGCTTTGACTTGCATTTCCACGCAGGCGACCCAGATATCAATCACGAAGACGCCCTGCGCGCGACCACGGCCATGAATCGCGCCATGGAGCGCTTTATCAATATTGCACCCGAGCAATACCAGTGGAGCTACAAACGTTTCAAGCGCAGCGAACACATGCCAGATCCCTATCGCGGCGTTGGCCTGACCTATCAGGCGGATTACCTCACCTCTGGCGATTAAAAGCAGGCGATTGATCTCAGACCAATAGCCTTGTTGGCTTTTTAAGCAATCAGGCGGGCGAGTGGTTGTCAGTCACGTGCAGCTTGAGTATCATGCGCGCCTCTTCAGGATGTACTGAAGCGACTTAGGCGCTTAGCTCAGTTGGTTAGAGCACCACCTTGACATGGTGGGGGTCAGCAGTTCGAGTCTGCTAGTGCCTACCAAATACCGAAACCCGCATCGCTTCATGGCGCTGCGGGTTTTTTTTGGATTGTTCAAATGGCGAGTTTAAAAGTGAAATGCAAAAAGAGCATGTGGCTTAAAGCCCTTTGGTTTTCCCATGTGCTGGCCATTTGGCTGCTCTTGCTGGTGCCGGTGGCGGTGCCTGAGCCGCTGGTGTTTAGCTACTCCGACAAACTGATTCATGCCGCCCTATTTTTCTGGCTCACGGTCTCGGCGTTTTGGCTTTGGCGGCAGGGCCGGGTGGTGTGGATACTGCTCGTGGTGGCGCTACTGACAGAACTCACACAGGCCATGACCCCTTGGCGAAGTGCCGAGGTGTTGGATGTGTTGGCAGATGCCGTGGGCATTGGCATGGGGTGGGTTGTGTTGCGCTGGCGAGCTCGAATACCGCGCTGAAAATGGTTTCGCTAAAACCCGCCTCGGCGGGTTTTAGCGTTTTAGGGGGTAATGGCTTAGTCCCAGCGACTCTCATCACGGCGTCCTTCACGATAACCGTGCTGATACCCGTGCTTATAGTCTCGACGAGATTCCCGCCACTCACGGCGCTCTTGACGCCAGTGGCGCGGGCGGTAGTCGTTTTCGCGATACACCACCTGCACCGGTTGGGTGTAGGCCGGGTGCACATAAATGGGTTGTGCATACACCGGCTGGCTATGCACTGGCCGATAGCGCACGGGCGGATAAGTGGGCTGGGCATAGACAGGCTGTGCGTAAACAGGCTGTGTATAGCCATGCGACTGATGCGTTGGCTGGCGGTTGTTCGCCAAAGCTGTGCCAGCCACGGCACCGATGGCGCTGCCGACGAGCGCACCTTGGCGACCATCCAGGCTGTGACCAATGACGGCTCCGAATCCGGCACCAATGACGGCTCCGACGACGGCGTCCGATGAGCCCGCGTAAACGGGTTGAGTCAGTGCAACGGCCATCAGCGCGCTAGCAACGGGTTTCCACATGGTGAAGCTCCTGCGTTTGGGTTCACCGTATTAATGCCTGAGTCTCTGCCTCGGTTGACGCTTTTACAAAATTGCGTTTCCCGATAAACGGTGTTTGTAGTACTTTCGTAACACCGCACGGTGCCATCAGCCGTGAAAATAAAAAAAGAGAAGTTGCGTATGAGCATCCCTGTATTCCGCGTGGCAGCCCTTGCTGTGACTTTTGCTACGACCTTGGCGCTGGGTGCGTGTTCACGCCCTAGCGACATCGATGGCAATGGCGCAACGCCTCGCGTCAATGACGGCGCTTGCATCAAACCCGATGCCAATGCCCGTAATAAAATCCTCTCGGCCATTTTTGAGGCCAGTGCCGGCGATACCGTGCTGCTCTGTGAGGGCAAGTTCGATATGCCGACCGGCTTGCTCATTAACAGCAAGCAGGGCCTGACGCTGAAGGGCGCGGGCATGAAGAAAACCTTCCTGAACTTTGCCAAGAGCGATAGCGCCGAGGGCATTAACGCGTCCTATTCCGACGGCCTGATTCTGCAAGACTTCACCGTAGAAGACACGCCGGGCAACGGGATTCGTATTTTCCGCTCGAACTACATCACCATGCGGGGTGTGCGTGCGCGCTGGCACGATCTGGCGGGCCGCGATGAAACCGACCCCGGCTACACCCCGCGTTCGGATGTGGGCGCGTATGCGCTGTATCCGGTGGAAACGCGCCATATTCTGATGGAGAACTGTGAAGCTCACGGTGCGTCCGATGCGGGTGTGTATGTGGGGCAGTCCAACGACATCATCGTGCGTAATTGCTTGGCCACCTACAACGTGGCGGGCTATGAGTTTGAGAACACCTACCGTGCGATTTTCGAAAACAACGTGGCCACGAAAAATACCGGTGGTTTTTTGATTTTCGATTTGCCTGACCTGCGTCAGTACGGTGAAAAGAACATCGTGCGTAATAACAAAAGCTTCAACAACAACACCGAAAACTTTGCGCCGATTGGCAACATTGTGGGCCTGACACCGCGCGGTACCGGCATGCTCATTTTAGCGTCGGACCAGCTCGAGATTTACGGTAACGAAATTTACGACAACGACACCATCGGCATCGCCATGGTGAATTTTGGGTTGGTGGATAACAAGTATCCGGATCTGCGCTACGACTTCTACCCCGAAGGCGTGGAAATTCGCAACAACACCTTCCGTAATAACGGGAGTAACCCGCAATTGCCTAGCGCTGATCGTGGCGTGGCTTCAGCGCTGCCGCTCTTGCTGCGGGTGAAAAATTTCGGGCGCGGTGCGGACATTGTCTGGGATGGCGGTGAAGACACGCCCAACGGCTGTACCGAATACCCGAAAGATAAAGACGGCATTCCATTAAATCAGCCTAACCCCAATGAAAAGGGTCGCAACGAGGCGCGTGTGGATGAGCGCGGCCGTCCGAACTGGGATCGCTCCGATAAAGAGCCTACCTGCAAATACAATGCGTGGAAGTTCAATGCCCAAGGTCAGTTGAAAAAGCCGGAGAATGGGATTTGCATCACGAATAACAAGCATGACGGTAACCCGCTGAACACGCCGTTCTTGAATGCCAAACTCAACCGCACGGACTTGGGGCCGGAGTTGGCGCAGCAGCTCATTACCCCTGGCTCGACCGATTTAGCGCCGCATAATTGCGATTTGCCAACGCGTGCTGTGCCGGTTCTGGAGCTGCCCTACAAGGCAGCCAAAGAAGCTGCGCGTCCGTCTGATGCCGAGGTGCAGAAAGCCTGTGCTGCGGTGAAACCGGGTGAAGTGAACTGGGCGGCGCTGGCCACCTATAACTGCCCCGAGTTGAGCCAGTATGGATTGTTCTCGGACCCCAAGAATCCGCTCTCGGCCGGTAATGGCAAGGACGGGGTGATGCCCTATGAGCTGAACACCACGCTGTTTACCGATTACGCCAGCAAGTACCGCGTGATTTTCTTGCCGCCGACGGCAGCGGGGAGTGCCACGGCGCAGCAAGCCAAATATCAGGACAGTCGCCAAGGAATTACCGAGACCTTGTTCTTCCCCGTAGGCACAGTGATTTCCAAGACCTTCACCTTCCGTAAGGAAGATGCGGCTGGCAAGTTGCTCAGTGAGAATGTGGTGGAAACGCGCTTGCTGATTAAGCGTAAAACCACGGCGGGCGATAACTGGGTGGGCTTGCCGTATATCTGGCAGAAGGATGCCAGTGGTAACAACACCAAGGCGGTGCTCAGCCTGGCCGGTGGTTCGGCTTCGGTGTCGTGGGACTACCTCGATCCCAACCCGAATGTGAAGAAAAATGGTGCGCGTGCGCGTTACACCGGCACGGCTACGCAGTACACCATTCCGGCGGCACTGAACTGCATCAGCTGCCACGGTGGCGACGACCGTGAAGCAGGCTCGGCGCCGATCGGCCCCAAAGCCCGCAACTTGGATCGTGGCATCAACAAAGACCTGAGTGGTGAAAACCAACTGGCCTTTATGGTGGGTAAGGGCTGGCTCAATGAGGTGCCGGCCACGCACGATGCTAAATTGCCGGTCTGGGATTTGCCGGGTAGCACCGGCGAAACCGCGGGTTCACCCTTGGACGTTCACAAG
>Ga0255139_1000449_pt1 | contig 13193 bp, 13 predicted proteins | sample Law_Colum_RepB_8_FD_188549 | JGI IMG/M metagenome (GOLD analysis project Ga0255139, IMG submission 188549) | Freshwater microbial communities from St. Lawrence River, New York, United States - Law_Colum_RepB_8d | ecosystem: Environmental > Aquatic > Freshwater > River | place: USA: New York...
TGAACTGTAGCGGCAGGCCCAGTGTCTGTTGGCGCAGAAACGCCATGACATCTTGTAGGGCATCACGCTTCTTATCAGTCACGCGCACCTTGTCGCCTTGAATGCTGGCTTGAACCTTGTAGCCATTTTCTTTCAACAGCTTCACGACTTTCTTTGCCGTGTCGGAGTCCAGGCCATCTTTGAGCATGATGACTTGGTTCATGTACTTGCCCGACGCCTCAATTTTTTGCGGGTCCATGACTTGCGGATCAAGCTTGCGCTTCATCAGGTGCGCTTCCAGCATGGCGCGCACTTGATCGACCTGGAAGTCTGACTCGGCCGACAGTTTGATTTCCTTATTCTTTTCATTGAAGTCGACCTTGACCTCAGAGCCACGAAAATCGAAGCGTGTGGCAATTTCTTTTACCGTGTTTTGCACGGCATGATTGACCTCGAAAACTTCGAGTTCAGACACAACATCCATGGATGGCATGGTAGCTTTGCTCCCGATAAAAATTCCGCCTGCATGATACCTGAGGTCCTGCACGATGAAACCGGCTGTCTTACGTTGGATGATGAACCTGTACGTCCCTTTTCTCGGGGCTGGCGTACACATAGAGCGGATTAACGACGACTACACCGAAATTGATGTGCGCATGCGCCTGACGCGTTTTAACCGCAATTACGTCGGCACACAGTTCGGCGGTAGTTTGTACAGCATGACCGATCCCTTCTACATGCTCATGCTCATGCAGCATTTAGCGAAAGATCATGTGGTGTGGGACCAGGCTGCGCACATTGATTTTGTATCGCCCGGGCGCGGCACGGTCTATGCCCGCTTCCGACTCAGCGTCGAGCAGATTGCGGACTTTCGCGCCCAAGCAGCGACGGGTAAAGCGATACGCCCGGTCTTGCCCGTAGAGGTGGTCAATGCGGCCGGCGAGGTTGTAGCGCGCGTACAAAAGACACTCTATATCCGCCTAAAGCCTGCGTTGCGTCCGCCGGCGGCGGCTGAAATCAGCGCCCCCACTCAGCCCGTGGAGAAGTAAATCATGGCCCTGCGTTTTCGTATTTTGCCGGTCACCGCATTCGAGCAAAACTGCAGTTTAATTTGGTGTGACAGCACCCGTGAGGCGGCGCTGGTGGATGCCGGTGGCGATATCGAGCGCTTGCTGGCGGCCGTGGCCGAGGAGGGCGTGACATTGACCAAGCTGTTGGTTACCCATGCGCATATCGATCATGCCGGAGCCGTCGCGGAAATAGCGGAGCGTCTGCATTTGCCTATTGAGGGGCCGCATGTGGGTGATCAGTTCTGGATAGATCGACTCGATGATCAGTCGCGCATGTTCCGCTTTCCGGCCTCGCGACCCTTTACACCCTCGCGCTGGTTGGATCAGGGGCAAGAAGTTTGTGTTGGTGCTGAAACCCTGCAGGTCAGGCACTGCCCTGGCCATACGCCGGGTCATGTGGTGTTTATCTCGGAGGCCGCGCGCGTGAGCTTTGTGGGCGATGTGCTGTTTGCCGGCTCGATTGGCCGCACAGACTTTCCCATGGGGCATCATCAGACTCTGATTGATGCCATTAAGCGTGAGCTCTGGAGCTTGCCGGATGACATGCAATTCGTACCCGGCCATGGGCCGATGTCAACGATTGGGCATGAGCGTTTAAGCAACCCGTTTGTGGCTGATAAACGCGGTTAAAAATAAAGCAACACGCCGAGGAAGATGAGCGTATGTTCAATGAGTTATTCATGGAGTTAGAAAAATGAAAAAGTTCATTCGAGCTGCTACAGCAAGTGTAATGATTCTGACCACTAGCACCTGGAGCGTCATGGCCGTCGCCGGACCCATTGCGCCTGAGGCAGTATTGTCGAGTACTGACAGTTCAGTGCTTGATGGGCAGCGTGCGCAAGTCGTGAGCTGGCTACAGCGTGACGATGTGCGAACGCAAATGACACGTTTTGGTGTGAGTGCTGATCAAGCAGTCGATCGTGTTGCCGCGCTTTCCGATGAAGAAGTTCAGCGTCTGGCAGGCAAAATTGATGCGACCCCAGTGGGTGGTAACGGCTTTGTTGGCGCTATTGTTTTCATCTTTTTGGTGCTGCTGGTAACTGATCTTCTCGGGCTGACCAAAGTCTTCCCATTCACGCGTTCGCGTTGAGTAAAGCCCGTATGCGCCGCAGCCGTTTCCTGCTGACTGCGCTGCTGGCCTTGGTCTCAAGCGCCTGCATGACACCGCAGGCGCTTGAGTTGCGCGGGCAGCCGCCGCAAGCCGTTGAATTAAGCCGTGTCCCTTTTTATGCGCAGCGCGAGTATCAGTGTGGCCCCGCCGCCCTAGCGATGGTGATGAGCCATCTCGGTCGAGCGATCACGCCAGATGAACTGGCGCCGTCGCTTTATATTCCAGGTCGCGAAGGCACTTTGGCCGATGAGTTATTGGCTCAGTCTCGCATGCGTGGCTTTGTGCCTGAACGACTGACGCCCGATTTGCGCGTGATTGCGCAGGCCGTGGCCGAAGGTAGCCCGGTTATTGTGTTTCAGAACAACGGTTTGTCATGGTACCCAGTTTGGCACTACGCCGTGGTCATTGGCGTTGATGCCGCGCGCGGTAAAGTGATTCTGCGCTCCGGTGAGGAGCCACGTCTCGTTATGAGTTGGTCGGTTTTTGATCGTACTTGGACCCGCAGCGGTCGTTGGGCCATCCGCCTGCTACCGGTGACGGCTGAATGGCCGGCATCTGCCGCTTTACCTGTCGTTAGTCGCCAGCTGCTGGCTATGTCTAGGGTGGCGCCAGCTTTTGCCTTGACGGGAGTGCGTCGTGCGCTTCAGCGTTGGCCGCAGGAAGTTCCTCTATGGTTGGCATTGGCAAAAGTAACCGAGCAGGAGCAGGGCCTGGCCAGTGCTGAGGCGGTCTTGCGTGAGGGGCTGCTGGCGTTGCCGGAGGCACCGTGGCTGTTGAACAATCTCGCGGATGTCTTGACGCGCAGTGGGCAGCCATCCGAAGCGCTAACCCTAGCCAGACGAGCTTTGCAGCAATTGGACAGAGCGGAAACGCGAGCCACGCTGGCTGCGGCAGAAGCGGCTCTGGCGCAGAAAAAGCCTAGGCACTAAGGATTAGCGGTCGCTGCTAATGTGCAGGGGGAGCTCACAACCGTGCTGGCCATCGAGCATTGCCTCGGCACAGTGGGTGTAGCCGAGCTGATGGACCTGTGGCAGAACAGGCTGGACTTGGCTGCTGGGGTAGCGCGAAATCCGTATGACCTGGCCACTGATCTGTTTGCGCCAAGATGGCTGAGCCTTACCCAACTGCTTTTGCAACAGCCCGTAAAAGCATTGCCAGATGCTGGCGGTTTGAATCAGAAGAATGTCGATGTTGCCCTGTTCTGGCTGGTGGCGAACACGAATGCTGGTTGCGGTGTGATAACTGTCATCTATCTGCACCAAAAATTGCGCCTGCCCAAAGTGCTGCCAGAGCTTTAGCCTAAAAGCCCATTGCTTCAAGCGAGATATTTGCAAGGGAGGCGTGCTTGCGCGCCATGCAGCCCAGCCGATGTCGACTCGGCTGGCTGTGAGTACAGTGTTGGTGCCAGTGGCCGTGGCGGGCACCACGCGGAGCGCATTAAACAAATCACGCCCAGCGATGGTCATCAGTTTTGCAGCCCGTAATTAACCACATCCACGCCCGCAAACTGCAAATCGGCGTGATACGACGAGCGCACCATGGGGCCGCTAGCGATATTGCGGAAGCCGAGCTGGCGGCCATAGGCGGCGTAGCGGGCGAATTCATCGGGATGCACGAAGCGATCCACGGGGGCGTGCGTTTTCGATGGCTGCAGATATTGGCCAATCGTCACCAGATCCACATCGTGCGCTTTCAGATCTGCCAGCAGTGCCATGACTTCTTCTTCCGTCTCGCCAATGCCGACCATTAACCCGCACTTGGTGGCAATGTCGGGCCGTTCCTGCTTGAAGCGTTGCAGCAATTGTAGCGAGTGCTGGTAGTCGGAACCGGGGCGGATGGCTTTATACAGACGCGGCACGGTTTCGATGTTGTGGTTGAAAACATCCGGCGGGCATTCGCTGATGAGGCGTAGTGCAATGTCCATTCGGCCACGGAAGTCCGGCACGAGAATTTCCATCTTGGTGTTGGGGTTGAGCTTGCGCACTTCGGTAATGCAGTCGACAAAGTGCTGTGCGCCACCATCTTTCAGGTCGTCGCGGTCAACAGAGGTGACCACCACATATTTGAGCTTGAGATTGGCCACCGTCTCGGCGAGATGACGCGGCTCATCGGCGTCGAGCGCATTGGGGCGTCCGTGGGCGACATCACAGAACGGGCAGCGACGCGTACAGATATCGCCCATGATCATGAAGGTGGCCGTGCCGCCACCAAAGCATTCGGCTAAGTTTGGGCAGGCAGCTTCTTCGCAGACGGTATGAAGCTTTTGTTCACGCAGCAGGCCCTTAATGCGCTGCACTTCGCCCGGATTTTTCACGCGCACACGAATCCAGTCCGGCTTACGCGGCAACTCATCGGTGGGAATGATTTTCACGGGAATGCGCGCCATTTTTTCGGCGCCACGTAGCTTTACGCCGGCCTCGATGGGGGCAGGTCTGCTAGTGGGTTGGTTGGCCGGGTGAATGGCTACCGGGGATAGATTGCTAGGTTCGCTCATGACAAATCTCAATTAGTCCCCGAAGTGTAGCGCAACCTGTCTGCATAAGGCCAAATGCCCATGGTCGATGCGGCTGAAAATCCAGTAGGCTAGGCGTCTGAAGACGAATGCCTTGAACAATGAGAGAGCAGTAATGGCAACGCGATACGATGCGGTGGTGATTGGTGCGGGTCCTGCCGGCGAAGGGGCGGCGATGAAGCTGGTAAAAGAAGGGCTGCGTGTCGCGGTCATTGATCAGCTCGGCGAGGTCGGCGGCAACTGTGCGCATGTCGGCACCATTCCCTCCAAAGCGCTGCGCCAAACGGTATACAACCTGATGCGCTTTCGCCGCGACCCATTGCTATCGCGCATGGCCGACATTCGCAGTGTGCCGCTGTCTCAGGTGCTGGCGCGCGCACACAAAGTCATTGAGACACAGGTCAGCACGCACCATCGGTTTTTCGAGCGCAACGATGTGGATCTTTATTTCGGGCAGGCGCACTTCGAGGAGCCCAATCTCATTTCCGTGTTGACGCCAGAAGGCATTACCGAACGTATTGGTTTTGAGCATGCCGTGATTGCAACGGGCAGCCGGCCCTACCAGCCGCGTGATATCGACTTTGGTCATCCGCGCGTGTTCGACAGCGACAAAATTCTGAAGCTGGACTACGCGGTTAATAAACTGATTATTTACGGTGCCGGGGTGATTGGCTGTGAGTACGCCTCGATTTTTGTTGGCCTTGGCTACAAGGTCGATCTGGTCAATACGCAGCCGCAGTTGCTGTCGTATCTCGATGATGAAATTGCCGATGCACTCTCGCACTATCTGCGCGACTTGGGCGTGCTGATTCGTAATCAAGAAGAGTACGAGCGCGTGGAAACCACGAACGATAGTGTGGTTTTACACCTGAAGTCGGGTAAGAAAATTAAGGCCGATGCCATTCTCTGGTGCAATGGCCGCGCCGGTAATACGGAGACCCTGGCGCTAGAAGCGGTGGGCTTGCAAGCCAATAGCCGCGGACAAATCGCCGTGGATGAACAGTACCGCACCGCCAATCCGTCGGTGTTTGCCGTAGGCGATGTTATTGGCCCGCCCGCGCTGGCCTCCGCCGCCTACGACCAAGGTCGCTGTGCCGCCGCGCACATCACCGGCAGCCTAGATGTGCCGCATGTGGACGAAGTGCCCACAGGCATTTACACCATTCCGGAAATTTCTTGCTTGGGCAAAACCGAGAAGCAGCTCACCGATGCCAAAGTGCCTTACGAAGTGGGGCAGTCTTTCTTCCGGCATTTAGCGCGCGCGCAAATATCGGGCGATGTGGTGGGGATGCTAAAAATACTTTTTCATCGCGATACCCGTGAGATTTTGGGTATTCATTGCTTCGGCAACAACGCGGCTGAGATTGTGCACATTGGACAGGCCGTGATGAATCAGCCGGGTAACTCTATCGATTACTTCGCCAACACCACGTTCAATTATCCGACCATGGCGGAGGCTTATCGGGTGGCTGCGCTCAACGGCATGAACCGCTTATTTTAAGCGGCTCATGCGCGAGGCATGCGCTTAGGCGTTGCGCTGGTACATCCAGCGTGCAAAAGCACCGGCTGTGAAGAACATAAATACCCCGTAAACGGCGGCTGGGATCACCATGGTGGGCGATACCATCGCGCCAACGGCCATGGCGAGCGTGGTGTTGTGCACGCCCAGCTCAATGCTCACAGCGGTGGCCTGGCGGCCATTCAGCCCGGACACAATAGACATCAGGTAGCTGATGGTCATCGCCAACACATTCAAACTCACCACGGCCAGACCAACAACAGCCAGATTCTCACCAATGTGGGCGCGCTCACTAAAGAGCGCAGCAAAGACCACCAGCACGAAAAACACCATGGCAATTTTCTTGGCGAGTGGTTCGTTACGCAGCGACCATGCTTCAGCTTTGGCGCGCACCAACATGCCTAGGCTGAGCGGAATCAGGGTGATGATGAGCACCTTCACCACAATGCCAGACATGTCGAGCTGAACGGCGAGCTCGCCGGTCATGAAGTGGTCGCTGGCAAGGCTGAGTATGAGCGGAGTGAGGATTACCGCAGCCACACTGCTGATGGCGGTCATGGAAATGGAGAGGGCCGTGTCGCCTCGGGCGAGGTGAGTCAGCATATTGGCGGTGGTTCCGCCGGGCGATGCACCAAGCAGTACCATGCCAACGGCAAGTTCGGGCGGTAGCTTAAAGACAACGGCAAGCACAAAAGCAAGCAGCGGCGAAATTAAGAGTAGATTGAGCAGGCCAATGCTGATGCCCTTGGGGTACAACACGACGCGTCGGAAGTCGGCCAGCGTGAGTGCCAAGCCAAGACTAAACATAATGATGAATAGTGAAACGGGCAGCAGCAGGGTAATAAAAACGCTATTCATGATAGGTCCGGTTTTTGTTGTTATGACCGGATAGTGGCGGGATTACGCGTTGCCTGCAAGTTGCAGGCAACGATGAGCTTAGATGCCAGTTAGCGGTGTTTGCTGACTAGGCGGAATGCCCACAGGGCGACGCCCCGTCACGGCCATGACAACGGCGTTTTTAGCGGCGAAGGGATGTGCGATAACCGGGCTCCAGACAATATCGTTTTGGCTTGAGCGCAAGCCAATGCGGCCGTAGTCCAGCCAGCGCCCGAGTAGCGACTGATGCACCCAGACATCATCGATGTCGGCACAGGCAAGCAGGCGGGTGCGACCGCCGGCAATGCCATCCCGCAAGAGCAGCGTGCGGTTGGAGACAACCAATAAGTTACTGCTCTGACGCAGCATGGCGAGGAGTCCGAAAAGGCTGAAGGCCATCCAGCCGCCACCGCCACCCTGAGTAATCATGGCGAAACCAGCTAGGCTCCAAAGCGCCCACCAAACACCCAGTAACGGCGAGCCGTGGGTTGAGAAAAAGGGCTGATCCAGCTGAGGTTTGGGGATGGCATTCGATGCCGCTAACTTGAGGTGGGACACACGCGCCACATTGCCACGCGTGCCAAACTCAGGCAGCGGGCTAGTGGACATGCCGTCGCTCAGGGCATCCAGTGTGCTTAAACGAGTTAGTGCGTGTTTGTGCCAAGTGGACATGAGCTGGCGTCCTTTCTGTGGAGATGTACTGAAGTTATGCCTTGTGCGCGTAGAGTGAAACTGCAGACGCGTTGCTGTTTTGTAAGAACTTGCAATTTCGACTCAAAGAAATCGGCCCAAAAAAAGCCCCGGAAGACCGGGGCTAAGCTGTGTTGCGTTCACCGTTCAGGATGAATGGATTGGCCTGACTTAGAAGTTGTAGCGAGCGGTGAAATGCAGTCGATCCAAGTCGCCCTCAGCCCCGCCTTCAACTTTTCGTGTGGCATGTAGTCCTTCTACGCCCACATCTAGCTTGGGGTTTACCGCATACATCAAATTGATTAGTCCGGAGGTTACTCGCTTCGTCGCATCTGCCGTGGCGGAATGGGGGTTGCTTGCAGAGAACAAGGAGAACTGTAGGTTGCTCCGGAGCTTATCTGTCCAGAAGTGACGATAGGTGACATAGCCTGCGGTGATGCCTATTAAGTCCAATTCGCCGGTGGCGGTGTTCAGGGTGGCATCGTTGCTACTGTTCAGTGACAGGTAGCGACCAATGCCTTCGCCGTGGGTGAGCATGAAGCGAATATCGTCCTTTTGTCCGACCTTGATTTTGCCGGATACCGAAAGGCCGTAGGCAGTTTTGCTGTCACCGGTATTGGTGGCGCCCGTTGGGTTTTTGACGCGTAGCTGACGCACGAGCGCAGCGCTGGACAGGTGTCCAAAACCACCTTTGTGCGTATAGCGCGCCACGATGTCTGGTACGACGCTGTCGTTGCTTTCAACAGGCGCTGCTGTGCTTGTAGGGCCGTTGTCTGTTGAGCCTCCCACCACGGTTTGGCTGTTTTCTAGGGCGAACTGCCAAGGCCCACGGGTGTAGCGGAGCTGTGGCTGGCGGCCAAACACGGCACCGTCGGAGGACCCTACAAAATCAGCGGTTTCCGGCAGCACGCCCAAGTCTTGAAAGGTGGTCCACGCTTGACCTGCCATCCACCGGCCGTAAGTAAAAAAGGCTTGTCTTAATTCAGGGCTATAACCATTGCTGATGCGTTCATCGCCTTGTGTTGAGCCGAGGAAGTCCATTTCTATATGACCCTTCAGCGCACTGTCACCCCCCACTGGGGTTTCAGTGGTGACAATGAAGCGTGTTTGTTTGGCATGTAGATCGAAAAACTGACGCGATTTGCCATTACTCATGGCGGTGGCACCTGCGCCACCAAAAACCGGGATTTGATTGGGGACATAAAAGTCACGACCCACGGTGCGGCCTACTTCTCCTGCTGAGAACTGAGAGGAGATGGCGTCTAGTTTTACATAACCTTTGAAGCCAACCTGGGTCTCTCCTAGCTTCAGGCCTGTTGGAGTGGCAGGTACGGCGACAGCGGGCGAGGGCTTTGGCGAGGTATTTTCCGTAGCGCTATTAATTTGCTGCTCTAGTTGGGCGAGGCGTGCTTTCAGTTCAGCAATGTCGCTGTGTGTATCTGCCCAACTATTAACGGGTAGCAATGCCAAGGCTAGGGGGGTGAAGCGGCAAAGTTGCATCAGACGGCTCATGATTCTAACTCTCCAGCGCTAAGGGTTATCGATGTATAGCGATAGCTCATGAAGACTGGCTATTAGCCCTTAGTCTCTAAGACCTTGTGCGAATGCCAACTGGAAGGGTGAATTTCGACCAAAGACTAATGCGCCTGACTCGTAAGTCAGGACATACTCGCACCATTCAATGGCGGATTGCCGAAGGAGTTCTTCATGAGTGAAATCAAAACCTACGCCGTACCTAACGATTACAAAGGTGCGCGTAACTCGGCTGCTGACTACGAGCGGCGTTATGAATTGTCGGTGACAGATCCCGAGGCGTTCTGGGCGGAAGAAGCGACACTGCTGGATTGGATTAAACCATTCACCCAAATCAAAGATGTGTCCTACAACGTTGAGGACTTCCGAATTCGCTGGTATGCCGATGGCGCGCTGAACGTGTCCACTAACTGCTTGGATCGTCACCTCCAGGATCGTGCCGGTAAAACGGCCATTATCTGGGAGGGAGACAGCCCCAGTGAGAGTCGCTACATCAGCTATCGTGAATTGCATGATGAAGTCTGCCGCTTTGCTGGCGTGCTGAAGGCCAAAGGCGTTAAAAAGGGCGACCGCGTGACGATTTACATGCCGATGATTCCGGAAGCGGCTGTGGCCATGCTCGCCTGCACGCGCATTGGGGCAGTGCACTCCGTGGTATTCGGAGGCTTCTCGCCGGACTCACTGGCCGGCCGCATAGAAGATTGCCAGTCCACCATCGTGATTACGGCTGATGAAGGCCTACGCGGTGGGCGCGCCATCCCGCTGAAAGCGAATGTGGATAACGCCATTCGCACGCCGGCAGGCAGTGGCGTGAAGACCGTCATTGTGGTGCGCCGCACTGGCGGCTCCGTGAACTGGGAGGCTGGCCGCGACCATTGGTATCACGATCTGATGGCGGGCATGAGCGCAGATTGCCCAGCGGAAGTCATGAATGCCGAAGACCCGCTATTCATTTTGTATACCTCGGGCTCTACCGGTAAGCCCAAGGGCGTGTTGCATACCACCGGGGGCTATTTGGTCTATACCGCCAGTACCTTCGCCAATGTCTTTGATATTCGCGAGAACGATGTGCACTGGTGCACTGCTGATGTGGGTTGGGTCACCGGGCATAGTTATGCGCTTTATGGACCGCTGGCTAATGGCGCCACTACCGTGCTGTTTGAAGGGGTGCCGCAATATCCGAATTGGAGTCGTTTTGGCCAAGTGGTAGATAAGCATGGCGTGACCATCCTCTACACGGCACCCACTGCGATTCGCGCCATCATGCGTGAGGGCGATGCCCCCATGCTGTCCACGTCACGCAAAAGTCTGCGCTTGCTTGGCTCTGTGGGCGAGCCGATCAATCCTGAGGCGTGGGAGTGGTATCACCGCGTGGTGGGCGATGGCCGCTGCCAAATTGTTGATACCTGGTGGCAGACGGAAACCGGCGGCGTATTGATCTCGCCGCTGGCCGGTGCGACTGCGTTGAAACCGGGCTCAGCCACCTTGCCCTATTTTGGTGTGCGGCCCGCCATTGTGGATAACGAAGGCCGGGTGCTGGAGGGCGCCTGTGAAGGCAACCTCGTCATCCTCGATTCCTGGCCCGGACAAATGCGTTCGGTCTATGGCGATCACCAGCGCTTTATTGAGACCTATTTCAAAACCTTCGCCGGTGTTTACACCACAGGCGATGGCGCCAAGCGCGATGCTGATGGCTATTACTGGATTACCGGGCGTGTCGATGACGTGTTGAATGTGTCGGGCCACCGCATGGGAACCGCCGAAGTCGAAAGCGCGCTGGTCTCCCATAAGGCGGTCGCGGAGGCAGCGGTGGTGGGCTTCCCGCACGACATCAAAGGTCAAGGCATTTATGCCTATGTCACGCTACAGGCAGGTGCTGAGCCTAGCGAAGCGCTGCGTAAAGAATTGATCGCGCATGTACGTACGGAGATTGGGCCGATTGCTGCGCCGGACATGATTCAGTGGGCGCCGGGCCTGCCAAAAACGCGTTCGGGCAAAATCATGCGTCGCATTCTGCGCAAAATTGCCGCCAACGAGTTTGATGGCCTTGGCGATATCTCCACGCTAGCCGACCCGTCGGTAGTCGAGAGTTTGATCAAGAGCCGTAAAGCGGGCTGAGGCAAACCTGAGGTGGGAGGCCAGCATGAAATTCATTATCGCGGATGATCATCCGCTGTTCCGTGATGCGCTTAAGCGGACAGTGGCGAGCTTGTTCCCGATGGCTCAATTGATTGAAGCCGACACCACTGCAAGCTTGCAGCAGCGGCTCGAGGCCGCAGACGATTTGGATTTACTGCTACTGGATCTGCACATGCCGGGCAGCTCGGGATTTTCAGGGCTCGTTCATGTGCGGGCGCGTTACCCTTCGTTGCCGGTTATTGTGGTGTCTGGGAATGAAGAGCCTAGCGTAATGCGTCGAGCCATTGCCCATGGTGCCAGTGGTTATATACCCAAGTCCTCGTCTTTGGAGGAAATGGCTCAGGCCATCGCGGGTGTGTTGGACGGCGATGTCTGGCTGCCGGCCTCGGCGGCGGGCTCACAGCAGACGCAACTGGCGCCGGATGAAGTCGATATTGCTGAGCGTATCCGTGATCTCACACCCCAACAGTTTCGCGTGCTCATGATGCTGGCGGATGGCTTGTTGAATAAGCAAATTGCCTATGAATTGAATGTCTCAGAGGCGACTATTAAGGCGCATATGACGGCCATTCTGAGAAAGCTTGGAGCATCGAATCGGACACAGGCTGTGGTAGCGGCTGCCCGACTGCAGCTTGATCCGAGTATGCGTATGGTTGAGGTGGTAGAAGAGGACTGAGTTAATCGGTGCGCTGCGCACTGACCAACACATAATGCGCCCTCTGCCATCGGAGCCAGTGTCGGCAGAGGGCGGCAGTTCCGGCTATTTTCAGCCAAGCTAGAGCGCGTTTTTTCGTGGTGGGAAGTTCTGCCGAGCGGCGTGCCACGAAGTCGGCGAATCCTTGTAAAACCTCTGCATCCAAACACTCTATACGAATGGCCTCAAAGCCCAGTCGTGTCAGTGTGTGCTCGAGTTCGCTGGCGGTGACAAAGCTGGCCTTAGGGATGCCCGTGAGCGTTGTGATGAGGCGATGTTGTATCTGGCGAAGCATGCCGCTGTGTGAGGGTTTAAGCACCGTGGTAAAGGCCAGGCGACCCTGAGAGCGCAGAAGATTTTTAGCTACGGCAGCAAAGGCACCCAGCGAGTCGGCATGGTAAGCAGCATCCACACAGACCACCGTATCACATCCCTCTGGCGGGAGCTTTGAGATGACGGCTTCCGGCAGGGGCAGCTGATCGAAGCGGCCCTGATGCATCGAGAGGCCTTCTCGGGCATGAGCTGGCCAGCCCGCTACGCAAGTTGCTTGCAGCTCTATGCCAATCACATGGCCCGCTGCGAATTGCTGCTGCCAAAACAGCAGACTGGCGCCATGGCCGCAGCCTAGGTCGGCTACGCATTGCCCCGTGGAGGTTATAGCTGCCGCGCCTACGCGCCAAGCGAGCTGCTCGGCAGCCTCCACATAGTTTGTGATGGGCGCCCCATCGGGCCGCTGCCAGCAGCCGAGATTGGTCCATGCCGGCGCTGGCATGGCGTCATCGAGTAGGACGTACGCAATGGCGAATGTGGCGGTGTCTGCTGTCATGCGTAGGCGGCCATTTCATGCGGGCCGAGAGGTCGGCAGCACCGCGGCGACGGCCTGTGCCGAGCGGACGGCGGACTCCAGCAGCGGCACACCCGGGTAGGCCCAAGAGCCACAAAAAAAGACGCGACGGTCGGGTTCGGCGTGCAGTTCAGCGAGGGCGGTTTGCACACTGCGCGTCCCCGCATGAACGACCGCACGAGCTAACGGAACACGGGCAATGACGTGCTCGGCCTCAGGCTCGAAC
>Ga0255139_1000453_pt1 | contig 13114 bp, 14 predicted proteins | sample Law_Colum_RepB_8_FD_188549 | JGI IMG/M metagenome (GOLD analysis project Ga0255139, IMG submission 188549) | Freshwater microbial communities from St. Lawrence River, New York, United States - Law_Colum_RepB_8d | ecosystem: Environmental > Aquatic > Freshwater > River | place: USA: New York...
CAACATCCCCCCATTCCCTCCACCGCCGCCCAGGCAGAACCCGTCAGCTGGAGCGATCCCCAGCGCCAAAGCCTGTTCAATGCCTGGCTGCAGGGCGCGGCCAGTGCCCAAGGCCTGTTGCCCGAAACCCTGCGCATCGCCTCGGCCGATGCCAGCTTTCGGCGCTACCTGCGCATTGACACGCATCAAGGCACCAGCCGCATCATCATGGATGCCCCGCCCGACAAGGAAAACTCCGAGCCCTTCGTGCGCATCGCCGCCTTGATGAAAGCCGCTGGGCTGCATGCACCCGAGGTGCTGGGTTGGCACGAAGCCCACGGCTTCATGCTGCTGACCGATCTGGGCGATGCGACCGTGATGTCGGCCATCGACCCCGAACGCCCCCAGGCCAACCACGGCCTGTACATGCAGGCAGCGGACACCCTGATCCAATGGCAACTGGCCTCGCGCCCCGGCGTGCTGCCTCCGTATGACGCAGCTTTGCTGCAGCGCGAGCTGAGCCTGTTCCCGGACTGGTATTTGGCCCAGCACCGGGGTGTGCAACTGCAAGGCGCGCAGCGCGAGGTGTTCGACAAGGCATTTGCCCTAATCGTGCAGCGCAATCTGGCCGCGCCCAGCGTGTACGTGCACCGCGACTTCATGCCGCGCAATTTGATGATGCCCCATGGTGCAGGTCCTCAGAGCGAACAGCTCGGCGTGCTCGACTTCCAGGACGCGGTGTACGGCCCCAGCACCTACGACATCGCCAGCCTGATGCGCGACGCGTTTTTGACCTGGGACGAAGACTTCGTGCTCGACATCACCATCCGCTACTGGGAAAAAGCCCGCAAAGCCGGTCTGATGGACTTTGAAGACTGGCACAGCGACTTTGGCGCCTTTTACCGCGCCGTCGAATGGATTGGCCTGCAACGCCACTTGAAAGTGGCCGGCATCTTTGCCCGCCTGACCCTGCGCGACGGCAAACCCAAATACCTGGCCGATACGCCAAGGTTTCTTCATTACATCCGCAGCACCTGCGACCGCTACCGCGAGCTGGGGCCGCTGCTCAAGCTGATCGACGAGATCGAAGGCACCACGCCTCAAGTCGGTTTTGCCTACGGGCGCATGTGAACATGCCGCGCTTTCATTGCCCCGCGCCGCTGCACACCGGTTTGACCCTCAGTTTGCCCGCTGGCGCAGCCCGCCATGTTCAGGTGCTGCGCCTGCAACCGGGCGATGTCATCACCTTGTTCAACGGCGAAGGCGGCGAATTTGACGCGACCGTCACCCGCATGGGCCGCAGCGATGTGGACGTGGAAGTGGGCGAACACCGCCCGGTGGAACGCGAAGCGGCCCGCGCCGTGCACCTGCTGGCCGGCATCACCGCCAACGAGCGCATGGACTGGCTGGTCGAAAAAGCCACCGAGCTGGGCGTGGCCAGCATCACCCCCCTGGTGGCCGAGCGCAGCGTGCTCAAGCTCAAAGGCGAGCGGGCCGACAAAAAACTGGCCCACTGGCAAGGCGTGGCCGTGGCCGCCGCCGAACAATGCGGGCGCAACCGCGTGCCACTCATCCACCCGGCCGTGAGCCTGAAAGAATGGCTGGCGCACGCCGCCCCCGGCGAACGCTGGGTGCTGTCCTTGTCCGAAGGCACACAGGCGCTGTCCCACCTGGCAGGCAGCGCCCCGGTCACCGTGCTCAGCGGCCCCGAAGGCGGCCTCAGCCCCAACGAAGAAACCCTGGCCCTTGCCGCCGGTTTTCTGCCCGTCACATTAGGCCCCCGCGTGCTGCGCGCCGAAACCGCCCCCCTGGCCGTCCTCGCCATCTGCGCCTGACCCTGCCAGCGGTGGCTTCCCGTCTCCGTAGGAGCCCACCCCGTGGGCGATGTGCCCCCGTCTTTGTAGGAGCCAGCCTGCTGGCGATGTGCTTCCTTTCTTTGTGGGAGCCAGCCTGCTGGCGATGTGCTTCCTTTCTTTGTGGGAGCCAGCCTGCTGGCGATAGGCCCCCGTCTTTGTGGGAGCCAGCCTGCTGGCGATGGCATGCCGTGGCGTTACACCCAAAATCGCCCACAGGGTGGGCTCCTACAAAGACCAGAGCAACTCTGCTGGATTTGTAGGAGCCCACCCCGTGGGCGATGTGCTTCCTTTCTTTGTGGGAGCCAGCCTGCTGGCGATAGGCCCCCGTCTTTGTGGGAGTCAGCCTGCTGGCGATGGCATGCCGTGGCGTTACACCCAAAATCGCCCACGGGGTGGGCTCCTACAAAGACCAAGACCCAGGGTTCACCCCGTGGGCGATGGGTTGTGGTTCGCAGGCCATCGCTTGCAGGCAAGCTCCCACAGAGACTAACAACCAGCTACAAAGACGAGCAGCCACGGATTTTTGCTTCAGCCAAGGCCACAGATTTTTGTGTGAGCCAAGGCAACAGATTTTTGCTTCAGCCAAAGCAACAAATTTTTGTTTGAGCCAAGGCGACAGGTTTTTATAAGTGGCTGGCGATACACTGGTCTGCATGAATCCCAACCTGATCCTCCTCACGCTCTGCCAGGGCCTGTTTTTCACCAACAACGTCACCTTCATTGCCATCAACGGCCTGGTGGGGCTGTCCATGGCGCCGCTGGGGTGGATGGCGACTTTGCCCGTCATGGGCTATGTGGTGGGGGGCGCGCTGTCGACCGGGCTGGTGGCCAAGAGCCAGTCGCGTTGGGGGCGCAAGGTGTCGTTTCAGCTGGGGCTGGGCGTGGCTTTGTTTTCGGCGTTGCTGGCCGCTTTTGCCGCGTGGAGCCACAACTTCTGGCTGCTGGTCGCGGCCACGGTGATTGCCGGTTATTACAGCGCCAACGGCCAGCTGTACCGTTTTGCGGCGGCCGAATTGGCCGCTGACGGCTTCAAGGAAAAAGCCGTCTCGCTGGTGCTGGCGGGCGGTTTGATCGGGGCCATCGTCGGCCCCAACCTGGCCTCTCGCACCCGCACCTTGTATGAAACGCCGTTTTTGGGCGCTTACATGGCGCTGGGCATCGTGGCGATTTTGGCCATGGTGTGCATGAGCTTCATCCGCTTTCCGGCTGTGCCCGCCAAAAAACCCGGCGACAGCGTGGGCAGGCCGCTGTCCGAAATCATGCGCCAGCCGGTGTTCATTGTGGCTGCCGCTGCGGCCGCTTTGAGTTACGGCGTGATGAACCTGCTCATGGCCGCCACCCCGCTGGCCATGCAGGTGTGCGGCTTCAGCTTTGACGACGCGGCGCTGGTGCTGGAGTGGCATGTGATCGGCATGTTCGCGCCGGGCTTTTTCACGGGCCACCTGATCAAGAAATTTGGCACCTTGCAAATCATGGGCGTGGGCGTGCTGATCAACTTCGCGTGCATTGCCATCGCGCTCACCGGGGTTGAGCTGCACCAGTTTTTGATCGCGCTGTTTTTGCTGGGCTTGGGCTGGAACTTCCTGTTCACCGGCAGCACCACCTTGGCCATGAAAGCCTGGACGCCCGCTGAAAAAGACCGGGGTCAGGCGGCCATCAACTTCTTTGTGTTTGCCACCATGGCCGTGACCTCGTTCGCATCGGGCGCACTGGTCACCACACAGGGCTGGACGTGGCTGAACATCGGTTCACTGTTGCCCGTGGCGCTGACCGGCTGCGCGCTGGTGTGGATGGTGATCAAACAGAGAAACGTGCAAGCAGCCAGCGCTTGAGGGCCACGAACACCTGGGCGCGGTACAGGTCGTTGAAGATCTCGTGGTACATGCCCTCAAAGCACTGCGCCTGCACCACCGTTGCGGGTGCCGACTGCGCAAAATAGGCGCTGGCCTTCGGGTCGACCAAACGGTCCTGCCCCGCGTACAGCAGCAAAGTGGGCACCTGCCACTGCGCGGCCTCTTCCAGGGTTTGTGCGCCCTCGTCCAGAATCCAGGCCGCCAGCCCCGCTGAGATGCGGCGGTGCACCAGCGCATCGGCCTTGTAGGCCTTCACCACATCGGGGTCGCGCGAGACAAACTCGGTTTTCAGGCCGTTGTCTACCCGCAGGTGCGGCAGCACGCGGGGCAGGGTGGCCAACAGCATTTTCTGAAACAAGTTGGTCAACGCGCCCAGCGCCGGGGACGACAACACCACCGCATCCACCGGGCGCAAGGGCTGGGCCACCGTGCGCGCCACCACCAGACCGCCCATGCTGTGACCCAGCAAAATAAGCGGCCTGTCGGTCAACTCTGCACGCTGGCGTGTGTCGTCGATCACCCGGCACAAATCGGCTTGCAAACTGCCGGGGTGCCGCATGTCGCCGCGTGCACCTTGCGATTGCCCGTGGCCTTGCTGGTCGTAGGCACGCACCGCAAAACCCCACTGGTGCAAATGCGCGGCCACCTCGGCGTAGCGCCCGGCGTGTTCGCCCAGGCCATGCACCACCAGCACCGTGCCCAAAGGCGGGCCAGCAGGCAGGGCCCAGTCGTACACCGCCAGCTCGCCCGCCTCACCTTGCAGGTACGACTGGCGGGGGCGTGAGATCGACGGGCGCGTGCTGATGGTCATCAAGGCCACGGATCAAGGCATGCGGGCCATGACCTCGGCCACGGCAGCCGTGAGCTTCTTGGCATAAGGCACATGCAAAAACTCATTGGGGCCGTGCGCATTGCTCTTGGGGCCGAGCACGCCACACACCATCATTTGTGCCTTGGGAAAACCGGCGCTCAGCATGTTCATGAGCGGAATGGTGCCGCCTTGACCGATATAGCCCACGCCTGCGCCAAAGTGCGCCTGGCTGGACACGTTGAGCGCTTGCTCAAACCACGGCAGGGTTTCGGGCGCGTTCCAGCCGGTCGAGCCACCGTTGGATTCAAAAGTGACCTTGGCCTGGTAGGGCGCATTGTCTTCCAGCAAGGCCTTCATTTCGGCCACGGCTTGCGGGGCATCCACCAGCGGCGGCAGGCGCAGGCTGAGCTTGAAGGCGGTGTAAGGCCGCAGCACATTGCCCGCGTCCTTCAGGCTCGGAAAACCATCGGCACCGGTCACACTCAGTGTGGGTGTCCAGGTGCGGTTGAGCAAGGCCTGAGTCGGGTCGGTGGTGGTGGGCAGGGCAAAGCTGGTCGAGCCGCCACAGTCGTAATGCGCCCACGGAAAACGCTTGTACACCTCGTCGCCCAAAATGGCCGCCGTGGCCTGGGCTTGGGCCAGGCGTTCGGCAGGCACTTCGCAGTGAAAGCTGGCGGGCAGCAGGCGGCCGGTGGCGCTGTCTTCCAGGCGGTCAAGCACCTGGCGCATGATGCGAAAGCTCGACGGCACCAGGCCCGAGGCATCGCCCGAGTGGATGCCTTCGGTCAGGATTTGCACCTTGAGCGTGCCGCTGGCCATGCCGCGCAAACTGGTGGTGAGCCACAGCTGGTCGTAGTTGCCCGCACCGCTGTCCAGACAAATCACCAAGCCCACATCGCCCAGGCGGGTGCGCAGCGCGTCCACATAGGGCAGCAAATCATAAGAGCCCGATTCTTCGCAGGTCTCGATCAGACCCACGATGCGCGGGTGCGGGGTCTTCTGGCTTTTGAGGGCCTGCACGGCGGCGATGCTGGCGTACACCGCATAACCGTCGTCGGCACCGCCCCGGCCATACAGCTTACCGCCCTCCAGCACCGGGGTCCAGGGGCCCAGATCATTGCGCCAGCCGTTGAACTCGGGCTGCTTGTCCAGGTGGCCATACATCAGCACCGTCTGGCCCGAGCCCTCGTCGGCTGCACGGGTGGCAGGCACTTCAAAAAACATGACCGGCGTGCGGCCCGGCAAGCGGATGATTTCGAGCGTGAGGCCCTCGACCTTTTGCGCCAGCACCCAATCGGCAGCGGTGCGCAACACCGTTTCAATGTGGCCATGCGCGGCCCAATCGGGGTCAAACGAGGGCGACTTGGCAGGCACCTCGATGTAGTTTTTCAGCGCGGGCACGATGCTGCTGTCCCAAGTTTGGGTGACCTCACTCAATGCGCGCGCGCTGTCCAGATGACCAGCGGGCATTTCACGGTGCAAAGGGGCGTTCATTCCATAACTCCTGTGAGGTGACACAAAGCAAACACTTTACCGTTTTTGCATTTCGCGCACATGAGGAAACACCCGCACAAAAGTAGGCGCCTACCCTGTGGGCGATGTGTTGTGGTCCGCACGCCATCGCCCACGGGGTGGGCTCCTACGGGGGCAGGATGTGTTGGGGTTTGTGGGAGCCAGCCTGCTGGCGATGGCTGTTGGGGGTTTGCAGGGCGGTGGCTTTGGCGATGCCATCACTTAGCACTTAAGCTTGACGCTCGGTGATGGCTTGAAATTCCTGGCTGAAGTCGGCACTCTGAGGTCCGACGCTCAAGACTTGCTGGGTGTAACTGACAAACGCTCTGGCGGTTTGATAGAGCATTTCTTGTTGTTCGTGCAAGGCGTTGAAATGATCGGCAACGAGGTCGTAGTCGCTTTCATAGTCGTGGGCTGCAAGGTTTCGTGCGGCCCGCGCAATTTGCCAAGCTTCTACAGACTGGACAACGCCTGCCTTCTCGTAAATGGTCAGCACTTTCATGAAGCTGTCAGCCTGTTCACCGGTCAAGATCAAACTGTGGCGCATGGCCGCACCCAGTGTGTCTTGTAATTTGGCAAAGCGTTCGTTGATGGCGGCCAGTGCCTCAAAAAGCTCTTTGTCTTTTTTGTTGAGGGCCAAGTGGCTACCGCTGATCGGCCATTGCAAGGTTCGACTGGATGCATCCAGAAAATAGACGCAACGCTGAATGGCCTCCAGCAAGCCAGACAAGTGGTATTTTTCTGCATCCAAAGGGCTGCGTTGGGTCATCATTTGCCTGGCATTTGAGGCGTGAGCGGAACCGCACGAGCACGGGCAATCGTCTCAAATGCGCTGGCTGTTTGCCCTGTTTGCACCATGAGGATGTCAACGGGCAGCTGCAATGCAGCTTCCACCTGGTATTTGATCTTTGCGCGCCTCATGATTGAGACTTTTTGCGAGCGCTCGATCAACAAGTCGACGTCGCCACCCTTGCGGTGGTCATCCAGCCTGGAACCATAAAGCCAAACCTGCGCGTCCTGACCCAGAACGGCTTGGGCCGTGCTTTGAATCGCATCGATTTGGGCGTGAGTCAAGCGCATGGTTTTGGATCATAGCGTCAAACACTTTAATGAATTCAGTCGTTTGCTGGTCGCTGGCGTGCAATGGCGCTGTGCGTGAAATCGCCCACGGGGTGGGCTCCTACGACAAACACATCGCCAGCAGGCTGGCTCCCACAGAAGTCAGGGCTTTGGTTTTGGTGGATCATGGCTTGGCTTGGCTTGTCTTGGCTTGGCTTGTCTTGTCTTGTCTTGTCTTGGCTTGGCTTGGCTTGGCTTGGCTTGGCTTGGCTTGTAGGAGCCCACCCTGTGGGCGATTTTGGGGATGGTGGCATGGCAGGCAATCGCTTGCAGGCAAGCTCCCACAGAGAGATGAAGCCGCGCCATCGCCCACGGGGTGGGCTCCTACGACAAACCCGATCGCCCACGGGGTGGGCTCCCACAAAGGCAACAAATCCATCGCCCAACGGGGTGGGCGCCTACAGGGACTGGAGGAGGGCTTGTTCCAGGGCGCGGGTGTGGGCCACGGGGTCCCAGGCTGGGTTGTTTTGCAGGCGCTTGCGCAGGCCTTGTTTTAACTTGAGCAGACCCTTGCGGTCTTTGGCCATATTGGTGGCAATGGCCACGTAGTCTTCGTCGTCCTTGGCCACCCATTCGGGCAAACCGGCGGCGGTCATAAAGCTTGCGCCCATGCGCGAGACAAAATGCGCGCCCATTTGTGTGAGCACCGGCACGCCCATCCACATGGCTTGCAAGCTGGTGGTGCCGCCGTTGTAAGGCACCGGATCGAGCGCGATGTCGATGTCGGCGTACTCGGCCATCATGTCGGTCAAACCCACAGGCCCACGAAATTCCACACGGCTCAGGTCCACGCCCAAGGCCTGCAAACGCTCGCTCACCAGGCGCTTGGCCCCTTCGTCGCTGAAGCTCGGTGCCTTGAGCACCAGGCGCGAATCGGGCACGGCCTGCAACACACGCGCCCACAACTTGAGCGTGCGCGGCGTCAGCTTGGGCAGGTTGTTGAAGGAACCCCAGGTCAAGGGCCGCTTGGCCGTTTTGTTGTCGTACACCGGGAAGGGATAGTCCTCTTCGGGCGCATAGCAAAACACTGTGCCTGGCAGGCGCAGCACCTGCTCGGTGTAGAGGCTTTCGCAACCCTCGGGGGTGACCACCGCGTCGCCCAAAATGAAATCCATGTTGGGCACGCCGGTCGAGCCGGGATAGCCCAGATACGTCATCTGCACCGGCGCTGCGCGCTGGGCAAACAGGGGCATGCGGTGCTGATTGGTGTGACCGGCCATGTCCAGCAACACGTCAATGCCATCGGCATCGATGCGCTTGGCCAACTGCGTCACATTCAGCGTGCCCACCTCGATCCAGTGCTCGGTGCGCGTGCGCGCCAAAGCGGTTTGTTCATCGTGCGAGTCGCCCACAAAATACATGAACAACTCAAACCGTGAGCGGTCCAGCTCACGCAACACGGGCTGCATGAAAATATTCACCGGATGCTGGTGATGAAAATCCGCCGACACCATGCCCAGCTTGATGCGTCGACCCGCCAGGGGCGGACGCACAAACGAATCCCGCGTGCGTGCCCCATTGCCCCAGTCTGCAAACAAAGCCCGATGCAAATCGGCCACCTGCTGGGCCGATTGCGCATCGCTGTACAGCGAACTCATGGCCGCGCTGGATGCGTAGCCACCCTCCTTGCCCTCTGACTGGGCCAGCTCGGCATACAAGGCCAGCGCCTTGTCAGCATCGCCCACCTTGCCCGCCACAGCCGCACGCAAAGACCGTGCGCCCGGCATCGGCGCCAAGGCCTCGGCTTGCTGCAGGACTTTTTCGGCCTCCTCCATCTGCCAACATTCGGCCAGCAAATGGGCCAGGTTCCAATGCGCCCATGGGCTTTGCGGAAACAGCGTCACGCAGCGGCGAGAAATCTCAATCGCCTCTTGCCAAAAATTATTTCGAAAGCTCAAGGCGGCCAAGCGTGAAAGCGTGGACTCTTGTGTGGCGCCTGAAGCCAGCGTCAGCAAGCGCATGGCCTTGTCGCGGTTGCCCACACGCAACCAGGCTTTGGCCGCATCCATCTGAATTTCGGCGGCCAGATTGACGAGTGTTTCGGGCTTGTCGGCCTTCGTGGCTTTCAGCGCTTCGTTGAAGCAACCCAGCGCCTCCTGCGCATGGCCCAACTCCAACACGTACTGCCCCATCAACCAGTGCACTTGCCGCACCGCATCGCCGCCCTTGGCGATTGCCGCTTGCACCGCCTCGTTGTACGCGCGATTGGCCAACTCGGTGTTGCCCTGCTGGGCCATCACACGCGCCATGGCCAGGTAGGCCTCGAAGCGTTCAGGCGCCAACGTGATGGCCTTCTGATAAGCCGCCGTGGCCTGGGTCAATTCGCCCATCTGCTTGCACAAATGCCCCGCCTCCAGCCAGGCGCTGAAGTTGGTGGGCTCCAGCCGCAAGGTCTGTGCAAACGCCTCGCGTGCGGGCATCCACTGACCCAGCTGCACCAAACAGCGCGCCTTCATCAACCACGCGGGAATCAAACCATCGTGGTGCGCCAAAGCTTGTGTGGCCAAAGCCAGTGCCTGTGCCCATTCGCTTTTTTTGTAGGCCGCGTTGCCTGCGTTGAACGCCAACGCGGCGGCGGTTTCAATCTCTTGTGTGTTCATGGCCATTCAATTGGAGTGTCTGCATCCATCAAAGCCCAAAGGCTTGGGCACCTTCGCCATTTTCGCCCGAAATAACAATATGGTTTTTTATCAGATGCATTTCCTAGTACATTTCAACGAATAAAAATTCAATGAATGCCACCAAGGACCCCATGAAAAAACTACTGCACGTTGGCCCAGGCCATGCCCGCATCGAGAACACCACCGCCGGATTCAACAACGGACAATGGCAAGAGTTGCGGCTGGACATTGACCCCTCGGTGCAGCCCGACATCATTGGCACCATGACGGACATGTCCTTGGTCAAAGACCAATCCGTGGACGCCATCTTCTCCAGCCACAACATCGAACACCTGTACCCCCACGAAGTGCCCACGGCGCTGGCCGAGTTCAACCGTGTGCTCGCGGCTGACGGCTTTTGCGTCATCACCTGCCCCGACCTGAAATCCGTGTGCGCGCTGGTGGCGCAAGACCAACTGACCGAAACCGCCTACGAATCATCCGCCGGCCCCATCGCCGCCATCGACATGCTGTACGGCCACCGCAACTACATGGCCGCGGGCAACCTCTTCATGGCGCACCGTTGCGGCTTCACAGAAAAAGTCTTGCGCGGCACCCTCAACGCCTGCGGCTTTCCTTGGGTAGCCACCCTGGTGCGCCCCGGCACCTTCGACATCTGGGCCATCGCCTGCAAAAGCCAGAAAAGCGACGAAGAACTCAAAACCCTGGCCCGCGAACACTTTCGCGTCTGAGCGGGTTCAGCAACAAACCATTGGCTGTGCAGGGATGTTTGTAGGAGCCCACCCTGTGGGCGATTTTTCGCACATCGCCATGGCATGCAATCGCCCACGGGGTGGGCTCCCACAACAAAACCAATCGCCCACGGGGTGGGCTCCTACAACAAAACCCATCGCCCACGGGGTGGGCTCCTACAACGAACCCATCGCCCACGGGGTGGGCTCCTACGAAGGCAAATCGAATCGCTGTAGGGGTGTTTGTAGGAGCCCACCCTGTGGGCGATGGTTTTTAGCGAATCAGACCCACGCCGCATCCCAATGCGGATAAGACCCCACCGAATAGCTCAAACCCGCCCGGATCGGGTTGGCAATCACGTAGCGTGCCAAGGCCTTGATGTCCTCTTCGCGCCGTACCGCATGATCGTGGTAACCCCGCTGCCAAACCGGCAGGCCCAAACGGTGTGTCGTGATCGATTTGATGCCGCGCACACTTTGCGCCAACGTGGTGGACTCGCCCAACTGCATCAACCAATGCAAGTGATCGGGCATGACCACAAATGCCAAAGTTGAAGCACGTTGCTTGTCACTTTCAGCTTTGAGGATTTGAACCAGCACACGCGCGGCAGAGAAGTCATCAAAGATGCGCCTTCGTTCGGCTGTGATCAACGTGACCATGTAAATCTGTCCGGGCTGCGAATAGCGGCCCGTGCGCAAGCGATGCGCATGTGGCTTCGTGTCGTCCATTTTTTTGATCTCTCCCTGAAGGGACAGGCTACCCAAAATAGCGCGGTTTGGGAATGGGGAAATCGCCCACGGGGGCATGTTTGTAGGAGCCCACCCCTGTGGGCGATTTTTCGTGCGGCGCCAGGGCAGGCCATCGCTTGCAGGCAAGCTCCCACAGAGAGATGAAGCCGCCATCGCCCACGGGGTGGGCTCCTACGAAGGCAAAACCAATCGCTTGTGGGGGTTTTTGTAGGAGCCCACCCTGTGGGCGATTTTTCGTGCGGCGCCAGGGCAGGCCATCGCTTGCAGGCAAGCTCCCACAGAGAGATGAAGCCGCCATCGCCCACGGGGTGGGCTCCTACAAAGAAACCAATCACCCAAAGGGTACGGGAAAAACTTAGGGAAGGTGTTTCTAGCTTAAGCAGTTTGTTGCAGCAACGCCAACTTAGCACCCAAAGACGCCTGGAATTCCTTTTGAACGTCATCGGATATCAACTTCTTGTTTTGCCTTAACGAGTCGATTTCGGATTTCGTCAACCGAGCGGAAGCCGACAAGGTAGCGTGCTTCGTTGGCTGTAAGGGCGCTGGCTTTGATGCCGAAGATTTCAATGAGTTCATTTTTTTAACTGACCGACAACTGCACACGCTTGCCCGTTCGCGCCAGCATATCGACCAACGCGTCAATCGTGAACTTCACGGTTTTCTTATTCATCACATCAGACACGCGAGGACGCGTCACACCCAAAATTTGCGCGGCATCCGATTGTTTTAAATGCTGCTCATTCATCCACACCGCCAGCTCGCACATCAACGATTCTTTAATGGCCAGCTTCTCCGAAATCACACGGTTCGACTCGGCTTTCAACAAAATTGCCTCTTGAGCATCAAACCCCAAGTCGGCAAATACATTACCGCCAACGGGTGTTTTGTGCATTGATTTGGTATTGCTTTTCATTTTTTACTCCGTTCCTGAACCACCGCTTTGTAGCGTGCGGCAGTAATCTCTTTGTCTTGCTTGCTCGTCGTGCTTGTCTTTTTCTTAAAACAGTGCAACACGTAAACTGCCTCCGGAAATTTAGCGACATACATCACACGAAACCAACCGTCGTTCAAGCTTATGCGAATCTCTTTTGTGCCCGCACCCACCACGTCAAAAGGTTTCCAATCATCAGGGTCTAAGCCAACCTGAACTTGGCTCAACTGCCGTCCAGCCTCGCGTCGCGCGTCTGGCGTAAAGATGTCATCGCTCTTGATGTCTTTCAACGAAGAACCACGCCAGTCAATCGGTTTTTCAATCATCAAAGCCTCCCCCATTGTATCAAAACTTATACATGCCTGTTTGTAGGAGCCCACCCCTGTGGGCGATTTTTCGTGCAGCGCCAGGGCAGGCAATCGCTTGCAGGCAAGCTCCTACAGAGAGATGAAGCCGCGGCATCGCCCACGGGGTGGGCTCCTACGGGGCGATGTGCAGAAATCAAGCGTGGAGTTAACGCATTGCGAGCTCTGGGGACGTCGACACAATTTTCAATAATGCCGCCGCTGGACCGGTTGGATTGCGGCGGTGTTGTTCCCAATTTTGAAGGGTCTTCACGCTCACACGCATCATCTGCGCGAACTCGGACTGCGACAAACCCACTTGTTCACGCACCAAACGCACATCAGGATTTTCGATATCAAAGCGGCGCGAAGCCTTGGCATTCCCTTTGGAAATCGCTTTGGCCTCTTTCAAGCTTTGCACCAAATCGTCGAACAATGCTTTTTCCATTTTCACAACTCCTTTACCAATTCGTAGCGTGCTTGTAGGAGCCCACGCTGTGGGCGATTTCTCGTGCGGCGCTAGGGCAGGCAATCGCTTGCAGGCAAGCTCCCACAGAGAGATGAAGCCGCGCCATCGCCCACGGGGTGGGCTCCTACAAAAAAATGG
>Ga0255139_1000464_pt1 | contig 12985 bp, 14 predicted proteins | sample Law_Colum_RepB_8_FD_188549 | JGI IMG/M metagenome (GOLD analysis project Ga0255139, IMG submission 188549) | Freshwater microbial communities from St. Lawrence River, New York, United States - Law_Colum_RepB_8d | ecosystem: Environmental > Aquatic > Freshwater > River | place: USA: New York...
AAGACCGGCACGCCGCCGCGCATCGATGCCAAGTCTGTGGATTTCTCGGTGATGCAAGCCCAGCCCGGCGACACCCCGCGCCCGGTCATGTCCTTCCTCGGCACGCGTGCCATGCACCCGGAGCAGGTGAATTGCTGGATCACCCACACCAACCTGCAAACGCACGACATCATCCGTGGCGGCCTAGACCGCTCCCCGATGTACACCGGCGTCATCGAGGGCGTGGGGCCGCGCTACTGCCCATCGATTGAAGACAAAATCCATCGCTTCGCCGACAAGGATTCGCATCAGGTGTTCATCGAGCCGGAAGGCCTGAGCACACACGAGCTTTACCCAAACGGTATTTCCACGAGCCTGCCGTTCGATATTCAGATGGCCTTGGTGCGCTCAATACGCGGCATGGAAAATGCCCACATCACGCGCCCCGGCTATGCCATTGAATACGATTATTTTGATCCGCGTGACCTCAAGCACACCTTAGAAACTCGCGTGATTCATAACTTGTTTTTCGCGGGCCAGATTAACGGCACCACGGGTTATGAAGAGGCTGGCGCGCAGGGCTTGCTCGCGGGCGTTAACGCGGGACTGCGTGCGCAGGACAAGCCGGGCTGGTACCCCACGCGTGATCAGGCCTATCTCGGTGTGTTGGTAGATGACCTCATCACGCTAGGGACTAAAGAGCCGTATCGCATGTTCACCTCGCGAGCCGAATATCGCCTGATGCTGCGTGAAGACAACGCTGACCAACGCTTGACCGAGCAGGGCCGTGCCTTGGGCTTGGTGGATGATGTGCGCTGGGCTGCCTATTGCGCGAAACAGGAAGCCATTGAGCGCGAAAGTCAGCGTTTAAAAAGCGCTTGGTTGCATCCGGGCAGTACCGGAGCGCAGGCCTTTACGGCATTGACCGGCCAGGAATTGAATCGCGAAAGCAATCTCCATGATCTGCTAAAACGTCCGCAAGTGACCTACGCGCAGTTGGCTGAATTAGTGCCGGACACGGGCGGCTTAGCCGAGCCCGGTGCCATGGCGGTAGATGCCGTGGAAATGCGTGAAGCCATCGGTGAGCAAATTGAAATTGCGGTGAAATACGCCGGTTATGTGGATCGCCAGAGTGATGAAGTGGCTCGTTTGCGCGCCCAAGAAGGCTTGTCCTTGCCGCTCGATTTTGACTACGACGCCGTTCAAGGCCTATCGAACGAAGTGCGCGCCAAGTTAAAGGCCGCTAGGCCGGAAACGCTGGCGCAAGCTGGCCGAATTCCGGGGATCACTCACGCCGCCGTGTCACTGTTGTTAATTACGCTGAAAAAGCACGGGCGTGTGCGCACGCCCCAACCGGTCTAAGGGCGAACTATGGCGCAGCAACGGTTAGCGGCGGATTGGCCAAAAGTAGCGGAAGCGCGTCTGCGTGAAGGCGTCCACGCGATGGGCTTGGCGTTGGATGAGGCCGTGGTTGCCCGTTTGATGACCTACCTCGTGGGGCTGGTGAAGTGGAATCAAGCGTTTAACCTGACCGCAATTCGTGATCCCCTGGTCATGGTCGATAAACATCTGCTCGATAGCCTCAGCGTGCTGCCCCTGATCAGCCGTGAGAGTCTGATTGATATTGGCACGGGTGCCGGATTGCCGGGCTTTATCTTGGCGCTGGTGCATCCGGAGCAAGACATCACATTGCTGGATTCGAATGGCAAGAAAACGCGATTTCTGAAGCAAATGGCCGCCGACATGGGCATGCAGCGCGTAACGGTCGTGAACGCACGCTGTGAGGAGCATCAAGGCCAATATGCTCAAGTTTGCAGTCGCGCCTTCGCCAGTTTGGCCGACATGGTGAATGGCACCGCGCATTTACTGGCCCCCAATGGGCGCTGGTTAGCCATGAAAGGCCATGTGCCTCACGATGAAATAGCTGAGCTACCGGTGAACGCAGCACTCGAAAACACCCCCGCTTTGCGAGTACCCTTTGTCGCTGATGCTCGACACCTGATTGTGTTGCGGCCCGTGTCTTAAAAGTCCGACATCCATAGGTGATCGGCGGGGAAATACATGGATAAGATTTTTGCAGTCGCGAACCAGAAAGGCGGTGTCGGTAAAACCACCACCAGTGTCAATTTGGCCGCCTCGTTAGCCGCGACACGTCGCCGGGTGCTGTTGGTGGATCTCGATCCCCAGGGCAACACCACGACAGGCTCAGGCATTAGCAAGCACGATCTGACGCGCAGTGTTTATGATGTGTTGTTAGGCGAGGTCACCGCCGCTGAAGTCATTCAGGCATCGCCCGGCGGCTATGATTTGCTGCCGGCCAATGGCGATCTGACCGCGGCTGAGGTGGAGCTGTTAGATGTGCCGCGAAAGGAGCAGCGCTTAAAAGAAGCGTTGGCACCGTTGGTGGGCCGCTACGACAGCATCATCATCGACTGTGCGCCGTCTCTCAGCATGCTGACGCTGAACGGCCTCGTGGCCGCCGATGGCGTCATTATTCCCATGCAGTGTGAGTATTACGCCCTTGAAGGCTTGGCGGCACTGACAGAGACCATCAACCGCGTTGCTGAAACAGCTAACCCGAATCTGCATATCGCCGGCATTTTGCGCACCATGTTTGATCCGCGTAATACCTTGGCCAATGATGTGTCGAAAGAGTTGATCAGCCATTTTGGTGATCGCGTATTGAACACGATTATTCCGCGCAATGTCCGTTTGGCCGAGGCGCCAGCGCATGGCGTGCCGGTATTGCAGTACGATAAAAGTTCACGCGGTGCTATGGCCTATTTAGCTTTAGCCTCCGAGCTATTGCGCCGACAAAAGCGCGCGTAATTCGCCCAGCCATCGATAAACGAGAACAATAACGCTATGTCGACCATTAAGAAGCGCGGGTTAGGCGGGAATCGAGGGCTCGATGCCTTGCTGGGCACCGTGCGTAAGGTTCAAGAAGAGGTCACTGCAGTTGCCGCTGGCTTGCCGCCAGAAGGTGAGCTGAAACTACTGCCCGTCGAATTTTTATCGCGTGGTCGTTATCAGCCCCGTCGGGATATGGACCCTGAAGCCCTGCAAGAGCTCGCCGACTCGATTAAGGCGCAGGGTATTTTGCAGCCGATTGTGGTGCGCGAAATTGGCGAGCAGCGCTACGAAATTATTGCCGGTGAGCGCCGTTGGCGTGCCGCACAACTCGCGCAGCTGGATAAAGTCCCCGCGCTGATCCGTGACTTCAGCGATGAAGCGGCAATTGCGCTGGCGCTGATCGAAAACATTCAGCGTGAAGACCTGAATCCGCTGGAAGAAGCCTTAGCCATGCAGCGCTTTGCTGAGGAGTTCAAGCTCACGCATCAAGAAGTCGCTGACGCCGTGGGCAAGTCACGTGCAGCGGTGAGTAATTTGTTGCGTCTGCTCGGCTTGAACGAAGAAGTTAAGCGCTCCCTCGCGCACGGCGATTTAGACATGGGCCATGCCCGCGCTTTGCTGGCGCTGACCTCGGCGCAGCAGTTGCTGGCGGCACGGCAAATTATTGATAAGGGCATGACCGTTCGCCAGGCAGAGTCCTTGGTTCGACAGCTGCTGGCGGAAAAGCCTGCGGCGGGTGAGCGCAAGCCTGATCCCAATGTGCGACAGCTACAGGATCGTTTGTCCTCGCAGTTGGGTGCTGTGGTGAAAATTGACTGCAACGCGAAAGGCAAAGGCCGTTTGGTCATTAGCTATAACTCGCTTGACGAGCTCGATGGCATTCTTGCGCACATTCAGTAAGCGCTGGGGCGCTGTGCGAGCGGTTTGGCTGCTCGCTGCGTCGTCCTTGCTGTGGATTTCACCGGCAGCCTTTAGCAGCGACAACGTTGGCGATGGCTGGCGTCTGCAGCGCCAGGAACCAGCGCGTCAGATTCGCGTGTACTTGCACGACCGGCCCAATGGCCAATATCGCGATGTTTACGCAGTCACCACGATTAACGGAACGACGCAACGTATTGAGGCCGTTTTGGGCGATGTGACGGTCATGCCACAGTGGGCCTCACGCGTGAGCGAGGCTCGGTTGATCAAGCGTCAAGGCAATGTGGCGTGGATCTATATTCAATACAAACTGCCCTATCCTTTTAAGCCCCGCGAAGTGGTAGTGAAGTCCGAGCGTCAAGAGAGCAACGGCATCGTGACGATCCGCTCGCAAGCCGTTCCAGGCTATGTTCGCGAAACGGCCGACAAAATTCGTATGCACTCAGTGCAAAGCAGCTGGCGTTTAACGCCTCAGTCCAGCAATAACGTCAAAATTGAGCTTTGGGGTAGCGCAGAGCCGGGCGGCCTAATTCCTGCCGTGGTCTATAACTTCAATTTAGCCGATGACGCTTTGCAGACTTTGCGTCAGCTGAGAAGAATGTCGTTACGGGAAAAATATCAAGATAAAGCGCCTGCGCTGAAAGATATCCACCAAATATAGTGTTTAAGGTGAGGCGACGCTTTCCACGCGGCGCATGAGTCATGAAAAGTCCGTGTGAATTGGTTGCCCTTTAAGCGCACTGCCATCTATAATCCGCGCGCTTTCAAGGGTTTGTCGATTGACCAGCCGCCGACAGCTAACCAAGTGAGCGCAGCATGAGTGTCAGCAAGCCGCAACCGCTGGTCGATTTCAAACCAGCTAAGCTGCAGTTACGTTGGCAATGCCGGCTTTGGGCAGCGATTTTTCTAATCGCGTATTTGCTCGCCGGTAAACATGCGGCCTTATCTGCGCTAGCAGGGGCGGGTATTGCGGTCGTTGGTCAGGCGTATTTTGTGTTTCGCGCCTTTCGTCATGCCGGTGCAACATCTGCACAGCAGATTGTGAAAAATTTTTATCGGGGTGAGGCAGGTAAATTTGTATTAACCGCCTTACTCTTTGCCGCGGTGTTTATTGGCTTTGAAGAAGTCGATGCCCGTTGGCTATTCGCCAGTTTTGTTTTGGAGCAGCTGGTTGCTTGGATCGTGCCACTCACGATGCGTGCAACTCAGCCCTGATGGGTAAGAGACTAATGGCTGGAAATTCCACCGAGTACATCAAGCACCACTTGACCAACTTAACCTACGGGAATCACCCGGAGAATGGTTGGGGTTTTGCACACACCGCTCAAGAAGCTGCCGAAATGGGGTTCAACGCGATTCATGTTGATACCATGGGTTGGTCGATTTTCCTCGGCCTGGTGTTCTGCTTCCTGTTCCGTCTGGCTGCCGTTCGCGCAACAACGGGCGTGCCGGGTGGGCTGCAGAATCTTGTCGAAGTCGTGGTTGATTTCGTGCACACCAACGTTAAAGACACCTATCACGGTAAATCCAAGTTGATTGCGCCGTTGGCCCTGACCATTTTCGTCTGGATCTTCCTGATGAACTTGATGGACTTGGTGCCGGTCGATTTCTTGCCAGAAATTGCCAAAATTATTGGTGTAAGCGTCTTTGGCGCTGATCCACATGCCGTTTTCTTCAAGGTCGTACCCACCACCGATGTGAACGCCACGCTGGGCATGGGTATCTCCGTCTTCATCTTGATCGTTTTCTACAGCATCCGCATGAAAGGTGTGGGTGGCTTCGCCAAGGAATTGACCTTCCAGCCGTTCAACACCATTTGGCTGGTCTGGTTCAACTTCCTGTTGGAAGGCGTGGCACTGATTGCTAAGCCAATTTCCTTGGCGCTGCGACTCTTCGGCAACATGTATGCCGGTGAGTTGCTGTTCATCCTGATTGCTTTGCTGCCGTGGTATCTGCAGTGGACATTGTCCGTGCCTTGGGCGATCTTCCACATCCTGATTATTACGCTGCAGGCCTTCGTGTTCATGATGCTGACAATTGTCTACATGAGCATGGCGTCTGAGTCGCACGACCACTAAACCCTTTACACACACTGAAACCAACCCTGAAGAGGAAACTCAAATGGAACAAGTTATTGGCCTTAACCTGATCGCTGTTGCACTGTTGATCGGCCTGGGTGCTCTCGGCACTGCAATCGGCTTCGGCCTGCTCGGCGGTAAGTTCCTCGAAGGTACTGCCCGTCAACCAGAACTGGCTCCACAGCTGCAGGTGAAGATGTTCATCGTCGCCGGTCTGCTCGACGCCGTAACCATGATCGGTGTTGGTATCGGTCTGTTCCTGCTGTTCGCCAACCCGTTCATTCAGCAGTAATCGATCGCTCGCGATCGGTATGTTGCAGGCCGGCTTCCGGTCTGCTGAATGAATCTGGAATAGAGGTGATAGCGTGAACATCAACTTCACAATCGTGGGCCAAGCGATCTCTTTTGCGATCTTCGTTTGGTTCTGCATGAAGTTTGTGTGGCCACCCATCATGGCCGCCATGGCTGAGCGTCAGCAAAAAATTGCTGATGGTCTGAATGCTGCTGACAAGGCAAAGCAGGATCTGGAAGTTGCGCACGCGCAAGTTGCTCAGGAACTGCAAGCTGCCAAGCAGCAGGCTGCTGCGCTTATCGAGCAGGCTAACCGTCGTGCCTCGCAAGTCGGTGATGAAGTGAAAGCTCAGGCTGCGGCTGAAGCTGAACGCATCCTCACTCAGGCTCGTGCGGATATCGAAACTGAAATGGCCAGTGCTCGTGATGTATTGCGTAAGCAAGTTGCGGCCTTAGCTGTTGCCGGTGCCGAGAAGATTCTGCAAGCCGAAGTGGATGCTGCAAAGCATGCCGGCATGTTGGATCAACTGGCTAGCCAGCTCAAATAAGAGGCTCAACAGACCATCATGGCTGAACTCACAACAGTAGCGCGACCCTACGCCAAAGCCGCTTTCGAGTATGCTCGTGGCGCGGGCGAGCTAGCCGGTTGGTCGTCCATGTTGGCACTCGCTGCCGCCGTGGTCGCCAATGCAGACTTCAATCAGTACATTTCGCGCCCGATGTTGAGCGCGGCTGAACAGGCGGAAGCCATGTTCAAGGTTTGTGGTGATCGTCTCGATGCCGCCGGCCGCAATTTCATCAGCAATGTTGCCAGCCACAAGCGCTTGGCCGCACTGCCGGCCATTAGCAGCCTTTTCGAAGGTCTGCGGGCTGAGGCCGAAGGCGCTGTAGATGTCACGGTGACGTCTGCATTCGCCTTAAGTGCCGAGCAGACTCAGCAATTGGGCCAGGTACTGGCACAAAAGCTGTCGCGCCAAGTGAATGTGACAAGCACGACCGATGCCAGCCTCATTGGTGGCACCATCATTCGTGCCGGTGACATGGTTATCGATGCCTCTGTACGAGGCCAGCTGGGCAAGCTTAACGCTGCCCTGAATACCTGATTATTCCTTCGAGGAAGAGAGCATCATGCAGCATCTGAATCCCTCCGAGATCAGCGAACTGATCAAGAGCCGCATCACGGATCTGAACGCCTCCGCTGAAGCGCGTAACGAAGGCACCATCGTCGGCGTGTCCGACGGTATCGTGCGTATCCACGGTCTGGCCGACGTCATGTACGGCGAAATGATCGAGTTCGACGGCGGTGTCTTCGGCATGGCCCTCAACCTCGAGCGCGACTCCGTCGGTGCCGTGGTCCTTGGCCCATACCAGACTCTGCAGGAAGGCGGCAAAGCCCGCTGCACCGGCCGTATTTTGGAAGTGCCAGTAGGTCCTGAGCTGCTCGGCCGCGTCGTTGACGCCCTGGGCAACCCCATCGACGGCAAAGGCCCGATCAACGCTAAAGAAACCGACGCAGTTGAAAAGGTTGCTCCTGGCGTTATTTGGCGTCAGTCCGTAGACCAGCCCGTACAGACTGGCTACAAGTCTGTCGACGCCATGATCCCCATCGGCCGTGGCCAGCGTGAGCTGATCATTGGCGACCGTCAGACCGGTAAAACCGCGCTGGCCATCGACGCCATCATCGCGCAGAAGAACTCTGGCATTAAGTGCGTCTACGTTGCTGTAGGCCAGAAGCAATCGACTATTGCTAACGTGGTTCGCAAGCTCGAAGAGTTTGGCGCCATGGCTTACACCACGGTTGTTGCCGCAGCTGCCGCTGACGCGCCATCCATGCAGTTCCTGGCACCGTACTCCGGTTGCACCATGGGTGAATACTTCCGTGATCGCGGCGAAGACGCCCTGATCATTTACGACGATCTGTCCAAGCAGGCTGTGGCCTACCGTCAGATTTCGTTGTTGCTGCGCCGTCCGCCAGGTCGTGAAGCTTATCCAGGCGACGTGTTCTATCTCCACTCCCGTCTGCTGGAGCGTGCATCGCGCGTATCCGCTGAGTACGTTGAGAAGTTCACCAAGGGTGCCGTAACAGGTAAGACGGGCTCGCTCACCGCGCTGCCAATCATTGAAACGCAAGCCGGTGATGTATCCGCCTTCGTTCCAACCAACGTGATTTCGATCACCGACGGCCAGATCTTCTTGGAAACGTCGCTGTTCAACTCCGGTATTCGTCCTGCGGTTAACGCTGGTATTTCGGTATCGCGTGTGGGTGGTGCAGCGCAGACCAAGATCATCAAGAAGCTCTCCGGTGGTATTCGTACCTCGTTGGCTCAGTACCGTGAACTGGCCGCGTTTGCTCAGTTCGCTTCTGACCTCGATGAAGCGACCCGTAAGCAGCTGGAACTCGGTCAGCGTGTAACTGAGCTGATGAAGCAGAAGCAATTCGCACCGCTCAATATCGGCGACATGGCGCTGTCGATTTTCGCGGTTAACGAAGGCTATCTGGGCGATGTTGCCGTGAGCAAAGTGCTCGATTTCGAAGCCGCTTTGCACGCCTTCATGAACAGCGAGTACAAGGCACTGATGGATAACATCAACGCCACAGCTAACTACGATGGCAAGATCGAAGCCGAGCTGCGCGCTGGCATCGAGAAGTTCAAAGCCACGCAGAGCTGGTAAGTACGATCCGGCCTAGCGTTCGCGCTGGGCCGGTGACTCAGGCAAAGATTTGGTGAGGCTATGGCCAGCTTAAAAGAAATCCGTGTCAAGGTTGCGAGCATCAAGAGCACGCAGAAGATCACGAAAGCGATGCAGCTCGTGGCCGCCTCTAAGATGCGCAAAGCCCAGGAACGCATGGTCGCAGGTAAGCCCTACGCCCAGAAGATCCGTCAGGTGGTGGCTCACGTTGCTCACGCAACGCCCGAGTACAAACACGCCTATCTGATCGAGCGTCCAGTGAAGCGCGTTGGTTACATTGTGGTGTCGTCCGATCGTGGTCTTTGCGGCGGCCTGAACACCAACCTGTTCAAACAGGTCGCACTTTCCGTTCGCGAGTTTCAAGCTCAGGGCGTTGAGGTCGAGTTCTGTTTGCTCGGGACTAAAGCCACCACGTTCTTCAAGAACTTCGGCGGCAAAGTGGTGGCAGCAAAAACCCATATGGGTGACAAGCCATCGCTGGAAGCATTGATTGGCGCCATTAAGGTCATGCTCGAACACTATGATGAAGGCAAAATTGATCGCCTTTACTTAGTGTCCAACGAGTTTGTTAACACCATGACGCAGAAGCCGACACTGCAACAATTGCTGCCGTTGGCCACGTCCGGTGATGACGGCCTTGGTGAGCGTAGCTATAACTGGGACTACCTCTATGAGCCCGAAGCCAAGCCCATCCTAGATGCGCTATTGCTTCGTTTCATTGAGTCACAGGTTTACCAAGGTGTGATCGAAAACGTAGCCTGTGAAATGGCTGCTCGTATGGTCGCCATGAAGGCGGCAACCGATAACGCCGGTGAACTGATCCGTAACCTCCAGCTCGTGTATAACAAGCTGCGTCAGGCTGCGATCACCCAGGAAATCTCGGAAATCGTCGGTGGTGCTGCGGCCGTTTAAGGTCGCGCATAACTAAAACAGTATTGCAGTTTGAGAGGATGAACCCATGAGCAGCGGTCGTATTGTCCAGATCATCGGCGCCGTTATCGACGTCGAATTCCCGCGCGATAGCGTGCCTAGAGTCTATGACGCGCTGAAAGTTGACGCGACATCGACCACCCTCGAAGTTCAGCAGCAGCTGGGCGACGGCATCGTGCGTACGATTGCCATGGGTTCCACCGAAGGCCTCAAGCGCGGTCTGACGGTTGGCAACTCCGGCGGTCCTATCAGCGTGCCAGTGGGTAAGGGCACTCTGGGTCGCATCATGAACGTTCTGGGTCAGCCAGAAGATGAAGCCGGCCCGGTTGAAACCGAAGTCACCATGTCGATCCACCGCAAGGCACCTAGCTACGACGAACAGTCGGGCGGTACTGAGCTGCTGGAAGTAGGCATTAAGGTTATCGATCTGCTCTGCCCATTCGCTAAGGGCGGTAAGGTTGGTCTCTTCGGTGGTGCTGGCGTCGGCAAGACCGTGAACATGATGGAACTCATCAACAACATCGCTAAGGCGCACAGCGGTTTGTCCGTGTTCGCCGGTGTGGGTGAGCGTACGCGTGAAGGCAACGACTTCTATCACGAAATGAAGGATTCGGGCGTTCTCGACAAGGTTGCGATGGTTTACGGCCAGATGAACGAGCCGCCCGGCAACCGTCTGCGCGTTGCGTTGACCGGTCTGACCATGGCGGAGTACTTCCGTGATGAGAAGGACGAATCCGGCAAAGGCCGTGACGTTCTGCTCTTCGTAGACAACATCTACCGTTACACCTTGGCCGGTACCGAAGTATCCGCGCTGCTCGGCCGTATGCCGTCAGCTGTGGGCTACCAGCCAACGCTGGCCGAGGAAATGGGCGTTCTGCAAGAGCGTATTACATCGACTAAGAACGGTTCGATCACCTCGATCCAAGCCGTTTACGTTCCTGCCGATGACTTGACTGACCCATCGCCAGCGACCACGTTCGCTCACTTGGACGCCACCGTTGTTCTGTCGCGTGATATCGCCTCGCTGGGTATCTACCCGGCCGTTGATCCACTCGATTCCACATCGCGTCAGCTCGATCCACTGGTTGTTGGTGAAGAGCATTATGCCGTTGCCCGTGGCGTGCAGAACGTGTTGCAGCGTTACAAGGAACTGAAGGACATCATTGCGATTCTGGGTATGGACGAGCTGTCGGAAGAAGACAAGCTGGTTGTGTACCGTGCGCGTAAGATCCAACGTTTCTTGTCGCAGCCGTTCCATGTGGCCGAAGTGTTCACCGGTTCGCCAGGTAAGTACGTGTCGCTGAAAGAAACCATTCGTGGCTTCAAAGGCATTTTGGCTGGTGAGTTCGACTCGCTGCCAGAACAGGCGTTCTACATGGTTGGCGGTATCGACGAAGCCATCGAAAAGGCGAAGAAGCTCTAAGCTTCTTCACCTTCAGGCTCAGGAGTAGAACATGGCGAATACGATTCACTGCGATATTGTCAGTGCCAAAGAATCGATCTACGCCGGCAACGCCAAGATGGTGGTGGCGCATGGTCAGCTCGGTGACATCGGTGTCACCCCAGGCCATGCTCCTTTACTGACGCTGTTGTCGCCAGGCCCGGTACGTGTGTTGCTGGACGATGGCGAAGAGCTGATTTACTACGTCTCCGGTGGTGTGCTGGAAGTGCAGCCAACAATCGTTACGATTCTGGCGGATACCGCAGTACGCGCGGCAGATGTAGATGAAGCTGCAGCTCTTGAGGCTCGCCGTGCGGCAGCCGATGCGCTGACCAACCAGAAGGGTGAAATGGATACCTCGGTAGCCTTGGCATCCTTGGCAGAGTCCGCAGCTCAGCTGCGTACCTTGCAGGCCATGAAGAATCGCGCAGGTCGCGGCTAATCACTCGGCGTAAGCGGATGTGATGTAAAAAAGGGCAGCTTAGGCTGCCCTTTTGCTTTTTTCATGTTACAAAAAGCCTACCTGCTCATGGCCTAAGGAAGTCACATGAAAACCGTTGCGGAATTGTTGCAAAACAAGGGTAGTGCAAGCGTCTATACCATCGGCCCAGATCAAACCGTTCTTGAGGCCGTCGCCCTCATGGCAGAAAAGGGAATTGGCGCGTTACTCGTAACGGAAGGAGCGGATGTGGTCGGCATCATCACGGAGCGTGACTATGCGCGCAAAGTGGTTTTGTTGGAGCGATCCTCGCAGGCAACACCCGTGGCCGACATCATGACTTCAGCGGTGATGTTCGTGCATCCCAGCCAAACCAGTTCTGAATGCATGAAACTCATGACGGAAAAACGCTTGCGCCATTTACCCGTCATGGACAACGGAAAATTGCTGGGTCTTATTTCCATTGGTGACTTAGTGAAAGATGTTATTTCAGAACAAAAAGTCATGATTGATCAGCTTGAGCAATACATTCGCGGCGAATAGCGCGCCGTAACAGACACCCCGACAAACTGGCCTGAATGCCTGACTAGCTTGGTGTAAACTGGCGACCAGTTTTTCGCAGGAAGCTACCCTTCATGAGTCTTCAGGTCATCATTCTGGCAGCAGGAAAGGGCACGCGTATGCGTTCCGCGCTGCCAAAAGTCATGCAACCCCTGGCCGGCCAGCCGCTACTTCATCATGTCATTGTGGCTGCGCGTAAATTAGGCGCTGAGCGTCCTATTGTGGTCTATGGGCATGGCGGCGATGTGGTGCAGCAGGCGTTTGCTGAGCAAGCATTGGATTGGGTTTTGCAGGCCGAGCAGAAGGGCACCGGCCATGCCGTGCAAGTGGCGCTGCCGGTGCTGGCCGCTCAGGGTCGTACATTAATTCTCTATGGCGATGTGCCACTCATTTCAGTCGCGACCCTAGAGCGACTCATTGAAGTCGTACCCAATGACCAGAGCCTTGGCCTGCTCACCGTGCATCTGCCGGACCCGACGGGTTACGGCCGCATTGTTCGCGAGCAGGGTCGCGTGGTGCGCATTGTTGAGCAGAAAGATGCGACTGCAGATGAGAAGCTAATTACCGAAGCCAACACCGGTATTTTGTGTGTGCCGAATGCTTTGCTGCATGCATGGTTACCTCAGCTAAAAAATAACAATGCGCAGGGCGAGTATTACCTCACCGACCTCATCGGCATGGCCACCGCCAACGGTGTGCCGGTCACGGCGGTGCATCCCGATACCATCTGGGAAGTTGAAGGTGTGAACGACAAGCTGCAGCTGTCGGCATTAGAGCGCGTGTGGCAACGGCATCAGGCCGAGC
>Ga0255139_1000473_pt1 | contig 12867 bp, 6 predicted proteins | sample Law_Colum_RepB_8_FD_188549 | JGI IMG/M metagenome (GOLD analysis project Ga0255139, IMG submission 188549) | Freshwater microbial communities from St. Lawrence River, New York, United States - Law_Colum_RepB_8d | ecosystem: Environmental > Aquatic > Freshwater > River | place: USA: New York...
CACTACAATCGTTATAAAAGATCAACCCAAAGTCAATTTGAGGTTGTTGAATGCCTCCATACAGTGTTATGACAATAACCAGTTTTGCTTTGTCGATTCAAGTATGTCTGGCGACAACAATTACTGCATCAAAACCATTAAATATCTATTCAGCGATGGGGAGTTGATTACACGCTATGGGAGCAAAAACGCGCCAGTGAAAATGCCATTTAGTTTTTGTAAATCCTATTTGGATCCTCAAGGGGGCGCCTATTCATTAACTGTTGAAATTGAGGATTGCAATGGTTGTATCATCAAACAGCAGTTGCCATTTGTAATGAAGGTTGAACTTTTGCCAGTGCTTTTTGCCACATCAGATGAAAAGACCAGTCATTGCAGTGGAACAGTGAATGTTAAATTTACCAATAGTTCTCAAATTGCTAAAACCAATATTAAATCCTTTTATTGGGATTTTGGAGATGGGACCAAAGATTCTACACAATGGGATAGTGTTTACCATCAATACAGTTCGGGTTCAGATATGTCTAAAGGCTTTAGCCCAAAATTGGTGGTGTATACCTTAAATGGCTGCAGAACAGAATTTGCCTTAAAAGATGTTATTGTATACAATTTTAAACCCTATATCACCAAAGATAAAGATTCCATATGTGTAGGCGATGTGATCCACTTTGAATTACATCCTAGTGCAATGAAGACGTATATTGATGATTCAAAAGTGCGTTGGGACTTTGATCCAGGTTTGCAATATGGGTATGATGTTACCAATGGGTTTTCCGAATTAGGCCCTCATATTATTGGGTGTTATGTGCCCCATGCTTGTGGCCCTTATATTTTGAAAGACACAGTAGTTGTAATTGGTCCTAAGGCGAGAATTGAACCAGATTTTATATCCAGTTTAGAGCGTTACCAATGTAAAATTCGAGATACCGTAAATGTGGTAGACCGTTCTGAGTTTTACCACAATGATTCCAATTTTTTAAACGACGATAGTCTACTTGATGAAACCCCCAATCATTTCAAGTATGCCTTTAAATACGATCCTAAATTGGGGCGCATGGTCACCATACATCCTTATGATTATTTGCGTACAAAAGACCATGTCAAAAGGTTGTGGGATTTTGATGATCCCTATTGTTTGCCTTGTACCACAGATAGAAAAAAAGGACAAAATGTGGATCGCAATTGTCGCTATTCATTAGACAGTTCCGAGCAACACATCTACAGTGATTGGGATTCTGTGTATGCCTATTGGTATGCCAAGTTGCCATTGCAGTGGCAGTTCTATGATCCTGTTACTAAGTCATGTAGAAAACGCGCTGTTTGGACCCAAGATTCATTGTTGGCAGTTGTGGATTCGGTTGTGTATTATGGCGATAATGTATTGGGTATTGCCGCTAAAGACAGTAGTATTTTCTCTGGCAAAAAACGCAAGATTAAAATAGCTTCTGGTTTATTCAATCAGGGCAGTTATTCAGTGTATTCAGATTTGTTGGTATATGTTCCGAATGGGTCATCTGTATTAATCAATCCAATGAATGGGAATCCAGGGTATTCAGTGCCAGGGCCTCAATATTACAAGGTTTTAGCCAATCAAACCCTTGAGGTGCAAAATGGGCAATCCTGCTATTTTGTGTATGGCCTTAAGCAATTTTACGACACCATTTTACCCAATGCGGTTAAGCCATATCATAGTTTAGTGCACAAGGTGGCTTTGCCAATAGCACAAACGGATACAATTAATGCCAATTTGCACAGAAGATTGTTTTATAAAACCATCGCTAGGTGTTTTAAAATCAGTTTAACCTTAAAAGACACAGTGCATCCGTTCAAATGTGAGAGTAGAGCGGGGGCAGATTTAGCGCTTATGCCACCATCTGCAAAACGATTGTCCATTGACGATCAATATTGTTATGGCTATGATTTTAAAGTCATTGAATTCAATTTAGAGGACACCAAGCCCGGTTGCATGGCGTCCTTTGTTCAATTTAATCCAGATTATGTCAAAAACCCTAACAATTGGCTATTGTTAAACAACCTGACCTATGGTGAAATCAATAGAAATGTGTTTTTAAATGCAACTGGACCTTATACAGGTTATGCTAAAGAAGGTCCCAATGGCGGTAAATTCTTTTGGGTATACAATGACAGCATACTCAATAGAAATGCTTATCAAGCCTTGAATATTGGTTTAATCATTGGTAATGGGATTCAACCGAATGAATGTGTTGATACTGTGTTGTATCAGAACTTTGCGAGTTTCCCGCGTTTAAAACCTGATATTGTTTTTGCCACTAATAATGCCTCAGAAGAACACAGTTGTAAAGATACCTTTGTGTATGTTACCCTGCCTTTTGATCGCAAAGATGCCAATGCCTTGGCAGATGCTTCTAGTTGGTACATTATAGATAATTGGAAGGGCGATACATTAGAACAAATAGACGAACAATACAGAAGGGTAGTGGATCATTGGGCTTACCCTGGCAAAAAAGTCAATTACACAGTGATTGTGCGTTACAAATGGGTGAATGCTTGGCCAACAGAATACAAGCGCGACACGATAGTGACTGCCATGGTAAATGCTTATAAGCCATTTGCATTGCCAGGTGTTGGTTTGAAACAGTTAAGACAACGCTTGGCGCTATTGGGCATAGATATCAATGATGTTAATGATACCAGTATTTTAGATTTGATATGGAACGGCAAAGGCACACTTGGGAATCCATTAACAGGCAGCAGAGGCTGTATTGATACCACAGGCTTTGGTCATCAAATTCATTACCGATACCAAATATTAAAGGCAACAGTTTTACATTTCAGAGACAGTAGCTTAATGCCCTATGATACCTTTAGCATTCACAATATTGATCGCCAAGCCTATGCTTTTAGAGTAAAGCGTCAATCCTCTTATAACATATACAGGGCAGTGTCGTCATTGTATCCTGGCTTTTGTACTTTGAGTGATTTTGTAACAGTAGCAGTTGGTTTTAAATCAAAAATCACCTTTTCAGACTCCATTATTTGCAGAGGGCAAACCATTGAAGCCAAACCTGAATTCAAATATTTCAGTACCGACTCAGCCACCTTTAATGCCTATGATAGCAACGATTATTGGTACAGTCGAAGAGCTCAAGCAGGCAGTTGGCATAGAGAAGGTGTTACTATTTGGGATTATTCTAAAGCAGACGACAATCCCAATCAACCCAATACGGTTTTTGGCAATTTTCCATATGTTAAAAAAGGATATGCGCCTTCTGTTTTGTTAGGCAATGAACCAAATGGTATTTATTACCGTACACCAGGTGTTTACACTTTAAGAGTATTAGGCATAGATAGTAATCAATGTACTGATACTTTTAAGCAAAACATCTATGTTACAGGGCCTAAAGCTGGGTTTTATACTGATATCGTTACCCCTAATTGTAAGACCATTTTAGAGTTTTTTGACACCTCTTACATCGTTGATCCATGTCAAAAAGCAGGGCTTTCACCTTGTGATTTTATTTATCAATGGACCATTGATTTTGGAGATGGCTCACCGGTATTAGATTATTTTAAACAATTGCCTAAGCAAATTGGTCACGACTATACTAAGAATGGCTATTATCAAATTAAATTGACCATTCAATCTGTATTAGGGTGTGTTGACACCGTTTCTCATTGGGTATTTATTCCTGGTCCAAGCCCTGACTTTAAGCCGATTAGTTCAGTTTACATTTGTGCAGGTGATTCAGTACAATTTAAAAATTTAGGGAAGAACTTTACTGGCTCTTCTCAATGGTTATGGAATTTTGGTGACACCTACTTTGCGCCTCAAAAAGACACCAGTAGCATAGCACATAGGTATATGAAAGCAGGTGTTTACGATGTCTACCTCACTCAATTTGATAGCATACCTCAAACCGGAAAATACTGCGCAAATACTTTCCCTGATACTGCCAAACAGCAGGCAAAAATTACGGTTTACGTAAGTGATTGGGATCAATTCAATTTGAAAGCCAATCCGATGATTGTTTGTGTAGGAGATTCTATTCGTATTCAAGCCCAATTAACTTCTGTACATGCCTATAAGCAATACCATTGGCAAGTCAATCAAATGAACAATACCAATCAGACTTTAAATTGGGGCTTTGTACCACAAAAATCAGGGGCTTATACCATTACCTGGCAGCCTGATACAGCAGGCATTGGATTGCCTTATTGCCCTGATAACGATACTGTAACAGTATTCGCTGATAGTGTACTGGCAGACTTTACCATTGATGAAAGTCAAAAGCCGATTTATTGTTTTGATAATACTTCAAAATATGCAGTGGAGTATAGATGGGGCTTCTATCATGATACGGATATCACTTTTAAGCATTTAGCGTTTAAGCAGGATCAGCAACAATTTGAACCTGAAAGAAGGATTTGTCAGAATTTTTCAGAGCACCAAGGGGTTAATTGGATTTGTTTAGAAGCCATTAATCCTAGAGGCTGTGTCGATACAGTTTGTAAAAAAATCAACAATGATTTTGAAGTGGCCATATTACCACCCAACGTGTTTACACCTTCAGGAAATGATGGATTTAAAGGCACAGATAGAGAAGGCTTAGAGGGGAATAACGTCTTTAATATCTACACTAAGAATGTAGCGGATTACCATTTGCAAGTATTTGATCGCTGGGGCGTGAAGGTGTTTGAAAGTGATCATTGGTCATACGATTGGAATGGCAAAGTCATGAATACTGGGACAGATTGCCCAGACGGCACTTATTATTATATTTTGAATTACCGCTATATTGGTCGTGATAAAGATGAACCTATTTTAAATGGGGTCGTTCGATTGATCAGAGAATAAGCCTATAGAAGTTTTTGATGCTAATTTAAGCCAAATTGAGCTTAACTTTGCGGCATGGAATCACCTGTTAAACCCTTAGAATTAATTGTAGCTCCTCCTGCTTATCATATGGTAGGCGATGGATTTAGAGTGCATAATTTTATACCATCCGTTTATCGATTAGACATGCACCGCATGGATCCTTTTATCATGATGGATTACAATTCTAAGTTTCTGTTTCCGCCAAGTCCTCAACAAAGAGGCGTTGGTGTGCATCCGCACAGAGGGTTTGAAACCGTTACCTTGGCCTACCATGGAAGGGTAGCGCATCATGACAGTGCAGGCAATAGCGGCATAATAGGCGAAGGAGAAGTCCAATGGATGACTGCTGCCTCAGGGGTTTTGCACAAAGAATACCATGAAAAATCCTTCAGTGAATCAGGAGGGTATTTTCAGATGGTTCAATTGTGGGTTAATTTACCTGCCAAAGACAAAATGAGCCCGCCCAAATACCAAGCCATTACAAGAGCTGATATTCAGCCTATCATTTTGGATGAACAGGGCAGCCGTTTGGAATTAGTCGCAGGGTTTTATAAAGATCAAAAAGGACCTGCCTCCACTTTTTCACCAGTGCATATTTCTACGGCTTATCTTAAACAAAATGGCGAATTAAGCATGCAATTTCCTGCTCATTATACAGTGTGTGTAGTGGCAATAGAAGGCGAAGTCATTGTTAACGCTGGAGATGTCTTGCCTCAAGACCATTTGGGTTTGTTTCAAAATCAAGGTGAAAGTTTTACGCTTCAGGCAAAAGGAGATGCGGCTATTTTAATTTTGGCTGGCGAACCAATCAAAGAACCAATTGCCGCTCATGGCCCATTTGTAATGAATACAAGAGCTGAATTGGTTCAAGCCTTTAATGATTTTAATGCAGGCCTGTTCGGAGAATTAGCCGATTAATAGTTTAGACTTTTTCTTATCTTCGCAGCATGGAAATGGAATCTGTGCTGAAGTCTGATATTGCTCATGTATTGAATACATTGTATGGGCATACCCTCAGTCTTGAATCGATTAAACTGGAGCAAACCAATGCTGATTTTAAAGGCGATTACACTTTAGTTACTTTTCCTTTCGTTAGGCTATCTAAACAAAGCCCCGAACAAACGGCCAATGCTATAGGCGAGGCATTAATGGCGCAAAGTACTATGCTCAACAGCTTTAATGTGGTAAAAGGGTTTCTCAATTTAGAATTAAAGCAAGCTGTTTGGATAGAAAGTATTTTAAAACACCAGGCCATTCCTGAATTCCCTAAAAATGAAAAAGTAATGGTGGAGTATTCTTCGCCAAATACCAATAAACCATTGCATTTAGGCCATATTCGCAATAATTTATTGGGCAGCAGCTTGGCCAAAATATTAAAAGCCAATGCTTACGAGGTCATACAAGCCAATTTAATCAATGACAGAGGTATACATATTTGTAAAAGCATGTTGGCCTGGCAAAAATTTGGTCAAAATGATACGCCAGAATCAAGTGGTTTAAAAGGGGATCATTTAGTCGGTAAATACTATGTAGAATTTGATAAGCATTACAAACAAGAAATCAAAGCCTTACTAGAACATGGTCTGAGTGAAGAGGCGGCCGCCAAGCAATCGCCGCTCTTAATTGAGGCCCAAGACATGTTGCGCAAATGGGAGGCTGGCGATCAAGCCACTATGGATTTATGGCGTACAATGAACCAATGGGTTTACGACGGATTTGCGAGCACATACAAACAACTAGGCGTTGAATTTGATCAATATTATTACGAAAGCAACACCTATTTGTTAGGTAAAGATTTGATTGAGTTGGGTTTGTCTAAAGGCGTATTTTATAAAAAGGCTGATGGCAGTGTTTGGATAGATTTAAGCGCAGAAGGACTGGATGAAAAATTAGTCTTGAGAGCAGATGGTACTTCTGTCTATATTACCCAAGACATTGGCACAGCAAAATTGAAATTTGAACAGTATGCTTGTTCAAAAAGTATCTATGTAGTCGGTAATGAGCAAGATTACCATTTTAAGGTCTTGTTTTTAATGCTTAAAAAATTAGGCTTTGAATGGGCAGAGGGCCTTTATCATTTGAGTTATGGCATGGTTGACTTACCAAGCGGAAAAATGAAAAGTAGAGAAGGGACTGTTGTGGATGCTGATGATTTAATGTCAGAAATGATTCAAACAGCCAAAGAAAAAACAGAAGAATTAGGTAAGACAACAGGCATGTCTGAATCTGAAAAAGCAGAATTGTATGCTACCTTAGGTTTAGGGGCTTTAAAGTTCTTCATGTTGAAAGTGGATCCTCAAAAACGCATGTTGTTTAATCCTGCAGAGTCAATAGATTTCCAAGGTGATACTGGTCCATTTGTTCAATATACTTTTGCTCGAATAAACAGCATAATGCGCAGTGCCCAGGCGGAAGATAAATTATTATCTAATCCTCCAACTGAAATTAAATCCTCTGAGGTTCAGCTCATACAGAGCTTGTTAGCTTATAAAAACGAACTTCAGAAAGCCGCTCAATTGTATAGCCCTTCTATAATTGCTAATTATTTATTGCAAGTCGCTAAAGCATTCAATCGCCTATACAATGATGTGTCAATTTTAAAGGCCATTGATGTCAATGAAAGGGCTTTTAGATTGCATTTATCGGCGTTAACAGCTGAGACAATTCAACATGGATTAGGGCTTTTAGGGGTTAATAGCCCTGCAAGAATGTAATGGTTCAAAAAGGCATATATAAACACTACAAAGGGCATTTATACGAGGTGATTAACCGAGTCAGGCACTCTGAAACATTAGAGTATTTGATATTGTATAAAGCTTTATATGGCGATTATGGCTTATGGGTAAGACCAGAGGCCATGTTTTTAGAAACGGTTGTAATTGATGGAGTAGAACATCCTAGATTTGAATATCAACAACCCAGTTAAAGAGTTTATTGCGGTCTTGGTTGCATAATCTCTTTAAATGTATATATTTGCACTATTAACTTAAAATCAATTAATATGAAAAAATTACTTTATTCTGCTATTGCATTGTTTACAGCCAGCGTTATGCTGATCAGCTGCGATTCTGGTTCAGGTAGCGGTAATGGTGGTGGATCTACTCCAAGCGGTCCTAACATTACCTTCCAAACCAACACTGGAACTTTCTCAGGTTTCACTTTTGCTAACGACAAACTATTAATAGGCTCTTCAGTTAAAATTGGTGTTGTTATCACTTCTTCTGTGAATTTGAAAAACACTAAAATGACTGTTAAATACAACAATCAACCAGAGTCTATTATTGGAACAGATTCTACTTTCTCTGGTTCAGTTACTTCTTGCAACAGAACTTATAATTACACTTTACCACAAGATAAAGGTACTTACACTTTTACTGCATATGCTACCGATAAAGACCAAACCACAAAAACTGCTACAATTGTAGTTGTAGCTTTTGGTCCATTGGCAGACAAAGTAGATGGCTTAGTTTACAGTTTACAAGCTACTACTCCAGGCAGTTACAGTGCATACGACTTATTTGAAAATACAGCTATATCAGCCTCTTCAAGTGCAGGTAACCAAGCTAGCAGAGACATCGTTGATGCTTCAACTGGTTCAACATTATCAAGAACTTGGAAATCTCAAAACGGAACAGAATTTATCATTTCTGATGCTACTGGCAAATTGAATGGTAAAGTATATTCTCAATTCCAATCAGAGCAAGATTTAATTGATGCTTGGAACGCTACTTCAGGTAAATCAACCACTGTTACTGGTATCGATGATGGCAAATTAATTATTGCTAAATCATCAAGAGGTGGAATCACTTATTACTACTTAATCGGTGTTAATACAGTTACAGATTTAACTGGTGCTGAAGACGACAATTATTCATTCCAATACAAACAATAATCCAAAAGATTAAAATGATTTATAAAGGCCTCCTTTGGGAGGCCTTTTTTGTTGTTTGTTGTATCGCTTAAAAACGATGCTAATTTGTTGTGGAAAATGACCTGTTATTTTGTCCTAAATAATTTGAATTTGAGCTTTGAAAGCAAAGGCTAAAGTATTATTTTCGCAGGCTTAATATCCATTAGAAAAATTTCAATCCAATGAAAAATAAAGGTTTAGTTGTATTTATTGCTGTAGTTTTGGCTTTGACCTGTGTCTATCAGTTGTCATTTACTTATGTGGCCAGAAAGTTTGAATCAAAAGCTAGAATGTTTGCTACTAAGAATGGCAAATTTGATGGCGAAGTTTATAGAAACTATATAGATTCTTTAGGTAGCAAGCCAATTTTGAATTTAGGTTTTATAAAACGCAACTACTTCAAATGCAAAGATTCTGAGTTAAAACTCGGCTTGGATTTGCAAGGTGGTATGAACGTTATTTTAGAAGTATCTAAGGGCGATGTACTCAAAACATTAGCTGGTAACAATCAATCACAGAATGAGTTCAAAACAGCAATTGATGCTGCAGATAGAACATACAAAAGCAAAGGCGGTGATTATGTTGATTTATTTGCTAATGAGTTAAAAGCCATTGCGCCTAATAAATCATTAGCTTCTCTTTTTGCTACGCGCGAAAACAAACAGATCACGAATGAATCTTCTGATGAGCAAGTTAAGGACTACCTAAAAAGAGAATTGAAAAGTAAATCAGACAATACTCGTCAGGTTATTGAAGCCCGTCTTAACCAAGGCAATATTAGCCAACCTAACATACAAGAATTAGAAGGTGGTAAAATTTCAGTTGAATTACCTGGTGTTGACAATCCAAAAAGAATTCGTACTTTGCTTGAACAAAGTGCCAAGTTAGAGTTTTGGGAAGTATATGGTAATAACCCTAAAAACCAATTTGAGGGTTACACCAAAATCTACGAAGGCTTAAACAAAGTTTTAGCTCAAAAAATAAGATTACAAAAAGGTTTTACTGTTGATTCAGCAAAATTAAAGACTGTTTTAGCCATTGCAGATTCAAGCAAAAGAGATAGTGCTAAAAAAGCATTTGATGCTGAAATCGCAGCTAAAGATTCTTCTTCAATGCCATTGGCTGAAATGGGTTTGTTTCCATACACCAACGGACAGAACATCGCAGAGGGTCCTATGATTGGTATTGCTACCAAATCTGCAATAAATAAAGTCAATAAAATTCTTCAAGATCCAAGCATTTTAGAAAAAATGCCTCAAGATGTGAGATTTGCGTGGGGTGCTGAGCCAATGATCAAAGAGAATGAAATCTATGCATTATATGCGCTTAAGGCCACAAGAGATGGAAAAGCCAGTTTAGGTAGCGGCGAAGAAAACATCATTGCTGATGCTTTTGCTACCACCAGCACTACTAGCGGTCAGGTAGAAGTGAACATGAGCATGACCAACATGGCAGCTAAAACTTGGAAAGACATTACCACTAAAAATAAAGACCAATATATTGCTATTGTTCTTGACAACAAAGTGTTCTCTGCTCCAATAGTTAACGATCCAATCACAGGCGGTAATTCTTCTATCAGTGGAAGTTTCTCTGTTGAAGAAGCTACTGACTTAGCCAACGTATTAAAGGCAGGTAAATTGCCAGCACCAGCTCAAATTGTAGCTGAAGATGTGGTAGGTCCTACCTTAGGTAAGGAATCAATTAAAGAAGGTTTAAACTCTTTTATAATTGGTTTAATCGCCGTTATCTTAATGATGGTATTGTATTATAACCGCGCTGGGGTAATTGCTATTGCAGCGGTTTTATTGAACATTTTCTTCATCATAGGTATACTAGCTTCTTATGGAGCAGCCTTAACCTTGCCAGGTATTGCAGGTATCGTTTTAACCATCGGTATGGCGGTTGACGCCAACGTATTGATCTATGAGAGGATCAGAGATGAGTTAAGAGAAGGTAAATCTTTAAAAACAGCCATTAATAATGGTTTCCAAGCGGCTTTGTCTTCTATCATAGATGGTAACATTACCACCTTATTGGCGGGGGTTATTATGACCTTTGTAGGAGCAGGACCTGTATATGGTTTCGCCATCACCTTGATCATTGGTATTATCTCATCGCTATTTACTGCCATTTTGATTTCAAGAATCTTGATTGAAAAGAGAATAGCTGCTGGTAAAGATGTTAGCTTCGATTCAAAGTGGTCTAAAGATGTATTGGTCAATGCTAATTACAATTTCATGGGCAATAGAAAGAAATTTTACATTGGCTCATCATTGGTCATTTTAATTGGTATGGTCATGTTGTTTCAACAAGGTGGCTTAAGCACAGGTATAGATTTTAAAGGTGGTTATGGCTACCAAATGCAATTGCAGCCAGGTATAGGTGCAGAATCTATCAAGGCTGAATTGGATAAGAACTTACAAGGTAGTAGCAATGAAGTTAAAACTATAGGTTCTGAAGGTCGATACAAAATTGTAACTACATATAAAATTAATGATAACAACGTGTCAGCAGACAGTGTTGAATCAGATGTAATTAAAGCATTGAATAAATTCAATGCAACTGCTTCTAACGTCTTAAGTAGTTCAGAAGTTGGTCCAACTGTAGCCTCAAACATTAGAACTAAATCTGCTTGGGTAGTAGTTGTATCATTGTTAGCTATTTTCTTCTACATTGTTGTTAGATTTAAAAAGGTAAGTTTTGCAGTTGGTGCAACGATTGCATTGATTCACGACGTTTTAATGGTATTCGCAGTGTTTGCTATGATTGATGGTTTTGTTCCATTTGCTTTAGAAATGGACCAAGCGTTTATTGCGGCCATTTTAACCGTTGTAGGATACTCAATCAATGACTCTGTGGTGGTATTTGACCGTATCAGAGAATTTATGGGTAACTACAAAACAGAAACCAATATGTCAAAATTGATTAACGATGCAATCAACCAAACGCTATCCAGAACCTTGATGACTTCTGCAACAACATTAATTGTTGTTGTGAGTCTATTTGTTTTAGGTGGTGCCGCGCTTAAAGGCTTTTCATTAGCCTTATTAATAGGTATCGGAGTTGGTACTTATTCATCTATATGCATTGCCTCGCCAATTGTTGTAGATATGTTTAAAAATAAAAAAGCTTAATTATTATGATATCTAAAAAGGGTAGTTCGCTACCCTTTTTTTTTGGAATACAATTTGAAATTATATTGAATATGAAATTTAAAGCCATAATCGTAACAGCACTGCTCACAGTGTTTTTTGTATCTTGTGTGAGTAAGAAAAAGTTCAACGCACAACAGACCCGAATCAATAGATTAAAAGATTCTGTTGATATGGTGATTTTTAAACTTGACCAATGTATGGCAGACAAACAAAAACAGGTCAGCCGAATTGCAGAACTAGAAGCCGAAGTTGTTCACTTAAAAGCAACAGGCAACGCTTTGTTAAATCAGTTAAGTGAATTGTCTGTATTGTCAAAAGCACAGGCTGAAAGCATTAAACAATCACTCAGTAATTTAAGTTCAAAAGATGCCTACATTAAAGATTTGCAAGTGGCTATGGCACGAAAAGATTCAATTAATATTGCACTCGTCATGAACCTAAAAGGCGCCCTAAAAGACATTAATGATGAGGATGTCGAAATTAAAATTGAAGGCTCTGCGGTCTTTATTTCTGTTTCAGATAAAATGTTGTTTAACAGTGGTAGTTATGAAGTGAGTAAAAAAGCCATGGGTGTTTTAGGAAAAGTTGCAGAGGTCTTAAAAGCTCAACCTGAAATAAAATTCATGGTAGAAGGGCATACAGACAATAAGCCAATTAGCACCAGTAATATTAAAGACAATTGGGATTTGAGTGTGTTGCGAGCAACCTCAGTGGTTAGAGTATTGCAAAATTTTTACAATATTGACCCAGCAAGAATGATAGCTGCAGGCCGAGGTGAGTTTTTACCTTTAGCGCCTAATAATAATGATGAAAACCGCTCACTTAACCGCAGAACGCGAATAATGGTTATTCCTGAATTGGATCAGTTCTTTAAATTGCTTGAACCTAAATCCAATCAATAATTGTAAATATTAAGAGATAAAAAAAAGCCATTTCAATGAAAT
>Ga0255139_1000474_pt1 | contig 12826 bp, 11 predicted proteins | sample Law_Colum_RepB_8_FD_188549 | JGI IMG/M metagenome (GOLD analysis project Ga0255139, IMG submission 188549) | Freshwater microbial communities from St. Lawrence River, New York, United States - Law_Colum_RepB_8d | ecosystem: Environmental > Aquatic > Freshwater > River | place: USA: New York...
GATCATGAGCAACGCCGCTGCTATGCCTGGAGCCTGAACGCGCACACCTGGCCCGATTGGTTGGCGCGCCTACAATCGGCCACCGCCGCTCCCTGCCAGCCTTTGCAGCTCACTGCGCCATTCCAGGCCCTGACTTCGCAACCTCGCTACGCCGCCGACATTGCCCGCATTCACGACTTCATTCGCGCGGGCGACTGCTATCAGGTCAATTACACGCAAGCCTATGAAGCCCGCTGTGAAGGCGAGCTCTGGGATGCCTACCCAACGCTGCGCCCGCTCGCCCTCGCCCCGTATGCGGCTTATTGGCGTTTGCCTTGGGGCGAAATACTCTGCCTTTCCCCGGAACAGTTTCTGGGCATCCACCAACAACGCATTACCACACGCCCGATCAAAGGCACGCGCCGCCGTCAAACCGATGCCACTGCCGATGCCGCAGAAGCCAGTGCGCTGCTCGCCAGCGCCAAAGACATGGCCGAAAACATCATGATCACCGACCTGCTGCGCAACGACCTGAGCAAGCACGCAGTGATCGGTAGCGTGCAAGTACCGCAGCTCTGCGCACTGGAAAGCTTTGGTCAGGTGCATCATTTGGTCACTACCATTGAGGCCACGCTGGCCGCCGATGCCAATATCGCCAGTGTCTTGCGCGATGCCTTCCCCGGTGGCTCCATTACTGGCGCGCCGAAAAAACGTGTCATGGAAATTATCGAAGACTTAGAGCCAACACCGCGCGGTCTTTACTGCGGCAGCTTGTTCTACTGGGATGCCAGCGGCCATTTCGACAGCAACATCACCATCCGCACACTGGTATTGAAAGACGGCACGCTGCGCACTTGGGCCGGCGGCGGCATCACGCTGGACTCACAGTGGCAAAGCGAATGGGAAGAATGTGGCAACAAGATGGGTGGCATCATGCGCGCCTTAGAGCAGCGCTGAACCTCTCGCTGCCCGCATAAAAAAAGCGCCCTGAGGCGCTTTTTTCGTCTCATCGCTGACCCTTACGGAATCTTGCGCAGCGATGCCTTGCGGATCTCGGCCTTCAGCTCTTCGTAGTTGTGCGTGACCGGAAACTGCGGGAACTCGCGAATCACATTCTCCGGCGCATCAAACAGGATGCCCTGCTCGGCTTCGCTGAGCATGCCGGTGTCGTTGTAGGAGTCACCGGCAGCGATGCAGCGGTAGTTCAGCGAGTGGAAAGCCTTGATGGCCATCGTCTTCTGATCTGGCTGACGCAGCTTGTAATCGGTGATGGTGCCATCTTCCGCGACTTCCAGCTTGTGGCAGAACAGCGTTGGCAGATCGAGCTGCTCCATCAGCGGGCGTGCGAATTCGTAGAACGTATCGGACAGGATGATGAGCTGGAAGTGGTCGCGCACCCAGGCCAGAAACTCGCGCGCGCCCGGCAGCGGGCCCATCTCGGCAATCACTGCCTGAATATCGGGCAGGCCCAGCTTGTGCTCACGCAGGATACGCAGGCGCTGCTGCATCAACACGTCATAGTCTGGAATGTCGCGGGTAGTCGCTTCGAGCTCTTTGATACCGGTGCGTTTGGCGAAATTGATCCAGATTTCCGGGACCAGAACACCTTCCAAATCAAGACAAACCAATTCCATGCCAAACCTCTATTTTTGCCAATAAGTAGAACGATTTCTAAGGCTGGCAAGGTTAGCGAGTCGTGACTTCGCTTGCAAACTTAAGAAACAACTCAACGCACACTTACAACGCGTTTCCCCCATAACGTTACAGATGCTGTGATAGCTTGAATGTCAGTTCGTTTTAAAAGAGTACCGCTTCAATGAACTTAATTCCCGAATGCCATTTGGAGCGTATTCATGACCCCTTACGACTCGCCGCACTGGATGCGAGCGGGTTGCTGGATACCTCACCGGAAGCGTGTTTTGATCGCTTTACGCGCTTAGTCAGCGACATCTTGGGCACGCCGGTGTCCATCATTTCCCTGGTCGATAAAGACAGACAGTTTTTCAAAAGCCAAGTTGGTTTAGGCGAGCCTTGGAAAACGCTCAGTCAAACCCCGCTATCTCACTCGTTTTGCCAATATGTTGTGTCCGAGAGGCAACCGCTCATTATCAGCGATGCGCGCTGCGACCATGTGCTGAAACATAATCTAGCCACTCATGAATTGGGTGTGGTGGCCTATTTAGGCATTCCGCTCACGACCTTAGAAGGCCACATTCTAGGGGCTTTTTGCGCCATCGACTCTAAGCCCCGCCAGTGGAGTGAGCACGACATTGCCCTGCTCAATGACTTGGCAGCGATTGCCATGACAGAGATTGAGCTTCGCCTATTGGCTCAAACCTATCGTGAGAAATACAAACAGCTCAAAACCTTAGAAACACAGCGCGACAGCATGGTGAACATGCTCGTGCATGACCTCCGCAATCCGCTCACCTCGCTACTCGCTGGCATTGAACTAATGACCCTCGAATCCCAGCTCACGCCCCTGCAACAAAGTGCCTTCGACGCCACACTGCGGGGCGGCCAACACTTAATGCGCATGGTCAATGACATTTTGGATGTGAGCAAAGCCAATGCCTCCAGCATCGAGATCAAGCGTAGCGATGTCGATTTCAATCAACTGCTGCTGAACACCTTTGCGGAGGTGAAACCCTTAGCCGCTCGCCATCACATTTCGTTAAATTGCTTTCCGGCAGAAGGCTTAAATACCCTGCAAGTCGACCCAGATAAGCTGTATCGCGTGCTCATCAACCTCATTTCGAATGCGATTCAGCACACGCCGATTGATGGGAAAATTGATATCCGTTGCGCGCTGATGAACAACGCCCAGCTTTTAAAGATTGACATCTCCGATACCGGCTGCGGCATTTCACTGGAAAACCAAGCGATGATTTTTGAACGCTTCTGGACCAGCCAAAAACAAACGGAGACAGAAAAGTCCTCGGGGCTAGGCCTCACCTTCTGTAAGCTCGCCTGTGAAGCCCATGGTGGAAAAATCTCGGTATCCAGCCAACTCGGCCGCGGCAGCACCTTCACCGTGACCCTGCCCATCCTGCAATAAACCTGCATCGGCAATCGGAAACGGCTCTGCTATGCTTCGCGGACATTTCAATGACTCCTCCGCTGGAAGCCGCCATGACCGTCAGTGCCGAACAAATTAATCAATGGGTCGATGACTTAGCGGGCAAAAGCCCACAAACGATTGTGAAATTTGCCCTCACAACCTTCCCCGGCTTGGCGCTGTCATTTAGCGGCGCGGAAGATGTGGTGCTGGTCGACATGGCCGTGAAAAGCAAGCTGCCTTTCCGTGTCTTCACGCTAGACACAGGCCGCCTGCACCCAGAGACCTACCGCTTTCTAGACACGGTGCGCACGCACTACGGCATCCGTATTGAAACCCAGTACCCGCAAGCCGATGCCGTGCAGCAACTGGTCAATGACAAGGGCCTGTTTAGCTTCTACCAAGACGATCACAAGGAATGCTGCGGCATCCGCAAGGTCGAACCACTGCGCCGCATGCTCGCCACCACTAACGCATGGATGACTGGCCAGCGCAAAGACCAAAGCCCTGGCACGCGCAACAGCGTGCCGCAGATTCAGCTCGACACCAGTTTCAGCGGGACCGACGGCGCGCTAGTGAAATTCAATCCGTTGGCAAACTGGTCATCGGGCGAGGTCTGGGACTATATCCGCGCGCTGGAAGTGCCCTACAACCCGCTGCACGAGAAAGGCTTCATCAGCATCGGTTGCGAACCTTGCACACGGCCGGTGCTGCCCGGCCAGCACGAGCGCGAGGGGCGCTGGTGGTGGGAAGAAGCGACTAAGAAGGAATGCGGGCTGCATATGGGGAATGTGGAGACGGTTCAATCCTAATTTCACGCCGGTTGAAGTTGCGACTCGTGACTCTCATGAGTTCACGCGCTCAAACTGAATACCTCCTGCCCAGAACCGAGTGACCGCTATGGACCCCTCAAACGCTAGTGGTCGAGAACTGCTAATGGCCCCTCAAATTATTGAGGCCATTGGTTCATTTATCGCCTCCTCCGGAGGCGATGAAGGCAAAGCCTATCTGCGCTGCGGCATCCCATTGAGTGCACTCCATCACGATGTGATCCGCATTCGACCTGCGCAGTTTTCCAGCCTCCTAGAGGTCGCCGTTAAACATACTTCATCCGGCGACCCACTCTCCCTTCAGATACTCCGCCATATGCCGGTGACGGCCATGGGGAAAGTCGGCATAGCCTCTATGACAGCCGCAACACTGGATGAGGCGCTAGATACGGCCGTCCGGTATATGCCTTTAGATTTTCCCTTCTTTTCCATGCACAAAAGCACGATAGGCAATACGGTTCGCGTAGTGATGAAACCTTGCGTAGATATGGGTAGCGTTTTTACGCCCGTATTAGCAGAGCTTCAGGCCGGCATGTTCAACAAAATGGGGTTCTTTGCAAAACATGGACCCGGCATAGGTAAGGCGCGCGCATTAGTCGGGATGGAGACTCAGTTTAGGCACGCAGCGCAAGGAAACGAGGACGCCTACTTGCGCTTCTTCGGTGTTGCGGCATGCTTTAACGGTGCTGAAGATCAGTTTGTCATGAGCCGCCATGCGCTTCATCTGCCGCTGATGACCCACAATCAAAGTAATCACACCATCAGCACCCATGCACTAGAGCAAAGACTCCAAATTTTATCCGGCCAAATCACGACCACCGTGCGAGTTCAGCAACTCCTGAGACTGGCACTTTCGGAAATGAACCTTCCAAAAGCTGAATGGATTGCTCAGGAGCTCAATGTCTCTACGCGCACCTTGAGCCGACGACTCCGCGCAGAGGGAAGCAACCTGAATACCCTTATAGAGGACATCCGTCTCGAACAAGCCAAGTGGCTACTGACAAATAGCGACATGTCAATTTCAGTAATCGCCGAAAAAATGGGCTTCAGTAGCATTTCAACATTCTCCAGAGCGTTCAGCCGACTCCTCGGCTTCCCACCTAGCGCTTTACGCAGCCAGCGCTAACACCTCCAGCATGCCTAAGTTGGCGGCCAAAGCAAAATATGGCCGTCACAGCAAAATGCTAACTGCTTACGATCCGCTCTGACAAATGTCTGCTGGCTTGTCACAGAACTGAAGCAACTCAGTCAGTGTGCATCTCAGCCATATGCTCTTACAGAGGTTAATACCAATATGACTACGCCGATCGTCAAAATTGAGCCCAAAAAAAGGATTATTCAATTTCTGTGGATAATCAGTCTCTCTATCCTTTTTGCCTATGGCTTTCTTGCCATGAATGCAGGGTTAAAACTTTCAGATACCTACAGCGACCCTCAAGCTGACCAAGCTGCACTCCAAATACGCAACCAGGCTGACCACAACGAAACCATAAACCATGACGTCACGTCAGAAATTTTGCCACTCTGGTTAAATCTTTCAGCAAAATTTGGTACTGACCAATTTGTATATGGCTCCGATGGCGCAATGGACTCATTTATTTATTATTTTCAAATGAGTCGGCTCGATAAGTTTGTCCTTAGCGGGCATATGATGCTTGGCATGATTATTATGATTTTCGGCGCCCTGCAATTCTGGCCCACATTTCGAAAAAAATACCCAAAAATTCATCGCTACATTGGCGCAACCTACTTAATTGCAGCCTTTAGCTCCATGGCTCTAAGTGTTCATCATTTAATTGTGACCGGCCCAGACAATACATTTGGTGGCTTTGCTTTTTATGTTGGTCTATGGCTACTAGCCATTTCTGCAACCGGCGCGCTTTTAGCCTCCATTTATTACATTAAGAAAAAAGACATTCTTCGCCACATGGGATGGCAGACTGTAGCATTTGGATTTTTCCTGACTGCACCACTACAAAGAGTTAACTGGATAATTCTTCCATACTTTTTTTCTGGGCAGACCTCATTCAATGAAATGAACTACTTAGTTAATGTCATTCTACTCATTGAAGCGAGCTTAGTTGGATATCTGATTTTTTTCATAAACCGTAATTCCATTAACTCAGAAGCTTCCGTAATACTGCCTTCTCCCAAGCACATGCAACATAATACGAGCACCACCTTAAAAGTGATCACTATTTCACTGGCTGTGTTCGCACTGGGTATTTTTGCATATTTCAATGTTTTTGCTCCTGGGTTTGAAAATCATCACACCACACAAACACTCTTTCCAAAAACACTTGTTGCTGCCGATCAGTCTATTCACCTGAACACGACGCTTAATATCGCTTTTGCATTTTTGAGCTGCTGCTTAGTGACTCTTATTGTCTTCTGGTTTGTTCAGCCTCTGGCGTTTATGAAGCGAAACATGGGCTTTGCGTTGGTTGGATTGTCACTAGTCCTAGCTACCATTCTTTGGTACTGGGCAACTATTATTGGCCTGCCCAACCATGCCGTATCTGCAGGAGGAACCTTTTTCGCGTTAATTGGTAGCTTAATGGCTCTGTTTTCGTTATTGAGTCTGTGGGCTATGAATAGTGGAAGATATTATTTATTTAACGAATTTCTGTTTTTTTTGCTTGCTGCTGCGATAGCGATACCCATGGTTTACGTCTCTGCTTTTGTCATTAACTCTATCGGACTGGTGCCAGATAGATTTATTGATTTGGGGCATGGGTATCAAATTGCCGTCATTGGCGCAATATTCCCAAGTATACTAATTGCGATAGTACATTCAATATATTCAACACCATCAAAAAAACCAACTTAAAAATAAAGCTCTCCCGATATATAAAAAATATATTGGGAGAGCCGATTTAGGATTTAATTATGTCTCTTACTTTGGCACTATGGTTTCTATATGTTTCTATATTTATATCCTTATCCTGGCTAATGCGTTGCGAGGACAACATATGATAGCCGGACACTACGCAATGGCGCTTGTGCCTTATGAGCTCACTAGAAAATCTAACAAAACTACATTTTGGATATTTTTATTAGCGTCGCAATTTCTTGACTTTATAATGCTCATCTTTGTTGATCTTGGTATTGAAGCGTTAAAGCCAGAAAAATTGATGGACCTTGCCTTCCAAACCTCTAGTGCAGAGATGACCGTATCTCACGACATTATCCCGGCACTTATCTGGTCAATAGTAGTAGGGACTCTTGTTTGGCTCGCGACTCGTGAAAGCGTTATTGCGCTGTGGTGTGCCGCACTTGTTTCCATTCATGAGATTTTTGATCTGTTCGTAGGCTTTACCCACAATGTGCATGGCAGTGGCACACAAGCGCTTGGGCTGGGTCTGTATAACAGTGACCCCGTGTTCGGCTTTCTAATAGAAGCGATTCTCTGTTTCAGTATCGTGAGCTGGTTTTGCTGGCATCGCTCAGCGACGGGAACGCCGTGTTCACCTAAGCTCAAGTGGAGTTTGTACGTGATTTTAGTGGGCGCATCTGTCGCTCAGCTTCCGATTGCCACGCAATCACTCAATGTTTGGCTGAATGTTTAGGCCATACCGTTGGTATCGAGGTGGGGTTAAATACCCTAAGTCGGGTATCACTCCACCTCGGGCAGCGCATAAACCTTCTGCATCCATTGCAGCCGCTCTGCACCACAAGGGCTGATTCAGGAAGCATCCCCCAAGAGACGGCGAGCTATCATCACCCACTCAGGCGTCAATTTTTGCAATGGCACAGCGCCACTTCATCCGAAACTGCCATGCCGTTAAAAGCTCGGCAACTCCCTGCCCTTGAACAGATGATCCACCTCCGCACGGGCATCGCCGCGATTCAACACCGACTCCACCAGCCCACGCGTTAAATGCGGGGCAAAGGTTTCAATGAAGTCGAACATGAAGCCGCGCAAGAACGTACCGCGCCGGAACCCGATGTGCGTGGTGCTGGGCTCGAACAAATGCCCGGCATCCAGCGCCACTAGGTCGCTGCCATCTTTCTCGGCTTCAAAGGCCATGCTGGCAATAATGCCCACGCCCAAGCCCAGTCGCACATAGGTCTTAATCACGTCGGCATCGGTGGCGGTAAACACCACGTTGGCGGCCAAACCGGCCTGGCTAAAGGCTTCGTCTAACTTAGAGCGCCCGGTAAAGCCGAACACATAGGTCACAATCGGAAACTGCGCCACAGCCTCTAACGTGAGCTTATCCAACTGCGTGAGTGGATGGCCTTTGGGCACGACCACGGAGCGGTTCCACTGGTACGCGGGCAGCATAACGAGGTCGGTAAAGTGCTCTAGGGCCTCCGTGGCGATGGCGAAATCGACCGTACCGTCGGCCGCCATTTCAGAGATTTGCTGTGGCGTGCCTTGGTGCATGTGCAAGGCCACGTCCGGGAACTTGTCACGGAACTCGGCAATCACCGGCGGCAAGCGATAACGTGCCTGCGTGTGAGTAGTGGCCAGGCTCAGGCTGCCTTTGGCTTCGTCGGAGAACTCCAGCGCGACCTGCCGAATAGACTCAGTCTGGCGCAGCACTTCCCCGGCGAGTTTGAGGATGGCCTGCCCGGCGGGCGTGACGCGCGTGAGGTGTTTGCCGTTGCGGGCGAAAATTTCCACGCCCAGCTCATCTTCCAGTAAGCGAATTTGCTTGCTGATACCGGGCTGCGAGGTGAACAGGGCATTGGCCGTTTGCGAAACATTCAGTTCATGCTGGGATACTTCCCAGATGTAACGCAGCTGCTGCAACTTCATCATCAAACTCCAGCCGATATAACTCAATGCTATAAAGCTAGCATGAAAAATTCTTAGCTAAACGGTTAAAAACCCACTATTTTCGCCGCCCATCCTGTTTTCCTAGGCAGTCTCTGCAATGCCCCTCGCACCACACGATTTTCTCTTTATTCTTTCCGGTGCGCTGGTCGGCTTTGTTGTGGGTGTAACCGGCGTGGGCGGTGGTTCGCTGATGACCCCGCTGCTAACCCTCATGGGCGTGCCGCTGCACACGGCGATCGGCACCGACTTGCTGTATGCCTCCATTAGCAAAACCGGTGGCGCCATCGTTCATCACCGGCATCGCAACATTGATTGGCGCATCACCCTAACTCTCGCGGCAGGCAGCTTGCCCGCAGCGCTATTGACCGTTTGGGGCCTGAAATACTGGTTCCCAGACGCCAGTGCCTACAAAAGCATTCTCACCCACGCCCTCGGCTTTATGCTGCTGGTGACGGCCCTGAGCTTGCTGCTGCGACCATGGCTGCAGCGTCGCCTGCAAGCACGCACACACACACCGGTACGCGACTTCTTGGCTCGCCATCAAACCGCGGCAACCGTCGCCATGGGCGTGGCACTGGGCGTGCTGGTTACGTTGTCGTCGATTGGTGCGGGCGTGTTCGGCGTGATGGTCTTAGTGACGTTGTTCCCGGCCTTGGCCATGATTCGCATCATCGGCACCGATGTGACCCATGCTGTGCTGCTGACCTTGGTGGCTGGCCTGGGCCACCTCAGCATGGGTAATGTCGATTGGCACCTGCTCGGCCTACTGCTCATCGGCTCGCTACCGATGATCGTAATCGGCACCAACCTTAGCTCGCGCATGCGAGAAGATCTGATTCGCCCCATTTTGGGCGTGACGCTCATGCTACTCAGCGTGAAGTTCATCTTTTTCTAAACTTTGCTTTTTGCCACTTTGCGCTATTATCGCGGGCTTGCGTGGAGACCGCTATGAACCCAGCTGACAATACCGTCGTCGACCTCAATATTCGTTCCATCGATGTCCTGATTACGCCTGAAGAGCTCAAGCGTGATTTGCCCCTCACCCCAGCCGCACGTGCTTCGGTGGTTGAGGGCCGTCAGGTCATCCGTAACATTTTAGATGGCAAGGATCACCGCTTATTCCTGGTGATCGGCCCCTGCTCCATTCATGACGTGAAAGCCGCGCATGACTATGCCCAGCGCCTGAAGGCCTTAGCTGCGCAAGTTAGCGACACGCTCTACTTGGTCATGCGTGTGTATTTCGAGAAGCCGCGCACCACGGTGGGCTGGAAAGGTCTGATCAACGACCCGCGCATGGATGACACCTTCCGCATCGAGGAAGGTCTGCATGTGGGGCGCAAGCTGCTGATCGAACTCAACGAACTGGGCCTGCCCTGTGCTACCGAAGCGCTGGACCCGATGTCGCCGCAGTACATGCATGACCTCATCGCCTGGTCGGCCATTGGCGCGCGCACCACGGAATCGCAAACGCATCGCGAGATGTCGTCGGGCCTGTCGTCGCCGGTCGGCTTCAAGAACGGCACTGATGGCGGCCTGAAAGTCGCCACCAACGCCCTGCTCTCGGTACAGAACCCGCACAGCTTCTTAGGGATAGACAATCAGGGCAAGGTCGCGGTCATCAACACCACCGGTAATAAGTACGGCCATGTCGTGCTGCGCGGTGGCGATGGCAAGCCGAACTACGACTCAGTATCGGTGGCACTGGCCGAGCGCGAGCTGGAAAAAGCGAAAGCGCCGATGAACATCATGATCGATGCCTCGCACGCCAACTCCAACAAGGACCCGGCGCTGCAGCCGCTGGTCATGGACAACGTCGCCAATCAGATCGTCGAGGGCAACAAGTCCATCATCGGCATGATGATCGAGTCGCACATCAAGTTCGGCCGTCAGGACATCCCCAAGGATCTGTCGCAGCTGGTCTACGGTCAGTCCGTGACCGATGGCTGCATCGACTGGGAAACCACCGAAAAGGCCGTGCTGTCCATGCATGCCAAGCTCAAGGATGTGCTGCCAACACGTCGCTAAGCGCGACGCTGACGCTGCCCCATTGACGCCAGCCTAGCATCCCGATAATACTGTCCTTATGAACAGTATTATCGGCAAACCCCTCATTCCCTTCATTCGTCGTCGCTTCGCGTTTTTCGATGCGCTGATTCCGGCTGGCTTTCCCTCGCCAGCCGCCGACTACGTACAAAACACCATCGATCTCCATGAGCGTCTAATTCACAACGCCGCGGCTACGTTTTTTGTGCGCGCCTCCGGTGACTCCATGCGCGATGCCGGCATTGTTGATGGCTCGGTGCTGGTGGTGGATGCCTCACGCCCGCCCGTCTCTGGGCATATTGTGGTGGCTTGCTTGGATGGGAAATACGTGGTCAAGCGCCTGCATCACAGCCAGGGTCGCGTCGAACTGCACTCGGAAAACAGCCTCACGCCCTACCCCGTACTGCGCCCCAGCACCGACTTACAGATCTTCGGGGTGGTCACCAGCCATATTGTGGAACACCTAAAAAAACCGAGGAAAGGCTAAGCTCATGGCGCTCTATGCTCTGGTAGATGCCAACAATTTCTACGCCAGCTGCGAGAAAATTTTCGACCCCGCACTGACCGACACGCCCTTGGTAGTGCTGTCCAATAACGACGGCTGTATTGTTGCACGCTCGGCCGAGGCCAAGGCGCTGGGCATTCCCATGGGCGCGCCCATGCATCAGTGGCAAGCCTTTTGCGATGCTCACGGTGTGATCAGCAAAAGCTCTAACTACACCCTCTATGGCGACATGAGTGCGCGCATGTTGAGCATTCTGCAGGACATGTGCCCTCAGGTCGAAAGCTACTCCATCGACGAATCCTTTCTCGACCTCGCCGGCTATGCCGATGCCCGCGCCTACGGCCTGCGTATCCGCAAACGCTTGCAGCAAGACATCAAAATCACCTGCGGCGTGGGCATAGGCGCGACGAAAACGCTGGCCAAATTCGCCAACCATCTGGCGAAGAAGCAAGCGGAATTCGCGGGCGTCTGCCAACTCAGCGCCAGCACCTGCGCGCGCACTCAGGCACTTATGGCCGCTTACCCGGTGGCCGAGGTTTGGGGCGTGGGGCGACAACTAAGCGCACGCTTACAGGCCGACGGCGTGGAGACCGTTTTAGATTTAGCGCGCTGCGATCCGCTGGCCATTAAGCAGCGCTATGGCATCGTGCTGGCAAAAACCGTGCGCGAGCTTCGCGGTGAGCCCTGCCTCACGCTCGAGGACGTCGGCCGCCCGAAACAGCAAATCATCGCCTCGCGCTCGTTTGGCAGCACAATCACTGACCCCAACGCCATCAAAGCCGCCATCAGCCATCATGTCAGCCGAGCGGCCGAGAAACTGCGGGCCCAGCAAGGTCAATGCGCGCACCTGTATGTCATGTTGCGCACCAACCCATTTCGCGAACAAGATACGCAATATCGACGCAGCATTTTGGTGCCACTCGCGCAAGCCTCTGCCGATACCGGCCTACTGCTGGCCGCTGCCATGCGGGGTTTAAAACAGATTTTTGTGCCGGGTTTGCGCTACCACAAGTGCGGCGTCATGCTCGGTGAAATCAGCCTCATGAGCCAACAGCAAACCGATTTGTTTGCCCCGGTTGATGACCCGAAACGCTTGCGTCTCATGGGCCTGATGGATCGCATTAACCGAGATCAAGGCGCTGGCACACTGCAATTTGCCAGCACACAACTCAGCAACACGTGGCAGATGCGTACCGGCAATCGCTCGCCACGCTACACCACCTGCTGGGACGAACTACCGATCGCCTATGCCTGAACGGCAGCGCAATCGTTATACTGACCCACATTGCCGACAGGGAGACTGGCTCGATGATGAACACCCGCTTACAAGCCCGCGTCACAGAGCACTTGGAAACGCTGATGGCCGAAATCCGGCCACTCCCCAGCGAGCGAACACACTTAGACTTCAGCTATCGCCTCAACGATGACGCCTTTATTGTGCAGCAGCACGCGCGCGCCCTCGATGCCGAAATGCTGGTCGCACATCCGGTGTTGAAAGTCCTGCATAGTGAAGACCCGGATGGCTGGCTGCTCTACGAGCTCAACAGCGACGGCCACTGGCAAGCCTATGCCGACATGGTGTTTAGCGCAGACCTGAGCGATGTCATGGGCGTGGCCCGACGCAT
>Ga0255139_1000477_pt1 | contig 12774 bp, 13 predicted proteins | sample Law_Colum_RepB_8_FD_188549 | JGI IMG/M metagenome (GOLD analysis project Ga0255139, IMG submission 188549) | Freshwater microbial communities from St. Lawrence River, New York, United States - Law_Colum_RepB_8d | ecosystem: Environmental > Aquatic > Freshwater > River | place: USA: New York...
GTATGACGGCGGTTGTCGGAGTCAAACGGCGACTTGCGGACTAGACGATGAATGCCCGTCTCAGTACGCAGCCAGCCAAAGGCATAATCGCCTTCAATGCGAATGGTCGCGGACTTAATACCCGCAACTTCACCATCCGACACTTCCATGACCTCGGTCTTAAAGCCCTTTTTATCGGCCCAGCGCAGGTACATGCGCAGCAGAATGCTGGCCCAGTCCTGCGCCTCGGTGCCACCGGCACCGGATTGAATATCGATGAAACAGTGGTTGGCATCCATCTCGCCGGCAAACATGCGGCGGAATTCGAGATCGGAGAGCAGTTTGTCGAGATGATTTAGCTCGGCTGTCACATCATCGAGCGTGCCTTCATCGTCCTCTTCTACGGCTAAATCCAACAGGTCTTTGGCGTCGGTTAGCCCCTGCGTGAGCTGGTCAATGGTGAGTACCACCCCTTCCAACGCACTGCGTTCACGACCAATATCTTGCGCCCTTTTCGGGTCATTCCAAATGCTAGGATCTTCGAGTTCGCGCAGGACCTCTTCCAAACGCTCTTTCTTCAGATCGTAGTCAAAGATACCCCCGGAGCGACTCGGTACGCTCAGTGAAGTCTTTGATTCGGTTCAGGTAGGGATTGATTTCCATGGGGGACACGCCAGCTGGGTTTCAAAGCGCGCGATTGTACCGGAAAACTGCGCGTGCTGGTGAGCAAAGCCCCTCATGCGGCATGAGGGCTAATATGGTCGTATCGGCCCGCACGGCGAGCCGCTTCAAGATCATGAGCTACTTGCAGCGCCAGCCAATAGCCCTCGCTGGTTCCGAAAAAGCGTGACAACCGTAAGTCGGTATCTGCCGTAATGGCGCGTGCGCCTCGAACAATTTCACCAATACGCGTTGCCGGCACCGCTATGGCTGTAGCGACGGCATTTTTGGTCAACCCCATAGGCTCAATGAAGTCTTCCAGCAGAATTTCGCCCGGGTGAATGTTTGGCAGTAAATCGCCCGTGATGATATCCATCGTTGTGCTCCTCAGTGGTAATCCACAATTTCTACCTGATGCGCATTTCCGTCTTGCCAGCGAAAACAGAGACGCCATTGGTCATTTATGCGGATGCTCCATTGCCCCTTACGGCTACCCTGTAATGCTTCTAACCGATTGCCGGGGGGCACGCGCAAATCCTCAAGCAAAGAAGCCGCTGCCAATTGACGTAACTTTTTCAGCGCTGTGCGTTGCAAGTCAAAGGGCAGTTTCTTCACTGCTAAGCCGTTGGAAATAGCCTCTGACTGTCGATCTCGAAAACTGATAATCATAGGGGCCACTCATCCTTGAGTGAAGAGAATATAACGCCCAGCGTTATATGACGCAAGACAGCAAGCAAAAACCAACCTACAACGCCTGCAGGTCCTCGATTCTCAATTGCAGCGTCTCCATGCCACGGAAGAAATTCAGATCCAGACGGTAAGCGAGCTTGACGCGCTTGCACGCTGCGTTCGGCCAAAGCGCGCGATCAATATTAAAGGCGATGCCATCAAAGATGCGATTGGAGTCGGGGTGACTCAAACTGAGCTTGAGGTGCTTATCTTTCAGCAGTCGCTGATCCAGCAACAAAAATTCGCCTTCAAACAGCGGCTCGGGAAAGGCCTGACCCCACGGGCCCGCATCTCGCAGCAGACGCGCAGTCGTTTCCGTAAAGTCAGCCGGCGCAAGTTCACCGTCGGTGAGCAAGACCGCTTCCAAATCGGCCTCATCAATCCAATCTCGGAGGACTTCATCGAAGGCCTCACGAAAGGTGGCAATGCTTGCACCCGGCAAGCTCAGGCCCGCAGCCATGGCATGGCCGCCAAACTTGGTTATCAAGCCCGGATAGCGCGTCGCCACGGCATCTAACACATCCCGAATATGTACGCCCGGAATGGATCGCGCCGAGCCTTTAAGCTCCGCAGGCTGTTCACCATAGGCCGGCGCTTGCGCGGGGGCAAACGCGATGACCGGACGGTGATAACGCTCTTTGATACGGCCCGCCAAAATGCCAATGACGCCCTGGTGCCAGTGCCGGTCGTAAAGCACCAAACCATGCGGAAGTGTATCGGCTGTAAACTTTAGGGCATTGAGTGCCGCCATGGCCTCATTCTGCATGCCACCTTCGATGTCACGGCGCTCCTGATTGAGCGCATCGAGCTCGCCCGCCATGCGTAACGCAGCCGCCGGCGAGTCGGTAAGCAAACAGAGAATGCCCTCGGCCATGTCATCCAAGCGCCCCGCTGCATTGAGTCGCGGGGCCACGACAAAGCCCAAGTCAGTGGCTTGAAGACGCGCCGGATCACGCTCCGCGACTTTCAACAAGGCCGTGATGCCTGGGCAGCAACGTCCTGCCCGAATACGCGCCAAACCTTGCTGAACCAGCAGACGATTATTGGCATCGAGCGCGACAACATCCGCCACCGTGCCTAGCGCGACCAAATCCAGATAATCGGCCATGTTCGGCTCGGTTAGACCTTGTTCGGAAAACCAGCCGGCAGCGCGTAAGCGCGTACGCAAGGCAGACAACACGTAAAACACGACGCCAACACCGGCCAGATTTTTGCTCGGGAAGTTGCAGCCTGGTTGATTGGGATTCACGATGGCATCCGCTGGCGGCAGGGTCGAACCCGGCAGGTGATGATCGGTAATGAGCACTCGCACACCCGCTGCCTGAGCGGCAATAACGCCTTCGTGGCTGGCAATGCCGTTATCTACGGTGATGATGAGCTGGGGCTGCTTCTCGGCTAACGCCAAGGACACGATGCCCGGCGTAAGTCCATAGCCATAAGTAAAGCGATTGGGCACAAGAAAGTCGACGTGCCGCGCCCCCAATGCACGCAGCGCACGAACGGACAATGCGGTGCTGGTTGCGCCATCGGCATCAAAGTCGCCAATGATGAGCAGACGCCATTGCTCACGCAGCGCACGTTGCAGCAGATCCAGTGCCGTCTCTAGCCCCTGCAGCGCGCTGGCTGGCTTCAATGCGGCCAAGGTCTGGGCCAGCTCATCCGACGATTGCACCCCACGCGCCGCATACAAACGCGCCAGCAAGGGATGCACGCCAGGGAGGGCTGATGCAGCACTGGCACGGCGACGCCACACTTTGGTCGTCATCTCAGCGCTCTCCGAAATTCATCTTCGCCATAAAAAAAGCCGCCCGCAGGCGGCCTTGAGCAGGCAGGAATGCGTTAAACACCCATGGTCTGCAGGATGCTATCGCGCACTTGATCCAGCTTGGCATCAATGGTCTTGAGCACGGCACTGGCGCATTGGCCAATTGCAGTGTCAGGGTCCTTCAGACCATTGCCGGTCAATGTGCAGACAATCACCGAGCCTTCCGGAATCTTACCGCTCTTAATGTCACGCAGCGCACCACTGAGTGATGCCGCTGATGCAGGCTCACAGAAAATTCCTTCCGACATGGCCAGCAGACGCTGGGTGTCGAGAATTTCTTGATCGGCCAGCTCGTCGAACCAACCGCCCGACTCTTTCATCACGGTGTGAGCCTGCGCCCAGCTCTGTGGGTTACCAATACGAATCGCGGTCGCTACGGTTTCGGGATTAAGCACGGGCTCGCCACGCACAAAGGGAGCCGAACCTGCGGCTTGGTAGCCCACCATTTTCGGACGGCCCGTGGTGATCGGGGCTTTCGGGTAACGGCAATCGCCATCGCAGAAGGCGCAGGAATCCGTGACTTTTTGACCGATCGGCGTGGAGGACTCGCAGTAGCCAATCCAATGCGCGGTGATGTTGCCCGCATTACCAACAGGCAAGCAGTGATAGTCTGGTGCGCGGCCCAGCTCTTCCACAATTTCAAATGCTGCTGTTTTCTGGCCTTGCAGACGGAACGGGTTCACCGAATTCACGATAGTGACTGGGGCTTCGTTGGCCACTTGCTTGACCAGCTCCATGCCATCGTCAAAGTTGCCGCGAATCTGCAGCGTGATGGCACCGTACATCATGGCCTGGGCAAGCTTACCCATGGCGATCTTGCCTTCCGGAATCAGCACGAAAGCTTTGATGCCGGCGCGCGCGGCATAGGCCGCCGCAGCCGCAGACGTGTTGCCCGTAGACGCGCAGATCACGGCCTTGGAGCCCGCCTCAACGGCTTTGGTCACGGCCATGGTCATGCCGCGGTCCTTGAACGAGCCCGTGGGGTTCAGACCTTCGTACTTCACGTAGATTTCAACATTCTTGCCGATTAAGGTTGGAATGTTCTTCAGCTTCAACAGCGGCGTATTGCCCTCGCCCAGCGAAATCAAACGCGTGTCTGCACTGACCGGCAGGCGGTCACGGTAGCGGCTGATGAGGCCGGTGTAACGATTGCCTAAAGTGGTCATGCCAAAGTCTCCAAACGAATACGGGTCACGGCACCAACGATATCGCTTAGTGCTTCCAGTTCGGCGATGGCGCGGTTCATTTCACGCTCCAACACCGGGTTAGTCAGAATAATCACGGGGACAGCGCCCTCGGCCTGCACCGGCTTTTGCACAATGGCTTCGATGCTAATGCCTCGACTGCTGAGAATACGCGTGACATCGGCAAGCACACCGGGCTTGTCTTCCGCTTGCAAGCGCAGGAAGTACGATGTCACCACCGATTCCATAGGCAAAATCGGGGTGGCAGCAATGGCCTGTGGCATGAACGCCAGATGCGGCACATTGGGCGAAGATTCAGCGGTCAGCGAACGCACCAAATCCACGATGTCTGCCACTACCGCCGAAGCGGTTGGACCAGCGCCCGCGCCGGCACCGTAATACAAGGTTGCGCCCACCGGATCGGACTGCACCAAGACGGCATTTTTTACGCCATGCACATTAGCAATCAAACGCTCGGCCGGAATCAGCGTGGGGTGCACGCGCAGCTCAATACCATCCGCGGTACGACGCGCAATGCCGAGATGCTTAATGCGATAGCCCAGCTCTTCGGCATACGCCACGTCGTCACGCGTGAGCTGGGTGATGCCTTCAACATAAGCCTTGTCGAACTGCAGCGGAATACCAAACGCCAGCGAGGCCATGATGGTGAGCTTGTGCGCCGCATCAATGCCTTCAACATCAAACGCCGGATCCGCTTCGGCATAGCCTAGCGCCTGTGCCTCCACCAACACGTCGGCAAAGTCACGACCCTTGTCGCGCATTTCGGTCAAAATGAAATTGCCGGTACCGTTGATGATGCCCGCCAGCCAATCCACCCGGTTAGCCGCCAAACCTTCACGCAGCACCTTAATGATGGGTACGCCACCCGCAACCGCCGCTTCAAAAGCGACATAGACACCCTTGGCCTCGGCTGCGGCAAAAATTTCGTTACCGTGCTCAGCCAGCAGCCACTTATTGGCTGTGACGACATGCTTGCCGTTGGCAATAGCTTGCAGCACGACTTCACGCGCCGTGGTCGTGCCACCAATCACTTCGACGACGATGTCCACAGCCGGATCATTGACCACGGCAAAGATGTCGTTGCTGACGGTGATGCCGGCCAAATCCAGACCGGGCTTGTCACGACGAATGCCGACATGCGACACGCGAATCTCGCGACCGGTACGGCGCGACAATTCTGCGGCATTGTCACGCAGCAAATTCAGGGCACCACCACCGACAGTACCGAGACCGACGATACCGACATTAACCGGCTTATTGAGAGCGTTCACGACACCACCTAAAGAAGCTAGTGAGCCGGCAACAAGACGTTGCCGGCCCGAAAAATCAAGGCGCGCATTATAACGGCGAACGCGCGTTTGTCGAACCGCGCGCTTAGTTCAAACCAAGGCGTTGAGCGGCTTGCTTAGCCGTTAAGTAACCGCCCAGTTGCCGGCCTTTTTCATCAAAAATGGCTGGCGTACCGGTAACGCCCATTTGCTGGCCGAGGGCATATTGTTCTGCGATGGGTGCCTTGCAGCCTTTGCGTGCTGCGGGAATGGCTTGCCCCTGCTTGGCCAAGGTCATGGCTTGCTCTGGGTTGCTGGCACACCAGATATTCGCTAACTCAGCGCCCGTACCTGCATTCACACCCACGCGCGGCAGATCTCTGGGGTACGCTAAATAGCGTACCTCGATTCCCACTTTGTTCATGGCCGGCACTTCCTGATGCAGCTTGCGGCAATAGCCGCAGTGGGTATCAGTGAACACCGTAATCACGGCTTTAGGCTTGCCATTTGCTGGAAAAACAACTGCTTGACGCTTATCAATGGCGCGAATTAAACCCACGCGCGCACTGGCCTGAGCCTGTTCGGTCAGGTTCACCACTTGCTTGCCCTTGAGCTGCAATAACTCACCTTGTAAGACAAATTGACCGTCAGCACTCACGTAAACCAACGCGCCAGGAATCGATACTTCATAAAAGCCCGGCAACGCGGCCGGCTTAATCGATTTAATGTCTGTGCCGGGCACTGCTTGCTGCAACTTGCTCCGAATGACGTCTTCTGGGCCTGCAAAGGCGACACCGGCCGTAACAACAAGCCATAGGGCAAACGTGGTTTTAAACAGGCGCATTGGCTTGTCCTCTAAAATGATATATGGCCAACAGGGAACGAATTCTTGGGGGCTAGAGCATACGAGAAAGTCCGGCCAGCGTCAGCCTCTTGGGTGGTGCTGAGCATGCAGTTCTTGCAGACGTTGTCGAGCCACATGGGTATAAATTTGCGTGGTGGATAAGTCGCTATGGCCCAGCAATAGCTGAATCACACGCAAATCCGCGCCATGATTCAACAGATGGGTGGCAAAAGCATGGCGCAAAGTATGCGGCGATACCGACGCTGAAATAGTGGCCTGCAGTGCATAACGCTTAATCAGATGCCAAAAATTTTCACGGGTCATGGCACTGCCGCGCTGAGTAATAAATAACGCCGGGACCGTACCCTTAAGCAACTGCGGCCTAGCCTCATCTAAATAACGCTGCAACCAATTCGCCGCGGTTTCTCCAAGGGGCACTAGGCGCTCCTTGCTGCCCTTACCCATCACCCGTAAAAACCCGCCGCGCAAATTCACCGCCGCTAACGGCAGACCTGTCAGCTCGCTGACCCGCAAACCACAGGCATAGAGCAGCTCCAGCATGGCCTTGTCACGCAAGCCCAATGCCGTAGTCACATCGGGCGCGGCCAACAGCGCATCCACATCTGACTCGGATAAGTCCTTGGGCAAGGGCCGACCTAAGCGTGGGCTATCCAGACCAATGGTGGGGTCTTGAGTCGCCTCACCGCGCACCAGCAAGCCACGCCACAAATGGCGTAAAGCAGACTGCAGACGCGAAACGGAGCGCGGACTCTTGGTCATCACTTCTGGGCTGGCCAGATAGGCCGCCAGGTCGTCATGGCCTAATGCCAGTAAATCACGCGGCGCGACCCAGGTCGCCAGCGCGGCGGCATCACTGAGGTAAGCTTTGCGGGTATGCTGGCTCAGGCCCTCAGCGGCGAGCTGGTGACGAAAACTGGTCAGCACACGCTCGGAGGCGCTGGAAATCTCAGGGGGATCAATGGCATTTGTCATGCTGGCAGTCTAACGCATCCCATTCAGTGCTTGGCATGGGCATAAAAAAACCGCTCACGGTTTGCACCGGAGCGGTTTTTCTTGCTTATGCTGTGCCGCGTTGGCAACACAGCAGGCGTGCCGAATAAGATCCTTGCGGAAGCCTTATTTCGGGGCGCGCGGAGCCAGCTTTTCCTTGATACGTGCCGACTTGCCGGAACGATCGCGGAGGTAGTACAGCTTGGCGCGGCGAACATCACCACGACGCTTCACTTCGATGCTCGAAATCACCGGGGAATGGGTCTGGAACACACGCTCCACGCCAATGCCGTTGGAAATCTTGCGAACGGTGAAAGCGGAGTTCAGGCCACGGTTTTTGATCGCAATAACCACGCCTTCGTAGGCCTGGAGACGCTCACGGTCGCCTTCCTTTACTTTCACTTGCACAACCACGGTGTCGCCTGGGGCGAAAGCCGGGATATTGGTTTTCAGCTGGGCATTTTCCACAGCTTGAACTAACGGATGCTTACCACTCATGTTACTTCTCCGACAACCCCTAACCAGAGGCTAAGCGCATGGTTTAGGGTGCTACCAGATGCCTGTCTGACCCGGCGGCTCATGGCCTGACACGGGCGGCATCTAACCTGGAACGCAGAGGCTAAGGCGCATGCGGTCCCCTCGAACTTCGCTGGCTCAGGCGTTGTCGGCTTGATCCAGCAAGGTACGTTCTTGCTTGCTCAACGTGCGACCCACGAGTAAGTCGGGGCGTCGCGCACGTGTACGCAATAAACTTTGCTGCAAGCGCCAGCGCTTAATCGCCGCATGGTCGCCACTGAGCAGCACCGCCGGAACACTCTCGCCGTCGTACACCTCAGGTCGGGTGTAGTGCGGGCAATCAAGCAATCCGTCGGTAAACGAATCTTCTATGGCGGATGCCTCGGTGTTCAACACACCCGGCAGCAAACGCGCCATCGCATCGATCATGACCATGGCCGGCAATTCACCACCGGACAGCACATAGTCACCAATCGACCATTCCGCATCGACTTCACGCGCAATGAGGCGCTCGTCGATGCCTTCGTAACGGCCACAGAGCAGAATTAAACCTTGCTCGCCGTGGCTTGCCACCAATTCCGTAACCCCCGCCTGATCAAGCTGACGCCCTTGCGGTGACAGGTAAATCACCGGCGCCTGCACACCCAGCCCTGCGGCTTCGGCTCGCGCTGCGGCAATGGCACGACGCAGCGGCTCAATCAGCATCACCATGCCGGGGCCGCCACCATAGGGACGGTCATCGACACGGCGATAGTTATCCTCGGTAAAGTCACGAGGATTCCAGCTCGCCAGCGTGAGCTTGCCAGTGGCAACGGCTCGCGCTGTTACACCCGACTCGCTGATGGCCCGGAACATGTCCGGGAACAAAGTGATGAGGCCTACCCACATGGCACTGCCATCTCCCACCCAAGCCTACATCAGCCCGTCGGCTTAAAATTCAGGATCCCAATCCACCGTGATGCATTTCGCCTCGCGATCAACCTTGAGCACCACCTGATCCACCCAGGGCAATAACCGCTCTTGATCATCCACGCTGCCATCACAGGCCTTCAGCACGATGACATCGTTCGCGCCGGTTTCCATCATGTCATCAACACAACCAAGCAAAACACCTTGCTCGGTGACCACACGCATGCCGATCAGATCTGACCAGAAGTATTCGTCAGCCGCGAGGGTCTGCAAGGCAGATTTCGGTACCCAGATGGTGGCACCGATCATCAGGTCGGCTGAGTTGCGGTCTTCACAACCAGCAAATTGGGCGACTAGACCCTTGCCTTGGGCACGATGATCGGCCAGTACGACCTTCGCCAACGTGCCAGCACGATCTAAATACCACGGACCGTACGAGAAAATATTGGCAATGGGCTCGGTGCGGGACATTACCCACACCCAGCCCTTAATGCCGTAGGCGGTGTGCACATGGCCGACCTGAATCAGGTCATCGCGCGAGGGCAGCGCCGCCTGAGTCATGTTCAAGCAGCCTTCTGGGCTTCCTTGACCAACTGGGCAACGCGCTCGGAAGTCTGAGCACCGTTGCTAATCCAATAGGCCAGACGTTCCATGTTCAGGCGCAGACGCTCTTCCTGACCACGGGCAACAGGGTTGAAGAAGCCAACGCGCTCAATGAAACGGCCATCACGGGCATTGCGGCTGTCGGTGACAACGATGGAGTAGAACGGACGCTTCTTGGCGCCGCCACGGGCGAGACGAATGGTAACCATGGGTCGTTTCCTTAATTAGGGTTTCTGTGGTCTTTCGGTCCGTGCAGGCGCCACAGAAATCGACCTGGCACGGAAGGTCGCGTATTGTACGCACTTCTTCCGCTCAAGACCAGTCCACCTCATGCACTACCAAGCTCCCCAACAATCCCTGTTGCGAGGCCTAGCGCTACTCACGCTTTCGGCCCTGCTGTTCTCAACTATGGGCGTGCTCATCCGACTTGCCTCGCACACCGTAAACAATGAAACCATCGTTTTTATGCGCAGTGTGGTGGGGTCCATTTTACTGTTGCCGCTGCTGGCCGTGCATGGCACTGCCCTGCTGAAAACCTCGGTTCCTTGGAAGCATGCCTGGCGCGCGGTGGTGGGCCTCGCCGCGATGTATGGCTTCTTTTATGCCATCGCGCATATCCCGCTCTCCAGTGCGATGGTCTTTACTTACTCTTCGCCTGTCTTTATTCCGCTCGTGGCTTGGCTATTTCTGAAAGAAGCGATTACGGCACGCATGATGATCGCGGCGACGCTCGGCATGGCCGGCGTGCTCATGGTCTGCAAGCCCGAGCTGGCCGGCAACGGCTGGATATTAATTGTGGGCATCAGCTCCAGCTTACTGGCCTCTATGGCCTTTGTGACCGTGCGATCCCTTTCCACCACCGAGCCGACCACGCGCATCGTGCTGTACTTCAGTTTGTTTTCGGCCGGCATCTCTGCCATTCCCATGCTTTGGGCCTGGCACCCACTAAACGCCTATGAGCTCTTGCTAGTAACAGGCGTGGGTTTGCTCGCCACATTGAGTCAACTGGCCATGTCAAAAGCCTATGCATTAGCGCCCGCCGGCAAAATTGGACCGGCGGCTTATTTAGCCATTGTGTTTGCTGGCCTATGGGCCTGGATATTGTGGGGCGAAGTGCCCGATCAACTCGCTATGATCGGCACCGTGATCATTTTCATGGCGACGCTGATGTGTTTACCCCAACGCCAATCGCAGCGGCCGCCGGAGCCACTGGCGGAGCAGTAAAGTAGCGCTCAGTTACCGGACAGCTCGCCACCGGCAGCCAGTCCGGCGCTGTATAGAACTTATCTCGCACGGGCACTAGCACCTGAGACCAATAGCGCGCGTAGTTAAAGCCCTCTCCCAACGCGAAAACATAGCGTTGGCCATGAAGGCTCACGTTCACAGTGCGAACTTGCTCAAACCATGCCGACACCGCCGCCAACTCGGCGGGGCGTTTTAAGTAAATCAAAATGGATCGCCCATCGAGGGCACGGAAATCAGTCCAGAAGTCATCTTGGCGGGCATATTTTGATCCGGGCCCAATGACCATGACCGGCTCTTTAATCTGATACGACAGCACAGAGGCCCAAGTATAACCCTTCGCCGCGACGGGCAAATTTTCAGCTTGCGCAGGGCTTAGCCCTGCCTCTTTAACGAGCTGATCTCTCGCCGCAGCCAATAGTGCCGGAGCCTCGGTAGCGGCCAGCAAATCCTTTGCCACTTTCGGCTGATGCTGCCAAACGCTGTAGGGCACCAACAAAATCGCGAAAATCACCACAACATGTGCGGCACTGAGCCAGCCCATCCAACCTAACCAGCGCTGCCATTGCGCTACCGGCGTTGAAAACAGCGCCATTAGCACCATGGGGTAGAACCACAATACCCAATGCAGACCGATGGTTTTTTTCAAACTCACGACCAAAAAGCCCACGAACGCAGTCAGCACAATCACACGGGCCAGCCGAGCGCCTTCAGCAATCTCTGCGGGCAATGCAGGCGACGTCCGCCAGCTACGCCACCAGGCCAGGGCCAACGGCGGGATTACCACATACGCCATCATGGCCAGATACGTCAGCATATCGGCCCATTGAATGCCGACCTCGCCACGATTGCGATTGACCAAGTTAAACAGGAGGTTGGACCAGCAATGATTGAGGTTCCAATACAGATTGATCAAACCGAAGGGAATCGCCACCAGCACGAGCGTCATGCCCAAACGCCAGAGGCGACGATTCACCGCAAAGAAGTAAATTAAATAGGCCAGGCCTAGAAAAACGGCAAAGTATTTCGACAGAAAGGCCAGCCCCAAAAACACCCCTGCAAGCGCCGCCCAGCCATAGGACGTCGCTGTGTGCCCCGTTAAATGGGTGGGCGAGGCATGTCGAAGCGCTTGCACAGCCGCAAAGCTGGACGCTGCAGCAAACAGCATGCAGCCGGTATCAGTCAGCGTAAACGCAAAAATCAGACTGAGCGGGCTAAACAAAAAGACCAGCGCAAGCAGCCTCGCTTTTTCAGCATCAAAACGCTGCCACTGTGCATACAGCCCCAGGGCGATCAGGAGCTCGGTCAGAATACCTGGCAGTCGGACCATCACAGGGTGTTCAGAGACCTGCAGCATCAGCCACGTCATCCAGCCCGCCATGGGTGGATGGTCGTAATAGCCGTAATCGAGATGGCGTCCCCACAGCACGAAATACGCTTCGTCACCGGTCATCGGTAGCAGTGCTGCCAGGACCAACTTGATGAGCAGCGCCAGACACACGCCCTGACCCAGCGACAGACGTGACAGCCAAGCAGTTCGCGTCATGCCTTAACCTCTGAGGCCGAATGGGTGGGCAGTGCCATCACCGAAATCACACCCAGTAAGACGGCGAACCATAAAGTCGCTAAGCGGATAATCACCGTCGCGGCAATGGCCTGAGGCATGGGCATGCCCTGCAGCACCAACAAGCCTGTCATGGTGGCTTCGGTGCCGCCGAGGCCACCGGGCAAAAAGCTTAAGGCGCCGACTAGCATGGCAAAGCCATAAACAAAAAGCGCGAAGCTCAATGAAATATCCGGTTGCAGGCTGTGCAAAATCAAGTATGCACCCACGCCTTCCCCCAACCACGCAATGAGGGTTAGGCCTTGTGCCTGCCATAACAAGCGACCGCGCCAGAAGGGTCGACTGCTGGCCGCCACATCGGACAGCCAGATCAAACCGGGGGAGTCATGGCGCCAGTGCGCAAACCGACGCAGTAATTG
>Ga0255139_1000480_pt1 | contig 12757 bp, 10 predicted proteins | sample Law_Colum_RepB_8_FD_188549 | JGI IMG/M metagenome (GOLD analysis project Ga0255139, IMG submission 188549) | Freshwater microbial communities from St. Lawrence River, New York, United States - Law_Colum_RepB_8d | ecosystem: Environmental > Aquatic > Freshwater > River | place: USA: New York...
CAGCCAGGCTGCCGCTAAAGAGGGCGCCCTGCTGTGATGGGACTGTTCGGTGATCACCTGCAAGATAGAGGTGATCTGAAATCTTTGTCGGCTGCGTTAGCCCTTTTCCAACATGGTGCAATGGCAGCGCTGAAGGGATCTCATATTTAGCAATCAACTGCCAATCACGGGTTTCAACGCCCCACATTGTTGAAAGGTGACGTCGAACCTCTGAATCAGTTGTTCCAAGTTCAGTAGTACTTGAAATCAAATTCATTCCGGTGGGTGCATAGGCAGATGAAATATCTGAAATTACCAAGCTATTCATAACGGATCCACGGTTTTGACCATCAATGAGCAGGCGACCAGTCCCAGATGGATTGATATCACTTGCGTGGTACCAAGTAACACAGCCCTGCATTCGAGATACCTCACCAAGCTCTAATAACTGAGTGGCAGTAGTTGCATCTGTAGCAATCAAAATATCCTGCGCTTCAAATTCACCTGCAGATGTTTGAACCGTGTTTCCAACAATGCGCTCTGCTCGCACATTGAGCTTTAATTCTGTAACTCTTGATGCAAGTGCTTGCGATAGCTGACCCACACCATACTTAGGAATACCCGGTGATCCAGTCACAAATGAACGAATGACGATTTGGCCATAGTGTGCATCAACTTTATCTGGATCCGCTAAGAAGACTCCTTGTAAGAAAGGGCGAAGCACGCGCTCATATGTTGTTCCACAGCCCGCGTTGCGCAAAGCTTGGCCAAGTGATTGTTCCCCTTTTATCTTTGAGAAAATAAAACGAGCAAAATTTACCTTCTCACTCATAGAGCCAGTCCCACGATGCAGCGCTGAAAACGGAGCACTGCGTGGATCTCCTAACGCAATTCGCTCGGTCCCTAAACTGACTTCAATTACTCGAGGTGCAGGGATGAAATCAATCTCATCGATAACATCGAGTGCAATCAGTGCTGGATATTTTGAGTTGATTAGCTGAAAACCGCGATCACAGATGTAGCCATCAATATGATCACTTGCTACTCGCCCACCGGCGCGATCACTGGCTTCAATCACTGTGACAGAGCGCCCAGCATCTTGTAGTTGGATTGCAGCGTTTAACCCAGCTAAACCAGCTCCAACAATTAGAACATCGCTTTTACTAGACATGAAGTGCGTTGTTTCGGGCCTGATCAATGATTTGTGCAACTAGGAGCGCATCATCATTTGAAATCGGCCATGGGTTGGTACCGGCAATCGCACCCGCAACCAAAGTGTAGAAAGTGGCGTAGTTACCATCTTCTCCAACAATTTCTTCTACCTCATCGCCGCGATGAATAAAGGTTTTTGATTTCGTAGGAACATCCCATTTACCACCCATTGGGATTTTGCCCGCCCTGAGTAAGACCTCTTGAGGATCTAAATCATTAATTACCAATGCACCTTTGCTACCCAATATGCGGATGCGCGGACCTGGTGCACCCACAACAACACTTGCACTTAAGGTAGAAAGAACTCCTGAATTATGCTTGAGAACTAAAACAGCATCATCATCTGCACCACCGCGAATCGTGCGCACGGTAGAAGTAACGAGTTCGGCTTTACCAAACCAATCGATGGCCGTTGAAATTAAATGTGGCTGCAAATCAAGGAGTTGTCCCCCGCCATCGGCTGCACTCATATTCTCGCGCCAAGAACTCTTATTGAGCTCTGGACGAAAGCGCTCAAAGCGTGAATCCATTCGATGAATAGTTCCCAGTACACCTGAGGCAAGGACTCTTTTGATTGTTAGCGCATCACTGTCCCAGCGGCGATTAAAGAAAGTTGATACTGGAACACCTTCGCGCTCACCAGCAGAGATAATTTCAGCCGTTTCAGCAAAGGTGCGCCCCATCGGCTTGTCCACAACAACTGCAATACCAGCATTTATTGCTGCAAATGCATGTTCGGCATGAACGAGATTGGCTGATGCAACAACAACAAGATCGAGTTTATGAGCAACTAATTCTTCAATAGTTGCAACAACATTTACATCGGGAAAATCTGCAACGGCATGCCCTGCTCGTTCGGCATTACTGGTCTGAATCGCAACGACTTCATACCCACACCCTTTAAGCAAAGGTGCATGGAAATAACGTCCTGCTAATCCATATCCAGCAATGCCTACGCGCATCAGCTCTTTATATCTTCGTGCTGTAGTTTTGAAGGCCACCAGATCTTTGGACCAATCTCATGAACCATTGCTGGCACCAAGATTGAACGAACAATGATGGTGTCTAGAAGAACACCGAAGGCCACAGCAAAGCCAAGCTGAGCTAGTGGCACCAATGGCAACAAACCAAGAACAGCAAAGGTTGCTGCCAGAACGATTCCAGCAGAAGTAATTACTGATCCCGTTACGGTCACACCCTTGATGATTCCAGCACGCGTGCCGATCTTGGCACTTTCTTCGCGCACTCGTGTCATGAGGAAGATGTTGTAGTCAATTCCCAATGCCACCAAGAAGATGAAGGCAAAGAGTGGGAATGAATTATCACCACCGGCAAATCCGAATACGTTGTTAAATACCAACGCACATACTCCCAGGGTTGCAAAGTATGAGAGGAGCACCGTTCCAAGAAGGACTATTGCACTCAAAATACTGCGAAGCAGTAATCCAAGGATTATTGTGATGACGAATAAAATAATAGGAATAATCGTCCTGTTATCTCTGTTGTTGGCATTTCGAACATCGTTATAGACCGCGCTCGTGCCACCTACTAATGAAGTCTCATCAGCAGCTTTTGCTAATTCGCGAATCTTAGGAATGTCATTTGATGCTTCCACGCTATCTGGGGCTTTATCCAGCGTCACATTCAAAATTGCTCTGTTGTTAACGACCTTCATCACCTTAGTCATTGGATCAACAAAGGGAACGATTTGTGTAACACCCGGTGCATTTTTAACAGCAGCTGTTACCGCCTCAATTTTATCGACTGCCACAACAATCTGAGTTGGATCACCCTCTCCGCCTGGGAAGTGGGTAACTAGAAGCTTTTGTCCAACGACAGATTCTGGATTGCCAGTAAATGTATCGACCGTTCCGAGTCCATCAGCTTTGAGAGTTGTTGACGCGAAAGCAAAAAGCAATAGGACAGATCCAGTAATCACCCAAGCTTTGCGAGGATTGCGTCCAATTCCATTTGCAAGCTTTGACCATGATCCTTTCATCACATGATCATCACCATCAAAGTGAGGTCGTCTTGGCCAGAAGATCCAACGGCCAAAGAGTAGGAGCAGTGCTGGTAGCAAGGTCAGAATTGTGAACATTGCGCAAACAATTCCGATCGCGCCAACTGGGCCAAGACCTGCAGTGTTTGTCAGCTGACTAAAGAGTAGAACAAGTAAAGAGATAGCAACTGTTGAACCAGAAGCAAGAATTGGTTCCCACACGCCTTTGTAAGCACTCTTCATCGCATCGAAGCGGCTCTCATGAAGATGTAGCTCTTCACGGTAACGAGCGATGAGGAGAAGTGCATAGTCAGTTGCTGCACCGATAACCAATACCGAGAGAATGCCTTGTGATTGTCCGTCAACATCAATGATGTCATTTTTTGCAAGTAAATAAACAATTCCACCTGCTGCAGAGAGAGCAAAGAGTGAGGACAGAAGAGGAATAATCCATAAAATTGGAGAGCGGTAAACAAAAATCAAGATAATTGCAACCACTGCAAGTGTGGTCAAGAGTAACTTGGAATCTATATCTCCAAAAGCGCCAAAGAGATCGCCAAGCAAACCTCCAGGACCTGTCACATATGGATCAAGACCATTGGCTTTCGCAATTGGCGCAATATCAGCGCGAAGTGCTGCGATGAGTTCAGGTAGAACCGGCTTATCGTTGGGAAGAACTTTGGAGAGTGAATTTCCATCTAATGGGATATTTGCCAAAATTGCTTTTCCATCCTGGGATGGGAAGACGCTTATCTGCGCACCAGGAGCTAAGAAGTCAGAGATCTTTGCGCTAGTTCCATCCAAAGTTAGCGCACCGACTTTCGATATGTGCGCATTAATTGCAGCAAATGTCTCTGGCGTTGATGTGCCTTCAAACAAAATTAACGTAGGAAAATTAAAAGTCTTCTCATCAGAGAAAGTAGCGATTACATCTGCAGCCTTTGTTGCTTCAGCACCCTTTGGCAAGAAAGAGGAGTTGTTATTTTCTTGAACTGATGAGAGCTTGCCAAATAGAGGCCCCATAACACCTGTTATGCCAAACCAAGCAATTACTACCAAGAGTGCGATGGCAAAAGGTTTACGGGTCTTTTGAATTGACTGCGTGGACATAATGAAGGAGGCCTTTCCTATAGCTCTGATATGGCTTCAATTGGTAAGGAGGCAAGCCTACCTTTAGGCTAGTGATGTGCCCGTCGTGACCCCTCGTAGCCAAAGTGCGATTGCCCTCACCCACCATGGCCTGATTGATTATGAAGAGGCGTGGCAATTACAACGCACGATTCATTCAGAAGTTGCCCAGGGAATTCGCCCCAATACTTTGTTATTACTTGAGCATCCATCGGTCTATACAGCAGGTCGCAGAACTTTAGATTCAGAAAAACCTCAGGATGGAACACCGGTCATTGCAGTTGATCGTGGCGGGAAAATTACATGGCATGGACCAGGGCAACTTGTTGGTTATCCCATTGTAAAACTTTCACAACCGCATGAGCTTGTTGGCTTTGTTCGCGAGATAGAACGTGGACTGATAAATGTCTGTGAAGATTTAGGGATCAAGGCAACCTGCGTCTCTGGTCGTTCTGGCGTCTGGGTGATTGATGATGCCGGCGATCGCAAGATAGCTGCCATTGGCATTCGCGTGAGCAAAGGCGTAACAATGCATGGCTTTGCACTTAACGTGTGCCCAGATCTGAGCGCTTTTAGTCAGATCATTCCTTGCGGCATTGCAGATGCTGATGTCACTTCTATTTCTAGAGAGATTGGTCGTAATATAGGCATTGAAGAAGTTTCTCCAATAGTTGAGCGACATATTTTTGAATCGCTCAAGAAGGTGTGCGCATGACACTTGCCCCAGAAGGTCGCAAACTAATCCGCATTGAAGCACGCAATGCTGAAGTTCCTATTGAGCGAAAGCCTGAATGGATTAAGACCAAAGCGCACATGGGTCCTGAATACACCCGCTTGCAGAGCCTTGTTAAATCTGAAGGATTACACACTGTCTGCCAAGAAGCAGCTTGCCCAAATATCTTTGAATGTTGGGAAGATAAAGAAGCGACATTTCTTATTGGTGGTGATAAGTGCACCCGCCGTTGCGATTTCTGCAACATCGACACAGGAAAGCCGGATCCCCTAGATCGCGAAGAGCCACGCAAGGTTGCAGAATCTGTTAAAGCAATGGGGCTTAAGTACGCAACCATCACTGGTGTTACACGCGATGATTTACCTGATGAAGGTGCTTGGCTCTATGCCGAAACAATTCGCATGGTGCACGAGTTAAATCCAGGTACTGGCGTTGAAATGTTGGCACCAGATTTCCATGCAAAGGCGCACCTGCTCAATGAAATTTTTGAAACTCGCCCTGAGGTCTTTGCTCATAACCTGGAGACTGTTCCCCGCATTTTCAAGCGAATTCGCCCTGCATTTACTTATGAGAAATCTTTAACAGTTATCTCTATGGCCCGTGATTTTGGCTTAGTTACTAAATCAAATTTGATTTTAGGTTTGGGTGAAACTCGAGAAGAAGTTACTCAAGCCCTCGTTGATTTACGCGATGCAGGCTGTGATTTAATCACTATTACTCAGTACTTGCGACCAACCAGTCGCCACCATCCAGTTGAGCGTTGGGTTAAACCTGAAGAATTTGTTGAACTAGCTAAAGAAGCCACGGATATCGGATTCCTTGGGGTAATGAGTGGACCACTAGTGCGCTCTAGCTATCGCGCAGGTCGCCTCTATAAGCAGGCATCGGATGCAAAGGTAGCTCGTGGCTGATCTTGTCTATCCCCCAGTAATTGTTTTAGTAAAGACTCTCTGGAAAGTACTTGGACTTCGTTTTGACTTTAGTGGTGCGGAAAATATCCCACGCAAAGATGGTGCAATTCTTGCCATTAATCATGTGAGCTATTTAGATTTTGCAATCACTGGAACTGCAGCTCTTCCTGCAAATCGCTATGTGCGCTTTATGGCTAAGAAAGAAATCTTTGAAAACAAATTAGCAGGGCCTCTTATGCGCGGCATGCACCACATCAGCGTTGATCGCAGCAGTGGTTCTGCATCTTTTGTTGCGGCCCTTAGAGCACTAAAAGCCGGCGAAATTATCGGCATCTTTCCTGAGGGCACAACCTCAACCTCATTTGAGATAAAAGAACTCAAATCTGGAGCGGTCAGACTAGCAATGGGCGCTGGTGTGCCGATCATTCCTTCGATTATTTGGGGCAGTCAGAGAATTTGGACAAAGGGCGTTAAGCGAAACCTCAAGCACAATAAATTCCCTGTGACAGTGGTCTTTGGCGAACCGATCTTTTATGAACGCGGAGCAGATGTTGAGCAGGCCGAGTTGCATTTGCGCAAAACATTGCTTGCCATGTTGCAGCAGGTGCAAGAGGACTACCCTGATAGCCATGTGGGCCAACGTTGGGCTCCGGTCCGCCTTGGTGGAACTGCCCCTGCCCCACTAAAGTAGAGACATGTTCAAGAGAAAAGCTAAAGAAAAGAAGATCAAGACCCCTCGCTTCCAAACCTTTCGTGATGCATACGCTGTCACTAAGCAGGTTAAGCCTTGGATCGGCATTGCCCTTGTCGCAATCTTTCTAACAACACTTTTAATCGGTATTGGCATTGGGATAGCAGTTGGCCGTCCTGTTTACGTTGGTTTTATTTTCACCCCTCTTGCTTTTCTAACAACTCTTCTTGTGTTTACTCGTGTTGCTGGCCGCGCTGCATACACATCAATTGATGGCCAGATAGGTGCTGGTGCAAGTGTGTTGATGGCTATTCGCAAAGGTTGGACAACAACTCCAGCCGTTGCAGTCTCTCGCAATCAAGACATGGTCCACCGAAGTGTTGGCCGCGCAGGAATTGTTCTAACTGGTGAAGGATCACCAAACACGCTTCGCCAACTACTACAGGATGAGCACAAGAAGTCTGAGCGCTTTGCTCCTGGAGTTCCAGTAATTGAAGTAATTGTTGGCGATGGTGAAGGCCAAGTTCCACTACGCAAACTACAAAAGCATCTGCAAAAGCAACCTAAAAAATTGACTGCCCATCAAATGCGCGAAGTTCGTGCTCGCTTAAAGGCCGTTGGTGGATTGTCTATGCCAATTCCTAAGGGTCCGATACCAACTCGTGCGCCAAAGATTCGCTAATTCATCGTTAGAGTGCAAGATTGATTCTTTCTCCATCGTGTAGCTGCTGATCTGGCAAACCCTTTAGCACATGCACTTTTGCCTCACCAAAAACAACCCACTCGGTATCTCCTGATCGCTTCACGATAGCTGTTAGTTCATCTACGCCGATCAGGATTGAGTTATCGGGAACATGCAACAAAACCTTGGCCGCACTCTCTGGAATCCACTTAAAGAACTTATTGAAATGTGGGATTACACGAACCTCGGGAAGCACATTCAATCCCTGTGTGGGCACCTTTTTTAGTAAGCGAAAGTTAGGGATATGCGCGCTCAGGACCATCGCCCCGGCGCTGCATCCCGCAAGTGATGCTCCAGTTTTCCAATTCTCAAGAATTGCATCCCATAGCGGTGTGTCAATCAAAACCTGCGCTAAATGATGCGGATCTCCCCCAGACATATACATCAGTGCACTATTTGCCACTGCATCAACATATTTTTGATTGAAGGCATCTTCGCGCGAGTAGATTGGAAGATAGGTTGCCTCCACGCCAATACTCTTTGCTTGTCGAAGTCCAAGTTCTTTCCAATACTTCAAACGGTCACTGCTTTCACGTCCTGCCGCAGTTGGGATTTGTAAATACCTAGCTTCCTTACCGTTCTTAACACCATCGCTGACTAGTGATTTTTCAAACTGGGTCATCGCAGGTAGATACTCTCCGGAACCAACAAGTGCGAGTGAGCCATTCATCTGGCAAGTGTAAACGGAGTTAACTTGATTGAATCAAAAATGAACTATCTTCTCGTGAGAACCGATCCGCTCAAACGCTCATGTATTCCGCGGCCGTTCTGATCAAAAGTAACTGCCGTAACAACTAGAACCAAAAGCATCGTTCGAATCAACGCCTGGCGTATAGAGATTGCCCCTCCATCTTCAAAGCGAACAACCCTCATACCAAAAAGTCGGTGACCTAGAGTTCCACCTTGCAAGGCCGTGAGGATCCAGACTTCTAGAAAGAAGATCATAAGAACATAGAGGGAACTGTTGGGGCTCATCTTGTTCACGCCCCCGCTGAGCGCGGCCACGATGGCATAACAAGCCAACCAATCAAGGGCCAGGGCGGCCATGCGTCGGCCATAGGTGGTTCGGATGAAGGGGTAGCTCATGGGCCTAAGCCTAACGCCCTTTAAATTCTTAACATGGATGTAACAGGGCGGTTAGGCCAATGTGCCATTTGCGACTTATTCTTGGGCAACGAAGCAGAGGGCTCAAAGTCGAGAAAATCTGCGCTGATACACCTTTTATGTATCCATGTGAATTGGGAGAAGCATGTTTAAGAACTCTGCAGAAATTTTTGCATATATTAAGAAGGAAGACGTAAAGCTTGTCGATGTTCGCTTTACAGATCTTCCAGGAATCCAGCACCACTTCAACGTTCCAGTTGAATCATTTGACGAGGCTGTCTTTACTGAGGGTCTGATGTTTGATGGTTCATCTATTCGCGGATTCCAGTCAATCCATGAATCAGATATGAAACTGTTGCCAGTTCCAGAATCTGCATTCCTTGACCCATACCGTAAAGAGAAGACTCTGGTCATTATCTTCTCCGTTCACAACCCAGTAGATAACTCGGCATACAGCCGTGATCCACGTGGTGTTGTGGCAAAGGCAGTTGACTTCATGCGTGCACAGGGAATCGCTGACACAGCATTCTTTGCACCAGAAGCTGAATTTTATGTTTTCGATCGCGTTCGCTTTAAGACCGATATCAACACTGCTTATCATGAGATTGATTCATATGAGGGTGCTTGGAATACAGGAATTAAAGAAGATGCAGATGGAACTCCTAATCGCGGATACCGCACTCGCATCAAGGGTGGATATTTCCCAGTATCACCAACAGATCAATTTGCTGATCTTCGCGATGAGATGGTTATGCAGCTTGGAAAAGTTGGTCTACTCGTTGAGCGCTCACACCATGAAGTTGGTACAGCTGGTCAGATGGAGATTAACTACCGCTTCACAGATATCTTGCATGCTGGCGATGATGTAATGAAGTTTAAGTACGTAGTCCGTAACACCGCTTGGCAAGGTGGCAAGACTGCAACATTTATGCCAAAGCCACTCTTTGGTGATAACGGTTCAGGTATGCACGTTCACCAATCACTCTGGAAAGATGGCAAGCCATTGTTCTTCGGTGATGGATACGGTGATCTTTCAGACATGGCCCGTCACTATGTCGGTGGTCTGCTCAAGCACGCACCATCATTGCTTGCTTTTACTAACCCAACAGTTAACTCATACCGTCGCTTAGTCCCAGGTTATGAAGCACCAGTGAACCTTGTTTACTCAGCTCGTAACCGCTCAGCTTGTATCCGTATCCCAATTACAGGATCCAATCCAAAGGCAAAGCGCATTGAGTTCCGTTGCCCAGATCCATCATCCAATCCATATCTAGCATTTGCTGCGATGTTGATGGCCGGTCTTGATGGAATTATCAACAAGATCGAACCACCAGCCCCAGTAGATAAAGACTTGTATGAATTGACCGGCGAAGAAGCTGCAGCTATTCCACAAGTTCCAGGTTCACTGGATGAAGTACTCAACAACCTAGAGCGCGATCACGAGTTCTTGCTCAAGGGTGGAGTATTTACAAAGGATCTCATCGAGACATGGATCGAATTCAAGCGCAAGCAGGAAGTTGATTATGTTCGCTTGCGTCCACATCCAGCTGAGTTCGAGCTGTATTTCGACATCTAAAAACTGCTTTAAGACAAAGCCCGTGCCGATTGGTGCGGGCTTTGTTGTTTTTACTTCCTTGCGATTGTTTTAAACAACACCAGTGAGAGCAAGGCGCTCACAATTGAAGCGACTATTACAGCCAGAACAGCAATATCTTGGATTTGAGAATCTTTAAATGCCAAGTTTGCTATAAAGATAGCTACCGTAAAACCAATTCCTGCTGCACTTCCCGTTGCTACGAGTGAGGATTTTGTCACTCCCTCAGGAAGATCTGCAATGTTAATTCTCTTTGCTAGTAAGGATGCAAACAGGACTCCTAGAGGCTTACCTATGACAAGCCCAAAGAATATTCCCCATGCGATGAGAGACTGTGATGCGGTCTTGATTGACTCACTTGTGATGACAACGCCAGTGTTAGCAAAGGCAAAAACTGGGACCACGATGAAAGTACTTACTGGGTGGAACTTGTGCTCTAACCATTCAATTACAGAAACTGAGCCATCCTCAATGTCATCAAGGTTGGACTGTTGGCGCGCGATGTTGGGAGTTAACAAACCCAGGATCACACCGGCCAAAGTTGGATGCACTCCGGTTTTATAGAGTGAAAACCACAATGTGAAGGCAAGTAGTGAATACACAATCATTGAACTGACGCGAGCCTTTTTTAGAATAGCGATGAATGCAATGCTCAAGAGGGCGGCCACAAGCCAAGAAAAATTGATTCCGGTGGAATACACAAAAGCAATTATCAAAATAGCGCCGATGTCATCTATGACGGCTAAGGCGAGCAGAAATGAACGAAGTGAGGCTGCAACGCTCGGTCCAATCATTGTTAATAAGCCAACAGCTAAGGCGATATCAGTTGCAACAGGAACACCCCAGCCAGCCGGTGCGACTTGTCCTGCAATAGCTAAATAGATAAGAGCTGGGAAAGCCATTCCCCCAATAGCGGCAACAAAAGGCAGCATTGCCTTCTTCAGTGTTGCAAGATGTCCTGATGTAAGTTCGCGCTTAATCTCTAAGCCCACTACAAAAAAGAAAATGCTCATCAATAGATAGTTGATGATTTTCAGAACTGAGAAATCAAGTAAAAACCATCCGGATCCAAGGGAAATATCAAAATCTAGAACTGAGAAGTATCTTTCTGACAGTGGTGAATTAGCAGTAATTAAACCAAGCCCCGCAGCCACCAGAACAATCACGCCACTTGTAGATTCGCGCCCCAGAAAATCTCGAAGAGGAGAAATACGAGTGCTCATGTCTCTACTTTAACTCAGTGCAATCTCCTGCGCTTGAATTTTTCGCCTTGAGAGCAGGAGGTGTCCCGTGAAGCCGATTACCAACGCTGCGATAACTCCCACGTTGGCATAGGCCCAAGCACCATCTCTGCCACCGATGAGAAATAGTAAGTAACCCTGCCACGATAGCCATGAAGCAAAAGTATTTGTAACTAATCCCCAACCAACTACCGTTCCAATAATCATCAAAACGATGGATCCCTTGTTGATTGATCCATACATGCCTTGTGGGTCATATAAGTCCTTCTCGCTGTAGGCCTTCTTTCGCATAATGACATCTGCAACGAAGATTGCTGACCACACTGCAACAGGAACTCCTAATGTGATGAGAAATCCCTGAAATGGATAGAAGAAATTATCAGCGACCCAGACGATATAGACAGATCCCACAAGCATGATAAGTGCATCAATTATGGCTGCTTGATGTCGTTTGATTGGTACACCAATTGATACCAGAGCTAAACCGGAAGAGTAAAGGTCAAGAATCGCTCCACCAACTAATCCCAAAATCGCAACTAGAGCAAATGGAATTAAGAACCATGTCGGTAATAGCGAAGTCAAGGCACCGATTGGATCCATCGCAATCGCTTCGCTGAGATCTTTGCTGCTAGCAGATAGGGCTGCACCATATATCACCAAAATAATAGGAACAACCGATGCCCCAAATACAGTCCATCCCACAACTGCTTTGCTAGAAACAGACCTGGGAAGATAGCGCGAGTAATCTGCGGCGCAATTAACCCAACCAAGTCCAATTCCAGTTATACCGAAAATTAGTGCGCCAATGAACCCTTGAATTGAACCATCCTGAATGGCAGTTACCGCACTCCAATTAATAGTGTCCACGGCTAGTGCAATATAAACAACAGTCATGACAACGGTTATCACCGTCAATACTTTCTGCAACTTCATAATGACGCTAAGTCCTAGAACTCCACCAAAAACGGTGAGTGAAACCGCTATTACAAATCCAAGAATCAAAGCGAGGTTCTGATCTACTCCCCCAATTCTAGAAAAGACAGTCCCTGTTGCAAGAGTTGCTAAGGAGACTAAAACTGTTTCCCATCCGACGAAGATAAAATATGAAAGGAATCCAGGAACGATGCTGCCTTTAACTCCAAAGGAGGCTCGAGCTAAGACCATTGTTGGTGCATTTGAACGCTTACCAGCTAAAGAGCTAATACCGACTAAGAAAAAAGAACAGATGGTGCCGATGATTGCAGCCCATGTGGCCTGCCTAAATGAGATGCCAAATCCTAAGAAGAAGGAGCCATAAGACAGAGCTAGGAGTGAAACGTTTGCTCCAGCCCACGGCCAGAACAATGAGCGCGCCGATCCGCCTCGTTCTGATTCTTGAATCAGGTTTGGACCGTTGAGTTCTAATTCAAAAATAGGCATTGCT
>Ga0255139_1000481_pt1 | contig 12739 bp, 13 predicted proteins | sample Law_Colum_RepB_8_FD_188549 | JGI IMG/M metagenome (GOLD analysis project Ga0255139, IMG submission 188549) | Freshwater microbial communities from St. Lawrence River, New York, United States - Law_Colum_RepB_8d | ecosystem: Environmental > Aquatic > Freshwater > River | place: USA: New York...
CTGGCAGTTTCAGCCCTGCGCGCCGGGCTCGGGCGCGCAGGGCTGAAACTGCCAGCTCACTGCCCTTGCAAGCGGCGGTATTTGGCCCAGAGTGATTCCTGGTTTTCGACGTGCTGTGGGTTGACGGGAATACAAGCCACGGGGCAGACCTGCACACACTGCGGCTCGTCAAAATGACCCACGCATTCAGTACATTTGGAGGGATCGATTTCGTAAATTTCTTCGCCCAGGTAAATCGCCTGGTTTGGGCACTCGGGCTCGCACACATCGCAATTGATGCATTCGTCGGTGATCATCAGAGCCATGGTGCAGGCTCCACACGGGTCGGCAGGGATTTCATGGCGTCATTATCGGCCAGGCGCAACACCCGGAAAACCTGCAGGGCTGTTGCCGTCCCGCCCTGACAAGCACGACAACAAGCCAAGGCCTAAAATGAACCTTTGGAAGAGACCATGAACGCCGACCTGCACTGCCACTCCGTCATCTCCGACGGCACCCTCACCCCCGAAGTCCTGGCCGCACGCGCCAAAGCCAATGGCGTGGAGCTTTGGGCACTGACCGACCACGACGAAGTGGGCGGCCAGGACCGCGCCATGGCTGCAGCCAAAGCGCTGGGCCTGCCCTACCTCACGGGCACAGAGATTTCGGTCACCTTTGCCCATCAGACTGTGCACATCGTCGGGTTGGGCTTTGACGCGCACAACAGCACCATGGTCGAGGGCTTGCGCCGCACCCGTGGCGGGCGCAGCGAACGCGCCCGGGAAATGTCGGATGGACTGGCCAAAGTCGGCATCCTGAACGCCTACGAAGGCGCCTTGCAATACGTGGGCAACCCCGAGCTGATTTCGCGCACCCACTTTGCCCGGCATCTGGTCGAGACAGGCGTGTGCAGTGACACCTCGGAGGTGTTTCGCAAATACCTGACCGAAGGCAAGCCCGGCTACGTGCCGCACCGCTGGGCGCGCCTGCAAGAGGCCGTGCAATGGATCACCGATGCCGGCGGCATGGCGATCATCGCCCACCCAGCGCGTTACGGTTTCACCCCCAACGAAGAGTACGCCCTGTTCAGCGAATTCAAGGCCCACGGTGGGCGTGGCGTCGAGGTCATCACCGGCAGCCACTCCTCACCCGAGGCCGTGCGTTATGCGGACACGGCCCTCGAATTCAACTTGGCCGCCTCTCGCGGCAGTGACTTCCATTGTCCCAACGAAAGCCGCATTGATTTGGGCACCTTGCCCTTCCTGCCTGGCCAACTGACCCCGGTTTGGGAGCTTCTGGCCGACCGCGTTCAGTGAAACCCACCACCGCCCACACTCTGCAAGGCATCGGGTTTGCCGTTCTGGCCACTGCCTGTTTTGCCACGCTGGACACCACCACCCGGCTCGTCAGCGCGGGCCTGTCGGTGCTGGTGGCGCTGTGGTTCCGCTACGCCATTCAGGCGGTCATCACCACCGTGGTGGTCTGGCCCGGCCGTGGCCGCAAAGTTTTGCGCACCTTGCACCCGCGCTTTCAATTGGCACGCGGTCTTTTGCTGTTTGCCTGCAGCATCCTGGCCTTTTTAAGCCTCAAGTACATGCCTGTGGGTGAATTCACCGCCATCACGCTGCTGGCGCCCTTGGTCATCACCTTGCTGGCGGCCCGCATGCTGAAAGAAAAGATCCGCCCCCTGCGCTGGCTGCTGGTGCTGGGCGGCTTCATCGGCACCATGATCATCATCCGTCCCGGCAGCCAGCACTTTGACTGGACCGTGCTGCTGCCCTTGATGCTGGTCGGCACCAACTCCGGCTTTCAACTGCTGACCAGCAAAATGGCCAAAACCGAAGACCCCATCACCACCCACTTTTACACGGGCTGGATCGGCACCAGCCTGGCCACCCTCATCCTGCCTTTTGTCTGGGAAATGCCCCGCGACTGGACCGTGTGGCTGCAATTGCTCTTGATGGGTATGCTGGCCTCGATCGGGCACTTTTTGCTGATCCTCGCCTACGGCCGCGCCCCGGCTGCCACCCTCACGCCTTACATGTACAGCCAGATCGGCTTTGCCGTGCTGGGTGGCTGGCTGGTGTTCAGTCACCTGCCAGACCAGTGGACCTTTGTGGGCATGGGCCTGGTCGCGCTGTGCGGTGCTCTGGGAGCCTGGCTCACCGTGCGCGAGAACCGCATCGCCATCCAGCCTCCAGAATCCTGAGGTCACGCTCTTCTATTGCGGGGTTTTGGCCCCACATCAAGTGTTTACCCAACCGACCCTAGTCTGCCGACCGCCATGGCCCAGTTTTTCAGCGTTCACCCCGACAACCCGCAAGCGCGCCTGCTCAAGCAAGCCGTGCAACTGCTCAACCAAGGCAGCGTGCTGGCCGTGCCCACCGACTCCAGCTACGCCCTGGTCTGCCACCTGGACGATAAAAACGCCGCCGACCAACTGCGCCGCATCCGTGGCGTCGACGACAAACACCACCTCACGGTGCTTTGCCGCGATCTGAGTGAGCTGGCCAACTACGCCAAAGTAGACAACCGGCAGTTTCGCGCCATCAAGCAGGCAACGCCCGGCCCCTTCACCTTCATTCTGGAAGCCACCAAGGAAGTGCCGCGCCGCGTCAGCCACCCGCAACGCAAAACCATCGGTCTGCGTGTGCCCGAGCACAAAGTGCTGCAAGAGCTGCTGATCCTGCACGGCGCCCCGCTGCTGGCGGCCACGCTCATCATGCCCGGCGAAGAAGTGCCACTGAACGACCCCGAAGAGATCCGCGAACGACTGGAACACCAAGTCGGTGCCGTCATTGATGCCGGGGCCTGCTCTTTGGAGCCCACCACCGTGATCGACATGAGCGGTGACGAGCCCGAAGTACTGCGGCGCGGTCAAGGGGACCCAGCGCTGCTGGGCCTTTGACGGGGCACCGCAGGAAGCGCGCAAGCGACCTCGGCCTTTTGCCCTAGAAAGGTTTCTTCAACATTCAAAACGTCCAGAAAAAACCCTGCAACAGCATTCAAGCCATGGCAGGGTATGACAAGGACAAGCTGAAAGACTTATTTCAAGTCGCCCGCCAAGCTGGCCAATGTGTCAGCAGGAATGTCGATGTGCGATGGGTAGTGCGTGTGGTCGCAGCCCACCTTAACCCCAGCGCCAGCCTTGACTGATGCGCACATGACCGGCGTCAATTCAAAGCGCACAAAATGGACAGCCGAGGTTTTCTCCTCGGTCTCACGGTCCAGGTCTTCGTCAGCAATCGCATACACGCGGCTGTGGCCTTCCACCTCCACAAACATGCGGTCTTCCACGCCGATCAGCTTGGCCAGCTCGCGCTTTCGCTCGTTGATGTCGGTGTACTCGATCATCATGGTGGCTTTCCAGTTGCTGCCGTCCGGCACCAACGGGGCATAGGCTTCGATCTCTTGCAGGATGCCCTCCTCTTCGAAGACTTTTTCGATGCGCAGCATCTCCTGGATTTGGTAGCGGATGGTGGTTTCGCTTTCAAACTGCACATTGATGTGCTCACCCAGCTGCACGCTGCGCAGCTTGCGGTGCGCGATCACCTCGGGCTTGTGAACCTTGCGCCACTTGGTGTAGGCCTCCAGCGACATCAGGGTCTCGGGCGTGATTTTTCCAGTCAGTTGCATGGCGGTGTTCCTTATTTGAGACCGTAGGCTTTGCGCACCAGGGTCAAGGGGTGGTTCAGTTCGGGGGCACCCAGGCCATTGACCTCAAAGCCTTGGGCAATGTGGTGGCCGCCCAGCGGGCAGTCGGAGCTGATGAAGTCGGGCTTGGAGCCGTCTTTCATGGTGGCCATGGCTTTGAACACGGGCTTGCCGATCTTCATGGCCATCTCGTGTGAGCCTTTTTTGACGCCATAGGTGCCAGCGTGGCCCGAGCAACGCTCGATGGTGTTGATCTCGGTGTCCGGGATCATCTTGAGCATTTCCTCGGTCTTCTTGCCGATGTTTTGCACGCGCCCGTGGCAAGGAATTTGGTAGCTCACATTGCCCAGCTTTTGCGGGAACTCGGTCTTGAGCAAGCCATCGCGCTTGCGGGCCATGAAGTATTCAAACGGGTCCCACATCGCGTCTTTGACCAACTGGGTGTCGGCGCAGTCGGGGAACATCAGCGGAATCTCTTGCTTGAACATCAGGGCGCAGCTGGGCACCGCCGCCATGATGGCAAAACCGTCTTTGGCGTACTTGGCCAGCACGGGGATGTTGGCTTCTTTGGAGGCCTTGACCGAGTCCAGATCGCCCAACTCCAGTTTGGGCATGCCGCAGCATTGCTCTTTTTCGACCAGCACATAAGGGATGTCGTTGTGGTCGAGGATCTTCAGCAAGTCGTGGCCAATGCCAGGCTCGTTGTAGTTGATGTAGCAGGTCGAGTAAATGGCGACCTTGCCCGGTGTCTTATCGCCGTCCACCACTTTGGAAGCCTTGGCATCGGGCGCGCTGGCGCGAAACTTCTTCGTGGCCAGCGCGGGCAGCCAGGCATTTTTGTCCACGCCTGCCACGCTTTCCATGATGCTGCGTGCGGTTTCGGTTTTGTTGATGGCATTGACCCCCTGCACCACGATCGGAATACCGGCAAATGAGCCGTGCACATCGGTGGAAGCCAACAGCTTTTCAGCCAGGCCGACTTCACCTTTCTTGAGCTTGATGGCCTTGGCGCGCAACATGGTGTGCGGGAAATCCAGGTTCCAGGCGTGCGGTGGGGTGTAGGGGCACTTGGTCATGTAGCACAGGTCGCACATGTAGCACTGGTCCACCACCTTCCAGTAGTCCTTCTTGTCCACGCCGTCGACTTCCATGGTGCTGCTCTCGTCCACCAGATCAAACAAGGTGGGGAAAGCGTTGCACAGGCTCACGCAGCGTCGGCAGCCGTGGCAGATGTCAAAGATGCGTTCCAGCTCGTCAAAACACTTTTCTTCGTTGTAAAAGTCGGGGTTTTGCCAGTCCAAAGCGTGCCGTGTGGGTGCTTCAAGGTTGCCTTCTTTGGCCATGGTGTGTTCCTTAAAAAGGGACTCAAGGGGACTGATGGATGGGCTTATCTGAAGATTCGGCGTGCCAAAACTTGAGATAAGCCCGCTGCGCGGTGCAGCGCAACGGGCGAGCGCAAGCTCAGTCCACCAGCTCGTTCAAGGCTTTCTGGTAGCGGTTGGCGTGTGAACGCTCTGCCTTGGCCAGGGTCTCAAACCAGTCGGCCACTTCATCGAAGCCTTCTTCGCGGGCGGTTTTCGCCATCCCCGGGTACATGTCGGTGTACTCGTGGGTTTCGCCAGCCACAGCCGAAGCCAGGTTTTGACGGGTCGAACCAATGGGCAAACCCGTAGCCGGGTCGCCAGATTGCTCCAGGAACTCCAGGTGGCCATGGGCGTGACCGGTCTCGCCTTCTGCGGTGGAACGGAACAGGGCGGCGACATCGTTCTGACCTTCAATGTCAGCCTTGTTCGCGAAGTACAAATAGCGACGGTTGGCCTGGGATTCGCCTGCAAAGGCGTCCTTCAGGCATTGCTCCGTGCGCGAGCCTTTGAGTGCTGCCATGGAAATCTCCTTGATCGGTTTTGAACATTGAATGCCCTGGCAGGATCGCCAGAGGCCGCCAGATTAACCCCAGACCGCTCGCTGCGCCCAATAGATTGATCAAATGACATGGATTTATCTGGCCTATCGGGTGTCAAGCAGTTACACATGAGCGATGAACCGGTCAAGCGGCAACCTCAATACGCCACAGATGGGCGAGTGCGTACGCTTGCAAAGGGATGCCCGCCCCACAGGTGCACCGGGTGGGCTAGGTAAAATCACTCTTTTGGACTCTGATCGTCCTGCGCGGCATCTGCTGAGGTGCCGTTTTTCTTTTTAAGAAGCCCCCAGCCATGAGCAACGCGTCCGTCACTCCCGTGAACCAACCCGGCCTTGAGAGCCTGTCCAAATCGTTCGAACCCGCCGCCCTGGAAGCCCATTGGGGCCCCGAATGGGAAAAGCGCGGCTATGGCGTGGCGGGTTTCCGTGGCACAGGCACACCCGTGGCAGAAGCCCCGGCGTTCTCCATTCAGCTGCCCCCTCCTAACGTGACGGGCACGCTGCACATGGGCCACGCCTTCAACCAGACCATCATGGACTCGTTGACGCGCTACCACCGCATGATGGGCCACAACACCGCCTGGATTCCGGGCACCGATCACGCGGGCATTGCCACGCAGATCGTGGTGGAGCGCCAGCTGCAAGCCAAAGGCATCAGCCGCCACGACATGGGCCCCACACCCGCCGAAGCACGCAAGAACTTTGTGAGCAAGGTCTGGGAGTGGAAAGAAGAGTCCGGCAGCACCATCACCAGCCAGATGCGCCGCATGGGCGACAGCGTGGACTGGAGCCGCGAATACTTCACGATGGACCCCAAGCTGTCCAAAACCGTGACCGAAACCTTTGTGCATCTGTACGAACAAGGCCTGATCTACCGTGGCAAGCGCCTGGTGAACTGGGACCCGGTGCTGATGAGCGCGGTGTCGGACCTCGAAGTCGAGAGCGAAGAAGAAGACGGCTCGATGTGGCACATCCGCTACGACTTGGCCGATGGCTCCGGCAGCTTGACCGTCGCCACCACCCGCCCCGAAACCCTTCTGGGCGACGTGGCCGTGATGGTGCACCCCGAAGACGAGCGTTACAAGCACCTCATCGGCAAGCAGGTCAACCTGCCCCTGTGCGACCGCACCATCCCCGTGATCGCGGACGACTACGTGGACAAAGCCTTCGGCACGGGCGTGGTGAAGGTCACCCCAGCGCACGACACCAACGACTACCAAGTCGGCCAGCGCCACAAGCTGGAGATGATCTGCGTGCTGAACCTGGACGCAACCATCAACAACAATGCCCCCGAAAAATACCGTGGCCTCGACCGCTTCGTGGCCCGCAAGGCCGTGGTGGCCGACCTCGAAGCCGCAGGCGCGTTGGTTGAGGTGAAGAAACACAAACTCATGGTGCCCCGCTGCGCCCGCACCGGTCAGGTGATCGAGCCCATGCTGACCGACCAGTGGTTTGTGGCCATGAACCAAGTCGGCAAAGGCGATGCCACCGGCAAGAGCATCGCCCAAAAAGCCATCGACGCCGTGCAAACCGGTCAAGTGAGCTTCGTGCCCGAGAACTGGGTCAACACCTACAACCAGTGGATGAACAACATCCAGGACTGGTGTATCTCTCGCCAACTGTGGTGGGGCCACCAGATTCCGGCTTGGTACGACGAAGACGGCAATGTCTATGTCGCCCGCAATGAGGCGGAAGCACAAGCCAAAGCCCCGGACAAGACGCTCAAGCGCGACGAAGACGTGTTGGACACCTGGTACTCCAGTGCACTGGTGCCGTTCAGCACCATGGGCTGGCCCAACAACACAGCTGGCGAGCGTGCCGGAGCCGGACGCAGCGACATTACGAGCGAAGCGAGTGGGAGCAAGACCGGTTCCGGCACGCTCGCCAGCGGTGAAAGCGCCAACAGCCTCACCGACTACGACCTGTACCTGCCTTCCTCCGTTTTGGTGACAGGCTACGACATCATCTTCTTCTGGGTCGCCCGGATGATCATGATGACCACGCACTTCACCGGCAAAGTGCCGTTCAAACATGTTTACATCCATGGCCTGGTGCTCGATGCACAAGGCAAGAAGATGAGCAAGTCTGAGGGCAACGTGCTCGACCCGGTCGATTTGATCGACGGCATCACGCTCGAACCCCTGCTTGAAAAACGCACCCAGGGCCTGCGCAAGCCCGAGACCGCACCCAAGGTGCGCAAGCAGACTGAAAAAGAATTCCCCGAAGGCATTCCGGCCTATGGCGCAGACGCCCTGAGATTCACTTTTGCCGCACTCGCGTCATTGGGCCGCAGCATCAACTTCGACTCCAAACGCTGTGAGGGTTACCGCAACTTCTGCAACAAGCTGTGGAACGCCACCCGCTTTGTGCTGATGAACTGCGAAGGCCAGGACTGCGGCCTCAAGGAACACACCAAAGCCGAATGCGAAGTGGGCGGCCCGGTGCACGGCTACATGTCGTTCAGCCAAGCCGACCGCTGGATCAGCTCGCAGCTGCAACGTGTCGAAGCCGATGTGGCCAAAGGCTTTGCCGAATACCGCCTCGACAACGTGGCCAACACGATCTACGACTTCGTGTGGAACGAGTTCTGCGACTGGTACCTCGAAATCGCCAAGGTGCAGATCAACACCGGCGACGACGCGCAAAAACGCGCCACGCGCCGCACCCTGATTCGCACGCTCGAAACCATCATGCGCCTGGCCCATCCGATCATCCCCTTCATCACCGAAGAACTCTGGCAAAAAGTTTCGGTGGTCGCCGGTCGCCCAGGCGAATCGGTCAGCATCGCGGCCTACCCCGTGAGCCAGCCCGAGCGCATCGACACCGCCGCCGAAGCCCATGTGGCCAAGCTCAAGACCCTGGTGGACGCCTGCCGCAACCTGCGTGGCGAGATGAACGTCTCGCCCGCCACCCGCATGCCCATGTACGTGCTGGGCGACACCGACTTCATGCAAAGCGTGGCCCCCGTGTTGCAGTCGCTGGCCAAGCTGAGCGAGGTCAAGGTCTTTGACACCGAAGCCGAATGGATCGCGGCCGCACAAGCGGCACCCGTGGCCGTGGTGGGCGAAGCACGCCTGTGCCTGTTCATCGAAGTGGATGCGGCCGCAGAAAAAATTCGCCTGACCAAGGAAGCCGCGCGCCTGGAAGGCGAAATCACCAAGGCCAACGCCAAACTCGGCAACGAAGCCTTTGTGGCCAAGGCCCCCCCAGCGGTGCTCGACGAAACCAAGAAACGCGTGGCCGACTTCGGTGCCACCCTCGGCAAAATTCGCCAACAATTGCAACGACTGGGCTGAAGCCCTGCTTGGACAAGGAATCGACCATGAGCCACAACGTCATCCGCAAAGCCGTGTTCCCGGTTGCAGGCTTGGGCACGCGTTTTTTGCCTGCCACCAAAGCCGCGCCCAAAGAAATGCTGCCGGTAGTCGACAAACCACTGATCCAGTACGCGGTGGAAGAGGCTTATGCGGCAGGTGTGCGCCACATGATCTTTGTGACGGGCCGCAGCAAGCGGGCCATCGAAGACCACTTCGACACCGCTTACGAGCTTGAAACCGAACTCGAAGCAGCGCACAAAGACGAATTGCTGGCCTTGGTGCGATCGGTGCAACCGGATGACATGGTCTGCGCCTATGTGCGCCAGAACCGCATGCTGGGCCTGGGCCACGCGGTGCTGTGCGCCGAGCCTTTGGTGGGGAATGAGCCTTTTGCGGTGCTGCTGGCCGATGACCTGATGGTCAACCAAGGCAGTTCTGTTCTGACCCAAATGGTCGATGCCTACACCAAGCAAGGCCGCTCGGTGCTGGCGGTGCAAGAAGTGCCGCTCGACCAAGTCAAGCGCTACGGCATCGTGGCAGGTGAGTCGGCTGGCCGCCAATTGATTCGCGTCGAGCAGATCGTGGAAAAACCCAGCCCCGACAAAGCGCCCTCGCGCATGGGCGTGGCGGGCCGCTACATCCTGACGCCGGGCATTTTTGACGAAATTCGCAACCAGCCCACGGGCGTGGGGGGTGAGATTCAGCTGACCGATGCCATCGCCCGCCTGATGCAGCGTGAAGCCGTGTACGCCTTCCAGTACGAAGGCAAGCGCTACGACTGCGGCAGCAAAGAGGGCTTTTTGGAAGCCACGGTGGAGCTGGCCTTGCAACACCCGCAGGTGGGGGCGTCGTTCCGCGAATACCTCAAAGGCTTGAGTCTCTGAAAGGCATCAACGGCGTTTGAGACCAAACACAAACGCCGAATCGGTCTTTTCCTGCATCACCAACTCATTGCCCGTTTGGCGGGCAAAAGCCTCGAAATCGCGCCAAGCGCCCGGGTCGGTCGCGATCACCTTGAGCACCTGGCCGCTGGCCATGTCGTTCAAAGCCTTCTTGGCTTTCAAAATGGGCAGCGGGCAGTTCAGGCCGCTGGTGTCAATTTCCTTGTCGATGTGCATCATGCGTCCTGATTCGGTTGCTGACCTTGCGCAGCACGCTCTTCCCAGGTCATGAACTTGGGTTCGATCCCGATGGTGCGCAGCCAATCGCCCAAGGCGTAACCCGTGCCAGCGGGCCAGCAAATCAAATCCTTGAAATCGAACATTTTGTATTCGGCCAGTTCGGGCGACAAACGCACCTCGCCTTCGGCCACCGCATGGTAGGCAATGATCACCTGGTTCATGCGCTGGAAGTCGTACACGCCGATCAGCTTGAGGGCCGACACCTTAAGGTTGGTTTCTTCGGCGATCTCGCGCTTGATCCCGTCTTCGGGTGTTTCACCCGCCTCCATGAAGCCGGTGATCAGGGCGAAGCGGCGCCCTGGCCAAGCGGCATTGCGTGCCAGCAAGATCTGATCGCCCACCTGCACAATCCCCGCCAACACAGGCGTGGGGTTGTTCCAGTGGGTGAAGTCACAAGCGGTGCAACGCAGGCGAAGTGTTTCGCCCCCGTCTTCCATTTGCGAAAGCCAGGCCAAGGGGTTGGCGCACTGCGGACAAAAACGGTATTCAGCCATGAATCAAGCCTTTGATGAGGGTCTGCCGCTCAGGCGGGGAAAACACCCGTGGACAAATAACGGTCACCGCGATCGCACACGATGAACACAATGGTGGCATCTTGCGCGGTCTTGGCCACTTGCTGGGCCACCCAGCAAGCCCCCGCCGCAGAAATGCCCGCAAAAATACCTTCGCTGCGGGCCATCTGGCGGCAGGTCTCCTCGGCATCGTTTTGGCTCACGTACACCAGTTCATCCACATGGCTGGGGTCGTAAATTTTGGGCAAGTACTCTTGCGGCCATTTGCGAATGCCGGGAATGCGCGAGCCTTCACTGGGCTGTGCGCCGATGATGCGAATCGCCGGATTTTTTTCTTTCAGGTAGCGGGAGACGCCCGTGATGGTGCCCGTGGTGCCCATGGCGCTGACAAAGTGCGTGACCTTGCCGCCCGTTTGCTCCCAGATCTCCGGCCCGGTGGTCTCGTAATGGATGCGCGGGTTATCGGCGTTGGCAAACTGGTCCAGGATGCGCCCCTTGCCCTGCGCCGCCATGTTGTCGGCCAAATCCCGGGCGTATTCCATGCCACCGCTCTTGGGCGTCAGGATCAACTCGGCACCAAAGGCCTTCATGGTCTGGGCCCGCTCAATGGACAAGTCTTCGGGCATGATCAAAATCATGCGGTAACCCTTGATGGCTGCGGCCATCGCCAATGCAATGCCGGTGTTGCCGGATGTCGCCTCGATCAGGGTGTCCCCGGGCTTGATCTCGCCGCGCTCTTCAGCCCGGCGAATCATCGACAACGCAGGTCGGTCCTTCACGGAGCCCGCCGGATTGTTGCCCTCGAGTTTGCCCAAAATGACATTCTTTCGAGCCGCCATGTCGGTTGCGCACAAGCGCTGCAAGGCCACCAAGGGAGTTTTACCGATCGCATCTTCAATGGTTGGATAAATCATCCCAATAATGTGCCATAATTCGGGTCTCCACAAATACCGCCCGGGTGGTGAAATTGGTAGACTCAGGGGACTCAAAATCCCCCGCCGCAAGGCGTGCCGGTTCGAGTCCGGCCCCGGGCACCATCTTTGGAAACCTAGCAACCATGCGGGTTCCAAGCGAATCAAGGCCAACCTTCACAGGTTGGCCTTTTTTCTTGGTGTTATTTGTGTATGCCGCATGTATGCCGTACACCACTGATAACGGCCCCCCTGCCAACTTTAGTAGTGGATAAGGTGAAATTCAAAAACCTGCTTGAGCAAGCAACGCCGATGGCTTGATACCCAAGGCTTTCGCAATTTTTGTGAGGCCCATGAGGGTTAAATTGTGTTCACCTCTCTCTACGCCCCCCATATACGACCGATCAAATTCAGCATCCACAGCTAAAGCCTCTTGTGATATGCCAAGCTCCTTGCGCGCTGTTCTGATGGCACCTCCGAGCTTTACGAGCGTTCGATTTCCTGCGTGTTTGGGTGAAGGTTTTGCCATCACCGAATGTTCTAAATTTGATGTACAAAACACCACGGGATAGAATACCCAAAAGGAGCCGTTATGAATCCAACACGCTTTATCCGAAATTATGGAGTTTTACTCTGCCTCATCGCACTGATCTTTGCTACTGGTTGTGCAAGCAGTGGAGGCTCAAATACTGGAACTCATAGCGGTCGTCAGATAGATACTGCCTTAGACGATATGGGCGCGTGCTTGAAAAGCACTCCAAAGGGGAACAAAGCACAATGCGCAAACCAGCTTTACATGCGTATCAACTCGGGGCTGTCTGACTCTGACCCCGATAAAGCGCCATCACTTACAGCGGTTACAAAAATGCATACGTTATTTGCAAAATTTGATCGAGGTGAAATCACAGCCTCACAAGATATGCAAAACGGCATGAGACAAATTACTAACGAGTTAACAATCGATCTACAAAGGGCGCGGTATTACTCAGCAGCTCAACGTGAGATGGAGAGTCGCCGCCAGCGTCAGTTGTTCCAAGAGGCGCAAAGACTTCTGTCGCCTACAAATAGCAATTTACTAACATGCCGTCCCGCGCCGGGCTACAGCCCCGGAACTGCGGTATGTCAGTAACGAAAGCTTGAGTAAATTTTTAACAAGGTGGATTCAAGGACGAAGTGCAACACGGTTCAACGAGGCGTGAAACACCTCGTGTGGGGTCTTGAAGCCCAGCCGCTTTCTGGGCCTGTGATTCAATCTGTTTTCG
>Ga0255139_1000486_pt1 | contig 12626 bp, 15 predicted proteins | sample Law_Colum_RepB_8_FD_188549 | JGI IMG/M metagenome (GOLD analysis project Ga0255139, IMG submission 188549) | Freshwater microbial communities from St. Lawrence River, New York, United States - Law_Colum_RepB_8d | ecosystem: Environmental > Aquatic > Freshwater > River | place: USA: New York...
CACTACGCTATTCAGGAGTCATCTCATGTCCTTATTAACTCGCATCGAAGCCCTTAAAGACCTCGTTCAAGAGGCTGTGGATAAAGGCGCAACCACCGTCGAGCAGATTCATCAAACGATTGCCGCAATGCCGCTTGATGCCCTTGAGAAGCGCGGTTTGTTAACCGATAAAACCACAGGGTTACGCGAAACTCAGGCAGCGACCATCGGTACGGTCTACGACGCCATTCGCCGAATTAATCAGGAAGTGGGCGAACTGGCCTCGGGCTTGATTGAAACCATCGAAGATCAGATCGCTGCTCAAAAGAACATCGGCAAAAAGTCCTGATAAACTTGCACGTTGGGTTTAGTCGTCTTTTTAGCTAATGGGAGCACTCGTCGTGCCGCGCAAACCGCATCTGTTAATTATTTTGGATGGTTTTGGTCATAGCGAAAGCAGTGACTCGAATGCGATTCGCGCCGCCAATATGCCCCATTGGCAAGCACTGCTGGCCTCCTGCCCGAATGGCCTCATCTCCGGCTCCGGTGAAGATGTGGGTCTGCCCGATGGCCAGATGGGTAATTCCGAAGTCGGTCATATGAACCTAGGCGCTGGCCGTGTGGTGTATCAGGACTTCACGCGCATCACTAAAGCGATTCGCGACGGCGAGTTTGCGACTAACCCCGTTATTGCGGGTGCCGTTGCAAAAGCCGTTAGCCACGGTAAAGCGGTTCACATTCTGGGCTTGTTATCGCCCGGCGGTGTGCACTCGCATGAAGATCATCTCCACGCCATGGTCGATGCGGCAATTACTCAAGGGGCGCAACGTGTTTACGTGCATGCCTTCCTCGATGGTCGAGATACCCCGCCGCGTTCGGCTGAGCCATCACTGGTCGCCATGGAGCAACACCTGCGCGCCACGGGTAAAGGTCGTGTCGCAACGATTATTGGCCGTTACTACGCCATGGATCGTGACAACCGTTGGGATCGCGTCGAGTCAGCCTATCGCCTATTGACCGAAGGCAAGGCGGAGCGTACGTGCGCAACGGCAGTAGAGGCTTTGCATGCCTCTTATGCGGCGGATGTTAGCGATGAGTTTGTGGCGGCGAGTGTGATTGCGGGCGCAAATGAAACGGCGGCAACCATTGATGATGGCGACGCCGTTATCTTTATGAATTTCCGTGCCGATCGTGCGCGTGAAATGACTAAGGCCTTTGTGGATCACGACTTCAAAGGCTTTACGCGTGTGAAAGTCCCGGTGCTGGCGGATTTCGTCATGCTGACTGAATACAGTGCAGCCATTAAAGCACCGGTAGCTTACCGTCCGACGTCGCTGGTGAACTCCTTAGGGGAGTATTTGGCGAGTCTTGGCAAAACTCAGCTACGCATTGCCGAGACGGAAAAGTACGCCCATGTCACCTTCTTCTTTAGCGGCGGACGAGAAGAGCCCTATGACGGTGAAACACGTATTTTAGTGCCCTCGCCCAATGTCGCGACCTACGATTTGCAACCGGAAATGAGCGCCGCCGAAGTGACGGATAAGTTAGTCGCAGCGATTGCCAGTGGCGAACATGACGTCCTTATTTGCAACTATGCAAATGGCGACATGGTTGGTCATACCGGCGATTTCGATGCGGCCGTAAAAGCGTGCGAAACGCTAGACCAATGCGTGGGTCGTTTAGCAGAGGCCGTGCGTGCGGCGGGTGGCGATATGTTAATTACTGCCGACCACGGCAATGTGGAACAAATGCGCGATAACGAAACCGGTCAAGCGCATACCGCGCATACCTGCGAATTAGTGCCCTTTGTCTACCTCGGCCAGCGTCAAGGCGTTGAGATTGCTTCAGGCGGGGTTTTGTCTGACGTTGCACCGACTTTGTTACATTTGATGGGCCTGCCACAGCCTGCCGAAATGACCGGCCGTAATCTTGTGGTAACGGTCTGACCCAGCATTAAGGATGTTCCATGCGGTTATTTTCCATACCAGCGTTAGTTTTTGCGCTCAGTTGTAGTTTGCCTTTGACGGCTTGGGCCGAATCCACAGGCCAGCTACGCGCACAAGCACAGTCAGCTAAGTCTGACTTGGCTTCGGTTCAGCGTGAAATTAAAACGGCGCAGAAAAAATTGCGTCTTACGCAGGCCGAGCGCAATAAACAACTGGCTGCATTGCAAAAAGCGCAACTCCAAATTAATGCGTTGGAAAAGTCGCTGGCGGCAAGCGCAAAGGAAAAGCGTCAGCGCGAAGATCGAATGGTGGTGCTGAAGCAGCGCCAAACCGAGTTGTCCGCGGCCAAACGGGCCCAGTTGGCGCAGCTGAAAGAGGATGTGCAGCAATCGTATCGTGCCGGCCACGATGACTATTTCAAGCTGCTGTTGAATCAAGAAAATCCGGCTCTGTTTGCGCGCCAATTGCGCTATTTCGGCTACTTACAGAAGGCACGAAGTGAGCGCATTACCGAGCTGGATGGGACGTTGACCGAACTGGCAGCCCTCCAGGTAGAAGAGAAAGAGCAGATTGCGCGTCTTGAAGAGCTGGGGATCAAATTGACCCAGGAACAAGCGCAACTGAATGTGGCAAAAGAGCAACGTTCGGCCGCACTCAAAATTCTGAATAGTGAAATTAGGCAACAGGATAAAAATTTAAAGTCCTTGAAGCAGGACCAGGCCGCGCTGCAATCGTTGATGAGACGACTGGAGCGGGTGGCGCGTGAGCAGGAGCGTCAAGAGTTACAACGCCGCCGCAATGAAGAGCGCGCCGCGAAAGAAGCGAACAAAGGCTCCAATAAGGTGGTGAAGCCGGCACCGGCGGAAAAGGAAAAAGAAACGGTTTGGAGCCAAGAGCCAGACTATGCCTCGCCGTATCGTGGCAACTGCAGCTTGCCAGCCTCCGGCGGCATTCGCGCCCAATTTGGTTCGGCGCGTGGTGGTGGCCTGCGTTGGAACGGTATTGTCATTGCGGCGCCAGCTGGTGCGCCAGTAAAGGCAGTCAAGTCAGGTAAAGTACTTTATGCCGACTTCCTGCGCGGCTACGGCAAGCTGGTGATCCTCGATCATGGCAAGGGCTTTATGTCGCTCTATGGCTATAACCAGAGCCTGCAAGTCCGCGTGGGTGACAGCGTGTCGGCTGGCGAGGTTCTAGCTTCGGTGGGCTCAGGCACTGGCGATACGGAATCTGGCCTGTACTTCGAAACGCGTCTGCGCGGTCGTCCGAGTCAGCCGGGGAACTGGTGCAACTACTGATTATCAGTGGCCGGTTGGGCGGGAAACTGTTTTCTGTGGGCTAAGATGCCCGCTGAAAACAGTTTCCCACCCACCGTATTGCTGCTGCGAGTTTTAGAGACGCATAGTAATCCCGCGCTCGGCCAGGTACTGCTTGGCCTGCGGGATGCTGTATTCGCCGAAGTGAAAAATGCTGGCGGCGAGTACGGCGTCCGCACCGCCTTCAAGAATGCCATCGGCCAGATGTTGCAGGTTGCCAACACCACCCGAGGCAATCACCGGCACATTCACGGCATCGGTAATGGCGCGTACCAGCGGCAAGTCATAGCCCGCCTTGGTGCCATCGGCATCCATGCTGGTTAGCAAAATTTCGCCCGCGCCATAGTCAGCCATGCGTACCGCCCAGGCCACAGCATCAATGCCGGTTCGGTTGCGACCGCCGTGGGTGAAAATTTCCCAGCGACCCGGTTCGCCTGCAGCGGAGACGCGTTTGGCGTCAATGGCAGCAACAATGCACTGAGCGCCAAAACGCTGCGATGCCTCGGCAACAAACTCGGGCCGCTTCACGGCAGCCGAATTAATGCTGACTTTATCGGCACCGGCGTTAAGCATGCGACGAATATCTGCCACCTCGCGAATACCGCCACCGACGGTGAGCGGAACAAACACCTGCGAGGCCATACGCTCTACGGTACGCGCCATGGTGTCGCGCCCCTCAACACTGGCGGTGATGTCGAGGAAGGTAATTTCATCTGCGCCTTGCTCGTCGTAACGGCGAGCGACTTCGACCGGATCACCGGCATCGCGGATGTCGAGAAATTTCACCCCTTTAACGACACGACCTTGATCAACATCGAGACAGGGAATAATGCGCTTGGCGAGGCTCATGCAGAAATACCGTGATTTAGCAGGCCGCGATTTTAGCATGGGTACTGGCAGGTCGCCTGCCCGACTATAATGCGCCCCACATTGATTCCTATTGAGCACTGCCCGTGTCGGCTAATTCTTCCCATTACGACGTCATTATTATAGGTGGCGGTGCCTCTGGCCTGATGTGCGCGATGGCCGCTGGTCAGCGTGGACGCCGCGTATTGGTCATCGACAGCAGTAACAAAATCGGTAAAAAAATTCTGATGTCGGGCGGTGGTCGCTGTAATTTCACCAACTACTTTGTGGGGCCGGAAAATTTCATCTCGGCGAATCCGCAGTTCTGCATCTCGGCACTGAATCGTTATACCCAGTGGGACTTTATTGCGCTGGTTGAAAAGCACCGGATCCCGTATCACGAACGCCTGCATGGCCAGCTCTTCTGTGACGACTCGGCCAAAGATATTTTGGCGATGCTGGTGAGTGAGTGCGAACACGTTGGCGTTCACATCAAAACGCATTGCGAGATTCAGCAGGTGCAGGCATCAGAGAACCTGCCCGCGCGATTTGCACTAACCACCACGCAGGGCAAATACAGCGCAGAGTCGCTAGTGGTAGCCAGTGGCGGGCTGTCTATCCCTACCTTGGGTAGCAGCGGTTTTGGCTATGATCTGGCGAAGCAGTTTGGTCATACCGTGTTGCCCTTACGCGCCGGATTAGTGCCGTTCACTTTTAGTGATGGCGTGAAAGCCGTGACGGAGCGGCTCAGTGGTCTCGCTGTGCCGGTCAGCCTCAGCGCGGCAGACACGACGTTTACGGAAAACCTGCTGTTCACCCATCGCGGCCTGAGTGGGCCGGCAGTGCTGCAAATCTCGAATTACTGGCAGCTGGGTGAGAGCATCCACATTGATTTGATGCCGGGCGAAGCGATTGATGCGTGGTTAAAAGAGCAGAAGCGTCTGCACGCCAAGAGCTTGTTGCGCACCTTGCTCAGTGAGCGGTTGGCAAAAGCGCTGGTGCTGGAATTGCAGACGCTGCTGTGGCCGAGCTGGGCGGAAACACCTATGGCAGCCATTCCGGATGCGGCCTTAACCGCGTTGGCGCAGCAGCTTCAGGACTGGACACTCAAGCCTGCGGGAACCGAAGGCTATCGCACGGCCGAAGTGACTTTAGGCGGTGTGGATACTCATGAGTTGTCATCGCGCACCATGGAAAGTAAGCGGCAGGCCGGGCTCTATTTCATTGGTGAGGTTGTGGATGTGACCGGCTGGCTGGGCGGCTACAATTTTCAGTGGGCATGGTCATCGGGCCATGCGGCAGGTCAATTTGTTTGAGGGTGGGCCATGAACGAAAAACGCTTTATTGATCCTCTGCAGGGCATCACGCTGGAACACATGCTGACCCAATTGGTGGCGCGTTATGGCTGGGTGGAGATGGGTCGCGTCGTGGATATTCGTTGCTTCAACGACAATCCCAGCATCAAATCCAGTCTGACTTTTTTACGTCGAACACCCTGGGCGCGTGAGAAAGTTGAAGAGCTATACCGCCGCAGCCTCTAAAATAGGGGCGCTGGTCGATCCGGCGATCTGTATTGGCCGAACTGCTTTACCCGAGATATCGAGAATCATCATGCTGCGACTAACTGACCTGAAGCTGCCACTGGAGCATAGCGACGACGCGCTGCGCGCGGCGATTCTGTTACGCCTGGGTGTGCGCGAGCATGAGTTGGTCAGCTACAGCGTCTATAAGCGCAGTTACGATGCCCGCAAGCGCGGTCATATCGTGTTGATTTACAGCCTCGATGTGTCTCTGACTCAAGAAGCCGCCGTACTCGATCGCTTGGCGGATGACCCCCATGTTGGGCTTGCACCAGACACGACCTATCAATTTGTTACGCCCGCACCGCAGGGCGACTTCCTGCGTCCCGTGGTCATTGGCTTTGGTCCTTGTGGCCTATTCGTGGCGCTGATTTTGGCGCAGATGGGCTTTCGCCCTATCGTGCTGGAGCGCGGTAAAGCCGTGCGTGAACGCACGAAAGATACTTGGGGCTTATGGCGCAAGCGCGAGCTGCACCCGGAATCGAATGTGCAGTTTGGTGAGGGCGGCGCCGGTACGTTCTCTGACGGCAAGCTCTATAGCCAGATTCGTGACCCGCTGCATCATGGCCGTAAGGTGCTGACCGAGTTTGTAAAGGCAGGCGCGCCAGATGAAATTCTCTACGTGAGCAAGCCGCACATCGGCACCTTCAAGCTGGTCACGATGATTGAGAAGATGCGCGAGAACATCATTGCGCTAGGCGGTGAAATTCGCTTCAGCGCACGGGTAGCAGACCTGCAGATTGAGAACGGCCAGGTGCGGGGCGTGACGTTGGCGGATGGCGAACAGATCCGTAGCGACCATGTGGTGCTCGCGGTGGGCCATAGTGCACGAGACACTTTTCAGATGATTTATGACCGAGGTGTGTATGTCGAGGCGAAGCCGTTCTCTATCGGCTTCCGTGCCGAGCATCCGCAATCGCTGATTGATAGCTGTCGCTTCGGCCCGCAGGCGGGTCATCCGATATTGGGCGCAGCCGACTACAAGCTGGTGCATCACGCCAAAAATGGCCGCTCGGTCTACAGCTTCTGTATGTGCCCAGGTGGCACCGTGGTGGCAGCGACCTCAGAGGAAGGGCGTGTGGTTACCAACGGCATGAGCCAGTACTCGCGTAACGAGCGCAATGCCAACAGCGCCATCGTGGTGGGCATTTCGCCGGAGGATTATCCCGGTAGCCCGCTCGCTGGTATCGACTTCCAGCGTGCACTGGAGTCGCAGGCCTACGTGCTAGGTGGCAGCAATTACAACGCGCCGGGCCAACTGGTCGGCGACTTTATCGCCAAGCGACCTTCGCGTGAATTCGGCAGCGTGCAGCCGTCGTACAAGCCTGGCGTTACCTTAGGCGAGCTGGATGCCAGCCTGCCCGCCTATGCCATCGATGCCATTCGCGAGGCCTTGCCCGCCTTCAATAAGCAAATTCGCGGCTACGCCATGCAGGACGCGGTGCTCACTGGCGTCGAAACGCGTACGTCCTCGCCGATCCGCATTAAGCGAGGTGACGACTTCCAGAGCATCAACACCCAGGGCTTGTACCCGGCAGGCGAAGGCGCGGGCTATGCCGGCGGCATTCTCTCGGCAGGTGTGGATGGCATCAAAGTCGCAGAGGCCGTGGCACGCAGCTTAACCAGTGCGCGCTAGGCTCGACTAACAACAGTCAGCCGGCTCGCCGAAAAGTCAGGTTAATACGCTGCTCGTCCAGCAAGGAGTGATGCCCTGCTTTTAGCGGCAAAACGCCATGAAAGCGCAGGCGGGACTCGCCGCCCCAGACCACGACATCACCATGCATCAACGGCACACGTTGGTACGTTTCACGGCGCTCAAATCCGCCCAGCTGGAAAACGGCAGGTAAGCCCAAGGACACAGACACAATGGGATGCGTGAGGTCTTTTTCGTCACGATCTTGATGCAGCGACATACGAGCCCCCGGCACATAGCGATTAATCAAACAGGCATCGGGTTGAAAATCAGGATAGCCCGCCAGCGCGGCGGCAGACTGCGCCAGCGTCGTCAATGACGACGGCAAGGGTGGCCAGGTTAGGCCGGACTCAGGATCAACCGCGATATAACGATAGCCGCTGCGATCTGAAATCCAGCCGAGCGAGCCTGCATTAGTAATGGCTACGGACATACGGAAACCGCGCGAGGTCATCATGTGGCGAAAAGGTGCTTTGTCAATAATGTGATGCACGGCAGCCAAAATGTTCGCCTCATCGGCCAAGGCAAAACCGTGCAATAGCGCGGCGCCGGGCGCCAGCCATTCGGTATCTAAGCGAGGGGCTTCCGCAAACAAATCGTCAATCATGGTGACTCTGGATGTTCGCGCGCCAGCAGTTCGCGCTTGCGCTCCAATCCCCAACGATACCCTGAAAGAGAGCCATCACGCCGTATGACTCGATGGCAAGGAATGGCCACTGCCAGCGTGTTGGCGGCACAGGCACTGGCCACGGCTCGCACGGCGCGGGGCGAGCCAATAGCAGCAGCAAGTGTACTGTAGCTGACGGTTTGCCCTGGCGGGATTGCGCGTAATGCCTGCCACACGCGCTGTTGAAAGGCCGTGCCTCGGATATCCAGCGGTAAATCGAGGCCGATGGCAGGAGCTTCGACAAAGCCAATAATCTGGGCAATTCGTTGCTCAAAAGCGGAATCGCCGCCGTGCAGTGTGGCGCGGGGAAAGCGATCTTGTAGTGACTGCAAGAGCGGCTCGGGATTGTCGCCGAGCAAAATGGCGCAAATGCCGCGCGCGGTCTCGGCCACTAAAATAGACCCTAGAGAGCATTCCCCTAGCGCAAAGGAAATATCCGTTTGAATGCCACCTGCGCGCCATGCTGAGGGCGTCATACCCAGAACCGCATCGGTCTGCTCATAGAATCGGCCGCTGGAGCCGTAGCCGGCTTCAAGTAGGGCTTCCGTGATGGTGGGCTGGCGGGCCAGTTCGGCGCGCAGCTGTTCGGCGCGATGCGCGTGAGCATAGGCTTTTGGTGTCACGCCCGTGGCGGCTTTAAACAGGCGATGAAAGTGCCACGTACTCACGCCCACCTGTGCCGCCAGCATCTCCAAGCTGGGTACCGTGGCTGTGGTCTCAAGCAGGCGGCAAGCGTCGGTGATTTTCTGTTGGTGAAGCTCGGCCAGCGGCTTTCTTTGCGTCATGCTCTCGCGCTCGTTGGGTGCGTGGACAAGGCAGACTGTAGCCAGACCCGCAGGCTTCTGCACTCCGAAGCTTGCTATTTTGCCGGACGATAAGCACAGAAGCCGGGCTTAGGCCCAATTGTAGGGTGTTGGCGGCAGGTATTCGGGCGGCGTTCATAGACGGTGCAGCGGCGCGTCGTCGCATGCAGATAGAGACAGTCGCCGTTGCTGCGTTGCGCCAGCGTGAAGACTTCCTGTTTGTGGCTGAAGTGCCCGATGACCCGCGCCTTTTCCAGTCGACGCGCGATGAGCCGAATCGGCTCTCCCCGCTCAAACTCATCGACCACACCGAGGCGGATCAGGTCATCGAGTCGTACTTCTACCGGCAGTGTGCAGCAGCTAGCCCGGCAATCGTTACAGAGACCCTTGTGGTAACGATGCCAGGTTTCAAGTCGATCAATGTCGGCAGGTCGCAGGGGAATGCGATTCATGACGCACTGCGCTTAACTCATGGCGTGACTGACTTAGGCGTCAGCCAGCGCCTGCGCCTCGGCCAGATCCAGCGTGCCTTCATAAATGGCGCGACCGGTGATGGTGCCAATGACGCCATCGCCACGCACGCGCAGCAAGCCGCGAATGTCATCGAGATTGGTGACGCCGCCGGAGGCGATGATGGGCAGGCCGGAGTCGCGCGCCAGCTTTGCGGTGGCTTCGACATTGACGCCCTGCATCATGCCGTCGCGGGCGATGTCGGTGTAGACAATGGCGCTGATGCCATCGGCCTTGAACTGACGCGCCAGATCAACCGCCTGCACGCTGGACACTTCGGCCCAGCCATCGGTGGCAACCCAGCCATCTTTGGCATCAATCCCGACAATGACGCGGCCCGGGAATGCCTTGCAAGCATCCCGTACGAAGCTCGGCTCTTTCACGGCTTTGGTGCCGAGAATCACATACGACACGCCGGCACGAACATAGGCTTCGATGGTTTCCAGCGAGCGAATGCCGCCGCCAATTTGCACCGGCAATTGCGGCCAACGCGTAGCAATGGCACGCACGATTTCGCCATTTACTGGCTCGCCGGCAAAGGCGCCGTTCAGGTCGACCAAATGCAGACGGCGTGCGCCCTGCTCAACCCACTGTGCTGCCACGCCGATGGGGTCATCCGAAAATACGGTGTCGTCTTCCATGCGGCCTTGCTTGAGGCGAACGCAGGCACCGTCTTTCAGGTCGATGGCGGGGATGATCAGCATCAGGGTCTCCAGTTGAGAAAGTTGTGCAGCAGGCGCAGGCCGTCTTTCGCGCTTTTTTCCGGGTGGAATTGCACGGCAAACAGGTTGCCCTCGGCGATGGCGCAGGAGAACGGCAGGCCGTACTCGCACTCGCCGGCACTCAGCGCCGGCTGCTCAGGCACGCAGTAATAGCTGTGCACGAAATAGAAACGCGAGCCGTCGGCAATGCCGTCCCAGAGCGCGTGTTGCTGCGACTGGCGGACATTGTTCCAGCCCATGTGCGGCACTTTCAGACGCTGCTCGCGCACCGCCGGCACATCGTTGAAAAAACGCACGCTGCCGGGATAGATGCCGAGGCCATCGACCCCGCCATTTTCATCCGAGCGACCGAGCAGTGCTTGCATGCCGACGCAGATGCCGAGCAGCGGCTTCTGCTGCACCAGCTCGCGCACCACGCTGTCGATGCCATGACGCTGCATCTCCGCCATGCAGTCGCGCATCGCGCCCTGACCGGGCAGCACGATACGATCGGCCGCGCGAATCACCGCCGGATCATCCGTTACCGTGACGCGGGATGCGCCCACCTGCTCCAGCGCTTTCGCGACGGAGTGCAGGTTGCCCATGCCGTAATCGAGAACGGCTACTGAGGTCACAGCGCGACGCTCTTAAAAAACATCACAGCGAGCCTTTGGTCGACGGCATCTGGCCGGCCATGCGCGGATCGACTTCAACCGCCATGCGCAGCGCGCGACCGAAGGCCTTGAACAGCGTCTCGGCCTGATGGTGCGAATTGCGACCGCGCAGGTTGTCGAGATGCAGCGTGACGTTGGCGTGATTCACGAAGCCCTGGAAGAATTCGTAGAACAGATCCACGTCGAATTGACCGATGTGGCTGCGCGTGAACTCGCAGTGCATCTCCAGGCCGGGGCGGCCGGACAGGTCGATGACCACACGAGACAGCGCTTCGTCCAGCGGCACATAAGCGTGGCCGTAACGACGGATGCCGGTCTTGTCGCCGACCGCTTGTGCGAACGCCTGACCTAGCGTGATGCCGCAGTCCTCTGCGCTGTGGTGATCATCAATGTGGTGATCGCCTTCGCAGACCAGCGTGATGTCAATGAGGCCATGACGCACGACTTGATCCAACATGTGATCGAGAAAGGCCATGCCGGTACGCAGGTCGCCCTGGCCGGTACCGTCAAGATTCACGGCGGCGCGAATCTTTGTTTCCTTCGTATTACGAACCACTTCCGCGCTGCGTGCGGTCATGCTGAACCCCATCGGCTTGTCGCCGGTTGTATTGGAAGCGGCGATTATAGCCGCACTGGGGCCGACCTAGGTACACTCCGGTGATTACTCAGGAGTCATCATGCCAGTCATAACCCGTGCTCACGCCCTGCCCCTAGATGCTGACTTGCGGCAACGCATGCAAAAATTCGAACCGGAAGTGCCTTTAGTCCCGTTGGATAGCGGCGCCACGCTCTATATCGGCTGGTTCAACGATAAGCCAGTGGCAGGTGCTTGGGCCTGTGGCGATACGCAAGGACGGCAATTACTGTACTTTGGGATTCACCCCGCCACACGTGGGCGCGGCGTGTTACAGCGACTGGCCCATGATATGCGCGAGCTCGAGAATGCATCGGGTCGGCGTGTGTTGTCGGCGCAAGATTATTCAGCGCTGGATAGCTGACAAATTTACTGAAAAGTCGTTGTGGACAGGCCGGCGCTGGTTACAATGCCGGCCTGCGTTACGCGGGCGTCGTATAATGGTAATACCCTAGCTTCCCAAGCTAGAGCCGTGGGTTCGATTCCCATCGCCCGCTCCAACTTTTTCGTTGAATCCTAGACCCTCTTAGGCTGCCGCACGATGCATCGCATCAGCTGCCAGCATCGGATCGCCCGTCGCCACAAACGCATCCAACCATGCACGGTAGTTGTGTACGGTAGGAATGTGATTCGGGTGAAAGCCCGGCTTGTAATAGCTGCCGATCATGGGCAAGAGCCGTCCCAAAACGCCTTTGCGTGGGCCAACTAACCAAGGCAGGCCCTTGGCATACATCGTCAGGCGTTCACGCGTGGAGTAGCCATCCATCTTCAACATATGCCACGGTGCAATCACGGTGTAGAGACTGAAGGCTAAAGTGGCGTGAGTCATGGCCGTGACGCGAAGGCCATAGCGGACATTCGCCACTTTCTGCATCACATCAAAGGCCACAGCTTTGTGCTCCATTTCTTCAATGGCATGCCAAGCAAACATGGCGCGCACCCGCGAGTCGGCGCCTTCCAGCATGTCTTTTTCAGCAAAAAACAAATCCGCCATCATGGCGGTGAAATGTTCTAAGGCCGCCGTCATGGCGATGTTGTATTCAGCAGAAAATGTTTGAAGGCGATTTTCCGTGACCTCTTTGGTCTGGCGCGTGAAGGCATCAATGGCGATTCCTTGACGACGCAGGCGCTCGTTATAGCTGGTGTGTACTTGTCCGTGCTGACCTTCCTGCATGGAAAAGTCCTTAACGGCTTGCAGCAGTAGTGGGTCAGTGATGCGATCACGGAATGCACGTACAGCAGAGATGAAGTAACGCTCGCCATCGGGGAAGGTCGACTGC
>Ga0255139_1000493_pt1 | contig 12511 bp, 9 predicted proteins | sample Law_Colum_RepB_8_FD_188549 | JGI IMG/M metagenome (GOLD analysis project Ga0255139, IMG submission 188549) | Freshwater microbial communities from St. Lawrence River, New York, United States - Law_Colum_RepB_8d | ecosystem: Environmental > Aquatic > Freshwater > River | place: USA: New York...
GGTCATGCAGGGTGACATCCCATTGCAGGCGTTCAACGAGGTTGCCGAGGTAGGCAATTAGTACCTGACTGCCGATGCGCTCCACGCCATGAACGCCGCCAAAGAAGCCGATGGCCGGCACATCCGGGCTGCGATTGCCCAGGCTCAGGCACCACAGCGGCAGGCTGTGGCCATCCACATCAATGCGGGTGACGACTTCACTGACCAGCCGCGCACCGGCCTTATCGATGAGGGCATCGAGTGCCAACAACTCGGGGCTGTTGGCGAGATGGCTCACAGCCAGTTGCGGCGCTTGAAGTAGAGGAAAGGTGTAACCGCCGACAGCGCCATGAGCAGGATGGCGAAGGGGTAGCCACCATGCCAGTCCAGCTCAGGCATGAAGCGAAAGTTCATCCCGTAGATGCTGGCGATCATGGTCGGCGGCAGGAACACCACCGAGGCCACCGAGAAAATCTTGATGATTTTGTTCTGGTTGACGTTGATGAAGCCGAGCGTGGTGTCGAGCAAGAACTTGATCTTGTCGAACAGAAACGAGGTGTGTGCGATCAGCGATTCGGAATCTCGGATGATGTCGCGCAGACGCTCGCTGAGGTCGGCATTGAGCATGCCCGAGCGCAGCAGCAGATAAAGCATGCGCTGCAAATCGACCATGGAAATACGCACTTTACCGATGATGTCTTCTTGTTGCGCGATCTCGGTCAGCAGCGATTCCATGTCGTCGGTTTCGGCATTGCCGAGCACTTGCGAACTGGTCACTTCGAGATCGGCGGCAATACGCTCGATCATGTCGGCGAGGTTTTCCACCTTGGTCTCAAACAGGCCGATCAGAATAGATTTCGGGCTGCTAATGTTGACCAGACCCTTACGGGCGCGCAGGCGGAACAGGCGGAACGCGGCCAGCTCTTCTTCGCGCAGCGTGAACAGGCGGTCGCCGTTGAACACGAAGGCGGCGGAGATGTTGGTAGACGATTGGTCGGCGTAATTCAGGAAGTAGGAGCTGATGTGAAGGCCGTCATCGTTTTCATAGAATCGAGAGGTCGCCTCGATTTCATAGAGGTCATCGATGCTGGGTAATTCTTGGCTATAGGCCGTGCGAACCCATTCGCGCTCTTCGACGCTGGGGTTGATCAGATCAACCCAGAGAATGTCGGCAACCAGGTCTTCAGCCGCGTTAATAGCAACCGGTTCGAGCAGGCCCTTGTTCAGGGTAAAAGCCATCAGCATGAACGGTGCATCTCCCAAGTGTTGGCGCATTTTAGCAATGCCGCGCCGGCACTAGCTACCCACATTATGCTGAATGAGTGACAAGCAGATGAATGCGGTCAGGTCATATCAGCTCAGGCAGGCAGTGTGCGCGCAATGACCAGCGTATGCACGGACTCTGCGCCCTGATTCAGTAGCGCGTCGCTGATGACGGATAGGGTGGCTCCGGTGGTCATCACATCATCCACCAGAACAATGGGGCGATGACAAAGGCGTTGGCCCGAGCAGGAGAATGCGCCTCGGAGATTGGATAGTCGGTCGTCGCGATGAAGGTTTTTTTGCATGGCGGTATCGCGCGTTCGCTTCAGCGACGTGGCATCGCAAGCAAGATCGCTGCGACGACTGATGGCGCGTGCGAGCAAATAGGTTTGATCGTAGCCACGTTCGCGTAAACGATCGGGGTGCAAGGGCACAGGCACTATCAGCGCGTGTTCAGGCAGCGGTGGTAGTTTTGCTGCCATGAGCTCGGCAAACAGATCGGTTAAAGCCAGTTGATGGTGATACTTGAACGCCGCAATTAGCCGATCAATGGGAAACTGGTAGTGGAAAACCGCCTGAGCCGACTGCCAGCGGGGTGGGGCGCTTTGGCAATCAAAGCACTGCTTGGCGGCTGACGTGGTAGGCAAAGGCAGTGCGCAACGCTCGCAAACCCGCTCTTGCCAGGGTAAATCGCCTAGGCAGCCTGAGCAAAGGCAGCGACTCTGAGCGGGTTGTAAGCACAGTAAACACTGATTGCCTCTCATATTGTCAATAATTTTGCTTGATGCAAGTTGACGATAGCGCGCCAGTGTCGCCAGAATCGGCCATTGCTTTTGAGCCACCTGAGTTTTCATGCCATGACCTCATCCCTGAGTCGTTCCGACCTTCGCCATGATTGGACCCGCACCGAAGTGCGCGCCCTGTTTGAGCTGCCTTTTAACGACCTGCTGTTTCAGGCTCAGCAGGTGCATCGTCAGCATTTCGACGCCAATGCCGTGCAGGTCAGCACCTTGCTCTCCATTAAAACCGGTGCTTGCCCCGAAGATTGCAAGTACTGCTCGCAGTCCGGCCATTACGACACCGGCCTGGATAAAGAAAAATTGCTAGCAATAGAAAAAGTAGTACAAGAAGCGAAAAATGCTAGAGAGAAGGGCGCGTCTCGTTTCTGCATGGGCGCTGCCTGGCGCAGTCCGCGGGAAAAAGACATGCCCTATGTCATTGAAATGGTGAAGCAGGTGAAAGCACTGGGCTTAGAAACCTGCATGACGCTGGGCATGCTAGACAGTGGGCAGGCCAGCCAACTCGCCCAAGCGGGTCTTGATTATTACAACCACAATCTCGACACCAGCCCTGAGCATTACAACCAAATCATCACCACACGTAGCTACCAAGATCGCCTCGATACCCTGGCGCATGTGCGCGATGCGGGCATGAAGGTGTGTGCCGGCGGCATCGTGGGGCTGGGCGAGAGCCGTGAGGATCGTGTGGGGCTGCTCACACAGCTGGCCACCTTGCCAGCGCACCCGGACTCGGTGCCCATTAATCAGTTGGTGAAAATTGCCGGCACGCCATTAGGGGATGTAGACGATCTGGATCCTTTCGAGTTTGTGCGCACTATTGCCGTGGCGCGCATTCTCATGCCGAAGAGCATGGTGCGCTTATCGGCAGGTCGCGAAAACATGCCGGAATCGCAGCAGGCGCTGTGTTTCTTGGCGGGTGCCAACTCCATTTTCTACGGTGAGAAACTGCTGACCACGGCTAACCCGGAAGCAGAGGCGGATCGCAAACTGTTTCAGCGCTTGGGGCTCACGCCCAAAGTAGAAGAGGCCATCACGCAGCCCGCCCAAATGCCTAGCGTGAAGCCGGTTGCCCAGCCGCTGTGGCGAGATGCCATGGCCGACGCTGTTCGCGTTTGAGCCGCGAGTGACACAAGGGCTTTCACCGAACTGGCAAGGTTGGCTGCAGGACACGCTGACGGCACGCCGCGAGCAGCATTTGTTGCGCGTGAAACGGCCCTTGCAGTCGCCGCAAGGGCCGATAGTTCAGGTCGAGGGGCGTTGGCTGCACAACTTCTGCAGCAATGATTACCTTGGCCTGGCCAATGAGCCGGCACTGGCTGAGACCTTGGCCCATGCCGCTCGCACGCTGGGCGTGGGGGCAGGTGCGGCAGGGCTGGTCTGTGGGCATCACCAAGCTCATGAGGCACTGGCGGAGGAGCTCGCTGACTGGCTTGGCGTTGAGTCGGTGCTGCTCTTTGGGAATGGCTATCTGGCCAATGTTGGTGTGCTGCAAGCACTCGCCGGTAAGGGCGATGCCATTTTTCAGGATCGCTTAAATCACGCCTCGTTGCTGGATGGTGGCCTCGCCAGCGGTGCTCATCATCAGCGTTATGTTCACGGTGATGTTGCGGATCTGCAGCGGCGACTCCGCGATAACCCCGCTCGGCGACGACTGATTGTGAGTGATGGCGTGTTCAGCATGGACGGCGATCTCGCACCGCTGGCCGATCTTGTGCACTGCGCCCAGCATCACGATGCCCTGCTCATGCTCGATGAGGCACATGCATTCGGCGTGCTCGGTGCGCAAGGGCGCGGCAGCGTCGATCATCTGGGTTTGCCGGCCGATGCTGTCCCGCTGCGCATTGGCACCTTAGGCAAGGCCTTTGGGGTTTATGGCGCTTTTGCCGCTGGCCCTAAGTTACTGATGGATGTGTTGCAGCAGACCACGCGTACGGCGATCTACACCACGGCGCTGCCTGCGGCTCTGGCGGAAACCACGCGCCATGCGCTGCGCATATTGCGTGCGGATGATTGGCGCCGCGAGCGTCTTCAGACGCTGACGGCCAAGCTGCGATCCGGCCTGCAGGCGCAAGGCTGGACCTTGATGGACAGTGCCACGCCCATACAACCGATTCACATGGGCTCGTCTGAGCGCGCTTTGGCCCTGAGTGCAGCGCTAGTCGAGCGCGGTTTCTGGGTGGGCGCCATTCGCCCGCCCACGGTTCCCGCTGGCACGGCGCGCTTACGCCTAACGTTATCGGCCAGTCATGACGATGCCGCGCTGGCCTCGCTGCTCTCAGCAATGGCTGAGCTGGCCCCCGAATTTGCAACCGAGATGACTACATGACGGCGTTAGTGCTTTACCACGACACCTATGCCTGCACCGGCCCTGCGGGTGCAGCGGCTCCAGACTTGGTGCTACTCCATGGCTGGGGCCTGCACTCGGTCGTCTGGGACCCCATCGTGCCGGCTCTGCTCGCGCATTATCAAGTCACCGTCATTGATCTGCCGGGGATGGGCCGCAGCCCGTTACCACGAGGCGATTACGATCTGGACTATGTGATGTCGCTGGTGCTGGCGGTTGCGCCGGCTTCTGCCGTGTGGATGGGCTGGTCGCTGGGCGGCGAGATTGCCACAGCCATTGCCGCTCGCCATCCACAGCGGGTCAAGGCGCTGTTATTGGTGGCGACCAACCCCAGCTTTGTGCAGCGCGAAGGCTGGACGGCGGCGATGGTCGCGTCGCAGTTTCAGCAATTCCGTGACTTTTATGATGAAGACCCAGAAGGCACCCTGATTCGCTTTTTGTCGTTGCAATGCCGGGGCTCTCAGCGCATGAAAGAGGACATCCGCTTTCTGCAAGAGATTGTGTATTTGCAGGGTTTACCCGCCCCTCAGGCCTTGCGCGGCGGCTTGCGTCTGCTGTCTGAGCTGGATGTGCGCGATGACTTCCGTCGATTAACGCAACCCGTGATGGCGCTGCTGGGCGCAAACGATGTGCTGGTGCCGGCAGCGCTGGCGCAGGCGTTGGCAGAGCTGAAGCCTGCGCTGGAGCCGACGGTCATTTGCGTATTGCCGCAGAGTGGCCACGTGCCCTTTTTAGCGGAGCCTGACGCCTTCTTAGCGCATGCCATGCCGTTTTTGGTGGCGCAGCTTGGCTAGTCGGATGAGCGATGCAAGGGTGTTGATATGACTGCCTGGCAGCAGCTGTTAAGGCGTCGATTTGACCGCGCTGCCTCGCGCTATGACGACCTCGCGCAACTGCAGCAGCAAAGCGCCCAGCGCCTGTTGTTATCGGCGCTGCCGCACCTGCACGCGGCATCGCCATCGCTACGTATTTTGGATGTGGGCTGTGGCACGGGCTGGTTGATGCAGCAATTGCACCAACAAGCGGGTCTGGACTTGGCCACGATGTATGCCTTGGATCTCAGTGAGGGCATGTTACACAGCGTGAAATCCGCACCTCATGCGTCGGTCTTCAAGGTCTGTGCGGACGCGGCAGCTTTGCCCTTTGCGTCGTCGTCTATGGATATCTTGCTGAGCAATTTTGCCTTGCACTGGTGTGATGACCCCTCGCAAGCACTATATGAACTGCATCGGGTGTGTGCGCCGGGTGGCCACGCCTTTTGCGTGATTCCCGTGGCGGGCAGTTTGTCGGCACGCGGGGCGGCCAGTGGAGCGGGAGCGTCCCTGTTGCCGCTGGCGGATTGGCAACGGGCACTGCAGGACTCGCCGTGGAACTTGCGGCAGGCAGAGATCGAAACCTATGAAGAGTTTCATGATTCCCCGTCCGCTTGGCTGAGCACGCTCAGGGAGTTAGGCGTAACGGCGCAGCGGCCCATGACCGTCCGTGCAGGCGTGTCACCTCGGCAAGCCTTGCAGCAGTTGCAGCAGCGATTGGAGGCCGCACGGGAATCGCGAGGCATCCCGTTGCGCTATGAAGTGTGGCGTATTCATTTACAGGCCTAGCGCTAAACCCAGCGCGCTCAGTTAGGAGGCAATATGCCCGCGTTTTTTGTCACTGGCACCGATACCGATGTGGGTAAAACCACCGTGGCGGTGGCCATGCTTCATGCCGCATCCGCGCAGGGCTATAGCACCCTTGGCCTGAAGCCTATTGCAGCAGGCTGCGAGATGACCGCAGACGGGTTGCGTAATTCCGACGCCCTTGCGCTGCTGGCCGCCAGCACGTCCCCCAAGCTGATTTACGATGAGGTCAATCCGGTGGCCTTGCCAGAGGCCTGCTCGCCGCATATTGCCGCGCGCCTGGCGAATCGTCGCATCACGGCCGCCCAGCTCACGGGGTATGTGCGGGGTAGCTTGAGTCGTCGTGCTCAGCTCACGCTGGTAGAAGGTGCGGGCGGATGGCGCGTGCCCATTAATGATCGCGAGTTATTGTCGAGCGTGGCAAAGGAGCTCAACTTGCCGGTGATCTTAGTGGTGGGTTTGCGCCTAGGGTGCTTGAATGCCGCCATTCTGACAGCGGAAGCGATATTACGTGATGGCCTTAAGTTGGCGGGTTGGGTGGGGAATCATCTCGCAGCAGACTGGCCTCACGCGGCCGATAACCTAGCGACTTTAAACAGCCTGTTGCCCGCACCTTGTCTCGGCATTGTGCCTTGGCGGCCCGAAGCGACCTTGGCTGATCGGGCGCAGACACTGAACTTATCGGCACTCTCGTTGCCGTCTTTAAGCTGAGCAGTATTTGTCCTAGTGCGGTGTGTTCTCGATCAGCGAAAAATGCAGTCTGAAGCGAGTAGTGGCAAGGGGTTAATGTCGTGAACCATCAGTCACACAACGGGCTGGGTTGACTACCTTTTATTCACTACACTTCAGTACCTTGTCGAAGTCGAGTCGGGTCTGTTTTCTCGCGGTGGCTCACTTCGCCAGATTAGTTAGCGGGCATTGCCCATTCATTACTGAGGTTACTCAACATGGCATTTCAATATAAAGCTCCGCAGCGTGACATGCAGTTTGTTATGCACGACGTGCTGGGTTTGGAAAATTTCTACGCCGGCTTGCCTAAGTTTGCCGACACGAATCGCGAGCTGATCGACAGCGTTGTGGAAGCCGCAGCTCAGTTTTGTGAAGGCGAGCTGGCCCCAATCAACCGCTCCGGCGACGAAGAAGGCTGCCACTTCGACAATGGCGTAGTGACCACGCCTAAGGGCTTTAAAGAAGCGTATGCCAAGTACGTTGAGCTGGGTTTTGGCTCCTTGTCGGCTGAAGTTGAGCACGGCGGCCAAGGCTTGCCACCGACTGTCGGTGTTGCCTTAAGCGAAATGATGGGCACCGCTAACTGGTCCTTTGGCATGTACCCCGGTCTGTCGCATGGCGCAATCAACACCGTTGAAGCGCATGGCACGCCGGAACAGAAAGAGGTCTATCTGACCAAGCTGATCAGCGGCGAATGGACCGGCACCATGTGCCTGACAGAATCGCACGCCGGTTCCGACCTCGGCCTGATTCGCACCAAAGCTGAGCCACTCGCGGATGGTTCCTATGCCATCACCGGCAACAAGATTTTCATTTCCGCCGGTGAGCACGACCTCGCCAATAACATCGTTCACATCGTGCTGGCGCGCCTGCCAGATGCCCCTAAGGGCACCAAGGGCATCTCGCTGTTCATCGTGCCGAAGTTCATGCCGAGCGGCGAGCGCAATGGCGTGGCTTGCGGTTCTATTGAACACAAGATGGGCATCAAGGCTTCCGCAACCTGCGTGATGAACTTTGACGGTGCTATCGGCTTCCTGATCGGCCCACCAAACCGTGGTCTTAACTGCATGTTCACCTTCATGAATACCGCGCGTATCGGTACTGCCGTTCAGGGTCTGGCTGCGGCTGAAGGCTCTTTCCAGGGCGCACTGGAATATGCGCGTGATCGCCTGGCCATGCGTGCATTGACTGGCCCAGCCAACCCTGAAAAGGAAGCGGACCCGATCATCGTGCATCCCGCCGTGCGTCAAATGTTGCTGACTCAGAAAGCCTTTGCTGAAGGCGGTCGTCTGCTCTGCTACTGGCTGTCCACTCAAACTGACGTACTTCAGGGTTCGTCGGATGATGAAGCCAAGAAAAAGGCGGATGAACTGCTGTCCTTCTTGACGCCAATCGCCAAAGCCTTCTTGACCGAAACTGGTTATGAAGCGGCTAACCACGGCGTTCAGATCTATGGCGGCCACGGCTTTATCCGCGAGTGGGGCATGGAGCAGATCGTTCGTGATACGCGTATCGCGTTGCTGTACGAAGGCACCACCCAAATCCAAGCGCTGGACTTGCTCGGCCGTAAAGTGTTGCAGACTCAGGGCGCTATGCTGCGCAACTTCACCAAGCTCGTGCACAAGCTCTGCGAAGCAGAAGCGGGCAATGCTGCGATGGCCGAGTTCACTGGCCCACTTGCCAAGGTCAATAAAGAGTGGGGCGATCTGACCATGAAGATCGGAATGAAGGCCATGACTAACCCGAACGAAGCCGGTGCAGCTGCTACCGATTACATGATGTACTCGGGCTATGTGGTGCTGGGTTACCTCTGGGCCTGGATGGCCAAGGTTGCTCAGGACAAGATCGCAGCGGGTGAAGGCGACAAGGCCTTCTACGAAGCCAAGATCAAGACCGCGCAGTTCTACTTCAAGAAGATCCTGCCGCGCACCCAGTCGCACGCCGATATCATCGACGGCGGCGTTGATGTGCTCATGCAGTTGGATGCCGAAGCCTTCGCTTTCTAAGGTCGGATTTAGCACTCGTGGTACACAGAGGCCCGCATTCGCGGGCTTCTGTCTGTTCACTTCAGATTAAATTGCGGCGCGCTGGCTGAGTCAGGCGCCTTAGCTGAGAGGGATTTACTATGCCAGTTTTCAAGGCTCCGCTGCGCGACATGCGCTTTATCCTCGACGAGGTTTTTCAGGCTAGCGAGCTGTGGGCGCGCTTGCCTGCACTGGCGGAACAAGTGGATCGCGACACCGTAGACGCGATTTTGGAAGAAGCGGCCAAGTTCAACGAGAACGTGGTTTTTCCGCTGAATCGCAGTGGCGATGAAGAGGGTGCAACGTTTAACAATGGCGTCGTGACCACGCCCGCCGGCTTCAAAGATGCTTTCAAGCAGTATGGCGAAGGCGGCTGGATAGGCTTGGGTGCCGACCCTCGTTGGGGCGGTCAGGGCATGCCTAAAATGGTCACGGTCATGACCGAAGAAATTCTCTTTGGTGCCAACCCGTCGTTTGCTCTGTATCCCTTGCTGGGCATTGGTGCAGCGTTATCGATGTCGCAGCATGCCGGTGATGAGCTTAATGAGCGCTATCTGCCCAAGATTTATTCGGGCGAGTGGTCTGGCACCATGTGTTTAACCGAGCCACACGCCGGTACCGACTTAGGCATTATCAAGACTAAAGCCATTCCTCAGGCCGACGGTTCCTACGAAATTTCGGGCACGAAAATTTTCATCACCGGCGGTGAGCATGACCTCACGTCGAACATCATTCATTTGGTGCTGGCCAAACTGCCCGACGCTCCCGCCGGCTCGAAAGGCATCTCGTTGTTCTTGGTGCCCAAGTTCTTGGTGAATGACGATGGCTCGGTAGGCGCACGCAATGCGGTATCTGCCGGTAATATCGAACATAAAATGGGCATCAAAGCCTCGGCTACTTGCGTGATGAATTTTGATGGCGCAAAAGGCTGGCTGGTTGGCGAAGTGAACAAAGGCCTCGCTGCCATGTTCGTGATGATGAACTACGAGCGCCTGTCGATGGGCTTGCAGGGCATTGGTGCCTCTGAAGTGGCGTATCAGAATGCGGCGGCTTACGCGAAGGACCGTATTCAAGGCCGTTCTGCAACCGGCGCTAAGCAACCGGAAAAAGCTGCCGACAGCATCCTGGTACACGCCGATGTGCGTCGTATGCTGTTAAAAGTGCGTGCCCACAATGAGGCCGGTCGTTGCTTCGCCATGTATGTGTCGAAGTACCTCGATCTCGCCAAATACAGCACCGACGACGATGAGAAAGCGGCTGCTGCCAATATCGTCGCGCTCATGACGCCCGTGGCTAAGGCCTTCCTCACCGATAAAGCCTTTGATGCCTGTGTTGAAGCGCAACAAGTCTTTGGCGGTCATGGCTATGTGCGTGAGTGGGGCATGGAGCAGTTAGTTCGTGATACCCGCATTGCACAAATCTATGAAGGCGCAAACGGTATTCAAGCGCTGGATCTGGTGGGTCGGAAGCTGGTGAGCAACCACGGTGCGTTCATCAACACCTACTTAGCGGAAGTTCGTGCGTTGGTTGCGGCGACTGAGCAGGATGCGGCGCTGACAGGGTTTGCCCAAGCTACGGCTGAAGCGGCCAATGACATTGCCTCGGCAGCCGAATGGATTCTCTCGGTTGCACGTACGCAGCCCAATGAAATCAGTGGTGCGTCGGTGGACTTCCTTCATGCCTTTGGATTGCTCTGCTATGCCCACATGTGGCTGCTCATGGCGCAGGCCGCTGGGAAGCAGCAGGGTGCGTTCTATGCCGACAAATTAGTCGTGGCCCGTTTCTTCTTTGCACGCTTACTGCCCGAGTTGAAGGCACGTGTGAGTGCATTGAAGGCCGGTTCAGACATGATGATGGCCTTGGAAGCCTCCAGCTTCTAAGCCCTTCATCCCTGCTGAAACAGGAAACCCGCTACGGCGGGTTTTTTGTTACCGGGCCTAATGAAACCTTGCCTTGAAGGGGGTTTGGTGTAACGATTCATAATCAAAAAATTACATAAAGTAACAATAAAAATAATAAGTGGATCGACCTATGCTTGCCATTACTCGTCTTGCACGCACGCCTTTTTCAGCATTTGCCACGGTAGCATCGCTATCGCTCGCCATAATGGGTTGCAGTGAAGTCACTACCCAAGACCGAAATCAGACCGGGCGATTTATTGATAGCCCCGTGCAAGGCTTGTTCTATCAGACAGAGTCTGCATCGGGTCAAACCGATAGTGAGGGCCGCTTCCTTTACCGCCCAGGTAGTCAGGCGCGCTTTTCCTTAATGCCGAACTTACCTTTAGGTGATGGCCCGATCTTGGCTAAGGCCATCATGACGCCCCGGGATATTTTTCCCGGCGCTGCGCTTGATGATCGTCGCGTGCTTAATCTCGCACGCATTCTCCAAACGCTGGATGCCGATCCAAGGCCCAACGTGATTGATTTGCGTGACGCGCAGGAGGACTTGAGTAAGTTGCCCGCCGGCGAGCAAATTACTGAAGTGAAGCTCAATGTGGCGCCAGAAAATCTGGCGGCTGAAAACCCTAAACTCATGGGTTACCTGCAGTCGAAAAACCGCAGCTTGGTCACGGCTGAAGTGGCTGGAAAGCATCTGGCGTGTAGCGAGCAGGATATTCAAAACAACCAAGATCCCGATGGCCTATGTGCGACAGATCCGGTGGTGATTTCCCCCACGTTGTCGACTCTATCGGTGCTGGAAGGGTCGTCAGATCATGAGGTGCTGGTGGAGCTAAAGCTCTCAGCAGCCAGCGACAAAATCGTCACGGTCAATTTTGAAACGGTCGCCGGCACCGCCAGTGCGGGCAGCGATTATGTGGCGACCAGTGGCACGGTCACTTTCCCGATTGGAAATGTCACGCAGCGTATTCCTGTCACCGTTCGTGGCGACAGTGCAGCCGAAGCCAATGAACGTTTCACGGTTTTGCTGAGCTCACCCAGCAATGCCACCTTGCCATCGACAGTGATTAACATCGACATCTTAGATGACGATACCGTGGGTGCCCCCGTGGTGCTCACACTGGCGCCCGCGATATTACCCGAAAGTGCGGGTGACACGTTCGTGACGCTACTGCGTCAGGGGCAGCTAGACCGAGCATTAAGTATTCGCGTGATGGCAACAAACGGCACCGCAAAAGCAGGCGAAGACTTTGTGCGTACCGAGTCGCTGCTGACCATTCCGGCTCAGGTCACGAGTTTCCAAATTCCGATCACCGTAGTTCAAGACACCCTGGTTGAGACTGATGAAAGCTTCAGCCTGGCGGTAACGGCTGTCGATGCGGGCGTTCAGGTGAATGGCTCGCCGGCTACCATCACCATTCAAGATGATGACCGTGTTGAAACCCTGCCAACCTTGTCGTTGAAAAACCTGTCGATAGCCGAGGGAAATGGCAGCAGTGTCGCGAATGTTGAAGCGACGTTGTCTGAGGCGGCGGATCGTGTGCTGGAACTGCACTATCGCACTGCACCCGGCAGTGCACGGAGTCAGGGTGAGCGTGCCGACTTTGAGCCGATCACGCATGCCGTTGTGATGGTGCCTAAGGGCGCGACTTCTGTGCTATTACCGATCACGATTAAGGGTGATCTTTTTGAAGAGCGCGATGAGTCCTTTGCGGTTGTGGCGAACTTAGTAAGCCAAACTGAGAAGTCCGCAACGGTTCAGCTGAAAAATGATGAGGCATTAAAACTTTTCCAAGTCGGCAGCGCAAAATCTGTTGCAACGCCCACGAATTCACAGATTGCAGGTGAAGTG
>Ga0255139_1000501_pt1 | contig 12442 bp, 7 predicted proteins | sample Law_Colum_RepB_8_FD_188549 | JGI IMG/M metagenome (GOLD analysis project Ga0255139, IMG submission 188549) | Freshwater microbial communities from St. Lawrence River, New York, United States - Law_Colum_RepB_8d | ecosystem: Environmental > Aquatic > Freshwater > River | place: USA: New York...
TTCCAGCCCTGGCTGCAAAACCGCCCGCTCGTTGTCCTCTCCAACAACGACGGCTGCGCCATTGCCCGCTCTGACGAAGCCAAAGCGCTGGGCATCAAGATGGGCGCGCCCTGGTTCAAGATTCGCCACCTCGAAGATGAAGCCGGACTCGTCGCCCTCTCGGCCAACTTTGCGCTGTACGGCGACATGAGCGACCGCATGATGAGTCTGGCCGCAGGCCTGGGCCACAAGCAAGAGGTCTACTCCATCGACGAAAGCTTTGTCGACCTCAGCGGCATCCGCGGTGACCTGGTGCGCCGCGCCCGCACCATCCGCAAACGCATCCACCAATGGATCGGCATCCCGACCTGCATCGGCATCGCCCCCACCAAAACCCTCGCAAAATTAGCCAACGCCATCGCCAAAAGCGCCGAACGCAAACCCGGCAGCTACCCCGCCCACCATGCGCAAATCTGCCACCTGGGCGCGTGCACACCCGAAGAACTCCAAGCCCTCATGCAAGCCACCGAAGTGGGCGACGTCTGGGGCGTTGGCCCCCGCATCGGCGCGCAGCTGCGAGCGCAAGGCGTAAACACCGCGCTCGATCTGAAACGCATGAACCCGGCAGCCGCCAAAGCCGGATGGTCCGTCGTGCTGGAAAAAACCGTGCGCGAGCTCAACGGCACCTTTCCTGAGGGAGCTCGGGCAACTCAAGCCGGGTATTTGGCCAGCAGCTTCTTCAGCGTGGCGTGCAGTGCTTCGTGCTGACCCGGGCCCATGACTTTGTCTTCGTGCACATCGAATGCATGGGCCAGCTGGGTTTGTTGCTCGGGTGACAAAAGACGCTCGGCCATCGGGAAGAGGACGGTGTTTTCTTTGTCGATGTGGGCCAGCAACAGTTGGGCGTAAGCTTTGGCGGCCTCATGAAAGGCGTTGATTTTCAGCGTGGGCTGCAAAGCTGCCTGCATGTCGGCCAAGTGCTGGCGACCTTGGGCATGTTCATCCAGCATGCGCTGAACAGGCCCTTGTGTTTGAGCCGGGTCCAGGTCTTTCAGAGCGGGAAACAAAATGCCTTCTTCCTTGCCATGGTGGCAGGTGTCTGCAAAAGTTTTCAGGAAATCTGTCATCGTCGACAGGTCCTGGATGTCCGTGATTTGCTCGGCGTTCACGCGCTGCTCCATCCGGGCCAGAATTTTCAGGCCCAGTGTGATGGCTTCGTGTTCGTGCCTGAGTGTTTGGGTGGCTTGGTTCATGGGGGTTCTCCTGCTGAGGCGGTATGGGCTTGGGCGCAGGCGTGCACATGGCGCGGTGTCAAGTCCGCTCGTGGTCACCGTCATGCCTGCACGGGACAGCTTAGGAGGTGGTCGCACGATGGACCGTGCGCTGGCTATCTCAACTGGCCGGGACGGCCTATCGGCGGGGCATCAGCCCTTGCAGACTTTCAGCACCTGCGCGCCATAGGCTTCGAGCTTTTTCACACCCAGCCCACTGATGCCTTGCAGGTCGCCCAGGCTTTGCGGGGCGGCTTCGGCAATCGCGGCCAGCGTGGCGTCGTGAAATATCACGTACGCCGGCAAGTTGTGTTCTTTCGCCACTTCGGCACGCCAGGCCTTGAGGTTGATGTAGCGCACCATCGCGTCCTGGCCCAGATTGGCCGCTGCCGGGCTGGGCGCGCTGCGTGTGCGGCTTTTCTTGTCGCTGCGCTGGCTGGTGCTCTCGCGCAGCTGCACCGGCACATCGCCTTTGAGCACGGCGCGAGAGGCTTCGGTCAGGTGCAAGGTGCTGAAGCCGTCTTCGGTGTGCACATGCAGCGCGCCAATGGCGATCAGCTGGCGCATCACGGCGCGCAGCTGCTGTTCGCTGTAGTCCGCGCCCAGCCCAAAAGTGCTGATGCGTTCGTGGCCGCGTTGCACCACTTTCTCGGTCTTTTTGCCGCGCACGATGTCCATGGTGTGGCCCGCGCCAAAGTTGTGGCCACTGCTTTGCTGCGTGCGGTACACGGTGGACAGCAGCTTGCGCGCCGCGTCGGTGCCGTCCCACACCTCGGGGGGGTGAAGGCAGTTGTCGCAGTTGCCGCAAAACGGCATGTACACGCCTTGTGTGCTTTCGCCTTTCGTGTTTTCGGATTGCCCTTTGTAGCTCTCGCCAAAATAGCTGAGCAGCCGCACGCGGCGGCAGTCGGTCGCTTCGGCCAAACCCAGCAGCGCATCGAGCTTGCCGCGCATGACTTGCTTGAACTCTTCGCCCGCCGGGCTTTCGTCGATCATGCGGCGCTGGTTCACCACGTCTTGCAGGCCATAGGCCATCCACGCGTCCGACGCCAGCCCATCGCGCCCGGCGCGGCCGGTCTCCTGGTAATAGCCTTCGATGTTTTTGGGCATGTCCAGGTGCGCTACAAAGCGCACATCGGGTTTGTCGATGCCCATGCCAAAAGCCACGGTGGCGACCATCACCACGCCGTCTTCGCGCAGAAATTCGTTCTGGTGGCGTTGGCGCATGCCCGCGTCCAGACCTGCGTGGTAAGGCAAAGCATGTATGCCTGATTCGACCAACATGGCTGCGATCTCTTCCACCCGTTTGCGTGACTGGCAATACACCACGCCCGCTTCTTCGGGGTGCTCGCGTTCAATGAAGCGCAGCAGCTGCGTGCTGGCGTCTTTCTTCTCGACGATGGTGTAGCGGATGTTGGGCCGGTCAAAGCTGCTGATGAACAGCTCGGCACTTTCCAGTTGCAGCCGCTCGACGATGTCGGCGCGGGTCAGCGCATCGGCCGTAGCGGTGAGCGCCACACGCGGCACGCTGGGGTAGCGCTCGTGCAGCACCGTGAGGCCCCGGTATTCGGGCCGGAAGTCGTGCCCCCACTGGCTCACGCAATGCGCTTCGTCGATGGCAAACAGGCTCAGCAGCCCGCGTTCGAGCAGCGAATCCATCTGTGCCAAAAAGCGCCCATTGGTCACGCGCTCAGGTGCGGCGTACAGCAGGGTGATTTCGCCGCGCAGCAATCGGCGCTCGATGTCGCTGGCTTCTTCGCTGGTCAGGGTCGAATTGAGAAACGCCGCACTCACACCCGCTTCGTGCAGTGCGCCCACCTGGTCATGCATGAGCGCAATCAGCGGCGAGACGACCACCGTGATGCCGTGGCCCGCACGCTGGCGCGCAATGGCGGGTATTTGGTAACACAGCGATTTGCCCCCACCCGTGGGCATGAGCACCAGCGCATCGCCCCCGGCCGCCACATGGTCAATGATGGCTTGCTGCGGGCCGCGAAAGGCGTCGTAGCCAAAAACTTCGCGCAGGATGGGGAGGTGGGGGGACACGTTGGGGTGTGACAGCTTTGTAGAGGTGGTGATTGTCCGCTATTGATGGGGTAAGTTTTGCGGGTGTTGCGTGAGTTTGTGTCGTCAGAGTTTGGCGGGTGAGGGGTAGATTTTTGTAGGAGCCCACCCTGTGGGCGATGGTTTGCAGGGCGTGTACCACGCCCATCGCCCACAGGGTGGGCTCCTACAAAAACAAACGCGCACGCTGGACCAAGCGTTACCATCCCAGCCCATGCACACCTCCGCCCTTGTTCTGTTTTCTGGTGGTCAAGACTCCACCACCTGCCTGGCCCATGCACTGTCGCGTTACGAGCGCGTCGAGACCCTGGCTTTTGACTATGGTCAGCGCCACAAAGTCGAGCTGGACGCCCGCCTGAACGTGCTGGCCGCCATCAAGGCGCGCTTTTCGGCTTGGGCACCCAAGGTGGGCGAAGACCATTTGCTGGATGCAGGCATCCTGGGCCAGATCAGCGAAACATCCCTGACCCGCGACACCGCCATCGAGATGGAAAGCTCTGGCCTGCCCAACACCTTTGTGCCGGGGCGCAACCTGCTTTTCCTCACCCTGGCTGCTGCGCTGGCCTACCGCCGGGGCTTGCAGGTCATCGTCACGGGCGTGTGCGAGACCGATTTTTCGGGCTACCCCGACTGCCGCGACGACACCATGAAAGCCATGCAGGTCGCCTTGTCGCTGGGCATGGACCGCAAACTGCTGATCGAAACACCGTTGATGTGGATCGACAAGGCGCAGACCTGGCAGTTGGCGCACGACTTGGGCCAAAGGGCCGACCCGGCGCAAGGCGGGCAGGCTCTGGTCGATTTGATCGTGGAGCACACCCACACCTGTTATCTGGGCGACCGCACCCAGCGCCACGACTGGGGTTATGGTTGTGGTCAATGTCCAGCGTGCCAGTTGCGCGCATCGGGGTTTGCGCGGTATTTGTCCGCTTAACCATATCTCCGTAGGTCGGCGGCTTCAGCCCCGACAACTGCCCGCAGTGCGTTAATCCTCGCCGGGGCTGAAGCCGCCGACCTACAAAATACAGGCTTGCTTCAGTGCCTGACGCGCCCTTTTTACAATACACCCCATGAAACCCCTGACTTACACCCGCGCCCAAGCGCTGCCCGAGATCCTGAAAACCCGCATCGCCATCCTCGACGGGGCCATGGGCACCATGATCCAACGCTTCAAACTGAGCGAGGCCGACTACCGGGGTGAGCGTTTCAAGGACTTCCCCAAAGACGTCAAGGGCAACAACGAGCTGCTGAGCCTGACCCGCCCCGACGTGATCCGCGACATCCACGAAGGGTATCTGGCCGCCGGGGCCGACATGATCGAGACCAACACCTTTGGCGCGACCACCGTGGCCCAGGCCGACTACGACATGCAGCACCTGGCCCGCGAGATGAACCTGCAGTCCGCCAAAATAGCCCGCGCCGCCTGCGACAAGTTCTCCACCCCCGACAAGCCGCGTTTTGTGGTCGGCGCCCTCGGCCCCACGCCCAAAACCGCCAGCATCAGCCCCGACGTGAACGACGCCGGTGCCCGCAACGTGACCTTTGAAGAACTGCGCGCCGCCTATTACGAGCAGGTCGAAGCGCTGGTCGAAGGCGGCTCGGATGTGCTGCTGGTCGAAACGATTTTTGACACGCTCAACGCCAAGGCCGCGCTGTTTGCCATCGAAGAATTCTTTGAAGCCAGCGGCCAGCGCCTGCCGCTCATCATCAGCGGCACTGTGACCGACGCTTCGGGCCGCATCTTGAGCGGCCAGACCGTGACCGCTTTCTGGCACAGCGTGCGCCACGCCCAGCCCCTGGCCATCGGCCTGAACTGCGCCCTGGGCGCCACGCTGATGCGCCCCTACATCCAGGAGCTGAACAAGGTCGCGGGCGATACGTTCATCAGCTGCTACCCCAACGCGGGCCTGCCCAACCCCATGAGCGACACCGGCTTTGACGAAACGCCCGAAGTGACCAGCCGACTGCTGCACGAGTTTGCCGCCGAAGGCCTGGTCAACATCGTGGGCGGCTGCTGCGGCACCACGCCCGACCACATCGGCGCGATCAGCCAAGCGGTGGGCCCGCTGGCCCCGCGCAATGTGCACGGCGGTTTCTTCTACAAAGAAGCGGCCTGATCCTTTGCCCGACATCGTCTGAACAGACGATGTGCAGCCGCAGGCGCTGCGGCACCATGACCCTCAGAACGCGCCCTCTGGCGCACAAGAGGTGGATGCATGGCGGGACCGCTGACAGGCATGAAGGTGATCGAGATGGCCGGGATCGGCCCGGGGCCGTTTTTGTGCCGTGGTGCTGGCCGACCTGGGGGCCGATGTGGTGCGCGTTGGCAAGCAACAGATTGAAAGCCCCCCATGCAAGACATCCTCGATATCCAGCAAGACGGCGGCGTTCTGCGCCTGACCATGAACCGCCCCGAGCGGCTCAACGCTTTGAACCCCACACTGGCCACGGCATTGCGCGAGTGCTTTCAGGGCCTGTACCGGCGCACAGACATCCGCGTGGTCATCCTGCAAGGGGCGGGGCCCAGCTTTTGCGCGGGTCTGGACCTCAAAGAGCAACCCGGCAAGGACCTGGGCACCAGCGACATGCTGGCGGTGCAGTACAGCATCCGCGACATCATGCTGGCCATGCGGCGTTGCCCGCAGCCCATCATCAGCATCGTGCAGGGCGCGGCCAGTGGCGGCGGTTTTGCGTTGGCGCTGGCCTCTGACATCCGGCTGGCCACGCCCGAGGCCCGCATGAACGCGTCGTTCTTGCGCATCGGGCTCACGGGTTGCGACATGGGGGTGAGCTATTTTTTACCACGCATGGTGGGCAGTTCGGTGGCAGCGCAGTACCTGTTGACGGGGCGGTTCATGGATGCGCAGCGTGCCCATGCGCTGGGCCTGGTGAGCATGGTGGCGCCCTTGCCCGACTTGCAGCAAGAGGCCCAGGCCCTGGCCGACGACATGCTGCGCACCACGCCACTGGGTTTGCGCTTCAGCAAAGAGGCGCTGGGCCTGAGTCTGGACATGGGCAGCTTGGAGGCCGTCATGGCCATGGAAGACCGCCAGCAAGTGCTGTGCACCCAGACCGAAGATTTCCAGGAAGGCATGCAGGCCTTCTTGCAAAAACGCCCGCCGAATTACACCGGCCAATGACCCATGCCCAACCAGCAAGGAATGGATGGATGTAGGAGCTCACCCTGTGGGCGATGGGCGTGGCACACGCCCTGCAACCCTCCACCATTTCCAACGTGTTGAAAAGGACACTTCATGACACTCGATGACCTGATTTACAAACCCGGTTTGCTGGCAGGCCAGCGCGTGCTGGTCACGGGCGGCGGCACGGGCCTGGGCCGCGTGATGAGCGAGGCTTTGCTGCTCTTGGGGGCCGAGATCCACATCTGCGGGCGGCGCGGTGCAGTGGTCGAACAAACGGCCAGCGACTTGATGACCCAGCACGGCGGGCGCGTGGTGCCCTGGGTCTGCGACATCCGCAGCGACGAAGCCATCCAGGCCATGCTCGACGCGATTTGGCAAACGCACGGTGCGCTCGACGGGCTCATCAACAACGCGGCGGGCAATTTCGTGAGCCGCACCGAAGATTTGTCGTCCCGCGCTTTCGATGCGATCGCCAACATCGTGTTCCGGGGCAGCTTTTACATGACGCTCGAATGCGGCAAGCGCTGGCTGGCCGAAGGGCGCCGGGCGTCGGTGATTTCCATCCTCACCACCTGGGTATGGAACGGCTCGGCCTTCACGGTGCCCTCGGCCATGTCCAAGGCGGGGCTCAATGCGATGACCCAATCGCTGGCGGTGGAGTGGGGCGGGCGCGGCATCCGCCTGAACGCCATTGCGCCGGGCCTGTTCCCGACCGAGGGCATGAGCGCCCGCTTGAACCCTGGCGGCGGTGAACACAAAGCCGTGGGCAACCCCATGGGCCGGGCAGGCCGCATGTCCGAGCTGGCCAATCTGGCGGTGTTCCTGATGGGGCCGGGCTCGGAATACCTGAATGGCCAGACGATTGCCATAGACGGTGCGCAGTACCAGGCCACGGGCGGCAACTTTGCACACCTGGCCAGCTGGACCGACGCCGACTGGCAAAACGCCCGCGACAGCATCGCGCAAAAGAACGCGACGGACCGTCAGCAGCGCCAAACTTAGCTCAAGTCCTCCGCATGTCGGAGGCTTCAGCCCCGACAGGTGCCTGCGCCGAAGCCAGCAATGTCGGAGCTGAAGCTACCGACCTACGGGGGCAGTGCCCTGCATACACCTCAACCGATCAAGCCCAAGCGCCGGGCAATGGCCACGGCCTGCGTGCGGCTGTGGGCGTCGAGCTTCATGTTGATGTTGCGCAAGTGGGTGCGCACCGTGCTGTCCGAGACGTAAAGTTTCTCGGCCATGGCGCTGTTGGAGTAGCCCTCTACCAGCAACTGCAACACCCGGATTTCCTTGCGGGTGAGGGGCTCCAGCGGGCCTTGGGCGGGCGCTGGCATTTTGTCCACATCGACCGGCAGCGGACCGAAGGCCTGCACCAAGCGTTGCAGGTAGTCGCCCATCAGCGGGTCGCGCACCGCACGGCTGTTGTGCTGTGCCAGGCAGCGCTGCACCAGTGCACCCAGGGCAGGACCTTCATCGACGATCTGCCGCATGAAGCCTTCCTGGCAGGCCCATTGCAGCGCGGTGCCCAGTGTGGACAAGGCCGCCGGTGTGTCCCCCAAGCGCTGCAGCGCCAGTGCACGCAGCAGGCGCAAGCTCAGCACCCGGCGCTGGCGTGAGGCGGCCACGGCGGCGTCCAGTTCGGCATCCGCTTGCCGCAGGGCGCGTGCGGCGTCGCCAAAGGCGGTCTCCCAGCGGATGCGGGCCAGCGCCAGGTATTCGATGTCGTTGGCCAAGAGGCGCTGGTCTTGTTCGCGTTGCCACACGGCGGGGTCATTGGCCCGTTCCAGCTCGTCGTGTGCGGCGCTGCCGTGGCCTTGCAGCAGCAACAGGCGTGCCCTTTCAAGTTTGGCGGTGGCCACCACACGCGGCAGTTTGCGCTGGTGGCCCAGGTATTCCAGCTCGGTGAGGGCTTGCCACGCGGCGTCCACATCGCCCTGGATGAAGGCGATGCGCGAGCGCATGGCGTGGCTCAAAATCATGTGGTCGGGCAGCCCCACATTGCGGGCCACGGGCAAATAGACGTTGAGCAGGTGGTCGGCCTCGTCGAGGGCATTGGCCTCGTACACGATGCTGGCGTACAGCACGCCCGCCCAGGCATTGCCGTGGGTGTGCAGCAGGTTCACCGCGTGAGTGGCGTCCACCGCCAGCCGAAAGCGCGCACTGGCCTGGCGCAGGCGGCCTTGCTGCAAGTCCAGCAAGCCCTCGGTGGATTCGCTGTACATGCGGTTGAAGGTGCTGTTGTCGCTGTGCTGCTTTTTGGCCGCATCCAGCAACATTTGGGCTTGTTTGGGGTGTCCGGTCATGGCGGTGGTGTGGGCCATGGCATTTAACAATGTGGTGATGGCGAAACAGTTGCCCGCTGGCAAAGAGTCCAGTGCTTTGCGACCAGCTGCAATGGCTTCTTCTTTTCGGTCCTGCATGGCCAGCAGCAGCGGACGCACACACATGGCATCGTTTTTGAAGCGTTCATCGTGCACGCCGCTGGCTTCTTGTTGCTCCAGCAAGTTCATGGCGCTGAAGGATCCGTGTGTGAAGCTTGTGGCCCAGATTGCGGCCATCACAAGGCGCGGGCGCTGCCGCAGCTCGGCGGCAGGCAGGCTGCTGCACCAGCGGTACAGCATGCGCATGCGGCCTTGCTCCAGAAAGTCTTCGGCATGTTGCTCCAGCAATTGCATGGCCAACGGAAAGTCACCGCCTTCGATGGCGTGTTCGATCGCGGGCACCGGGCGACCTTGTGATTCGTACCAGCCCGAGGCCGCCAAGTGCAGCCGGGCCACATCGTCCGCAAACTCTTTGTGCAACTGCTGGCGCAGGTGGTCGGCAAACAGGCTGTGGTATCGCCAGGTGGGCAGCTCGCTGGCCACGGGCGTCAAAAACAGGTGGTCGGTGTCCAGCTGTTGCAAGAGGGCTGCGCAATCGGCATGGGGGTTGAGTGCCGCGCACACCGAGGCATCGAGTTGCCTGAGGATGCTGGTGCGCAGCAAAAAACGGCGGATGTGAGCAGGCTGGCGGGCCAGCACATCTTCGGCCAGGTAGTCGGCCACAGCCCGGTTGGAGCCTGAGAACCGCGTCACAAAATCTTCCGGATCGACCGCGCCGTCCAGCGCCATGGCCGCCAGCCAGAGGGCGGCGACCCAGCCTTCGGTTTTCTCGTGCAGGCGAAACAGCTGGTCGGCGCTGAGTTTGTGGGGGTGCGGGCGCTGCTCAAAAAACCGAGCAGTGTCTTGCAGGCTGAAGCGCAGACGCTCGGCGTCGATCTCGATCAATTGCCCACGTACCCGCAATCGCGCCAAGCCAATCTGTGGGAGGCCGCGCGAGCCAATCACCAGCAAGCCTTGGCGCGGCAGGTTGTGCGCAATCTCGCGCACGATGCTCAGCAGCGACGCCTCGTGGATGGCCTCGAATTCGTCCAGAAACAGCGCAAATGGTGTGTCGATGCGCGACAAGGCCTGCACCGTGTCCTTGCCTGGCAGGCCCAGTTGCCGCACGGCGGTGTCCAGACAGTTCAGAAAACGCGAGACGTCGTTGTCGGCCCGGTCCAGTGTCAGCCAAGCGGTGGCCACGCCTGCATCTTCCAGGCGCACGCGCGCTTGCATCATGGCCGTGGTCTTGCCAAAACCGGCGGGCGCGCGCACCAGCACCAATTGTCCTGCACCCCGGCAGATCGTCTCGCAAAGGCCTGTACGCGTCACCTGCGACGCGTCGTGTGCGGGCGGATTGAACTTGCTTTCCAGCCCCAGCGTGATCGAACTCGCTGCAACGGGGGGTGTCAGGTTGTCGGGTTCGAGTGGGGCGGGCATGAAGGCAGGTCAGGGCAAACCAGTGGGATCAAAGGGGGATTGAAAAGCCAAATTCCATTATGAGCCCAGCAGCTGGGCAGCCATGGTCACCGGTTTGTCATGCACGAGCTCAAACCCGCCCTGATTTCGTCGCTTAAGACGATGCCACGCCAGTGGCAACTTTTTAGACTGAAGCCAAGGCGGTACCGTGCCGCCATCAGGAGAGTTTCAGTGTTTCAAGGCCAAAGTATCCGAGTCGTTCCGCTGGCCGAAGCCGGGGTGTTTGAGCTGCTGTTTGACCGCCAGGGCGAGTCGATCAACAAGCTCGACGACCGCACCGTGAACGAGTTGCGCCAGGCAACCCAGGCGCTGGCGGCCCAGCCGGGCCTCAAGGGCGTGCTGGTCAGCAGCACCAAAGACGTGTTCATCGTCGGCGCCGACATCACCGAGTTCGGTGCCAAGTTCAGCCAGTCGGCGGCGCAGATCACCGCCGGTGTGGCCCACAGCAACGAGGTGTTTGTCGCGTTTGAAGACCTGCCCGTGCCCACCGTGGTGGCGATCAATGGCTTTGCGCTGGGCGGCGGGTTGGAGATGGCGGTGTCGGGCAGCCTGCGCGTCATGTCCACCACGGCGCAGGTGGGTGTGCCCGAGGTGAAGCTGGGTTTGTTCCCGGGCTTTGGCGGCACGGTGCGTTTGTCGCGCCTGGCCGGTGTGGCCGCTGCCATGGACTGGGTGGCCAGCGGCAAACCCCAAAAAGCCCCCGCTGCGCTGGCCGCCGGGGTGGTGGACGACACGGCCCCACCCGAACAACTGCGCGAACGCGCCCTGGACTGGCTGCGCCGCGCCATGCAGGGCGATGTGGACTGGCGAGCGCGCCAGCAGCGCAAGCGAGAGCCCGTGCCCATGGCCGCCAGCGACCTGCAGGCGGTGACCACCGCCCAGTTGGACAGCATGGCACGCACCGGCGCGCCGCACCAGCCTGCGGCCCGCATGGCGGTGGAGATGATGGCCCAAGCGGCGTTGTGTGACCGCGCAGGGGCGCTGGCGCTGGAGGCCCAAGCCTTTGGCGAGGTGGCGCGCACCCAGGCGGCCGTGGCCATGGTGCAGACCTTTTTGAACGACCAGGCGGTCAAGAAAATCGCCAAGCGCCATGCCAAAGCAGGCCGCCCCGTGCAGCATGCGGCCGTGCTGGGCGCGGGCATCATGGGCGGCGGCATCGCCTACACCAGCGCACTCAAGGGCGTGCCCGTGCGCATGAAAGACATCCAGCAAAGTGGGCTCGATCAAGGCATGAATGAAGCGGGCAAGCTGCTGCAGCGCCAGGTCAAGGCAGGCCGCATGGACGCGGCCAAGGCCGACCAGGTGCTGGCTTCGATCACCCCGCAGCTGGGCTTGGAAGGGTTTGACCAAGTCGACTGCGTCGTCGAAGCCATTGTCGAGAACCTGGCCGTCAAGAAAACCGTGCTGGCCGATCTGGAGGGCCGCATCCCGGCCAACACGCTGATCGCGTCCAACACCTCCAGCCTGCGCATCGACGACATGGCCGCTGCCCTGAAGCACCCCGGGCGTTTTGTGGGCATGCACTTTTTCAACCCGGTGCATGTGATGCCACTGGTCGAAGTGGTGCAGGGCAGCCACACGCAGCCCGAGGCGCTGTCCACCGCCGTGGGCTACGCGGCCGCCATGGGCAAGGTGCCCATCGTGGTCAAGGACTGCCCGGGCTTTTTGGTCAACCGCATCCTGACGGCCTACATGCGCGGCTTTTTGGAACTGGTGCGTGACGGCGCGGACTTTGTGAAGGTCGACCAGGTGATGGAAGCCTTTGGCTGGCCCATGGGTCCGGCCTACCTCGAAGACGTGGTGGGCATGGACACCGGCAGTCATGTGAGCGATGTGATCTCGGCCGGTTACCCTGAGCGCATGCCGCGCCTGGAACACGACGCCTTGCGCCTCATGGCCAGCCAAGGCCGCTGGGGCCAGAAAAACGGCATCGGCTTTTACCGCTACGAAGCCGACCCCACCGGCAAACCCCGCCGCAGCCCCGCGCCCGACAGCCACGCGCTGCTGGCGTCCATCCAACCGCAGGGCGTCAAAGACTTCAGCGCGCAAGACATCCAGGACCGCATGATGCTGCCGCTGCTCGTCGAAGCCGTGCACGCACTCGAAGACGGCGTGGTCGGCAGCGCTGCCGACCACGCCGTCTTCG
>Ga0255139_1000510_pt1 | contig 12287 bp, 9 predicted proteins | sample Law_Colum_RepB_8_FD_188549 | JGI IMG/M metagenome (GOLD analysis project Ga0255139, IMG submission 188549) | Freshwater microbial communities from St. Lawrence River, New York, United States - Law_Colum_RepB_8d | ecosystem: Environmental > Aquatic > Freshwater > River | place: USA: New York...
CATGCGACTCGTCAACCAGCAGCAGCGCATCGGGTGGTACGTAATCGAACAAGGTCGGGGGCGGCGAGCCCGGCGGACGACCGGACAAATAGCGCGAATAGTTTTCAATACCCTGGCAATAGCCGAGCTGCTGCAGCATCTCCAGATCGAACTTGGTGCGCTGATCGAGGCGCTGGGCTTCCAGGAGCTTATCGTTGGCACGGAACCACTCCAGACGCTCCTTCAGATCTACCTGAATCTGCTCGATGGCGCCCTGAATACGATCTTGCGGCGTCACATAATGTGTTTTCGGGTAGATGGTGACCCGCGCCACACGTTTACGGACCTCGCCGGTGAGCGGGTCAAACCAATAAATCGATTCGACCTCTTCATCGAAGAGCTCGATGCGCACGGCATCCATTTCCGACTCGGCCGGATAGACATCAATGACATCGCCGCGTACACGGTAATGGCCGCGATAAAACTCAATGTCATTGCGCGTGTACTGCAACTCGGCGAGACGCCGCAGCAAACCGCGCTGATCAATGCGGTCGCCGCGCGCCACGTGCAGCAGCATCTTCATATAGGCTTCGGGGTCGCCCAGACCATAAATCGCCGACACCGTTGCCACAATAATGGCATCGCGGCGTTCTAGCAGCGCCCGTGTCGCCGATAGACGCATCTGCTCGATGTGCTCGTTTATCGCGGCATCCTTTTCAATAAAGGTGTCCGATGACGGCACATAGGCTTCTGGCTGGTAGTAATCGTAGTAACTAACGAAATATTCGACGGCGTTGTTCGGGAAGAACTCTTTGAACTCACCATAGAGCTGCGCCGCCAGCGTCTTGTTCGGCGCCATGATGATGGCTGGCCGCCCCAAGCGTGCAATCACATTGGCCATGGTGAAGGTCTTGCCCGAGCCCGTCACACCCAGCAGCGTTTGATGGCTAAGGCCGTCTTCCACGCCTTGCACCAAGCCTTCAATAGCCGTCGGCTGATCGCCAGCTGGCTGATATTTCGATACGACCTGAAACTGACCTTCACTCATTGCCTATGCCCGGGTTAAAAAGCCATCAAACAGTAACCATCAAGTGTAACCTTAAGCGACTGCACAAGTCGGTCGGTTAGACCTCTCAGGGAGACAGTGATGAAACGTTGGACACACTGGCTAGGTGTTAAGAGCCCTCATGCTGCCGATTATGTCCCCAGCGCTCCTGCCCAAACGGGCGATCTATGCATTCAATACCTCGGCACAGCGGGTTTCGTGATCAGTCAGGATGGCCACCATGTGGTGCTCGACCCCTATGTCACTCGCCCCGACCTGACCACCTCTCTGACGCAACCGTTAGTGCCAAATGCCGCACTCATCCAACGCCTCATTCCTCAGGCCAATGACGTACTCATTGGGCATGCTCATCACGACCATATTCTTGATGGCCCTGACCTGTGCAAACAAACCGGTGCGCGATTAATCGGCTCGTCATCGACCGTACAAGTCGGCATTGCTGCCGGACTGCCGCCCGAGCAGCTGGTGAGCACCGAAGGCCGTGAAGACATTGCCTCGGGCAGCTGGACCGTGCGCGGCTTTCCCTCACGCCATGGCAAAATTTTCGGTCGCATCCCTTTTCCCGGCGATCTGCATGCACCGCCGCCCTGGCCTGCACGTATGCATCAGCTGCGCCATGGTCTGGTGCTGAATTGGTTAGTCGATACGGGCAAGCTCAAAGTGATGCACATTGATTCCGCCGACTTTATTGATGAAGAGCTGCAAGGCCATCGTTGCGACATCGTGTGCTTATGCGCAATTGGCCGTCAGGCACGACCAAACTATGTGCGCGACGTGGTGCGCTACCTGAAGCCACGCTGGGTTATTCCTTGCCATTGGGACACCATGATCACACCCATCGAGAGTGTGCCGGATCTCTTACCCGGTGTAGACCTGCCAGGTTTCATCGAAGAAATTAAGGCAGCCGGGGCCACGCCATTGCTCACACCGATACTGGGGCATCAACGCTTTTCCTAAGCGGCGTGTTTTCGTGAGGGCAGCGTTCCGGTATGATTCGCCGGTTTTTGCCCTCAGCCAGACCGTGCCCGGCGCACGAGGAGTCTTCCGTGGATATTCAGCTCTCGCAACGCGTTCTCAGCATCAAGCCTTCGCCAACCTTGGCCGTGACCAAAAAGGCCGCGGAACTGAAAGCCGCCGGTAAAGATATTATTGGTCTTGGCGCCGGTGAACCAGACTTTGATACCCCAGAGCACGTTAAAGCCGCTGCCACCGCCGCCATCGCCAAGGGTTTCACCAAGTACACCGCCGTTGACGGCACCCCCGGCCTGAAGCAAGCCATCATCGCCAAATTTAAGCGCGATCAGGGCCTGGATTACGCAGCCAACCAAATTCTCGTTTCTTGCGGCGGCAAGCAGAGTTTCTTTAACCTCTCCTTGGCGCTGCTCAACAAGGGCGATGAAGTCATTATTCCCGCGCCGTTCTGGGTGTCCTACCCAGACATGGTCATCATTGCCGACGGCACACCGGTCATCGTGGAGTGCCCGCAGTCGCAGGGTTACAAGATCACCGCCGCTCAGCTCGAGGCTGCCATCACGCCAAGAACACGTCTGCTGGTGCTGAACTCGCCGTCGAACCCGACCGGCATGGTCTATTCCAAGGCCGAGCTGCTGGCCCTGGTCGAGGTGCTGCGCAAGCACCCGCATGTCATGATCGCCACCGATGACATGTACGAGCACATCATTTGGACAGCCGAAAAGTACGAGAACATCGTTACCGTGGCGCCAGACCTTTACGACCGCACCATCGTGCTCAACGGCGTGTCCAAGGCCTATGCCATGACCGGCTGGCGCATCGGCTACTGTGCGGGCCCGCAGAAGCTCATCGCCGCCATGACTAATGTGCAGTCGCAGTCGACCTCGAACCCGACCTCGATTTCGCAGGTCGCTGCTGAGGCCGCGCTGAACGGCCCGCAGGAAGTGTTGGTCCCGATGGTCAAGGCGTTCAAAGAGCGTCACGACTATGTGGTGAGCACACTGAACACCATTCAGGGCGTGTCTTGCTCGCCGGCTGATGGCGCTTTCTACGCCTTCGCCAATGTTGAAGGTGCCATTGCCAAGCTCGGCCTGAAGAACGATCTGGAATTCTCGGAATACCTGCTCAATACCGTAGGTGTTGCTGTGGTGCCGGGCTCGGCTTTTGGTCTCGATGGTCATATGCGCATCTCCTACGCGACCTCACCGAAAGTGCTGGAAGACGCGCTGGGCCGCATCAAGAAGGCCATTGAAGGCTAACCCGATACGCTCCTAGAAGATGAAAAGGCCGCTACAGTCCAACTGTAGCGGCCTTTTTTATGGCTATGGTTTTAGGGCTATTGTTGACGCCGGAACGCCCCCGGTGAGTGTCCGGTCCAGCGTTTAAACGCATGAGAAAAGTTCGATAGATCGCTATAGCCCAAGAGGGAGGCGATCGCTTCTAACGACAGCGTCGCGTCCATGAGCATGAGTCGGGCGCGCTGACTCAGGATATCTTCTTGCAAGCTACTGAAGCTGGTATTCAACTCGGCTAACCGTCGCTTAAACGTGCTCACCGAGACATTTAACGCCGCCGCCACGGGCTCCATCCGTAACTGCGCTGGGCCCGCTTCCAACATACGCCTGACACGACTGATTAAATCATCAGGCTGACTGCGCGCATCTAAAAGTGTCTGCAACTGCGCCACGGCGTTGTCATAGACCATGGGGTCTGAAAAGCGGCAAACGGCATCCAGGCTGGCGCGTGGAAGGCGGAAATAAAACACCGGAGCATTAAATCGCAGTCGCCCCGACTGGCATTCAGCATGATTGACCAGCAGCGAGGGAGCGGGACCCGGAATGTTAATGGTGAGATCCAGCGTTTCACTCGACAACAAACTGAGCAAGTGCGTGAGCGCCGACGCACAATAAAACAGGGGGATTTGATCTAACACAGGGTCGCCGGAGCTTGCCAATAACATCACAAACACCGCTTCTTCACGCTCCAAAAAGTGCGCCTGCACCACATTGGAAATTAACGGCAAGAAAGTCAGCAAGCGCATGACTTCACTCACCGAGCCGGCACTCACCAAGGGCAGGCTCAGCACGCTATACGAGGTTAATCGGGCTTGCTCACCGGCAAAGTAACCCATGCATGCCGCTTGCTCCGCATCCAGCGCGGGATAGACCTCGCGAAACCAACGCATGGGCAATTGCGCGCCCGGACTCAGCATGTTCTCGAGAATGATGCCTTCCCGCTCAATGATGGCGCGAAACTTCGCCACGGCGTCAGCATCTAAGGTACGAGACTCCAAGATTTGGGCAAACACATGCGCAGGCATGCCAGGCTCTTGGTCTAAAACCGGAAAACGCATTTGAGCTAATCTCACAAAAAATCGAGCTGAGCGAACATAGTGCATGCCTAAACACAGGCGCAAGATCTATCCCACAAATAAGTTAGGTATTTAGGGAGCAAGGCATGAGTCGCATTTTTTTTATCACGCATGACGGCGAATCACACGAAGCCGCACTCGCCGATGGTCAATCGTTGATGCACATCGCCACGCGCAATGGTGTGCCCGGCATCGATGGCGACTGTGGCGGCGTCTGTGCTTGCGGAACCTGCCATGTCATCGTCGATAGCGCGTGGACGCATGCGATCCAAGCCATCAATAGTGAAGAAGCTCAGATGCTGAGCATGACTCCCGAACGGCAAGCGAATTCTCGCCTGGCCTGCCAAATCAAAGTCAGCTCGGCCATGGATGGTTTCACGGTCCATCTGCCCGAATTCCAAATGTGACCCTTATCACCGATCTCACTCAGGTAAACACATGAAAGCCATCGATCAGATCATCCAAAAAGCACAAGCCACCATTCCCATTGATTTGCAGATTCGCGGTGCGCACCTGTATCAGAAGGTCAAGCGGGCTGCACTGCCGAGTGCACGATCGCCGGTGTTTATCGAACGTAAAATTCCCGATGTTGCCGATGTCGCTTTGGCCGATATCGACGTCAGCAATCCCTTTCTGTTCCGCCAAGGTCAGTGGCAGTCGTATTTTCAACGCCTGCGGGATGAAGCCCCCGTGCACTATCAACCGCACAGTGTATTTGGGCCATTCTGGTCGGTTACACGCTACGAAGACATCTTGGCCGTCGACAAGGACCATGAGCGCTTTTCCGCTGAGCCCTTTATTGTGCTGGGTGATGCCCCCGAAGGCTTGAGCGTTGAAATGTTCATCGCCATGGACCCGCCCAAACACGACATTCAGCGTCAGGCCGTGCAAGGGGTTGTTGCGCCTAAAAACCTCAAGGAAATGGAAGGCCTGATTCGTCAGCGCGTTCAAGATGTGCTGGATCACCTGCCGGTAGACCAACCCTTCGATTGGGTTGAACGCGTCTCGGTAGAATTAACAGCGCGCATGCTGGCTACCCTGCTCGACTTCCCCTACGAGCTTCGCCATAAACTGGTGTATTGGTCTGACCTCGCAGCGGCCAGCCCAGAGACCACGGGCGGCTCGGCCGACATGGACGAAACCTTCGTTGCCGTCGCCGACATGGCTCGCCATTTCACTGCACTTTGGCATGACAAGGCGGCACGTAGCGCCGCCGGTGAAGCCCCTGGCTATGACCTCATCACCCTCCTGCAAATGAGTGAAAGCACCCAGGATTTGGTGGAGCGCCCCATGGAGTTCTTGGGCAACCTCGCCCTGCTCATCGTGGGTGGCAACGACACAACGCGTAACTCCATGACAGGCGGCGTATTGGCGCTGAACCGTTACCCAGACCAATTCGCCAAGCTCAAGGCAGACCCCAAGCTGATCCCCAACATGGTGTCTGAAATCATTCGCTGGCAAACACCGCTGGCTTACATGCGCCGTGTGGCCAAACACGACACCATGCTCAACGGCCAATTCATCCGCAAAGGCGATAAAGTCGTCATGTGGTACGTCTCCGGCAACCGCGATGAGCGCCAATTCGAACACGCCAATGACTTCATCATTGACCGTGAGAATGCCCGTAACCACATGTCCTTTGGTTTTGGCGTGCACCGTTGTATGGGCAACCGCCTCGCTGAGCTTCAGCTGCGTATTCTGTGGGAAGAGCTGCTGACTCGCTTCGACGACATTCGTGTGCTGTCGGAGCCAGAAATTGTGCAGTCTAATTTTGTCCGTGGTTACACGAAGATGATGGTACAGCTAACTCGGAAGCAGGCTACATGAGCAACCAAGACTTAACGCTGCTGAATCGGCAGGCCATCCAAGCGGCAAAACATTACATGGGCCAGCCTGCCTGGGGAACGGTGTTTTTCATTGGCGCGGTAGCCATTGCTTACACGGTGACGCTCACGTTGGGCGTGCTCGGTGAGTTGCCCCTGCTCCCAGCCTACCTGTTGCTGGCTGCGCTCACCTATTTCTCTTACACCCCGCTGCACGAGGCCGCGCATGGCAACATCCATGGCGAGCGCGCATCGTTGGCATGGCTTAACGACCTGTGTGGGTATGTCTCGGCGCAAATGATGCTTTTGCCCTATGTTACGCACCGAGTGGAACACTTCGCGCACCATCGCTATACCAATCAACCGGATCGAGATCCCGATCACGTTATTAGTGGCATGTCTGCAGGCTTATGGGGCTTTATAAAATCGGCCTTGGCATTCATTTGGTCACAGTGGACCTATCTGTTCCGCGACTACTGGGCCACCGCCCCGCGTCGAGAAAAGCTCACGTTTATTCTGGAGTTCTCCGCAGCACTGGGCTGGCGCTTTGCGCTCCTGGCTTGGCTACCCCTGCAAACCGGACTGATACTCATTGTCGCCGCTTGGTTCACTGGCGGCTTGTTCACGGCCTATTGGTTTGCCTACCGTCCGCATCATCCCTATGCGGAAACGGCACGCTACCGAAATACAAGCAGCCTGATCATGCCCACATGGATGCGTCCATTGGAGTGGTTCTGGTTAGGCCAAAATCTACACTCGATTCACCATGCCTTTCCGCGTGTCCCGTTTTACCGCTATCACGCGTTGTTCCGCGAAGTGGAGCCGGTGCTTCGCGCCCACGGCGGCCCGGTGATTGGTGTGTTTAGCCGCCAACCGGTCGTAACGAATCGGGAGGTTCAATCGTGAGCCAGGGTCGAATCATTGTGGTGGGGGCCAGTCATGCAGGCGCTCAACTATGCGCCAGCCTTCGTCAAGAGGGCTGGCGCGAAGACATCGTGCTGATTGGCGATGAGCCTGAGCCGCCCTACCACCGACCACCCCTGTCCAAGACTTTTTTGACGGGCCATGCCAGCTTAGATGACCTGCTCATTCGCGCCCCTGAGTTTTACGCCAAACAAGGCATCACCTTGCAGACCGGCCGCGTCACCGCCATTAACCGTGAAGCCCACAGCATCACGATGGCGGACGGTAGCACGCTGGCCTACAGCAAATTGGCACTCTGCTTAGGCGCTCGCCCTCGCCGCTTAACCCTACCGGGGATTGACCTGCCCGGCGTTCACTTACTGCGCACCCTGACCGACATCAACGCGATTCGTGCCGATCTGAGCGTGACACGCCACGCGGTCATCTTAGGGGCCGGTTACATCGGCTTAGAAACAGCGGCGTCGCTTCGTAAGCTCGGCATTGCGGTGACCGTACTGGAGGCTGCTGAGCGTGTCCTAGAGCGTGTGACTGCGCCTGTTGTGTCCGAGTTTTACACCCGTGTGCATCGCGAAGAGGGCGTGACGCTACGAACCCAATGCCATGTTTCGGCAATTCTGGGCGAGCAGCGCGTCGAGGGGGTTGCCTTAACCTCTGGCGAAATCATTGCGGCTGACCTGGTGATCGTGGGTATTGGTGTTGTTCCCAATACTGAGCTCGCCGCTGACGCTGGATTGACCGTGGACAATGGCATTGTGATCAATGCTCAGGCGGTCAGCAGCGATCCTGACATTGTTGCCGCAGGCGACTGTGCCAGCTTCACCTGCCCTCGGTATGGCCGGCAACTGCGGCTAGAGTCCGTGCCCAATGCCGCCGAACACGCCAAGGTGGCCGCGGCCACCCTCTGCGGCAAAACCAAGCGCATTAGCGCGCTGCCATGGTTCTGGTCAGATCAATACGATCTCAAGCTTCAAATTGCTGGCTTAAACACGGGATACGATGCCGTCGAAGTCATCGGCGAACCGACCACCGGACGGAGCTTCGCCTGCCTGTATTTCCGCGAAGGTCGCTTAATTGCCGCGGACTGCATCAACAGCCCACAGGAGTTTATGCGCCGTAAAATGGCGCTTAGCGAGAGCCTACTTACCAGCGCATCAGCACCGAACCCCAGGTAAAGCCGGAACCGAAGGCCACGAGGCACACCAAGTCGCCCTTTTTGACCTTGCCCAAGTCGCGAGCCTCCGACAGACACAGTGGGATGGTCGCTGCCGTGGTGTTGCCATACTTCTGAATATTGTTGTGAACGCGGGTGGCATCAATACCCAGTTGCTTGGCGACCATTTCATTGATGCGCAAATTGGCTTGATGCGGAATCAGCATGTCGATGTCGGCCACGGTCATGCCTTGCGCTTCCAGCACTTCCTGAATCACTTCAGGCATGCGCTTCACCGCATTTTTAAAGACTTTTTGGCCTTCCATGTTGGGGTAGATGCGACCTTCATCAATATCGTCGTGCGTGACGTATTGTTCACGACCTGCCGCCATACCCGGGTACTGCATGGCGAGGCACTCGGCATCGCTGCCATCAGAATGCACACGGCTAATCAAAATACCGCTATCGGGATCATCACTGATACCGACAATGGCGGCACCGGCAGCATCGCCAAAGAGCACACTGACCGTGCGGCCGCGCGTCGTCTTATCAAGGCCACGAGAATGCACTTCACCACCAATCACCAACACATTTTTGTATTGGCCGGCGCGAATAAACACATCAGCCATCTGCAAGCCGTAGATAAACCCTGAGCATTGCTGACGGATATCAAACGCGGGCACATGGCCAATGCCCAACTCGCGCTGAACCAGTACGCCGCAGCCGGGGAAGAAATAATCCGGCGATAACGTGGCGTAAATGATGCAATCAATTTCACTGGCGTCCATTTGGGCGTCGGCCAATGCCGCCCGCGCCGCTTTCACGCCCATGGTGTAGTTGCCGTCTTCTGGCTCCACCCAATGACGCTCTTCAATACCCGAGCGCTCCACAATCCATTCGTGACTGGTTTCCATCACCCCAGACAATTCGTGATTGGTGACGGTGCGAGCCGGCACAAACGTGCCCAAGCCTAAAATACGTGCGCGTGGTGTACTCATGAAAATTCCCTTAACGCTAACTCATCAGCATGACATAGCTGCTTGTTCAACTATTGTAACGCGTCAAAACGAATTCTCGTCTGACACAGATCGGAAAATCGAGATACAACAACCCCCTCCAGCGGATTCAAGCACCCACTAATCGATCCAATGCCTGACGTAAACCACTCGCCCGCTGCACTCGCTGTGTCATTGCCATTTCCCATATACCGTCGCTGCTGGTCAGCAAGGTAAACACCTTCTGAGCGCGGGTAATGCCGGTGTAAATCAATTCTCGGGTCAACACCGGACTGCGCTGCGGCGGCAGCAACAGCGCGGTGTGCTCGAACTCCGAGCCCTGCGCTTTGTGGACGGTCATGGCGAAAACCGTAACGGCTTCGTCGAGACGGCTGGGTAACACCCAGTGCAACGCAGCAGACTCTTCCTCGCCCGCGGCATGACGAGGAAATACCACGCGTAATGCGTCCGGCTGATCCGGCGCATCCGAGGGCACGCGCAGGGCAATGCCAATGTCGCCATTCATTAAGCCCAGTGCGTAATCATTGCGCGTCATCATCACCGGGCGGCCCTCATACCAAGCCGTGGCTGCCGTTAACCATCCTTCGCGCTGCAATGCCTGTGCAATTCGCAGATTGAGCATGTCAACGCCCGCTGGTCCATCATGTACCGCGCACAGTAAGCGGAATCGATCAAAGGCCAGCAGCACGGCCTGCGCCCACACACTCAGGGCCTGCTCCGCCGCTTGAACGGATAGCCCGCGCAATGCGGGCCGTTGCGCCTGCAAGACTTGCAGATAGGCGCGATAGCCCACAGCAGACCGCGCCGCATCGCCCTCGATCAACCACTGCGTGAGCGCTGCATCTGACGGTGCTAAGGCCTGAGCGTCGGACTGCTGGCTCGCTAACACGGCTTTCGCGGCGACCACATCCCCCTGATTCACTGCTTGCGCGAGGCGACCAATACCGCTGTCGGGTCCGAATCGCCGAGACTGTCGCAACATCACTGTGTGCTGAGCCAACGGCTGCGTTAGGACTGAGCCAAGCGTTAAACCCGCGTGACTGGCCTCCTGATTAAACGCCTGACCGGTGACCGCACTGAGCCAGCTTAACGTCGCGGGATCGTAATAACCCTCTTCCGCGTGCAAGCAAAGCTCACCAAGCACGGCCCCCGCCTCCACCGACGCGAGCTGATCCTTGTCACCGAGCAAAATGAGTCGTGCCGAAGCCGGCAAGGCGGCGAGAACGCTGTCCATGAGGTCGAGATCAATCATCGAAGCCTCGTCAATCACCAAGAGATCCAAAGCCAATCGATTGCCCGCGTGATGCCGGAAATGACGTGTATCCGGCAAGCTTCCGAGTAAGCGATGCAGCGTACTGACTTGGCTAGGGATAGCCTCACGAACGGCTGAAGACACCGTTAAAGCAGCACGCTGACGCCCGATGGATTCGGTCAGTCGTGCCGCCGCCTTACCGGTGGGAGCGGCAAGCTTAATGCGCAGGGGAGCACCGAGCTGCGACGCCTGTGTTTGCAAGAGGGCCAGCAAACGCACTACCGTGGTGGTTTTGCCCGTGCCGGGGCCACCGGTAATGATGCTGAATCGATGGCGAGCCGCAATCGCACAGGCGGCACGTTGCCAATCGGGTGCAGCCGAGGTCGCTGCGGCATCGCTCACCGTAAAAAGCGTTTGCAGACCTTGGCGCAAGTCTGCATCGGAGGCGTTTAGCAGAGCTGCATCCGTCGCCTGATCCTGAGACTGCAAACGCGCATGAATAGCTGCAGCAACGCGCTGCTCGCTGTCGAAATAGCGGCGCAAATAGAGTCTTGTCTCATCCATAAGCAAAATACTGGAGTATCGCGCCAACGCCTCAGACAGACTCGGCAATGAGGCCAATACGTATTGCTGTAGATCGTGAGTGCCTAAGCTTTGGGCGAGCAACTGCTGCGGCAAATGCGCTTGATGGTCTGTCGTCAGACGTGTGCGCTCAGGGGGTATAGCCAACGTCGCGGAGGCATCGCGCAGTAAAGCCGTCAGGTCGAGACAGACATGGCCTCGACCGACTTGGTGACTGGCCAGCGCCGTTAGTAGCAATACCGATGCTGGCGAGTTCGGTTGCTGTCGCATCTGCCAGTGCACTAAGGCGCGATCCACACTGCGCAACCAGCCCCAACTGACCCAATGATCTAACGTGGTCAGCAAAGCATCCACAGAGAGGCTAGCGGCGTTGAATAAGCTCATGCCTGGCCTCCTTGAAATAAGGTATCCATAGCCTCAATCACCGCGCGTGAAGGCTTATGACTAAAGACGCCGCTGGCTGGGCCGTCAATTCCACGCAGGAAAAAGTACACCACGCCGCCGATATCACGATCGTAGTCATAGCCGGGTAGGCGCACACGTAACTGTCGATGCAACGCGAGCACATAGCACAGGTATTGCAGGTCATAGCGGTGCTCGGCCATGGCTTCGGCGATCGCCCCTAGGTGGTAGTCGCCAGCCGTGCCACCCAGCGCGTTGGATTTGTAATCGAGTACGTAATAGCGACCCGCGTGGACGAACACGAGGTCGATAAAGCCCTTGAACAAGCCATTCAGCAAGCCCGACTGTGCAGCGGCTTTTGTATAGCCAGGCAAGGTCTCTGCCTGCGCGAGCGCATCGAGATCGGTGATTTCGACACCCTGTGCCGGCAGCAGAAACTCCAGCTCGGCCTTCCAGTCTTCCGCATCGGCCAATGCCGCCTGAGTACCGTCCGGCAGTGGCAGCGGATGCGTCAGGCAACGCAAAATCCAGCGCTGCACCACGCGGGTTTGCTCGCTGATGCCGGCACTGGCGCAACGTGCCTCAATCGCATCATTCAGTGCGGATGGATCGCGCACAACCGAGGCAAAACCCTGCTCGGCCGCAACCTCAAATAGGCCGTGGAGGAAGTCGCCCCAGCGAGCTCCGCGCGGGAACTGCTGAATGGCTTGGTCGCCTTCCGCTATTTCTGCCAGAGCAGTGGGCCCGGAC
>Ga0255139_1000514_pt1 | contig 12185 bp, 9 predicted proteins | sample Law_Colum_RepB_8_FD_188549 | JGI IMG/M metagenome (GOLD analysis project Ga0255139, IMG submission 188549) | Freshwater microbial communities from St. Lawrence River, New York, United States - Law_Colum_RepB_8d | ecosystem: Environmental > Aquatic > Freshwater > River | place: USA: New York...
AGCCTGTATAGTGTTATTAATGCATTACACCTACAGACAATCAAAATCATTGTGGACTGCGAGTTTGGCTGGCCTGATTCTAATTTGCAGCAATGGCTTTATTCAATTACATGGCAGTTTAACCGGCGATTACGACGCCTTGCTTACATTGTTTTTGTTTTTGACTTTCATGCATTGGCATTTGTGGTTAAGCCATCAAAACAATAAACATTGTTGGTATATGACACTGTTTTTAGCCTTGGCCATTTTAAGCAAAAGTGCCGCAGCAATGATCATTATTCCAATTATTGGCATTCAGACCATTGCACTTAAAACAAGTGTAAACAATGCCATTAGGTGTTTCAATATGCTAGCCTTATCAATATTGCCCTTTTTAGTGTTTATTGGCATTAGAGCCTATGCGGCACCCGGTTATATTCAAGCCAGTTTATTCAATGATTTTATTGGCCGAATGCAAACCCATATAGATGGACACGAAGAAACTTGGTATTACTATTTTGACCAAATAGTCTTTAAGCGGTTTAGCCTTTTTTGGGGGTTACTCCCTCTATCATTGATGGTGCTTAAAGCTAAATTCAATCCTATTAGTAAGCAATTATTCTTTGCCAGTATTGGCTATTTATTGATATTAACCTTAGCTAAAACCAAGATTCATTGGTACGATATGCCTGTTTTACCGTTGTTGTCTATGGCCATAGCACTCAATGTGAAGGATGCCTTTATGCGCTTAAGCTTTAAAACTTTGCAATGGGGTTTTATAGGGATTATTATAGGCGTAAGCACAATGGCCTCACTACAAAAACACAAAGCCGTTTGGGACAAACAAGACCTTGATTTAGACTACTCCCATTACGAATTGAGTCATATACTCAGACAATACAACGCCAAAGACACGCTTTACTTAGTTGCGCCATTATACGCACCTGAATTTGAATTTTATACCCATCAGCATCCACAGATTAAAAGAAAATCATGGAGAGAGTTGAAAGATAATGACAAAGTTGTTTTAGGGAATTACGCTAAAGACAGCATAGATTTGCAATATAGATATAAGACGCTTTTGAATTCACCTAATGCCAGAATCATCCAAATACAACCATAGACACCTTTATATTACCGCCATTATCATTTGGTTGCTTGGCATAGGTTTAATGCCAAAATTTTGTCATGGCTGGGACAATTACTGTTGGGGTTACTGGTCTGAAATCATTCATAATAAAGGGTTAACAGCTGTGTATGCAGACAAAAGTCCAATCAATTACCCCCCTCTATTTATTTATATCCTTAAAGCATACTCCACCTTGGCACCTGATGCCAACTTTTTTAAATACACTTACTGTTTAAAAGCGCTGACTTGGGCCTTCGATGTTGGAAGTTTAATACTAATTTGCAAATGCTTACCAAAGCAATCAAAAACATGGCACTATTTACTAATAAGTGCTTTAAGTCCCGCATGGTTTTACAATACCATGATTTGGAATCAAGTAGATGGCATTTTGGCGTTTTGGGTTTTATTGGCAATATTGATGGCCTTTAAAGGCCAAGCCAAATGGGCCATAATAGCTTGTATAATGGCTTTAAACTTTAAAATTCAAGCTATCGTTTCATTACCATTAATTGGCTTAATCTGTTTGTACAACAAAGATTATAAGGGCCTTTTACTGGGTGGTTTAATTGGGTTGATTTTGCAAATTTTAATTTTAAGCCCGTTCATATACATTGGTCAGGTTGACAGGGTTTGGTTAATGGCCACGGGGTCAATGGACTATTTCCCTTATGTAAGTATGAATGCTCATAATTTATGGCACATTGTATTCAATGGTGACTTAACCCATATGCCAGATGCTCAAATCATTGCATTTGGGTTGAGTTTAAAAACCATAGGCTTATTACTTTTTTTTGTAAGCTCCGCTATAATTCTATGGCCATTAATAATAGGAATTATAAAATCGTACAAGACTATACCTTCCGAGCGTATCAGCCTCAATTTTGAGGCTATTTTACTAATCAATTGTTTAATCAGCTTTGTGTTTTTTTATTTCAATACACAAATGCATGAGCGTTATATCCATCCGGCCATTATTAGTTCTTTAGCTTTAGCAATTATTTACAGACATTGGTGGCAGTGGATTCTGCTTGGGTTAACATACTTTTTTAGCCTTGAATCTCTTTTACAATTCTTAGGCTTACACATTTACCATACTGCTGTATTCCACCCAAAAGCGATAGCCGTGCTGTATGGAACAACAGCTATTTATTGGACTTACTTATTCATCAAAACACCTTTATTTAAAAAGGCGACTTAAAGGCCGGGTTGGTCAAAAAGGACTGATCTGTTAATGTGTGTAAAAAGGCAATTATATCAGACTTTTGTTGTTCAGTCAAATTCAATTGTGCGCCGTGGGCTAATATATTGACATCTAAATTAGGTGAGTTTAGTTGTATACCTGAAGAGTAAAAATCAAGCACTTCTTCTAAAGTAGCGAATCTGCCATCATGCATGTAAGGCGCCGTTACCCCAACATTTCTTAATGCAGGAATTTTGAATTTACCATTGTCTTGATCTTTGCCGGTTACACTTCCAAAACCATTGTCAGTAAAATTAAAATCTAAACCATTGTTAGCCATTGATCCGCTTGCACTATTATTCCCAAAAAAAGGAATATTACTATGGCAATGGAAACAGTCTGCACCACCATTTTCTACAGGCTGCATAAACAACTTTAACCCTCTCAGTGCATCAGGACCAATAACAGCCAGAGTATCTTTGTTGGTATGCAATTGATCTATTGGCGCATTAAATGAGATTAAAGTCACTAAGAATTGTTCTAAGGCTTTACTTACTGTATTAGGGCTTATACTTTGGCCAGGAAAAGCTTTTTGAAAGGCGGCACTGTAGCGTTTATTATTATTTAACTTAAGCGCCAAATCATACAGGTTCATATCCATTTCATTGTGAGCCTGAATAGGGATCAGGACTTGTTCTCTCAAAGACTTAGATCGACCATCCCAGAAGAACTTCTTTTGCCACATCAAATTATAAAGCGGCATAGAATTTCTGCCCAAAATTTGACCTCTGATACCTTTACTTACTTTTAATCCATCTGTAAAGGCTTTATCTTGTCGATGGCATGACACACAGGAAATACTGCTGTCCAATGAAACAATTGGATCATAGAACAACATGCGCCCAAGCAAGACCCCTTCGTTGCTTAAAGGATTATCTATTGGCAGAGCCAAAGGAGGCATACCCTGTGTTTTTTCAATCACATATGGGGTTGGCGTTGTTGACTGATTATTAATCAAGTCATCTTTTTTACAACTCTTTACCAAAAGAGCCGTAGAAACCAAGGCAATGATGGCAAATTGAATTTTCATTAGTTGATAGATTTAAGTTCAAACAAACCGTTTAAATTTTGGATAAATTTATCCATTACAGGATCAACATCTCCTGAGTGTGAAAAAGAACCATCGTTTATCAAGCTAAAATTGTTGACGTTGTTGAAGTATTTATCTGCGTGCACATTGAATAAAGCTCTGCTAGGTTTGGTAATACTAAAATCTTGAACAAAAGAAAAGATTCTGACATTGTTATCATTGGCTATATGGAATGAGAATCCCGCATTGGTATTATTTTTTCGGTAGTAGCCTTCAATGATATTGAAAATATAACCACCTGCCCATCCCCAGTGCATTTCATTTAATGCTGGGCTTAATGGGTGATCTAATCCCCAAACAGTTGGATCTGAATGGTTAATATTAGAATCTAAGCCAAGTGTCATTCTAATAGATTTATAATCCCCAACAGGCACTTTAATTGTAACAGAGTCTCTACCATCTTTTAAATCCAAATAGGCATAAGCATTGTTTATTGGCAGTAAAGTACCATCGGTTTTCTCTAAAATAAAGTTAGATAAAATAAATTTAAGCTTATCGAATTGAATAGTATCATTGGCATTTGTAACATAAGACACTGACCAATTTAAAGCTGATTGTTTGAAAAGCGGTTTAAAACTCAAAACCAAATTTTGATCAGTAGAGGGCTGAACTGGTTCTGGAGGATCAACAATGGTTCTACAGGCATTGGAACTTAGGATTAGGCTTAAAGCCAAGATATAATTTAATAACTTCATATGTTTATGGTTTAATATAGATGATTTTTTGTGTAAAAATGTTGCTTGAGTTGCCAAACTGAATGGTATAAATGCCTTGGGCTAAGTCTGCAAAAGTAATATCGAGCACATCGCCTGGCATAAGGTCTGTTTGGTCTTGCTTAACCAATTGGCCGTTGGCCGCATATAAAGACCAATGTTTAATGCTCTCTTTTTCATGCCAAAGGTATAAATGATTAGAGAAAGGATTAGGATAAACATTCACATTTGACCCAGATATGTATGTCCCATTAACTTTAAATTTTGCCAATAAATGGTGATCGGGGTCGCATTCAATATCCTTCACCACAAAAGGCAAAGTAAAATTCTGTGTTTGGTGTAATTGATTTACAGGAAGCACTAACAGTGTATCTTTAAAAGCACCTTTTACCAACACAGGAATAGGCACATTGTATTCAATTGAATTATTCATGCTATTGGTTTGATTGAGCTCTATACTTAATGAGGTACCTGATTGCCTCCAAATTAAGTGGTAATTAGGATAGCCCTCGCCCATTATCCAATCGTCAAAATAATCCGCTAAAGAACAATTACAAAGCGATTCAAAATGCACTCGCAATTGGTCTTGGTCTGCAAAACGGTAACGGGTTAATGGGTCTGCCAAATAATTTCTTATGGCTGCAAAGAAAATGGAATCTCCAAGCACCCAACGTAATTGATGTAAAACCATAGCCCCTTTTTGATAGGTAGTTCTGTAATCAAACAGTTGATTGGCATCTGTAGTGTCTTGTTTGAAAACAGCTCCCCCTGGAGCAGACATAACATCGTTTTGAAACTGAATAATGCGTTGTCTAAAGTCGGAGGGCTTTTTAAGAAAATCATAGCAGAGCAAATTGGTGTAGGTGGCAAAACTTTCGTTCAGCCAAATGGATTTCCAATTAGCACAAGTTACTTGATCACCAAACCATTGGTGGGCTAATTCATGGGCGATTAAATCATAGTTAAAATTCACCATGAAACTCATGGTTTGATGCTCCATACCGCCTCCCCAAGAAAATTGAACATGACCATATTGTTCATTGGCAAATGGATAGGTCCCAAATAAACTGTCAAACAGAGACATAATAGGAATGGTTGACGCTGTTTGATTTTGAATAATGTTTAAATCATTATGAGCATACACATAATTCACTAAGGGCAAATTCTGATTAATTGAACCCAAATATGCCAATTGAGCATACACATTATAATTGGCGAATGCAATTGCTACAAGATAGGTTGCAATGGGATAGCGGTGTTCAAAGTGGAATTGTCTTTTAGCCCCCAATGTTCGAATCGATTTTAAAACACCATTAGAAGCTGCCGTATAAGGCGTATCAACAATCAAATCAACATCTAATTGCTCAATTTTATCTTTTAAATTGTCTCGGCAAGGCCACCAATAACTGGCACCATAAGGTTCAGACAAAGTGGATATTGCTGGGCCAGAGGCATTAACGATTCTTGAGTATGCTCTGCTGCTCATATTGGGCGTTCCGTGATAGAAAACCTTTAATGAATCTGACACATTAAATCCAAGTGTTTGAGGCAAAAAACAATTCAATAAATGTTTGGTGTGTGTAAATGCAATTGCTTGACCGTGATAGATCACACTATCAACCGTTAATTCGTTCCTTAAGTCAAAATCTATGACTGAAATAGAAGACAAACTGATGAACTTAAAGTTAACGGAGGCCTGTTCAATTCTAGCATTGTTCATATTAACCTGCATGGTTAAATGCACTTTATTGATATCGATATTGAGGTCTGAACTGCGCTTTGACGCTTTTCCTTGACTGTTCAAATACCTTTGAAGTTCTTGCTTAGAAATGGCTTCTTCACGCACTTGTGCTTGGGCATTAAATGCCAACAAAAAGACACAAATCCAATATGCCATACATCTTACCATAGCTTACTAACAAAATTACAGAAAAAAACAGATTTTATCGCTCAAAAAAACGGAATTTTGCAAGAATGATGTCATATCCTCAACTCCGCCTTAAACCTGGCAAAGAAAAATCACTTGACCGTTGGCACCCATGGGTATTTAGCGGTGCATTGGCACAAGACATTAAGCATACCCCTGAAGGCAGTTTGGTTGAAGTAGCAGATATCAATGGGCAATTCAAAGGCATTGGGTATGTTCAACATGGCAGCATAGCGGTTAGAATCATTAGTTTTCAACCTTGCCAAATTGATACCGATTTTTGGATCAATTGCATTCAAAACAGCTTTCAACTGAGAATCAGTTTGGGCATTATCAACCCTTTAACCAATTGTTATAGATTAATGCATGGTGAAGGCGATGGCATACCAGGCTTAGTTATAGACATTTACAACAAATCTGCCGTGATACAGTGCCATAGCAGCGGATTGTTTCAACACATTCAAGCCATTGCGAGTGCTCTACAAGCCGTATTCAAAACTGGGCTTGAAACCATATACAACAAGAGTGCGGAAGCCTCCCACAGTAAGCACGGCGAAATGCAAAATGGATTGCTATTTGGCCAACAAACAGATGATATCGTATTAGAAAATGGCTTGCAATTTCATGTCAATTGGGCCAGTGGTCAAAAAACAGGTTTCTTTTTGGACCAGCGCGACAACAGAGCATTGTTGGGGCATTACGCCAAAGACAAAACGGTTTTAAACACCTTTGCTTATACTGGCGGATTTTCTGTTTATGCGTTAATGAACCAAGCTAAACTTGTTGATTCAGTAGATGTTTCTAAAAATGCCATTGACTTATTAAACCGCAACATGGCCTTAAACAATTCAGCTGCTGCAAATTATGAAAGCTTCGCTGAAGACACCTTTCAGTTTTTTAAAAGCCAGGAAAAGCAATACGATATTGTGATCTTAGACCCCCCTGCTTTTGCTAAAAATATTGGCGCAAGACACAATGCCCTCATGGGGTATAAACGCTTGAATATTGAAGGCTTAAAGAAAGTCAAACCAGGTGGCATGTTGTTTACATTTAGTTGTTCTCAGGTGGTGGACTCAGCGCATTTTAATCAGATCATTTATTCGGCAGGTATAGAATCCAATCGCAAAATCAAAATCATTCATAGATTGAGCCAAGGGGCCGATCATCCGGTGAATTTATTCCACCCAGAAGGCGAATATTTAAAAGGCTTGGTGCTGTGGGTTGAATAAGCGCAACAACTGAATAAAACTTGTTGATACCTGCACTATTTTAAGCTAAAAGAAACGCTTAAATTTGTGCTCATAATGGAAGCGACTTTAGAACAAGCCAAACAGCTCGGGCTTTTACCTGAGGAATTCGAAAAAATTAAAACCATATTGGGCCGTACCCCAAACTTCACGGAATTGAGCATATACTCAGTAATGTGGAGTGAGCACTGCTCTTATAAAAACTCTATTACTTGGTTAAAAACCTTGCCTAAAGAAGGTCCGGCAATGTTAGCTAAAGCAGGTGAAGAAAATGCCGGCTTAGTGGATATTGGCGACGGTTTAGCTTGTTGCTTTAAAATTGAATCACACAACCATCCATCTGCTATTGAGCCCTACCAAGGTGCGGCTACTGGGGTTGGTGGCATTAACAGGGATATTTTTTCAATGGGAGCAAGACCTATTGCTCAATTAAACTCTTTGCGCTTTGGCAACATTGATACTGCTAGAACCAAATGGTTACTAAAAGGCGTTACTAAGGGTATTGGAGATTACGGCAATGCATTTGGTATACCAACCGTTGGTGGTGAGGTGTATTTTGATGACTGTTATGAAACCAACATTTTGGTAAATGCCATGAGTGTTGGTATTGCTAAAGTGGGCAAAACCATTTCAGCTATTGCTGAAGGCATTGGCAACCCTGTCTATATTTTTGGCGCTTCTACTGGTAAAGACGGTATTCATGGTGCTGCATTTGCAAGTAAAGACATTTCAGAAGACAGCATAAACGATTTGCCAAGTGTTCAAGTAGGTGATCCATTCTGGGAAAAACTCATTTTGGAAGCCAGTATGGAACTCATTGAAACCGGTGCAGTGGTTGGTATGCAAGACATGGGTGCAGCTGGTATCACATGTAGCACCAGTGAAATGGCCGCTAAAAGTAAAACTGGCATGCGCATTCACCTAGACAAAGTGCCTATGCGTCAAGACAATATGAAAGGTTGGGAAATCTTATTATCTGAGAGCCAAGAACGCATGTTGGTGATTTTGAATAAAGGGGAAGAACATTTGGCCGAAGAGATTTTCAAAAAATGGGAATTAACCTACGCTCAAATCGGAGAAGTAACCGATAGCGGCAGAGTGCAATACTACATGAATGAGGTATTAGAAGCCGACATTCCTGCAGAAAGTTTAGTATTAGGCGGAGGCGCACCTATTTACAAACGCGAATGGTCTGAGCCTAAATACTTTGCTGATATTGCCGCATTTAACATGGATCAAATCAGCATACCTGAAGACCTTAAAGCAGTTGCTCATCACTTAATGGCTGAGCCTAATATCGCTTCAAAACGCTGGGTATTTAACCAATACGACAGTATGGTGGGCACGGTGAATCAAAGCACCAATAAAGCCAGCGATGCTGCCGTTGTTAAAGTCAAAGGCAGCAATAAATCATTAGCACTATCAGTGGATTGCAATAGCCGTTACGTATACGCCAACCCAGAACAAGGTTGTGCCATTGCAGTAGCTGAAGCTGCCAGAAACATCGTTTGTACAGGTGGTAAACCTAGCGCCATTACCAATTGCCTAAACTTTGGCAATCCTTATGACAAAGAAGTGTATTACCAATTCAAACACAGTATTGATGGCATGGGTAAAGCTTGTTTAACTTTCGGCACACCAGTAACAGGTGGCAATGTGAGTTTCTACAACCAAAGCACTGATGGCACAGCGGTATTCCCTACTCCAACTATTGGCATGGTGGGCATTATTGAACAACCTGAACACCATATGGGTTCTGCGTTTAAATCAGAAGGCGACATCATTTGCTTAGTTGGTAAATCTCATAACGATATTGGCAGCAGTCAATATTTGGCTAAATACCATGGTGTAAAATATTCTCCTGCTCCTTACCTCAACTTAACCGAAGAGAAGGCTATGCACGATGCCTTATACACTGCTATTACCGAGCACATGATAGAGTCAGCTCACGATATCAGCGAAGGCGGTTTATTTGTTTGCTTAGCTGAGTCTGCTATGCAAGGTAATATCGGTTTTGACATCTGCACGGATGCTCATTTCAGAAAAGATGCATGGTTGTTTGGTGAAGCTCAAGGACGTGTTGTAGTGAGCGTTAAACCAGCTCAAAAAGAGCAGTTAATGAACCACTTCAAACAACAAGGCATTGATTGCTTGCATATTGGAACCGTTAAAGGTCAAAACATGCATGTAGATGCAGTAGATTTGGGAAGCATCAATAGCATTGCAGATATTTACAACAATGCCATTGCTAAAAAATTAGCTTAAAGCTTTTTAGCCTCGTTCCACCATTTGTCCATTTGAGGCAAACCTACTGATTTAAGCTCTAATTGTGCAGCTTCAGCTTTTGATTCTATGTACTCAAAACGCGTTTTGAATTTTTGATTGGTCTTCTCTAAAGCATCATCCGGATTGATCTGTTCAAAACGTGCATAGTTGACTAAAGAAAATAATAAATCCCCAAATTCCGCCTCGCGTTCGACTGGGGTATTGGCTGATTTAAATTCTTGCAATTCTTCTTCAACCTTGGCCCAAACTTGTGCTTTGTTATCCCAATCAAAACCGACCTGAGCGGCTTTATCTTGCATGCGCATGGCTTTCACCAAAGAGGGCATTGACACAGGCACACCGCTCAAAACCGAACGTTTTTGATCTTTACCCTTTTCTGCCAATTTGATTTGTTCCCAATTGCGCTTTACTTCATTGGCGTCTTCAACATTCACTTCCCCATAAATGTGTGGATGTCTGCGGATCAATTTCTCACACAATTGATTGATCACTGAAGTGATATCAAAATCACCTGTTTCTGAACCAATCTTGGCATAAAAAACGATGTGCAAGAGTATATCTCCTAATTCTTTCTTTATTTCCTCAGTTTGATTTTGCAAAATGGCATCACTTAATTCATAAGTCTCTTCAATGGTTAAATGCCTTAAAGACGACATAGTCTGTTCTTTATCCCATGGACATTTGGCTCTTAAATCATCCATGATGTCTAATAAGCGTTTAAATGCCACTAATCTTTGATCGTTTTGCATACCACAAAAATAGCAGTTTACAGGTGGTTTTTAACAGCAGTATGTCTTAACAAATAAGGGAAAACTTTTACAAACATGCCGAATTAAAGCCTTATATTCGTAACAATTAAAAAGCCCATTTTCCGTTAACAAGCTACATGAAACGAACTGCTTTATTGTTGATGATTTTGACTTGGATTGCTAATCTGCAAGCCAATACCTATGATTCAACCTATATCAAAGATCCTTATTTTCAAAAACTTTTAAAGACCAATTCCCAGGTCCCTATTTTTTATAATGAACAAGTCCGAAAACAGATTGGCAATTATTTAAAAAACCTCAACAACAGCACCTCAATACTGATTGGCAAAACCCAGTATTACCAACAATTATACGGCCCCTATTTTGACCAAGCAGGCATCCCTAAACAATTGTTTTTGGCTTCTGCGGCATTTTGCAATTCAGATCCATTGTATGTTGATCCTGATGGTGGAAGCGGCATGTGGTCTATGAGTTATGCCATAGCCAAAAAGTACAAACTGAACTCCAACAGTTATGTTGATTTTCGCCGCAACCCAGACAAAAGCAGTAAAGTGGCGGCTAATTATTTCAAGGATCTTCAATTGATCTATCAAGATTGGTTAAAAACCCTTGTGGCATTTAAGACAGGGCCCATCAACATGAATATGGCCATTCATCGCGCCAATAACAATTTGGACTATGCGGTGGTGCACAATCAGCTCAGCCCAGAGTTCCAGAATGCAGCAGTTAACTACATGGCTTTTTGGTATATATGGAACTTTTATAACGACCATAAAATATTGCCAATCAAGTATAGATTACCGGATACAGATACCGTTCACGTAGAGAGAGAAATTGGCTTGAATGCGATTGCGTTTAATTTAAATCTGTCAGAGGAGCTTGTTCAATTGTGCAATCCAGAGTTAAGACTTGGCATCGTTCCTGTCATTTACAATTCAACAGGTCTTAAGCTCCCTAAAGACAAGATCATTGAGTACCGCAATTTACGTGCAGTCTTATTCCCTGCCCCTGTTACCACTTTGGATTCTAGCATCAGTGATTCTCTCATATTAGACAACAGTCTGATCATCCCTAAACCGCCAGTAATCAAAGATTCATTAAACATTGAAACCAGAGAAGACGACGATGAAGAAGACAAACCTAATCCTGTTCGCGAAAGCAAAACCACAACCATTACCTATGTGGTTAAAAAGGGCGATGGATTGCTTTTAATTGCAGACTTGTTTGATTGCAGAGTTAGTGATATTCGGAAATGGAACGGCATGAAAAGGGACCATATTTTTAAAGGCCAAAAATTGAAGATTAAAGTTCCAAAAGCCAAAGTAACGCAATACAAAAAGATCAACACCATGACTTTGGCACAAAAGAAAAAATTGGCTAAACGCAGCTGATGAAAGCCCTCACTAAACCTAGCACAAAATCAATACTTGCAAGCTTACCAGGTTTGTTGGTGTATTTGTTGTGTTGGTATTGGGGCAGTGCAATAGAACCCGCTCAAGGCAGCTTTTATGGCTCCATAGGCATAGCCGCTCTACTGATCAATTTATGGATAGTTGAGCCCATTCCGATTTGGCTATCATCCTTATTGCCCATTGGCCTAATGCCTTTGCATGGCATTTTAGACTTCACAAGCATTTACAAAGCCTATCTAAACCATACCATTCTGTTGTTTTTTGGTGGTTTTCTATTGGCCTACAGTGTTGAAAAATGGGACTTACACAAACGCATTGCTTTTAAATTATTATCTTTAACTGGAGACAACCCCAAGGGCATTATTTGGGGCATGATGTTGAGTACTTGTCTC
>Ga0255139_1000522_pt1 | contig 12034 bp, 10 predicted proteins | sample Law_Colum_RepB_8_FD_188549 | JGI IMG/M metagenome (GOLD analysis project Ga0255139, IMG submission 188549) | Freshwater microbial communities from St. Lawrence River, New York, United States - Law_Colum_RepB_8d | ecosystem: Environmental > Aquatic > Freshwater > River | place: USA: New York...
ACAAGTACAGCTTCAGTTAACGGCGCTATTGCTATGAACTTTGGTATGGCACCAGCAAACGTTGCATTCTGTAAGTCCAGTCCAACTGCGCAAGCTCACTGTGATGAGTTTGCTGCTGAGGATGAGGAGTTCTTCAAGAAGGTATGGCCTTGGACAACTCCAATTGAAACCTGTGTTGATGGTCGCAAAGATGTTAAGTGCACCAGCTTCCAGGAATGGACCAATGCTTGGTTAACGGTAAAAGGTTAATCAGTAGGTATAACAAGTAAGTAAAGAATGAGGGGATTTAAGAAATTAATCCCCTCATTCTTTTATAAATAGTTAGGTAGAGATGAGCACAATTACTAGCAAAGCTGGCAGTAGGCCAATCTCTGCTTATTTATATAAACGTGCCAAACTCAGATTATTTTCTCTTCTCGCCCTGCCAATGTTTTGGATTGTGGGCGTATATATCCTCTCTTTATTTTTATTATTGATAACGGCTTTTTGGTTTGTTGATCCCTTTACCTCAAAGGTAATTGTTGGCTTTACCTTAGAAAATTTTGTTTCAATCTTTACCGTTCCAGCTTATATTTCAACTTCAATTAGAACTTTGTTAATAGCTCTAGCTGTTACGGCCTTATCAGTTTTATTTGCAATACCTCTTGGGATTTATATGGCAAAAATTGCTCGCCCTTGGGTAAGGAACGCCCTAGCTGTGGCAATTACCTTGCCGTTATGGGCTGGTTACTTAGTTAAAATTATTGCAATGCGCTTGGTATTTACTGAGCAAGGATTTTTTAATTGGGCACTTGCTCCACTTGGTTTATCTGGTCCAACCTTTTCGATACCAATTGTGATTTTAACTCTTACCTATCTTTGGTTTCCCTATATGGCACTTCCTGTATTTACTGCTATTAGGCAAATTCCTTCAAATCTATTTGATGCTTCAAGTGATATGGGAGCCAAGGGCTTTACTACGATCTACCGCATTGTTTTGCCATTAATTGTGCCAGCAATAATTGCCGGTTCAGTCTTCACATTCTCACTAAGCCTTGGAGATTACCTAGCAGCTAAATTTACTGGGGGCTCTACACAGATGATCGGCTCAATAATTGCAGCTAATATAAATTTAAATCCACCTGTGGCAGCCGCCTTCTCAATGGTGCCAATCGCATTTGTAGTTATCTACCTTATGGTTGCTCGCCGCACCGGATCACTAGAGCGGATGTAGTTATGCTGCGACTATCTGCTTTAAGTAGAGGCATTTTAATTGCATTAGTTGGTTTCATTTTAATCTTTATGTATGTACCACTTTTAGTGCTGGTCTTAAACTCATTTAATGAATCAAATATCTCAAGTTGGCCAATTCAAGGCTTCTCCTTTAATTGGTGGGAGTTTGCATCTACCTATGAACCAATACGCACCGCTCTTTTAAACTCACTAATAGTTGCAACTGGATCAATGATTATCGCCTCTATCTTGGGCACATTAGTAGCCACAGTTAATCTATTAGTGGTACTACCAATCGCACTGCCTGGTGTTGTGACAGGTGTGGCATTTAGTAATACCTACAATACTTTTTTATCTCCAGCAGGTTTTAATATTGGTTACTTTGGCATGATTGTTGCTCACGCTACTTTTTGTATTGTGATGGTATTTAATAATGTATTTGCAAGATTAAAACGAATGAATCCATCGCTGCAAGAGGCCTCTGCTGATCTAGGCGCTGGGCTATGGCAAACATTTAGATTAGTAACCTTTCCACAATTTAGAACTGCATTTGTTGCAGGTGCATTACTTGCATTCGCACTCAGCTTTGATGAAGTAGTAGTAACAATCTTTACGGCACCTCCTGGTGTGGATACTTTGCCACTTTGGATCTTAAAAGAGATGTCACGTCCTAATCAGGCAAGTGTGGTAAATGTGGTGGCAACAGTTGTCATCCTAATTTCACTAATCCCTGTTTACATCTCACAGCGATTAAGCCGGGCCCAAGATGAGGTTAAGTAGCTAACTAAAGATTACTTAAGTGCCTCAAATACAACTGCAACTACATTTGCACCCGCATCTTCAATACCTTTAGCACGTTCACCAATCCAACCAGCTCGGCCATGTTTTGGCATCATATTTGCAGTTGCAGTTGCACCAGACCTTGCAGCAATTGCGGCTTGAGATAAACCAGATTTTAAATCTTTAGCAGAATTTAAAGCTTCAATTGCAGGATGAAGTGCGTCAAGTAATGTTCGTTCACCAAGTGCGGCCTTACCTCTTGCTGAGATTCCATCAAAAGCTGCTTGAAAAGATTTTCGAGTATTAGTTAACGCATCATCATCGTTAGAGACAGCAGCTGATGCTCGAATAAAACCGGTAGCAAATAAAGTACCAAATGTTGAGGATGCAAATTTAGAGATTTCCTTACCCACCAACATTAAATCAGCTTTTAAATCCCCAGACAGCGAGAGATTCGCTGCTCTAATTCCTTCTGCAATCTTTCTAGCAGTGATGCCAAGATCAGCATCTCCTGCAGCAGCATCTAGATCCTCAAATTTTTTTGAATTTAGTTCAAGGGCTACCGCCACTTTTTCTAAGGCAGTTGAAAGCTCACTCATGCCTGAGTAAAAAATGGTGTGTGGGCAGGTGCGTTGATATAACTGAGTAACTCATCATCTACACGAATTATCGAAATGGAAGCACCAGCCATCTCAAGTGATGTTGCAAACTCACCAACATGCACTCTTGCCACATTAACACCATATCCAGTTAATACTTTCTTAGCATGTCGGAACATAATATAAAGTTCCTCAGGTGGTGTAGCGCCAAGACTATTCATTAAGACACAAACTTTGTCACCAGATTTTAAATCCAGATCATCTTTAATCGCTGAAACTAGTTGTTCAGTTATTTGATCAGCACTTTCTAACTTAGTTTTCTTTATTCCTGGCTCACCATGAATACCCATACCGATTTCCATCTCACCAGGTTTTACCTCAAAAGTTGGGTGCCCAACATTTGGCAGAGTTACTGGGCTAAGTGCAACTCCCATAGTTCTAGTTTGGGCAGCAGCTTTTCTTGTAACAGCTACGACCTCATCTAAAGATTTACCAGCTGCTGCTGCAGCGCCTGCAACTTTGTATAAAAAGAATATTCCAGCAATACCACGCCGGCGAGACTCTTCACCTTTTGGAGCTGATGCAACATCATCTGCGCCAAGTATTGTCTCTACTCTAATTCCTTCAGCTGCTGCCATCTCAGCTGCAAAGTCAAAGTTCATTACATCTCCGCCGTAGTTTCCATAAATATAAAGAACGCCAGCTCCTGAATTAACTTGCTTAGTTACTGCCAACATTTGCTCGGCGGTAGGACTTTGAAAAACATCACCAACTGCAACACCATCTAATAAACCTTTACCAACATAGCCAAGAAATAGTGGCAAGTGCCCTGATCCTCCACCCGTAGTAATGCCAACTTTCTTTGCAACCGGTGCATCAGCTCGCACTAAAGCATGAGTATCACCCTCTACTGCTTTTAGTTGACTGGGATATGCCTGAAGAATTCCTTCTAGCATCTCATTTACAAACTCTTTCGGTGAATTAAGTATCTTTTGCATGTGCGTAAGCCTATCTCTTTGGTTACCTCGAAGTTTATAACAAAATCGTCATAATCGTCCTAATGGAAAATGTGAGAATCGTAATTATCCCTTGACCAATGTTGCTGAACCAAATATATTCGCCTAAACCCACGGGGGTAAATTCGTACGAACCCCTACCAAGGGCCAAACACCTAGGAGAATGAATGAATAAAAATAAACTAGTAGCAATTGTTGCTGCTGCTGCTCTGTTGGTAACAGCTGGAGTTGGCACAAGCCACGCTGCTAAGAAGCGCTACGTAGTCTCCGTTAAGTTGATCGGCGTAGGCTGGTTCGACAATATGGATAAAGGAATTAAGTCATGGGCAAAGTCAAAGAAAATTGACGCATCTATGACTGGTGCAACTGATGCTTCACCAGAGAAACAATCAAAGATGGTTGAAGATCTAATTGCTCAGAAAGTTACTGGTATTGGAATTGTTCCAAACGATGTAGCTTCCATCGATGGCATTATTGCCAAGGCCAAGAAGGCAAAGATTAAAGTTGTTACACACGAAGCAGGCGGAATCAAGAATGCTGATGCAAACATCGAAGCATTTGAGAACGCTGCATACGGTGCTGTGATTATGGATAATCTTGCAACTTGTATGGGATCTGCTGGTAAGTACGTACAATTTGTAGGTACTTTAACTAACGGAAGCCACAACGAGTGGGTAGCTGGTGCATACGCACAAGCTCAAAAGAAGTACACAGGACTTACTCGTGTTGAAGATCCAATTGAGTCCAAAGAAGATGCAGATGTTGCTTATAACAAGACAAAAGAATTGTTAAAGAAATATCCTGATCTAAAGGGCTTTGAAGGATCATCCGCTAACGACGTAGTCGGTATCGGTCGCGCAGTTGAAGAGCTTGGTCTAACTGACAAGACATGCGTAATGGGAACTTCAATTCCATCAATGACTACAAAGTTGCTTAACACCGGAGCGATCGACAAGATCTTCTTCTGGGATTCAGCACTTGCAGGTCAAGCGATGTTGAATATGCTAGAAATCCTTAACAAAGGACAAAAGATCAAGGCTGGTATGAACCTTAAGGTTCCAGGCTACGAGAAGATAACTGTCAGCAAGACAAATCCAAAGAGCTTCAATGGAGCTGCTTGGGTAATTGTTGATAAAAACAACGCAAGTAAGTATCCAATATAAGACTTGGATATTTCCCTAATGGGAGTTGGAGTGGGGCACGGTTTCCGTGCCCCACTCTTATTAGTATCAGGTATTAACAAGTAAAGAAAAAAAGTTTAAGATACTACGACTACGCTGATGATCAGAAAGGCTTGAAGGTTAATGGCTAGAGTAAAGATTTCTGAATATAGCGTAGAAAACATTGTTAAAAGCTTCGGCGGTGCTAAAGCACTCTCTAATGTTTCAATGTCGGTATCAGGCGGTGAGGTTCACTGTTTAGCTGGTGAAAATGGGTCTGGTAAATCAACTTTAATTAAAATTATGTCAGGTGTACACGCCCCTGATTCTGGTCTGATTCGCTTAGCCGATAAAGAGTTCTCCGAATTATCACCAAGAGAAGCTGTTAGAGAAGGAATACAAGTAATTTTTCAAGATTTTTCATTACTTCCAAACTTAACGGTAGCTGAAAATATTGCGCTACCAACCTATATTTTTGAAAACTCTAGGTTGATTAGTAAGCGAGAAACAAAGAAAATTGCGTCTGAAGCACTGGATTTAATCGGAGTTGATATTGATGTCAGTTCTTCAGTTTCAGACATCTCGATTGCCTCTAAACAATTGATAGCAATAGCACGGGCCACTAACTTGGGCGTGAAGATGCTTTTTATGGACGAGCCAACTACCGCATTAACAAGAAAAGAGATTAATAGATTGTTCACAGTTGTTAATCAACTTAAAAAACGAGGAGTTGCAACAGTATTTGTAAGTCATAAAATTGATGAGATTCAAGAAATATGTAACACAATAACGGTATTACGAAATGGGGAAGTAGTCGCTGACGGTTTAATGAAAGATTTTGGGCCAAAGTCGATATCTAAGGCAATGACTGGTCAAGATGTCTCCACGACAAGAATTGCTCCACCGCTTAAATTAGCTAAAAAAAGAGCCGTAGAGGTTAAACAATTAACTTCTAAGCCAACATTTACTGATATTTCTTTTTCAGTTGCACCGGGAGAAATATTGGGTGTGACTGGACTACTTGGCTCTGGTAGAACCGAGTTAGCAGAGGCAATATTTGGAAAGTACCCAGTTGATTCTGGTGAGGTAATTGTTAATGGCACGAAGATTCACTTAAATTCATCTAGAGACGCACTTGCTGCTGGTATCGGTTATGTACCACCTGATCGGTTAACCCAAGGTTTATTCCTTGAACAATCAATCCTGCGTAACCTCGTCGCTGTTGGGATTGATCAATACAGAAATAGATGGGGACAGTTATCTCAGAAAAATCTAACCTCAGCAGGCGGTAAGTGGATTACAGATCTTAAAATAAAGACTAATAATTCAAAAAATCCCGTCACTTCACTATCAGGTGGAAACCAGCAACGAGTTGTACTAGCTAAGTGGTTTGCAATTAATCCGCACTTAATGATTCTAAATGGTCCAACCGTTGGTGTGGATGTTGGATCAAAACGAGAGATCTTAGAAATTATTAGAGATAGAGCAAAAAATGGAATGGCATTTTTAGTTGTATCAGATGATATTCCAGAGTTGATTCAAATTTGCCATCGAATTTTAGTTATTAAGAATGGCAAAATTTCTAAAGAGTTCTCTGAGTCTGAGCTCAGCGAGAGCGCGTTGTATAAGGAGTTAAACTAATTATGGACATTAAAAAATTATTGCTTCGCAATGAAACCGTATTAATATTTGCAATAATAATTTTCTCATTAGTAATTGGATCAAAAAGTCCAGAGTTTTTTACATTAGCAAACCTTTTTGACATCTTACGCTCATCTTTTGTTCAATTGCTTTTTGCTCTAGGGGTACTAATTGTTATCATTAGCGGTGGTATTGATGTTTCATTTCCAATAGTAGGTATATTTTCCGGCTATACCGCAGTTATAATTATGCAGAAATTAGAACTAAATCCTGAGAGTTTATTTATCCCTATCGTACTTGCAGTATTAATTGGAATTGCACTAGGTGGTTTTAACGCGATTGCAATTGCTGGATTTGGGATTCCAACATTAATTGCAACTTTAGGAACTGCTGGAATTTTCCGAGGGGTTATGCTCTCATTTATTGGTGCATCCTTCATAAGTGATATTCCGATTGGTTTGGATAAATTCTCAACCGCTGATTTAGTTAAGTTTGAATCAGATGCAGGAACCTTGGTACGACTTCACGTATTAGTTATTCCGGTAGCAATAATTACGATTTTAGTAGCACTTTTGTTAAGTAGAACTATCTTTGGTAGATCAGTGTATGCATTAGGGGGTGGGACAGAACCAACCAGGCGACTTGGAATATCAGTTAAGCGTACCCAGGCAAAAATTTATATGTTAGTTGGTGGGTTATCAGGTCTTGCTGGAATTTTATATGTATCACTGCAACGTAAGGCTAATCCTTATGATTTAGCTGGTTCAGAACTTGATGTAATCGCCGCCGTTGTTTTAGGTGGCGCTAGCATCATGGGTGGTTATGGAACTGTATTTGGAACTGTACTAGGCGTGCTCTTCATTAATATGATTAAAAATAATCTAGTGTTGTTGGGCGTTAGTAGCTCATGGCAGAGAGCAGCGGTAGGAGTACTGTTGGTAATTGGTATTACTATTCAAGCAATTAGTGAAAACCGAAAAAATAAAAGGCAAAAATCTGCTTCAGATAGCGAGGTTGCGTAATGATGAATGAGCGCGCTAGTAAATTTAGTACCGCTGGGTTATTAGCTGATCGCAAGGTCACCCAATTAATGGCATTTACCGCTTTCACTTTTCTTATTTTTTCCTATTTTTCTTCAGATATTTTCTTTACTCCTGAGAATTTTATATCCATGGCTTATCAGGTTCCTGAGATTGCCATCTTATCTATTGCCGTAATGTTATCTATGCTAACTGGTGGTATTGATTTATCAATCGTTGGTATTTCAAATGCATCAGCATTAATCGCTTCCTACATCATGACGCAAAAGATGAGTGAAGAAGGCGCTATTTCAAACAGTTGGATTTTAATTGCTTGTCTGGTTGGAATACTTATGGGTCTCCTTTGTGGAGCAATAAACTCTATTTTAATTGCAGTTTTAAATGTGACGCCAATTTTAGCCACACTTGCCACGATGACCCTATTTAATGGAATTGCAATCGGAATTACAAACGGTGTATCTGTTTCGGATTTACCGGAGCAATTTATGCGAATTGGTAACGGTACATTTTTTGGTGTGCCTTCACCTTTTATTTTAATGTTAATTATTGCAGGTTTTGTAGGCTACCTAATTAATCGCACCGGGCTTGGTTTGAAAGTTTTTTTAATTGGAACAAATCGAAAAGCCGCTCAATACAGCGTGATGGGTGATCGCAAAGTTATTGCTTGGACCTATGTGATCTCTGGTTTACTCTCAGCACTTGCTGGCCTAATTATTGCTTCTCGCACATCCGCCGCAAGTCCTGATTTTGGTAATTCATACATCTTACTTGCAATCGTGATTGTAGTTTTAGGTGGGGTTAATCCAATGGGTGGGTTTGGAACTGTAACAGGAGTAGTTTTAGCTACCATTGTTTTGCAAATGGTTTCATCTGGCTTTAACGCTTTAAGATTTAGTCAGTTTTTCTACTTAGCAGCCCAAGGTGGAGTTTTGGTATTAGTCATGATTTTAAATGCGGTTCTTGAAAAACGCCGAATAAGTAAATCTATTAACAAATCATTGGGATCCTAATGTCACTTATTGAGCGTTTAGAAAAATACTGCTTAACCCCTGCTATGTCAGGTTTTGAAGATGAAATGATTAAAAAACTTAAGGCGGATTTAGCAGCGCATGTAGATGAGATCAGAGTTGATGTATTAGGCAATGTAATTGCAACAATTAAAGGTAATAAATCTGATGCATCTGAACTAATGGTTTTTGCCCATACCGATTCATTGGGCATGATAGTTAAAAAGGTTGAAGAGAATGGATTTATTAGAATTGAAAGAGTAGGCGGAGTACCGGAGCGGATTTTGGCTGCCTCTAATGTTGTATTACAAGCAGCTGATGGCAAGATTGTTAATGGCTTAGTTGGTTTTGTTTCTCACCATTTAACTCCACCGGAGGATAAGTACAAAGTTAAGCCAATAAATGAATGTTATGTAGATATCGGTGCCAAAAGTGCGCAAGAAGTTGCAGATGCTGGAGTTAGAATCGGAACACCAGTAATTTATAGACCAAGCTTTGAAAAGCTACTTAATAATCGAGTTGCTGCTACATCTATCGATGATCGAGCAGGTTGTGCGTTACTAGTTGAGTTAGCTATTTACTTTAAAAGCAATCGCCCAGATATCACTCTGCATTTAGTTGGTACTGTGCAGGAGGAATTTAACTTACGTGGAGCGATGGTTGCTGCCCAACAAATTAAACCAACTGCTGCAATTAGTATTGATTTAGTTGCTGCTAGTGATACGCCAGATATTAAGGGTGGAAACAGTGTGGAAGTTGGTAAGGGTCCTATTGTTGGCACTTATACATTTCATGGCCGTGGCACTTTAAATGGTCTTATTCCAAATCCAAAATTATTAGCACTTGTTGATCAAGCAGCTATTAGCTCTAAAGTTAATTTACAACGCCATGCCACAATGGGATTACTTACAGATGCTTCCTATGTTCAGTTAGTAGGAGATGGTGTTGCTTGTGTTGATCTTGCTTGGCCAACAAGATATACCCACTCTGGTGTGGAAAGTTGCTCACTTGATGATTTAGAAGCACTTCGTAAACTATTAGTAGAGGTTATTAGTAAATTTCCTTCTCAAGAAAAGTTTTTGCGCGGTTAATAGAAACTTTAAAATGGGAAGTGGTGAATAATGGGACAAGATCTTCTTTTAGGAGTAGATATTGGCACCTATGAATCAAAGGGTGTCTTAACTACTGTTAAAGGTGAAGTTATTGCCCAAGCTGCTATTGCTCACAAATTGCTATTTCCAAGAGCTGGATGGGCAGAGCATGACCCCGAACTAACTTGGTGGGGAGATTTTTGTAATCTTTCAAAAAAATTACTAACCACGCAAGGTGTTAGTGCTAGCGATATCAAAGGTGTGGGAGTTAGCGCTATTGGTCCTGATGTACTACCAATTGATGAGAATTTTAATCCATTGCGAATGGGAATTTTATATGGGGTTGATACTAGAGCGGTTAAAGAGATCGATGAACTAAACGCTCAATTTGGTGAGGATACAATTTTTAATGCTACTGCTAACTGTTTATCATCTCAATCAACAGGCCCAAAGATCTTATGGATAAAGAAAAATGAACCTGAGGTTTATAAGAAAGCTCGCTGGTTTGTTGATGCCACAACTTTTATTGTGGCTAGATTAACTAATCGGGTAGTAATTGATCACTTCTCAGCAGGCTGTATGGTCCCTCTGTATGACCCATGGACAAGTAAGTGGAGTGATAAGTATTGCAAAGAGTATATAAATCTTGATCAATTGCCGGAGATTTTATGGAGTAATGAGTTAGCTGGCACTATAACTGAAAGTGCATCTAAGCAAACTGGATTAGCAGTTGGCACACCAGTCTCAGTTGGCACTATTGATGCTGGGGCAGAAGCACTTAGCGTTAGTGTTACTAAGCCAGGTGAAATGATGATGATGTATGGCTCGACCATATTTATGATTCAAGTTACTGATAACAACCAAGCAAGAGAAAAGCGGTTATGGGCAGGTCCATATTTATTCCCAAACACTTGGTGTTTATTAGCTGGAATGGCAACTAGTGGATCACTTACCAGGTGGTTTAAAGATAACTTTGCAAAGGATTTAATAAGTAAAGAAGAGGCTGGTGGAGATAATGCATACGCAGAGTTAGTAAATGAGGCAGGTGCAACTCCAGCAGGTGCTGAAGGAGTCATAGTTTTACCTTACTTTAGTGGTGAGCGAACACCAGTAATGGATCCAAGGGCTAAGGGAATGATCTTTGGGTTAAGTCTTACTCATACTCGTGGGCATTTATTCCGGGCAGTTCTTGAAGGTATGGGACATGGAATTAAGCAGCATGTTGATTTATTTACTGCAATTGGGGCAAGGCCGCACACAATTAAATCTGTTGGTGGTGGCACAAAAAATAAGGTTTGGCTGCAGGCAGTAAGTGATATCTCAGGTGTTCCTCAAGAGGTTGCACCACTAACTTTTGGCGCCTCCTATGGTGATGCCTTACTTGCAGGTGTTGCTACTGGATTAGTTGCCTCCGCCGAAGAGATAAGAGTTTGGCAGGGCCCACCAACTGTAGTTAAACCAAATGAGGAGCTGGCTAAAACTTATGCCCCATTAAGTGAGGTTTATGCTCAACTTTATGATACAACTAAAAATCAGATGCACAAACTACATGAGCTTGATTACTAACTAAGGATTAAGCATTACCCGATAGCTAGGTGTTGAGGTTGCTTGCTCAAAAGCATCAGATGCTTGTTCTAATGGATATGAGTTATCGATTAAGGCAGATAGATCTATTTGATTATTTGCAATCATTTCAGTTGCTACTGCGTGATCACGCCGATCGGCACTAACAACGCCTACCGCCGATGTTTCTTTGTTATGCATAAGGTTTGGGTCAATTGCAAATGGCGTAACTGGGTGAGCTGAGGCAAATAAGCAGATCTTGCCACGATTATTTAACACATCTAAGCCATCTTGATTAACTTCATCACTGCCATAAGCAGTGATTGCAAAATCAACGCCACCAAGAAAAGCCTCTTTAATTCGCTCTCTAATGCCAGCACCAGTTTTAAAAACTAAATCAGCTCCTACTGCTTTAGCTTTTTCAAGCCGCTCTTCATTAATATCTACTACTGCAACTCGAAGTCCTGATTTCTTAAGCACTAATGTGTTCATTAATCCCATTGTGCCGGCACCAAATACAACTGCAGTATCACCTAATCGAGCATTAATTAGTCGAGCAGCATGGATGGCGCAAGATAATGGTTCTGCAAGTGCTGCTTGATCCCAATTAGCGTTACCGACTGGAAAAACACCATCACTACGATGGACTTTATATTGCGCAAATCCACCTGGACCATATTGCCCACCTTTAAGGGAAAAATTTAAAAAGTGCTCCGCGCATCCTTTATCTTCACCTCTAAGACAGGCTCGGCAATTACCACAAGAAGATGAACCCATCGTGACTCGATCTCCGACCTTTACATTAGTTACTAGATCACCAATTGCTGAGATCTCACCAGCATTTTCATGCCCACCTAAAAAAGGGTAATCAGCTTTAGTTTGGCCGGTATAGATACGTTGTTCCCAGGTACACAGTCCAGCTGAT
>Ga0255139_1000536_pt1 | contig 11825 bp, 11 predicted proteins | sample Law_Colum_RepB_8_FD_188549 | JGI IMG/M metagenome (GOLD analysis project Ga0255139, IMG submission 188549) | Freshwater microbial communities from St. Lawrence River, New York, United States - Law_Colum_RepB_8d | ecosystem: Environmental > Aquatic > Freshwater > River | place: USA: New York...
TGTCTGAATCCTACAACAGTGAATGGATCAAGCTCCCTTCGCTGAATCCGCAGTCGACTTCTTGCCATCGGTCTCGTCGGCCGATTTGTTGCGGTAGTGCGAGGAATAGTACCGGTTCTGGTAGTAATGGTAGCTGTAGTAGTACGAGTCCTTGCCCTCGAAATCGATGTCATTGAGAACCAAGCCCACCAGGTGGATGCCGGAATTCTGAATGCGCTGCACCGACCGCAGTGCGTGCTCGCGACGGATTTTGTTGAACTTGGTGACGAAGACCATGCCGTCAGCCATGGCACCCACGATGAGCGGATCGGACACAGCCGAGACGGGCGGGAGATCCAGAATCACCCGATCATAGCGTCGGGAGGCTTCCTCCAAGAAACGCACCATCCGGTTGGAACCAATCAATTCCGATGGATTGGCCGGCACAGCACCGCAGCAAATCACATCCAGATTCGGCACCTCGGTGGAGTGGGTGATTTCGCTGATGTTGTCCAGTCGACCAGAAAGATAGGCGGTGAGACCGGCCGGGCTTTGCAACTGGAAGGCCTTGTGCACCGACGGACGTCGAAGATCTGCGTCCACCAAGAGGGTCTTGAGCCCCGTCTGGGAGGTGACGATGGCGAAGTTGGAAGCCGTCAGGGACTTACCCTCGGAAGGAATCGTACTCGTGAACGCCAGAACCCGGAGCTTGTCGGCATTCTTGGCCAGCGATATGGCCGCGCGCAGGGTTCGGAAACCTTCGGCCGGACTCGACGTCGGATGCAAGTGCGACTGGAGATCGCGCTCCACGATGCTGACCGATTTGATGTTCGGGATGTAGCCCAAGAACGGCAGATGCAGGATGTTCTCCACGTCATCCTGACTCTTGATGGAGTCATCCAAGAAGTTGAAGAAGAGCGCCAGACCCAAGGCCACAGCCAGACCGCCGACGATGCTTCCCACGAAGATCAACGGAGTGTTGGGGCTCACAGCCTTGGTCGGAGCAAAGGCTGCATCTTGCACCTTCATGTTTTGGAGAAGGTCCTTGGTACCAATGTCGAAGTCCTTCGCCTTGGTCAGGATGGTCTGATAGAAGCCTTCCACCCGTTTGACCTTCTGCTCCATGATGTCGTACTCGATCTTCGCCTCATCGAGAGCGAATACCCGCTCAACGGATTCGGTGTACTTGCGCAAGGCTTCGGCCTCGCGGTTCTTCTCCAATTGAGCCAATTGGAAAATGCTCTGGAGCGCTCGTTCGGACTCGTCCCGCAGCTTCTGGGTATCGGCCTGAAGCTGGGTGGACGTTTGGATGACTTTCGGGTGCTTTTCCCGGTACTTGGTGCGCAAACCCGCCAGCTTTGAACTGTTCTCGTTGACCTGCTTTCGCAGGAACGCAACCTGTTCATCCTTCACCAGCGGACCAAATTCCGTGATATCCTTTCCGGCAGCCACCCACTCCTGAGCCTGTTGAGCCGTTTGCTTGGCGACATCGGCCGTGGAGCGCAAGGTTTCATAGGCGGTCTTGAGGTCCCGCATCGTGGCGGCATCGATGTTCTGAGCATCCTTCAGTGACACCATCCCCTTGTCTTTGCGGTACTTCTGGAGGTCCTTCTGAAGCGCGGCCAGTTCAACTTCCTTGCCCTTGGCTTCCTGCTCCAGGATTTGGAATCCCTGCAAAGCCTTCTGCTTCTTGTCGTCCAGATTCCGCTGCAAGAACACCTTGAGGATGGTGTCGGCAATCCGCTGCGCTTGGTCCGCTTTGGGATGGGTCACCTGGACCTCGACCAACCGGCTGAGTCGGATCGGAACGATTTTGATGTCCTTGGTGACAGCGGTCACTTTGTCCAACTTCTGGGCATACCGCGGATCTTGGGTATCGAGCTTGAGCTTCTCCATGACCTCCAAGATGAGGCTGCGGCTCTCCAGGTTGCGGTACTGGGTGGTCAGGTAGTTCTGGTCCTGATTGCCCAGTGCCAAACTGTTCAGATTGAGCACACCTTGGTTCTCAGGATCGATCTGAAGGCGGGCGATGGCCCGGAACATCGGGGTCGCCTGAAACGCGTACAGCACCCCTGCGATGATGCACACCGTCCAGGTAGCCACGATGAGCCAGCGACGCTCGAGAATGACATGCCAATACTGCCTGAGATTGATGGACGGATCGCCGCCGCCCATTGGGTTGCCCTGCTGTGATTGCAACTGGTCTTCCATGGTAATGAATCAGAACTGAAATTAAAGGATGCTCTCCTGAACCTCCACCGTGTCATCAGGCTCGATCATCACCCGGTTGCCCTCCGAGTAGAGTTTGTCCAACTGCTTCTTGGTGTAGGTGCTCACCTGCCCCTTGCGGCGCAAAATGATCTTGTTCTTGTCGGCCCGCGGACTGAAGCCTCCGCCGAGACCGATGGCATCGAGAATGTCAATCGGACGCTCAGCAGGAATCTCAACACGACCCTGCTTCAAGAAGCTCCCCGTGATGTTGATGAAGTGCTTCACATACTCGGAGACCTCCACCGAAATGGCCGGCTTGATGATGTAGTCTTTGTCGAGCATCGTGTAGAGCTGCTGACGCACCTCGGCCACGGTTTTGTTGGTGACGATCACCGGATCCAAGAGCCAGTAGGTGATCTTGCCATCCGTGGGCACACGGAGGTTCTGCTTCATGTCCAATTCTTCAGCGACATTGATCACCAGAACATCCCCGGCAACGATCCGACGGACAGAATCCTGCGCGAGCGCCAACCCGCTGGCCACCACGTAGGAAATACAAAGGTTCAAACGCCATTTCATAAATCAGTAACCAATTTGCACTCCCACCATCACTCGGTGGGCATCGTAAGAGGGCAAAAACACATCCTTCAATCCTGCATCCGCATAATTGATGGAATAGTTTTCGTAGGAATAATTCAGGCCGAATCGCAGCCAGCGACGCGGCATGTAGTTGATGCCGCCCGACAACGACAGCATGGAGTCATCACGCTTGTAATCCACGGTGCGCAGACTCAGAGACCTCAGGGATGTGCCGGCAATGGGCTCGTAAGCAGCCCCGAAGCCGGTCAAACTGTCGAATGCGCCCCCTTGGTACGAAACACCCGCCGTGGCCATCCACGTACCGGTCGTGCCCAGCATCTGCTGGACATTGAGCGCAGTCGTGTCGTAGGTGACGCCTTGGCGCGCGATCTGGGCGGCATTGTCGGTGCGCCGCGTGTAGGCCAACGAAAACTTGGTCGTCTCTCGGAAGGCATAGCTCACCGAGATGTTCGCGGCTGGAATGGAAAAGGATGCGCCGGGAATGTCGGGGAAATCGCGAATTTCGTAGCCGCCACCAATCGTGCCCTCCAAACGCTCTGTGAACTGGCCGCGAACTCCGACAAAGCCGCCGTACACGTGAGAAGTCGGTATAAAACCGAGCGCCGATGTGCCTCGGATGAAATCTGTGAGACCGTAGCCGCCCTCAACAAACACGGAGAGCCGGTCTGTCGGCTTGTAGCTGGCTCCCATATTGGCTCGCCAACCATCGTTGCCGTACAAATTAACCTTTTGGAAATTGATGTAGTTCCAGGAGCCGCTGACATAGACATCGGTCTTGTCGGAGCTGTCGTACGTGACACGGCCCGAGGTGGTGTGAGTCCAGCGATCGACCAAGGTGCTACCCAGGTTCACCCAACCTCCCATGAACGAGGAAACCAACTCAGTGGAATGGTTTCCCTCCATCCGCAAACGGCTTTGATTGTCGTACTTGCCCGCCACCTGAAAGCGGTGCATGGGCACCGGAGCCACCCCGAGATCGAAGTACCGGGTATTGTCGCTCTGGTAGAGCAGATTGAGATAGTTTTCGTCTTCGGAACCGACTTGAAAACTCACGCCGGGTGAAACGGTTCCGATGAGATCCGCTACCTTGGGATTCAGGATCAGTCGGTTGGTCTGAAATCCTGCCAGAATCCCTGTCGCACTGGCCGGAGCATTGGTGGGAATCGTCGCCGCTAGCGGCGGATAAACCGACGAGGCAAACGGAGGGGACGACGCAATCCGTTGATTGAGCGAGGCATCTCTGTAAACCTGATATTGCAGCGCCCCTGAATACGGCAGCAATGGTTGGCCAAATGAAGGCTGGTAGGCGTACCCCCCGTTTAAATCGACCACCTTGTACGTCGGCGTTCTGAGATCGACATACTCAATGTTTCCAACGTCTGAGGCTGAAAATACGTTGTTGTTGTACATCATGTTGATGTCCAACTGGGGGCGGATGCGCACGCCTTTGACCTCGTAGCTCATCCACCGATCCATCTGATAGGCCTCGACCGCAGATGCATCGGCCAACAAGTACCCAGCCGGCATCAAGGCCAGCAAAACGGCAGAACGAAGCGCCGAAGCCGGCTCAGGGATGATTAACTTTTGCATGCCTCAAATTCGCGCCAATCGACGGATCCATTTCACCAAAACCTGCACCCAAAACAGGATGAGCGCCTGGGCGTTTAGCTTTTGCGTCCGCAAAAATGCTGGTCGGGAAACTCCTTGAATTTGGCTCGTGTGTAAAAGGGATAATCCCCTTTGGACGGGACTTTTCTTTGTAACAACCCTGTCGCTTCCACCGTCACCGATCCGATGGACGATCCAGATGATCTCCCGGCGTCAATTCGTCAAATCCCTCAAAATCCCCAGGCCGCAACTCCCGACTAATGCGATGGTCTTCCGAGAACCACTGACCGAGATCCATCATACGGCAGCGCTCCGAGCAAAACGGACCCATCGGGCTTGCAAGCCACGGTCCCCGACATCGGCATTGTGGACAGGCAACTTCAGGCAATGATCGGGAGGGATTCATCGGTTCAACCAGCGGAGCACGCCACTGAATATCAGGCTGAAAACTAAACAAGTGACGACTGGGAAGTGAAATGAAAACCCGGGACGCTCAATGGCAATGTCCCCAGGTAGACCGCCCCTGGAAGGTGACCCATAATAAAGGATCGCACCGATCACCAGTAGCGTCCCTCCCAGCGTCATCAACTGCTTTCCCAGCGCGGGCATCGCCATACCAGAAGACTGCACCATGAGGTACTCGGCGTCCAATCTGGAGTCCATAGCCTCAATCGACCTGTTGCTTCCAAACTTCGGTCATCCTGTGAGATTGACTCGTCGAAGTCGGCCAATGACATCGTAAATTGCTCAGCGGCATCGGTTTTATCGGAAAATCCGTGTTCCCCGGCCCTGTACTTGCTAGGCTTTTGCCACACAAAATCCATGAGCTACGACACAGATTTGCTGCGCGGAATCCTGAAGGCTGCGGTTGAAGGTGGAGCCTCCGATATTCACATCAAAGTGGGTTCCCCTGTCGTTTTCCGCATCAGCCGGCAACTCATCACCATCGACGCACCGGTGCCCACCGAGGAGTGGATGGACAAGATCCTGACTGCGATGGTTCCGCCGCATGCCCGCCGTCGCATGGATGAAGAACGCGAAGTCGACTTCAGCTACTACGAGCCCGGCGTGGGACGTTTCCGGACCAACGTGTTCCAGCAACGCGGTACGTTCGCCCTGGCCATGCGCTATGTGAAGACGCAGGTCCCGAGCTTCGAGGAATTGGGACTCATGCCCATCATCAAGTCCATCGCTGCTTCCCCCCGCGGTATCGTCTTGGTCGCCGGCACGACGGGTTCCGGCAAGTCCACCACGCTGGCGGCGATGCTCGAGCACATCAACGCCAACTTCAAAAAGCACATCGTCACGCTGGAAGACCCCATCGAATTCGTCTTCGAAGACAACCAGTCCGTCGTTGAGCAACGCGAAGTCGGTCTCGACACCGGCAGCTTCCAGGCAGGCTTGAAGCACGTCCTGCGTCAGGATCCCGACATCATCATGGTCGGCGAAATGCGCGACGCAATCTCGTTCCAGGCGGCGATCAGCGCAGCAGACACCGGCCACCTGGTGCTCTCCACCCTGCACACGCAAAACGCCTCGCAATCGATCGGCCGCATCCTCGACTTCTTCAAACCCGACGAGCGCGAACAAATTCGCCGACAATTGGCGGCCACGCTACGCGCTGTTGTCTGCCAGCGCATGGTGAGCACCGTCAACGGCGGGGTCACCCCTTCCCTCGAAATCCTCATCAACACGCCGACCGTCCGAAAAATGCTCGAGGAAAATCGCCTGGAGAAACTCGGCGCGGCCATCGAGACCGGACGCGAAGACGGGATGCAAAGCTTCAACCAGGCGCTCTACGACCTGGTCAAGGCAGGAAAGATCAGCGAGAAGGAAGCCCTCGGAAAGGCGACCAATCCGCAGGCTTTGGAGATGATGTTCAAGGGCATCTTCCTCGACGAAGGCCGCCGCATCCTTTCCTGAGGGCCCTCGGGCGCTTGCCCACGCGTCGCTATTGCTTCCCACGCCCGGTATCGGCAGTCTCACAGCCGTCATTCCGACCGTGCACCGGTAGCTCAATTGGATAGAGCTTCTGACTTCGGATCAGAAGGTTGCAGGTTCAAGTCCTGCCCGGTGTACCACGGCTTTTATTGGGGGTTTTGAGGGTTTTAGGCAATCCTTCCCCATTCACCGAATGCCCGCTGTACACCGGCTGTACCCTTTTGGGGCCGTTTGAAGTGTCCTGAGGAACTTCGCCCCAAGGGACCATTGTTGAATCCTGACCGGCTCACGGCTTCGTCTCGCGGACCATCGTCTCTGAACGAATAACCTTTCCCTCCGAGTCGAGGACCAGCTCTACGGCCTGATTGGGTGCCTTGGCAACCACTCGATAGACCGTCCGACCGTCTTCGTAGACTTCGGCCACTCGCCGGATGGGAATCTCACCGACAGCCTGTTGCACCGTCCGTTGCATACCGTCCGACAAACCTCCAAGCTCTATGTCGACTCGACGCGTCACCACCTGTCCCTTTTCGTCCAAGGCCAACTCCACGCCCCGACCATCCTGGGTTTTGGATTCCAAAGAATAGAAAACCTTGCCGTCGGATTGTTTGATGTGTGCTCCCTCGATCGACACGTCTCCGAGTTGCTGGGCAATCCCTGCCAAGACCAACTCAGGTATCCCGGATCGATCCACCCAACCATTCCGGATATAGGAAGGGATGGATCCGGCTTTACCATTTTCGGTTCGGGCACCGGTCGCACGCGAAGCGGCTTGTGCTGCACCCTCGACCGCCCGGAACCGCTCTTCGATCAGCCGCCGCAAGGAGGCGATCTCGCTGCGGATCGCGGTCAGTTCCGATGCAGTTTGGGCTCCGAGATTTTCACCACCGAGAGGCGCCGTCGGCACCGGCGCCTCCACGGTCGGTTCCGACTGCAATTCTGTGATTCGACCACGAAGACGGCGCACCTCGATTTGATTCCAACCACCCCAGACAACCACCCCTAAAATTCCCACCCATACCGCCCAGCGTCGTTGCATGTCTCAGTTATTCCGCTCTGCTGCCCCGTGGCAAACCTTCAATGGATGACTTTCAGGACGAGGCGAACATTCGTTGGTGATACCCCCTTTCGCCGGTAGCCGGAATGGCTTGAGAGTTGCCCGAAAACGTCTCCGAAAACGAGCAGCGCACCGGGTTCGACAGATTGAGGCGTGGCACCGCGGAGGCACTTCTGCGATACCCTACGGCCAGGTCATGTCACCGGAACTCGCTCGCCCGAGGTTCCCGACGTCGAGCCATCCAATCCCAGTGAATCATCAGGCCCACGAAGAAGATCCACTCCCAGAGCGGCGTCGAATGGAGGCCGTCGCCGGGCCAATGGCGCAGACTGCGGTCTTCTCGGCAGAGTCGTTCCCAATCCATCAATTCATAGAATCCGAAGGCCGAGACACAGGCGTACAGGTGGAAGGGCCACAGGCTGCGAAGGGCACTACCCGCCAGAAAATACGCGACTGCATCGAGAACGACTCCGAGTCCCAGAATTGGAATACCCCAAAGAGCAATGCGGGTGTGAAACTGACCACTGGTCATTCCAAACCAATGGCCTGAGCGGCTGTCCGGGATCCACACCGTCAACAGTATCATCACCAGGCCGATAGCCAGCGTGAAGCTGGAGGCACCACTGAGGCTCGCCCAATTCCGCGCCCAACGCCGATGATGGAGCACCAACAGGTCCGCCATCCATAGCAACAGCGCCGTCATGCCTAACTGATAAATTCGCCAGCCCGCGGGGTTCCGATCGGCATCCGGCGAGCCCAGGTAGGAAATGGTGCACCGCATCGGTGAATACCGGTTCTCGGATGGATAAAGTCCCCAGGCCACCACCATCCCGACGATCCCTAGACACAGCAGCCTCCGGCGTCGCTTCGGGCCGTCGTCCAAAAATCGTCGCAGGAGCTCTCGCATTGGGTGAGCCAGAGGATGAGCTAGGTGCAGCCGGCGGCACAACGGGTGAAGTATGCCGGCAGGTCACCATGGGCTTCTGGGGAAGACGCTGAGACTCCGATTGAGCTCCATGCACCACCGGTGTGGAGGGAGATATCCACTCCGGGTTTTCCATCGTTTTCTTTCAGACGGACACCGGGGATGCTCCGGCCATGTCGATCCGGCATCTTTTGAAGGCCAGTGTTCCCGTGCTGATGGGGTTGTGGTGTGGCTTGGCCAACACCTCGGCGGCTGAATTGCGGGTACCCGCCTTCACGGCCTACACCCTGCCCGACACCGATTCACCCCGCATCTCTGAGCGCGGCGGGGTGCGCGGGTGGACAGACCCCGCACAAACGGTGCACTGGTACGGACGCCTCAACCAACCCGGCGCGCTCCAAGCGAAGCTTAGCTTGCGCCTGCCCGATGGGGCCGAATCCAAGTTGCGCCTCACCGTGGCGGGAGGATTTCGGGAGGTGACGGTCAAGGGCGTGTCCGGTTCAGAGCCATTGACCGCCGACTTCGGCACGTTTTCGGTCGAACGCCCCGGCTATCAGGACTTCCGCTTGGAATCGATCAATCCGAAGGGCCAAGACGCCGGGCAACTCGAGGCACTCGTCCTCGACGGTCCCGGCGTCGAAGGCGCCCACTTCAACCTCAAGGAACGTCGCAACGCCGCCTCGGTTCACCTCAGCTACAAGGCTCCCACCAATGCCATCGCCGCGTTCTATTGCGAAGTGACTGCGGTCGAGGAACCGGTGACCACGTTCTACATGGCCTGCGGTTGGCACCGGGGCTATTTCGGCATGCAAGTCAACAGCCCAACCGAGCGGCGGATCATCTTTTCTGTCTGGGATAGCGGCGAAGAAGCAGTCGACCGCAATAAGGTCTCCGCCGAGAAGCGGGTCCAACTCCTAGGCAAGGGCGACGGTGTTTACTCCGGAGATTTCGGCAACGAAGGCACCGGTGGCCACAGCCACCTGAAGTACCCGTGGAAGACCGGCCAAACCCAACGCTTCTTGGTCACGGCCCAGCCAACCAACCAGACCTTCACCGTCTATTCCGGATACTACCACCATCCCGACAGCCATCGATGGATGCTCATCTCGTCCTGGAAAGCCCCGCGCGAGGGCGGATGGCTGCGCGGCCCGCACAGCTTCAGCGAGAACTTCTGGGGCAGTACAGGCCACCTGCCCCGCAAGGCGCTGTATGGTCGCCAATGGATCCGCACTCCCGGCGGCGACTGGCTCGAGATCACCGAGGCCAGCTTCAGCCACGACCCCACAGGCAAGAGCGATCGATTGGATCGGTTCATGGGTGTGGAGAAGGGGCAGTTCTTTTTGAGCCACGGCGGATTCCTCGAGGGCACCATGCCCTTCGGCCAACGCTTTACCCGCCCCGCCACCGTTGAACCCCCGAAGGATTTGGTCGAGTTCTTCCGTTGAATCACCGCTCAAACGGACCTCCGATCAGGAACGCCCCCGGTTGCCACAACCAGCAATACCCGCCACCTTGCCCAAACAACGATCATGAGTCCCCAAGGAATCGCACGTGTCATCGGAGTCGGGCTGCTGCTCTTCAGCGGTCTCATCATGGCCACCTCGGGAACCTTTGTGGTCAAGCCCGGGTTTCGCGGGATCGAGGTGACCATGGGCCGGGTCTCACCGGACTTCAAACCGGAGGGCTTCGGCCTGAAGGCACCTTTCGTGACCGAGATCATCCCGATCTCCGTGCGCCAGCAAACCGCCGAAGAGTTGGCCGAGTGCTATTCGTCAGACCTCCAGCAAATCCGGGTAGACTTGCGCCTGCTCTACCGGATTCCCGAGGCTTCAGTCGTCAAACTGTTCCAGGATTACGATGGCAACCCATTCGAAAGCTTGGTCGCTCCTCGAGTCCAAGAAGCGCTGAAAGAGGTCGCCGCGATGCAGAGCGCAGAGTTGATCGTGAAGAACCGCGAGCAAATCAAGACCCGGTCGCTGGAAATCGCCCGCCGCAAGATTGGCTCGCTCGTAGTTTTGGAGGATATCGTCATCCAGAACATCTCGCTCACCCGCGAACTCGAGCACGCCATCGAGGCCAAGATGGTTCAAGAACAGGAGGCCTCGAAATCCAAGTACTTCCAGCAACGAGTCCAAATCGAGGCCGACACGGCGGTGATCAAAGCCAAGGGCGAGGCCGAGTCGATCATCATTCGGGGTGATGCGCTCAAGAAGAACCCGGCCTTCGTGGATCTGCAAATCGTGGACCGTTGGGACGGCATCGCTCCACTGGTCATCGGTGGCAAAGACCAAATCTTGTTGAACTTCCAGGACCTCGAACGACTCAAGGGCCAAAAGACGGATCCTTCAGGAAACCGCCCGGCGACTCCCGCCGCTGCCACCTCACCGGCCCCCAGGAACATCAAGCGCTGACGCCATGAACCCTCAAACCGCTTCCCGTCTCATCGTCGCCTCGATCGCGTTCTTCGTGGCGCTGCTGGTGCTCAACTCGGCGTCGTATGTCATCGAACCCGGCACCCGCGGGCTCAAGGTGACCCTCGGCAAGACGCAGGAGGGATTCCTCCCCGAGGGCTTCGGGTTCAAGACCCCGCTCATCACCAGCATCGTGCGGGTCAATGTCCGCCAACGCACTCGGGCGCTGACGGCCGACTGTTTTTCCTCGGACTTGCAACAGGTGAAGATCGACCTCCGAGTTCTCTTCCGCATCCCGGAGGCGTCGGTCGTTCCGATCTACCGCGAGTTCGCCGGCGATCCCTTCGACAGCCTGATTGCGCCGCGGATCCAAGAGGCCATCAAGGAAGTCACGGCGATGATGACGGCGGAGCAGGTCGTCAAGAACCGCGAGGAGATCAAGAAGAAGTCCATGGCTCTGGCCAGTCAGAAGATCGGGCCACTGTTGTTGGTCGAAGACATCGTCCTGCGCGACATTGATCTCTCGCCGGAGTTGGAAAAGGCCATCGAAGCCAAGATGGTGGCTGAGCAGCAGGCCAACCAAGCCCGCTTCACCCAGGTCCAGACCCAGACCGAATCTGAAACCGCGGTGATCAGCGCCAAGGGCGAGGCCGAGGCCATCCGGGTCCGCGGCGAGGCCCTGCGGCAAAGCCCATCCTTCCTGCGTTGGAAGATCGTCGAACGCTGGAACGGGCGTTCACCCATGGTCATTCCGCCACCTTCCGATCACAACGCGGCCGGCCTGTTGCTCCCGATCAGTCCGGCGGAAACCCCGTCCACGCCATGACCTCACGCCGACGGGCCGCGATCCAGGCACTGTTCCTGGCTGCCTTGGGCTTGTTCCTGATCTGGATCTTCCCCAGCGCCGCGGCCTTCACCGAGATGGCGGCTCGCGAACTGCGCTACTTGTGGTGGCTCGTGCTGATGATCGGCGTCGGTGCGTGGCTCATCTGGGGCTACGGACGAAAGCCCAAGGAATAGTCAGGACGGCTCGCGGCAGTGTCGTCCAGCGGCCGCCTGACTCCCGCGAAAATCTGCCACATCCAGGGGATGT
>Ga0255139_1000538_pt1 | contig 11786 bp, 12 predicted proteins | sample Law_Colum_RepB_8_FD_188549 | JGI IMG/M metagenome (GOLD analysis project Ga0255139, IMG submission 188549) | Freshwater microbial communities from St. Lawrence River, New York, United States - Law_Colum_RepB_8d | ecosystem: Environmental > Aquatic > Freshwater > River | place: USA: New York...
GCAATAGCCTTACCGCCAAAGCTGCGCCGTGCGCACAACATGGGCCAATGGGTGCGATGCCCTGCGCCGATAATGAAGTCCGGGCGGGGCTGCAGGAATCCGGGGCGAAAGCGCTTAAACAGCCAATCCCAAAGGGTGTAGGGATAGTCACCCAGGGGCATATCGATGCAACGCGGCTCAGCAAATCCCTGTTCAGCGGCGAGCCGTTTCAGGGCATTGACCAGACCCAGCGTTTGACTCTCGTGGCCGGGCTTACCATCCATGAGACGCCAAACGACGAGAGGCTGAGTAGGGGCATCTTGCATGCGAGCTGGCGCCTTAAAGTGATGAGGGGCGTTATGCCCCTCTTTTTGCCATTTGCGTTATGCGACCGGCGTCAGCCAGTCGCTGTGCTCCTTGCGCACGCCCGTCACCGTCTCGAAGTAAGCCTTCTGCAATACGGTGGTGATCGGGCCGCGACGACCAGCGCCAATAACACGACCGTCAAGCTCACGAATCGGCGTGACTTCAGCTGCGGTGCCGGTAAAGAACGCTTCATCGGCGATATAGACTTCATCACGCGTGATGCGCTTTTCTTTCACTATATAGCCATGCTCTTCGGCGATCTGGATCACCGTTTTGCGGGTGATGCCGTCGAGACAGGAGGTCACGTCCGGGGTGAAGATCACGCCATCTTTCACGATGAACACGTTCTCACCCGAGCCTTCAGACACATAACCTTCCGGGTCCAGCATCAGGGCCTCTTCAGCACCACCGGAGATGGCTTCCTGCAAGGCCAGCATGGAGTTGATGTAGTTGCCATTGGCCTTGGCACGGGTCATGGAGATGTTCACATGATGCCGCGTGTAGCTGGATGTGCGCACTTTAATGCCCAGCTCCAGCGCTTCTTTGCCCATGTAGGCGCCCCACTCCCAGGCGGCCACAATCACATGGACCTTGAGGTTGCTGGCGCGCAGGCCCATGCCTTCAGAGCCGTAGAACGCCATCGGACGCAAGTAGGCGTGCGGCAGCTTGTTCTCACGCACCACCATGCGATGGGCTTCATTAATTTCGTCTTGGCTGTAGGGCATGGCCATGTTCATGATATGCGCCGAATTGAACAGACGATTCGTGTGTTCCTTCAGGCGGAAAATCGATGGGCCTTGCTCGGTCGCGTAGGCACGCACGCCTTCGAAGACGCCCATGCCGTAGTGCAGCGTGTGGGTCAGCACATGGGTCTTGGCTTCGCGCCACGGCACCAGCTTGCCGTCATACCAGATCACGCCATCACGATCAGACATCGACATCTTGAATCACTCCACAGGGCTTGTGCGCGACCTAACCAACCAGTCAGCGCGTCATTAAATTTAGGTGGCGTATTGCACCACAAAGCAGGGGTATTCGGATACTGGGCGAGCTAAAACCCTGCACGTACCACATCCGCCACTACGGCATCTACGCCTATGGTCCAATCGGGCAATTTCATGCCCAGCGCAGACTCTAAGCGCTGACAGTCCAGCCGTGAATTAGCCGGCCGCGCAGCCGGCGTGGGGTATTTCACGGCCGGAATGCCTTGCACCTGCTCGGGGGTAACGCGGGTGCTCAAGCCTTGCTTTCGTGCTTGGGCAATAACGCGCTGGGCATACGCCTGCCAGTGCGTCTCGCCAGCGGCCGCCAGATGATACAGGCCGGGCTCCACCGGCTTCCCGGCAGTAACCTGCTGAATCAGCTGGGCGGTGACCGCGGCAATAAGGGCTGCGCTCGTCGGTGCGCCAAACTGGTCATTCACCACGGACAGACTGTCGCGTGTTTGCGCCAATTTCAGCATGGTCTTCAAAAAATTATTGCCGTGCACACCAAACACCCAAGTCGTGCGAAAGGTCCAAGCCTGCAAATGGCTCGTCGCCATCACTGCCGCAATGGCCTGCTCGCCCGCGAGTTTGCTAGCGCCATAGACATTAAGCGGTTGAACCGGATCATCTTCGCGATAGCGCCCATGCTTATCGCCGGCAAAGACGTAGTCCGTGGAGTAATGCACCAGTCGTGCACCCCGCGCTGCTGCTAGCTCGGCAAGCAGACGCGGAGTTTCGGCGTTGACGGCAAAAGCGGCATCACGCTCAGTTTCCGCTTTGTCTACGGCTGTCCAGGCACCGGCATTAATGATCCAGTCCGGCTGTACCCGCTCGACGCAGGCGCGAATGCTGTCGGGGTCTGCCAAGTTGCATTGCTGACGATCCACAGCGGTGACAGTGCCGATTTCGGCCAGCTGGCGCTGAAGCTCATAGCCGACCTGACCCGTGCTGCCCGTTATCAAAATCCTCAAATCAACGCTCCATAATGTCGGACCACAGCCGCTGCACCAGCGTGCGCTCTGTCAATAACTCATCCGCTTGCAAGCCCTTGTCGGCCCCCGCTAAGGCTCGCGCATGTCCGGCTCGGCGCAGCGCCAGATACGCCGCTTTCAGCGCCTCTGCATCGGCTAGAGGCATCAATCCCGCTTGCGCCAAGGTATCGAGCAGACGCACATTATCCGGCCACTGCGTGAGTTCAGGATGGGCATGGGCGTGCGCCAGCGTGAGGTATTGCACGAGAAATTCGATGTCTACAAGGCCGCCGGGGCTGTGCTTGAGATCAATTTCTGCCGGGTCTTTCGGTGCCAAGTGATCGCGCATTTTCTGCCGCATGTCGCGGACTTCTTGGCGCAGCGTCGTGTCACTGCGTGCTTGTGACAGCACCGAGGCACGTACCTCATCAAAACGCACCGCCAATGCCGGGTCGCCAACAACGACACGTGCACGGACCAGGGCCTGATGCTCCCACGTCCAAGCTTGCTCACGCTGATACTGCGCGAAGCCATCCAATGAAGTCACCAACAGGCCGGATGCGCCCGACGGCCTGAGTCGCATGTCCACTTCATAAAGCAGGCCGCTGCCCATGCTGGTGGTGAGCAGATGAATGATTTTTTGGCCGAGGCGTGCAAAGAAACTCGCGCCGTCTAGGGGCTTAACGCCACCCACCGTGTCGCGCTGGGCATCGGCATCGTGAATAAACACGAGGTCGAGATCAGAGCCATACCCCAACTCAAGGCCACCGAGCTTCCCGTAGCCAACAATGATAAAGCCGGGATCGCAAGGCCGGCCTTCGCGGTCCAACGGCGTGCCATGACGGGCCACCAACTGCCGCCAGCTCAGGTGTAAGACTTCCTGCAAAACGGCCTCAGCAATCCACGTCAGCGAATCGCTAATTTTCATCAGCGCCAAAGTACCTTTAAGGTCTGAAGCCGCAACGCGCAGCAGCTGGCCTTTCTGGAACAGGCGCAGGATGTCCATTTGCCGCTCCAGATCATCCTCTGGCACTCGCGCCAACTGCGCCCGTAAGTCCGCCGATAACTCACTGCGCGAGGGTGGCGCGAACAGCGTGGCGGCATTGAGCAGCTCATCTAAGAGAGCCGGGTAACGAGCCAGCAGTTGAGCCATCCACGGACTGGCCGCGCACAGGTCAATTAAGCGCTTCAGCGCTTCCGGGTTTTCGCTCAGTAACACCAAATAAGCCGAGCGCTTCAACGTGGCTTCAATCAGGGGCAGGATACGCGCCAAGGCTTGCTCGCCATTGTCATGGGCCGCGCACTCGCGCACCAGCGTTGGCAATAGGCGCTCAAGGCGCTCACGCCCAGTCACGCTGAGCTGGGCCAGCGCACGACTGTCCAGCAGGGCTTGGATAGCAGGTGGCCATTGTTCTGGCGCAAGAGCCGCTTGCTCAGGCTCTGGCTCGCGGGCATCAATCACATCGCGGAAATGTCGATGCACGACCTCGCGCTCGTTCGCAAGCGCCACGCTATAGGCCGACCAGTCAACAAAGCCCATAGCCTCGGCAAGTCGCTGGCGATCCGCGGCATCCGCAGGCAGCATTTGTGTTTGCTGATCGTGCAAGGCCTGAATACGATGCTCACTGTCGCGTAAAAAATAATACGCGTGGACTAACGATTGCACGGCACTCGCGGGCAGCAACCCGCGTTCGCCTAGCATCGGCAACACTTTGAGCAGCTCACGCTCTTGCAGTGCCGTATCCACGCCGCCGCGAATGAGCTGAAAGGCCTGCGCAATAAACTCGACTTCGCGAATACCGCCCCGACCCAGCTTGATGTTGTCTTCCCGATCCAAGCGGCGCACCTCGCGCTCAATCATGGCCTTCATTTCGCGCAAGGATTCAAACACGCCGAAGTCAATGTAGCGTCTGAACACGAAGGGACGCAGCGCCCGCATAAGTTGCTCACCGTGCTGGCGGTCACCGGCACAAATACGCGCTTTAATCAGGGCATAGCGCTCCCATTCACGGCCATGGCGCTCGTAATAGGTCTCCATGGCATCCACGCTCATGGCTAACGCTGAGCCATCACCCCAGGGCCGCAAGCGCATGTCCACGCGAAAAACAAAACCATCGGCCGTAATGGGGTCGAGCAATTGAATAATGCGTTGCCCAACTTTAATGAAAAACTCGCGATTACTGATCGATCGGCGACCCTGCGTTTCACCTTCTTCGGCATAGGTGAACATGAGATCAATATCGGAAGACAAATTCAGCTCATGCGCGCCGAGCTTACCCATGCCAATGATGATCATTTGCTGAGGCTGACCGGAGCTTTCGCCGATAGGTTCACCATGCAATAGCGCAACATCAGCATGAGCTTGTGCTAGCGCAACTTCGAGTACGGCATCGGCAAACTCAGACAGTTCTCGGGTTAATTCCGGCAGAGAGCAAAGCCTGTGTAAGTCGCGGGAGATGAAGCGCATCTGCTCTTGAGTACGCAGCTGGCGCAAGGCAGCTTGCCAGGCCGGATCGACACCCCGCGCCAGCTCCGTGAGCGGTCGCGCTTCAGATCGGGGCAAATTCGCCACGGCTCGCTGCACGCGCTGCAACCACGATTCATCTGCAGGACGGTCTGGTGCGCAACTCAGCCCTCGCTGTAAGCGTTCCTGTAGCCAGGGGGAGCAGTGCGTTAGATGAGCGATTGGACTAGACATAAACGGCCTCAACATAAGGCCTTGATCATGCCAGCTCAGCCTTAAAAAACAAAAGGCCCACTCTTGCGAGCAGGCCTTTTATTCACGCAACAGCCCTTTCAGGCTGCCATGTGCAAGCGATTACACCGAGTAGTACAGATCGAATTCGATCGGCGATACGAAGGTGCTAACGCGACGCGCTTCTTCGGTCTTCAGTTCGATGTAGGCGTCCAGCATTTCCTTGGTGAACACGCCACCCTTGGTCAGGAACTCGTGGTCGGCCTTGAGGGCGTCCAGAGCCATTTCCAAGTTGTGAGCCACGGTTGGGATCTTGGCTTCTTCTTCTGGCGGCAGGTCGTACAAGTTCTTGTCGGCTGCGGCGCCTGGGTGGATCTTGTTCTGGATGCCGTCGAGGCCAGCCATCAACAAGGCAGCGAAGCACAGGTATGGGTTAGCTGCTGGATCCGGGAAACGGGCTTCGATACGACGACCCTTCGGGCTGGCGACGTATGGAATACGAATCGATGCCGAACGGTTGCGAGCCGAGTAGGCCAGCATGATTGGCGCTTCGTAGTGTGGAACCAGACGCTTGTAGGAGTTAGTCGCTGGGTTGGTGATGGCGTTGAGCGCGCGAGCGTGCTTGATCACACCGCCAATGAAGAACAGCGCCATTTCCGACAGGCCAGCGTATTCGTCGCCAGCAAACAGGTTCTTGCCATCTTTGGAGATGGACATGTGAACGTGCATACCGGAACCGTTGTCGCCAACGATGGGCTTAGGCATGAATGTCGCGGTCTTGCCGAACGCGTGAGCGACGTTATGAACAGCGTACTTCAGCACCTGAACTTCGTCAGCCTTACGTACCAGCGTGTTGAATGTCACACCGATTTCGGACTGGCAAGAAGCCACTTCGTGGTGCTGAACTTCAACTTTACCAACGCCCATCATGGCTTCAATGGCGGTGCACATGGCAGCGCGCAGATCCTGAGCGGAGTCAATTGGCGGTACGGGGAAATAACCACCCTTCACGCGTGGACGGTGACCGGTATTGCCACCTTCGTAGTCATTGTTGGTCGACCAAGCGGCTTCTTCAGCGATCATCTTGTGCGACGAACCCGCCATGCTGATGTCCCACTTTACTTCGTCAAATACGAAGAACTCAGGCTCTGGGCCGAAGAAAGCGGTGTCACCGATACCGGTGGACTTCAGGTAGGCTTCAGCGCGCTTGGCGATGGAGCGTGGGTCACGCTCGTAACCTTCCATGGTGGACGGCTCGATAACGTCGCAGGTCACAACAACCGTGGACTCTTCAAAGAAGGGGTCCATGAAAGCGGTTTCTGGATCTGGCAGCAAAATCATGTCGGACGCTTCAATGCCCTTCCAGCCCGTGATCGACGAACCGTCAAACATTTTGCCGTTAACGAAGGTTTCTTCGTCAATGGTGTGGGATGGGTAGGAAACGTGCTGTTCCTTACCCTTGGTATCGGTAAAACGGAAATCGACCCACTTGGCTTCGTTTTCCTTGATCAGTTTCAGCACTTTGTTCGACATGTTTAGCTCCTCCACAGAGCATTGCACAGACTTTGAATTGAATTCGTCGGGACACTCAGGCCGCAGCCCGTTGGTTAGAACGGGAGGACGTGCCAGCATCACTGGACGGTTTTAGCAAATAGCGTGCCACGAAACCAGCACCCACAGTTGCGCCATCTCGGTGCATAAGCAGCTCAATCGTCACTAAAAAAGTGCAATTAATCTGTATGCGCCCTAATTTGGTGCAAATTGCTCGCTTTGCACACAGCTTAACCGGCGCAGAAGCATAGCATTGATTGAGTCTACACTGCAGACCCCTTAGTCTAGGCAGCGAAAACTTCCCTATCCGTTTAACGAGCCTAACGGTATGACCGATTGTATTTTTTGCAAAATCGCTAATCATGAAGTGAATGCCCGCATCGTGTTTGAGAATGAGCGCGTGGTGGCCTTTCACGATTTATTCCCGGCCGCACCCACGCACTTGCTGATCATTCCGAAACAGCATTTCACGACGCTCAATGATGTACCGGCGAGCGAGGCGGCGCTACTTGGCGAGCTCATGACCACAGCCACTGCGCTGGCAAACGAGTATGGCTTCGCTGAAGAAGGCTACCGAGTGGTGATGAATTGCAATCAGGATGGCGGACAAAGTGTGTATCACATTCATTTGCATCTATTAGCCGGTCGCCGACTCAGCTGGCCTCCGGGCTAAACCCAAACAAGAGATCTAAGCTCATGCGTCGTTACACGTTTTTTGATCGACTGATTGGCGAAGCCGACAAGGTGCTGCGCACGCTCGCTCACGACGCCGTGTCCGCCAGCCGAGTCTCACCGGCGGAGCATTTACCCGAAGCGGGATTAAGCGCAGAGGAACAGCGCCAAATCAGCGGTTTCATGCGCATCAACCATACCGGCGAAGTCTGCGCGCAAGCGCTCTATCACGGCCAAGCACTTACGGCTCGTCTACCCACGGTGCGCCAAGAAATGGAGCACGCGGCACAGGAAGAAGTCGACCACCTCGCCTGGTGCCAGCAACGCCTCAATGAGCTCGGGGCATCGCCCAGCGTGCTCAATCCGCTGTTTTATGCGGCGTCATTCAGTATTGGTGCATTGGCCGGAATGGCCGGTGACAAGTGGAGTCTGGGATTTGTGGCAGAGACCGAGCGTCAGGTCTGCGAGCATTTGCAGGGGCATCTCACGCGCTTGCCGCTGAATGATCTGCGTACACGCGCCGTGCTGGCGCAGATGCATAGCGATGAAGCTGAGCATCGCGACATGGCCTTGCGCGCCGGCGCAGCAACACTGCCTGAACCGGTGCAGAAAGCCATGCAGGCGATGTCGATGGTGATGACGGGAACAACGTACTACCTTTAGGCAGCAATCATCTCGTAGCTGTGCGTGATCACCACGCCGGCAGCCTGCAACATGATGGAGGCCGAGCAGTATTTCTCGGCCGACAGCTCTACCGCCCGCTTGACCTGCGCTTCCTTCAAGTCCGTACCGGTAACAATGAAGTGCACATGAATTTTCGTGAACACGGCCGGCACGGCATCGGCACGCTCGGCCTGCAGAACGGCCTCGCAATGCGTCACTTGCTGGCGCGACTTCTTCAGGATGGTCATGACATCAAAGCTGGTGCAACCGCCCATGCCCATCAGCATCATTTCCATGGGGCGGGCACCGAGGTTACGACCACCGAGATCGGGCGGACCGTCCATGATGACTTCGTGACCGGTACCGGACTTTGCCTTGAAGCTGACATCGCCATTCCACGTGATACGTGCTTCCACTGAGCAATCCTCTCAAATCATCAGAAAAACAATTCAGCCAGCTTTTCACCGGGCTCTGGTGCGCGCATGAACGCTTCACCCACAAGGAAACCATGCACGGCGTGATCGCGCATGCGCGCCACATCATCGCGGGTGAAGATGCCGCTTTCGGTGATTACGGTGCGGTCTTTCGGGATATCGCTAAGCAGGTCCAGCGTGGCCTGGAGGCTGACCTCGAAGGTGTGCAGATTGCGGTTATTGATGCCAACCAGCGGGCTATTCAGCGGCAACGAGCGGAGTAGCTCTGCGCGATCATGGACCTCAATCAGAACATCCAGTCCCTGCTCGATAGCGCAGGCGTTGAGCTCCTGCAGCTGAGCATCCGACAAGGCCGCGACAATCAGCAGCACGCAGTCGGCACCGAGCGCCCGCGCTTCGATGACCTGATACGGGTCACAGAGAAAATCCTTGCGAATCACCGGCAGATCGCAAGCAGCACGCGCCTGCTTGAGGTAGTCATCACTGCCTTGAAAGAAGTCGACATCGGTGAGCACTGAAAGGCAGCTAGCACCACCTTTCTGATACGACTCGGCGATGGCTGCGGGCTGGAAATCCGCACGGATCACACCCTTGGACGGCGATGCCTTCTTGATCTCAGCGATGACGCCGGGGCGGCCGGAGGCGATGGTCGTCTGCAAGGCGCGAGTGAAGCCACGCACTGGGTCGGCCTCACGGGCAAAGGTTTCCTGATCCTTGAGTGAGTGTCGCTTGCGACGAGCCGCAATCTCCTCACGCTTGCGCGCCATGATCTTGTCGAGAATGGTGCTCATGATGACTGGCCCACTGGCAATAAAGCGCGCGTAAACAAACGCAGATCGTTAAGTTTTTCCAGCGCCTGGCCGGTACTAATGACATCCTCGGCCAGGGCCACGCCCAGCTTCCAGCTCGTGGTCAAACCCGCCACATAAATCGCGGCACCGGCATTGAGCGCAATGACATCGGCGGCCTTACGGCCCTGATCAGTCGCTTGTTTGCCGAGAGCATCAAGAATGAGGGCCAGCGAGTCTGCCGAGCTGTCAACCATGAGGCCGATCAGGCTTTGACTGCGGATACCCAGATCTTCCGGCACCACGCTGTATTCCTGCACAGCGCCATTCTTCCATTCCGCCACCTGGGTGCGCGTCGCCAGCGATACTTCATCGAGACCATCGGCGGCATGCACGACGAGGGCATGGATGCTGCCGAGACGGCCCAGCACTTCGGCCATAGGCCGGCACAGCGCCGGGTTAAAGACACCGACGACCTGATGCTGCACAAACGCCGGATTGGTAAGCGGACCAAGCATGTTGAACAAGGTCCGCAGGCCGACTTCGCGCCGGGCGCCAATGGCGTGCTTCATGGCGCCGTGATGATTCACCGCAAAGAGAAAGCCGACGCCGATGGTGTCGATGCAGCGCGCCACTTCCTCGGCGCTGATGGCCAGATTGATCCCTGCAGCTTCCAGCAGATCAGCACTGCCACTCTTCGAGGACACCGCGCGATTACCATGCTTGGCGACGCGGCCACCCGCAGCGGCCACCACCATCGCTGCCGCCGTGGAGACATTGAACAAGTTAGCGCCATCGCCACCGGTACCGACGATATCAACCAGATGCTGCGTATTGGCGATTTTCACCGGCGTGGCGAGGTCGCGCATGACCCGCGCCGCGCCTTCGATCTCATCAATAGACTCGCCCTTCATGCGTAGCGCTACCAACAGTGCGGCAATCTGTGCATCACTGCACTGCCCGCTCATGATGGCTTTCATCACATCCTGCATTTCGGCGGTACTGAGGTCGATGCGCTCGACTACGCGGGCCAGCGCCTGCTTGATATCCATGCTGTTACTCATGCGTCAGCGCATCTGTGTCAGAAAGTTTTTCAGCAGAGCATGACCCTGCTCGGTGAGGATGGATTCCGGATGAAACTGCACGCCTTCCACGGCCAGCGTCTTGTGGCGCAGACCCATGATCTCATCGACAGCACCGTCTTCGGTTTGCGTCCACGCGGTCATTTCTAAACAAGCCGGCAAGGTTTCTTTCTTCACCACCAGCGAGTGGTAGCGCGTGGCGGTGAGCGGATTGTTGAGGCCGGCAAAAACACCCGTGTCCTTGTGGAAGATCGGCGAGGTTTTGCCATGCATGACCTGCCGTGCGCGCACCACATCACCACCGTAGTGCTGACCAATACTTTGGTGCCCCAAACAAACGCCGAGCAGTGGAATCTCGCCAGCAAACCGTGCGATGGCCGGGATGGAAATGCCGGCCTCGGTCGGCGTGCAGGGACCGGGCGAAATCACCAGACGATCGGGCTTCAGCGCCGCGATTTGGTCGAGCGTGATTTCATCGTTGCGATACACCACCACCTCCTCACCCAGCTCACCAAAATACTGCACAAGGTTGTAGGTAAAGGAGTCGTAGTTGTCGATCATGAGCAGCATGATTTTTCTCGTTTAAAGCGCGCGGTATTGCGCACGCAATTGCATCAGGTCGGCCAGCAAAGCAGGCACTTCATCCACGACTATGCTCCACAGCGTATCGTTATCGACACCGAGGTAGCCGTGTATCAAACGGTTGCGCGTAGCGATAATCAGTCGCCACGGAATTTCGCCATGTGCAGCTCGCACCTCGGCCGGCACATGCGTTGCCGCCTCACCGATCAACTCCAGATTACGCAGCGTTGCATCATAGGTCAGACCACTCTCGACAAAGCGCGCCTGATCAAAGCCTTCGGTGTAACTCAAGACCTTTTCAGCGAAGGCGATCATGTCATCGACATAAAATGTCCAGATACGCTCAGACATCAATCAGGTCTCGCTCGATAAACGGCTTCAGCTCCGCTCTCAATGCTTTTTCCGTGACCAGATCAACAGGCCCACCCAATAGGTCTTCGAGATAAAACTGAGCACCAAAATAAGACTTGGCATTGGCCGCGCCGGCGAATGCAATCAGGACATCAATATCGCTATCCGAGCTAGCCTGATCACGCACAACAGAGCCAAACAGGGCCAAGCGTGTTACACCAAACTGGCTGGCGAGCACGGGCTTGGCAGACCGCAGCAGCGTAATGGCTTGCTCACGATTCATGATTCAGTCCTCCGCCTTGACAAGATTGGTCGAGGCCAGCTCGGCCGCTTTCATCAGCGCCCGCGCCTTGTTTTGGGTTTCCATCCACTCCAGCTCAGGAATGGAGTCGGCGACGACACCCGCGCCAGCCTGCACATGCATCTGGCCATCTTTGAGAATGGCGGTGCGGATGGCAATCGCGGTGTCCATGTTGCCGTTCCACGCCAGATAGCCGACCGCGCCACCGTAGATGCCGCGCTTCACCGGCTCCAGCTCGTCGATGATTTCCATGGCGCGCACTTTCGGCGCGCCAGACAGCGTTCCAGCTGGCAGTGTCGCTTTCAGCACATCCAGCGCGGTCACGCCTGGCTTCAACGTGGCTTCAACATTGGACACGATATGCA
>Ga0255139_1000560_pt1 | contig 11487 bp, 8 predicted proteins | sample Law_Colum_RepB_8_FD_188549 | JGI IMG/M metagenome (GOLD analysis project Ga0255139, IMG submission 188549) | Freshwater microbial communities from St. Lawrence River, New York, United States - Law_Colum_RepB_8d | ecosystem: Environmental > Aquatic > Freshwater > River | place: USA: New York...
AGATAAGGTTCGGCAATAGCCGGGATAAACGTGCTGCCCAGGCCGTTGGCAACCATATGACGCAGCGTCATGAGCGAGCTGCCGGTACGGATGCTGCCGGCGGCACTGCTCAGGGCACAAGTCTCTAGCACTTGGTCCCGGAAGCAATGGCCTTCACCGAGCATCAATAACGGGCTGTTACTGACCTCACTGCTCGTAATGCTGCGGCGTTTCGCCCAAGGGTGTTGCGCCGACATCAACAAGCTAAAGGGCTCTTCAAACAAGGCCACGACGCGTGTCTCCGGTGGCTCGAAGGGCAGAGCCACCAGAATGGCGTCTAAGTCGCCATTGGCGAGTTGTTGATCAAGCACATGGGTATAGTTTTCTTCTAAATACAGCTTTAAAGGGCTCGCACTGGCTCTGAGTTGCCGTATTAAGGCCGGAAATAAGTAGGGCCCCAGCGTAAAAATGGCGCCGACACGCAGGGGTTCGGCAAATTCGTCTTTGGCTTGATTGGCAAGATGCGTGAGTGCTTCCGCTTCATTGAGCACCACTTGCGCTTGGGCAATGACGGCTTCGCCGGCAGGTGTGACGAGAACCCCATGACGATGGCGTTCGAATATACTCAAATTGAGCGATTCTTCGAGTTTGCGAATGGCCACCGACAGCGTCGGTTGCGCCACATGGCAACGCTCAGCCGCGCGGCCAAAATGGCGCTCTTGGGCTAAGGTGACTAAATAACGAAGCTCGGTCAGTGTCATGGGCCATCACACGAATTGGTTTCAATGAACAGTAGCCAAAACCTATGAGTTTGGGAATTCTATGGCAAGAATATTAATCGTGGGTGCGGGCGATGTGGGTGGCCGCGTTGCGGTGCTTTTGGCCGAGCAGAGCCATCGTGTTTGGGCATTGCGTCGGTCCATGCCCGAACAACGGCAGCCTCTAGCGGGCGTGCAAACACTGGTCGCTGATGTCACACGCCCAGAAACACTGACGCAGTTGCCAGAGAACCTAGACGTGGTCATTACGGCCCTGAGCCCAGGTGAGTCCGGCGAAGCGGCGTACCGTCGAGTGTATGTGGAAGGCACACGTCATCTGCTTCAGGCCCTAGAAGGGCAGAACGTGATTCGTCACTTTTGGGTGTCATCAACCAGCGTCTACGGCGAACAAAATGGCGGTTGGATCGATGACAGCACGCCTGTCGATGCCAGCAGCCCAACCACCGACGCTCTAATTGCTGCGGAAGCGGTGGCCAAGGCATCGTCAATCCCGTGCACTCTGGTGCGCTTTGGCGGGCTGTATGGTCCGGGGCGGCATTGGTTATTGCGTTGGGTTAGTTCGGGGCGCGCCATGCAGTCACAGCCGCCGGTGTGGAGCAATCGCATACACGTGGAGGATGCCGCAGGCTTTCTAGCCCATCTCGCGATGCTGGCCTTGCGTGGCGAAACACTGCACGACAGTTATATCGGCGTGGATGATGCGCCCAGTGCGCAGCATGAGGTACTGACTTGGCTGGCGCAGCAGCTGGGCTGCGCGGTGCCTCCTGAAGTGACTGAAATCAGCGCTCAGAGGGGAAAGCGACTGCGCAATACTCGATTACGTGCCAGTGGCTATGCACTGCGTTACCCGAGTTTTCGAGAGGGCTATTTGCAGGTGCTGTTGCAGGTATTGGCAGCTCGAGAAGCGCATTAACATTTCTTTGATGGCTCGATTAAGGCAATCGCATTACCATCCCGCCACATAAATAAAACAATTTGGCTATTTCTGGCCAGTGAGGGGCAGTATGCAGTTGCGCATGATTTCCGCAGCACTTGTGGCGTTATCTCTTTATGGGTGTGGCAGCGGCTCTGAAAATAAGCCAGATCCTCAGGGTGAAACGGGGGCTAAATCGGAGCGTGTGGCGAGCTTCAAGGTGCCCAATCGGACGCAGCAAACGCCAGAAAATGCCAACGAAGCTTCGTGTGCCCGTAAAGCTAATTTAACGGGTGGCCGCCATCATCAAGTGAAATTGACCTCGGCCAGTGGCAAGGTCATTAGCTTTGAAGTCATTGAACCAAAAGTCATTAACTGTACGGAGGGTAACCCCCTCGTCCTTCAAGGCCACGGTTTTGGCGGCTCGCGTACGATTGACCCCGCCGGTACGTTTCTCGAGCGCTTACAAAACAACGGTTATGCCGTTATTAGTATTGACCAGCGTGGCTTTGGTGAAAGCACGGGCACCGTGCGCGTCATGGACCCCAATGCCGAGGGTAAAGATCTGCTGCAAATCTTGGATTGGGCCGAGAAAAATCTCGATTATCTGGCGCAAGACACCACGGATAATGTGAACTTCAACCTAGTTGCCGGCTCTACTGGCGGCAGTTATGGCGGCATGTATCAAATGTTGATTCACAACATGGATCCTAAGCAGCGACTGGATGCATTAACGCCGGACATCACCCCGCATGATTTGCGTTATAGCCTGAATCCCAACAGCACCATTAAGTCGGCTTGGGTGGCTCTGTTAGCCGTGGGTGGAGAAGCAGGTGCGAGCGAGAAACTAATTGGCGGCTTAGATCCGGTGTTAAAAGAAACGCTGCTGCGCGGTGCCGCAACCAACACGATACACGCGGGCGCGCTGCCATTCTTCTATTACCACAGCGTGCGTTACTTTACGGACGCTAAGCCTGCGAGCGCACAGGAGCCCATGGACTTCCTGGGGGCTCCCTTGAGTGATCTATTAACCTACGAAGTGCCCGCAACCAAACCAAAGCCGGTGAGCATTCTGTTTTCGCAAGGCATGCGCGATACCTTATTTGACTTCAACAATGGTTGGGACAATTTCCAAGCGTACAAGGCGCTTGGCGGCGACGTCCGTTTGATGACACATGAGTCCGGTCATATTTTGCCGGGTACGCAAACGATCTTGGCGCAAGCGGGGCCGTTAGGTGACGCAGTCAATCAGATCACTGATCAGCTAAATGGTGCCGGGCTGAGTACGGTGGAGCTGCAGAAGCCGTCAGGCGCTAATGCTTGCGGAGGCCTAGATCGCTTTGATCTAACCCTGGCCTTCCTCAATGAAAAGCTGAATCCGCCCAACAAAGTCGCCAGCTCTGCCGCCATTGTGGCGGGTTTGGATAGGCTGAAAAGTCAGGTGTGTTTATCACTGGACGATAAAAAAGCGGCTTGGGTAAATGCAGACCAAATTGCAGACAAAAACTTGGTCAAAGCAGTTCCCATTCCAGCCACCACCTTGCCGGTGGCCAATTCCTTATTGGGCCTGACCAGTCTGCTACAACCCACGTTTATTCCGCTGGCAAACCTGCCCGCAGCGCGCCGCACGGTGGCGGGCATTGGCCAGCTAAAAATTAAACTAGCCTCGATACTGCCGGTTGATGGCTGTGCATTCGCAGGCTCTCTGCCGCCGGAATTCCCCATCAAGGGCTGTGATGCAATTGTCTATATTGGTTGGGGTGCAAAGTCTGGCTCAGCCGCGCCGCGCTTACTCGATGAGCAAGTCGTACCGGTACGTGGGCTGGGCGATCACACCATCAGAATGGTGGGCGTTGCTGACGAGTTGGCCGCTGACGAGAGCTTGGGCTTGCTGGTTTATGGCTACCACTTGCAGTATTTAACCAGTATTTCGCGTGACCTCTTGGTGCCCGCGGTGACGGTGAGTGGCACGGTGGACGTGCCACTGCTAAACCCGTAACCGCTGGGCGAGGGTGGTGCTGCGCTTAGGCCGGCACCACCACAATGCCATCCATTTCAACTAATGCGGCACGGGGTAGCGAGGCCACGCCAATGGCAGCGCGCGCTGGGTAAGGCTGCTGAAAATAACGTGCCATGATTTCGTTAACCAGGGCGAAGTGGCCCAAGTCTGTTAAGAAAATATTGAGCTTAGCAATGTCATTGAGGCTTGCGCCGCCGGCTTCACAGACTGCTTTCAGGTTGTCAAACACCTGCACGATTTGCGCTTCAATGCCGTCCACCATCTGCATGCTGGCTGGGTTCAGGCCGATCTGACCGGACAAATAAATGGTGTTGCCCACTTTCACTGCTTGCGAGTAAGTGCCGATGGCGGCAGGTGCAGCGCTCGTGGAAATGATGGAACGATTCATAGCGACTCCCTAGAGAAAGAAAAATGGCGGCGTCAGGCTTTGACGCGAATAACTTTATCGACGCCGGTCAACACACGGATACGTTTAATAATCTGAGCCAGATGAATACGGTCTTTTACCAAGAGGCCGAGCTGCATCACACCGTGATGAGAGCCCTTTTCTTCGATGCTGATGTGCTCGATATTGGCATTGCTATCGGTAACGACGCTGGCAATGGTCGCCAATAAGCCCCGTTGATTCACCAGAGCAATGCGCAATTCACTTTGAAACTCCCGATCAATTTTATCGGACCAACGAAGCGGTAGGCATTTATCTGGGCTGGCGCGCAACTCCGTGCTGATGTTACGGCACTTCTGGCGATGCACAACGATGCCGCGACCGGCGCTGAGATGGCCCATGATGTCATCGCCCGGAAGGGGGCGGCAGCAACGAGCATAGGACACAACCAGCCCTTCCGTGCCGCGAATCGCAATGCCTTTGGCGGCGGCGTTGCGCTTAGAAAATAGCTTATCGAGAATGCCCTCTTCCTCGGGCACGAGGCGACGAGCAACGATTTGTGGAACCTGATTGCCCAGCCCTACACTTTCTAACAGCTCTTCCAATTCCTGCATGCCAAGCTCACGCAGTACTTTTTTCACCGTTTTTTCCGGCAGAGCGTCTAGGCTGGCGCCAATATTGGAAAGTGCCTTAGCGAGCAGGCGTCGGCCTAAATCTTGAGACTCGCTACCTTGCTGATCTTTTAAGAAGTGGCGAATTTTAGCTCGGGCACGACTGGTCACAACGAAGTCGAGCCAGCCCGGGTTAGGGCGTGCACCTGGTGCGGTGACGATCTCCACGGTTTGTCCGGTCATGAGCGGCAAACTGAGCGGTGCTAGTCGGTTGTCTACGCGAGCAGCCACGCAGGTATCGCCCACATCGGAGTGCACGGCATAGGCAAAATCCACCGGGGTGGCGCCACGCGGCAGGGTCATGATGCGACCCTTGGGCGTGAACAAATAGACCTCGTCGGGGAATAGATCGACCTTCACGCTCTCAATGAACTCTAGCGAGTCCCCGGCGTTGCGCTGCAGCTCCAGCAATGACTTCATCCACTCCCGCGCACGAGTTTGCGAGGTGTTGGTGAAGCCATCCGACTTATACAGCCAATGTGCGGCGATGCCATTGCTGGCCATGGCATCCATTGCCTCCGAACGAATTTGCACTTCAATGGGCACCCCGCGCGGGCCTTTCAGCACGGTATGCAGCGATTGGTAGCCATTGGTTTTCGGGATCGCGATGTAATCTTTGAATTTGCCCGGTATCGGCTTATACAAATTATGCATGATGCCCAGAGCGCGGTAGCAGGCATCGACGTTTTCCACGATGACGCGGAAGCCATAAACATCCATAATTTCGGCGAAATTGCGGCGTTTATCGCGCATCTTCTCGTAAATGCTGTAAAGATGCTTTTCTCGGCCTTCAACGCGAGCGGTCAATCCTTCGCTCTTAAGGCGTTCGCTCAAGGCAGCTTCGAGCGTGACGACCATTTCTTTGCGGTGGCCGCGGGCAGCGAGAACGGCACCACGAATGCGCTCGGCGCGCATGGGCCAAATGGCTTGGAAGCCTAACTCTTCGTATTCAATGCGAATGTCATTCATGCCCAGTCGCATGGCGATGGGGGCATAGATTTCCAAGGTTTCGCGCGCCACCCGTTTGCGTTTTTCCAGCGTCAGCACATCCAGCGTGCGCATATTGTGCAGGCGGTCGGCCAACTTAACGACGATAACGCGGACATCCTGCGTCATCGCCAAAATCATTTTCTGGAAGTTTTCGGCCTGAGCTTCGGCTTTGGAATTGAAGTGCACTTGGGTGAGTTTGGTAACGCCATCCACCAGCATCGCTACATCAGGCCCAAAGTCAGTGCTCAGGGCCTCTTTCGAAACGCCCGTGTCCTCAATCACGTCATGCAGCATCGCGGCCATCAAGCTTTGATGGTCCATGTGCATGTCGCACAAAATATGGGCAACGGCTAGCGGGTGCGTGACATATGGGTCGCCATTGCGTCGAAACTGACCGAGATGGGCCTGTTCGGAGAAAAAGTAGGCACGACGAATGTCCGCCACTTGGTCTGGTGTCAGGTAATCGGATAGGCGTTTACAGAGGGTGTCGATGCCGGAGCTCATGGGTTGAGTCTCCGGCTTCGCAGGCCGCGTCGTCAAGGCAGACAAGCGGCTAATTTTGCTGGAATTTATTTACAGCTCAACAGGCGGTTGGTATTCGAGGTCGCCGAGGTTGCTGAGGTCAGGCAGAGCTTCTTCTTCTTGCACTTCCGTGAGAATGGCGCGCGTGACATGGCCAGCAGCGATTTCGCGCAGAGCCATGACGGTAGGCTTGTCATTTTCCCACGGCAGAGTGGCTTCTTTGCCGCCAGTCGCGAGTTGACGAGCACGCTTGGAAGCGACCAGCACGAGCTCGAAACGGTTATCTAGGTTGGTCAAGCAGTCTTCGACGGTTACACGGGCCACGATGTCTCTCCGAAGGCGTGATCGCTGCGCCGAGCTGGGGAGCGATCACAAAAGAGGCGGAATATTACGCGACGAGCCGCCTCAACGCAATGATTAAGACTTAGCCACCGGTGAGCAGTCGTTTGATCAGTTCGGCCTGACGGTCGGCTTGGGCTCGATGGGATTGGCGCGCCGCACGGACAATTGCTTGCAGGTCAGCCAGTGCGGTGGGGAAATCATCGTTAATGACGAGGTAGTCGAACTCGCTGTAATGCGTGATGTCGGCAATGGCTTCGCTAAGACGATGCGCAATGACCTCATTGCTGTCGGTACCGCGTCCGTTCAGGCGCTCGGCCAGGGCCTTAAGTGATGGCGGCAAAATGAAGATGGATAAGGCCTGCGGCATCAGCGCACGAACAATCTGAGCGCCCTGCCAGTCAATTTCAAGAATGACATCGTGATCCTTGGCGAGTTGTTGTTCGACCCAGGTACGCGACGTGCCATAGAGGTTGCCAAAGACTTCAGCATGTTCAAGGAACTGACCGGCCGCGACCTCAGCTAAGAATAGTTCTCGCGAGGTGAAATGATAGTTCACACCATCGACCTCGCCGGGGCGAGCTGGGCGCGTGGTGTGCGACACGGATACACCCAGACGGTCGGCATCGGCCACCAAGGCTTTGACGAGTGAGGTTTTGCCTGTGCCGGAGGCGGCGGCGATGATAAACAGGGTGCCGGACATGGCCTCGCTCCAAAAATTACAAAGAACGGAGTCTAGCGCATGCAGCAGGCAGTGGTCGTGTGCGTGTTTGTAAGGCCGCTGACAGTGACTGCCGGGTCGTGATAAAACGCGTTGCCACATTAAAAATAGGTTGGATCATGTTAGGTATTCCGCTAGGACTGGTCACCGCAAACGCCGTGGAGTGGGTCATGCACAAGTATGTATTGCATGACATGGGGCGCGACCCAAAGAACTTCTGGGCATTTCACTTTCACGAGCATCACAAAGTGGTGCGTAAGAATGCCTACCACGATCCGAACTACGAGAAATTCCCGCTCGGCCTGCACGCTCAGGGCAAGGAAGCTTGGGGCTTGATCGCGGCCAGCGCGGTGGTGGCACCATTGTTCCCGGTAGCGCCGTTTTATGTGGGCACGCTCTGGTATTGCGCGGCCAACTACTATCGCGTGCACAAGAAGTCGCACATGGACCCGGCTTGGGGGCGATCCAACATTCCCTGGCATTACGATCACCACATGGGTCGTAACCCGAACGCCAACTGGTGTGTGACCAAACCGTGGTTCGACTATGTCATGGGCACGCGTGAATTCATGCCGGATGCCCCGCGTGAGAGCAATGTGCTGGGGTTGCAGAAGCTGCCGCAGTGGCTGGCGAAGCGCTTGCCGGACCCGATGCGCTTCGGGCGCGTGGTTGGCGCACCGCTGAAGTCTGTGCCATCCGTGGCGTGAAGTGTGTTGACGCTCAGTGCGGATCGCTGAGCGAACTATCCCAATAAACCGGTCGTGGCGGCGGTGTCGTCACCCCCGGTTTTGCCTGTAGATATTCTCCAAGCACGCGTGACCAGAGCGTGAGAAAGTGTGCGGCGAACGCGTCGCTTTTCATTAAATGCCGCTCCATCGCCATGCCCGTGAGCAGCCAGTGCGTAAGCACGAACAGGTGCGTGGCATTAATGCCATCTCGCGCTGGCTCAAAGTAGTGTTGCGTCGCCACTTCAAGTGTTTTGTATCCCACGGCCCAGAGTTTCTGAATGATGGCCGACAGCTCATCATCGCGCCGACTCGCCAGCATGAGCTCCATCAAGGCTAGGCTCTCGGTTTTGCCAAAGAGCTCATGCCAGCTCGCCAGAATCATGTCGTTGAGGCGATTGTCTGAATGCTCTAGTGCGCGAATGGCATGGCCGAGATAGATGTAGAGCTGGCGAATCAGATGGTCTGCCGTGGCCTCAATCAGCGATGCCTTGGTCGGGAAGTGATGCAGCGGAGCGCCGCGCGAAACGCCTGCCGCCGTGATGATCTGACTCACGGTCGTGCCGACATAGCCCTCGGCAGCGAGACACTGCACCGTGGCTTCGATCAATCGCTGGCGCATGGCGTTGCTGCGCTCGGCCTGAGTGCGACGGGCACTGTCTTTGACGGCCTCGGATGCGGCGGCTTCGGTCATCTTGGCGTTCTCTGGCGACAATCGGTGTTGCCGCATTCTATCGAGCATTTCACTGAGTCGGGATATGAGAAATTCCTGACCGATCGGTCACAAACTGCTTGACAGTATCTCAGCCTGCACGGTAAAAAACAACATGTTGTACGGCCGTATTGTAAATATTCTTCATTAGCGCGGCCGGCACTTGGAGGGTTGAGGATGTCTAATCTGCGTTTTGACGGCCGCGTGGCCATTGTGACTGGGGCCGGCAACGGGCTCGGTCGTTCGCATGCCCTGATGCTGGGCGCGCTCGGTGCCAAAGTCGTGGTCAATGACCTTGGCGGTGGTGCGCATGGCGACGGCAAGTCCTCCGCAGCAGCCGACAAGGTCGTGGAAGAGATCAAGGCGCTCGGTGGTGATGCCGTGGCCAACTACGATTCGGTGGAGAACGGCGCGAGCATCGTGCAGACGGCGCTGGATGCCTTCGGCACCGTCGACATCGTGATCAACAACGCCGGCATCCTGCGCGATGTCAGCTTCCAGAAGATGACGCAGGGCGACTGGGATCTCATCCTCAAAGTGCATCTGACCGGCTCGATGAGCGTCAGCCATGCCGCCTGGCCGATCATGCGTGAGAAGGGTTACGGCCGCATCATCATGACCACGTCGGCGGCGGGTATCTACGGCAACTTCGGTCAGGCCAACTACTGTGCGGCCAAGCTCGGCCTCGCTGGTCTGGCCAACTGCCTGGCCGAGGAAGGCCGCAGCAAGGGGATCCACGTTAATACCATTGCGCCGATTGCCGCTTCGCGCCTGACCGAGACGGTGATGCCGCCGGAGCTGCTGGCCAACCTCAAGCCGGAGAATGTCAGCCCGCTGGTGGCCTGGCTTTGCCATGAGGATTGCGAAGAGACCAAAGGTCTGTTCGAAGTCGGTGCCGGCTACATTGCCAAGCTGCGCTGGGAGCGCACGGTCGGGCAGTCGTTCCCGCTCGGCAAGGCGTTCAGCATCGATGATGTGGCGAAGAAATGGGACACGATCACTGATTTCACCGACGCCGGCCACCCGGCCAGCGTGAACGATTCCTTCGCACCGATTCTGCACAACATCAACAACCCGCGTCTGGGCGGCAACGAGTTCATTGATCTCGATGAGGCCTCGAAGAGCGAGTTGGTGCTGGAGAACGGCTACGACGAGCGCGATATCGCGCTGTATGCGCTGGGCATCGGTGCCGCGCGCGACCCGATGGACGCCACCGAGCTGGGCTATGTGTATGAGCTGGGTTCGGACTTCCGCGTGTTGCCAACTTATGGCGTGATGCCGCAGTCCAACGCCATGCTGGCCGCCGCGAAGACCGGCGGCCTGAAACTGCCGGGCATGAATTTCGGTTTTGATCGCCTGCTACATGGCGAGCAGTACACCGAGATCAAGCGACCGCTGCCGCCGCACGCCAAACTCCGGCATGTGTTCAAGTTCAAGGAAGCTTTCGATAAGGCGCCGAATGCAGTGGTGACCTTCGCCGTGCACAGCTATGACGAGACCGGCGAAGAGATCATCTACAACGAGATGACCTCGTTCGTGAAGGGCGCGGGCGGCTGGGGCGGCAATCGCGGACCATCGGCGGATATCAATGTGCCGCCGGCGCGTGAGCCGGATGCGGTCATCGAGGAGAAGACCGACGACAACCAGACGCTGCTCTATCGCTTGTCTGGCGACTGGAACCCGCTGCATGCCGATCCGGCTTTCGCGAAGGCATTTGGCTACGAGAAGCCCATCCTGCACGGCATGTGCACCTTCGGCTATTGCGGACGCCATGTGGTGAAGGCGTTCAGTGGCAACGATCCTCGCTACTTCAAGAGCATCAAAGTGCGTTTCGCCAAAAGCGTGTTTCCGGGCGAGACCCTGGTCACGAAGATGTGGAAGGAGTCCGACACCCGCATCATTTTCGAGACGTCGGTGAAGGAGCGCGGCGAGGTGGTGATCAAGAACGCCGCCGTGGAACTGTATGCCGAGATTCCGGCTCCCAAGGCGAAGGCGAAAGCTGAGCCGGCGGCTGCCAAGGCTGCGGCCAGTGGCGTTGACGAGGGCGTGACGCTGGCCGATGTGTTCGGCGGCATCAAGTCCTATGTGGCGGCCAAGCCGGCGCTGGTGGCGGAAACCAAGACCTCGTTCCAGTTCGTTTTCCACAACCCGGAATCGGCGTGGTTCATCGACCTCAAAAATGGCACGGGCGCGGTGGGCAGCGGTGAGATCGACAAGCCGGACGTGACCATCGAGCTCGATGCCGAGCATATCGACACGCTGTTTGGTGGCGATCTGGGCGCGGTGCAGAAGCTCTATTTCGGCGGCAAGATGAAGGTGCATGGCAATGTCATGGCCTCGAACAAGCTGACCGTGCTGTCGGGCATGGACAAGGCACTGGTCGAGCAGGCTCGTGCCGCGCGCGTGGCTGGCGGTGGCGGTGCTGCTTCTGAGACTGCAGCGCCGGCAGCCGACGAAGCGGTGACGCTGGCCGATGTGTTCGGTGGCATCAAGTCGTACGTGACCGCCAAACCGGAACTGGTCGAGCAGACCAAGACCAGCTTCCAGTTCACCTTCCATAATCCCGAGTCGAGCTGGTTCATCGATCTGCGCAATGCGCCGGGTAGCGTGGGTGCAGGCACGGCGGTTAAGCCGGATGTGACCATCGAGCTCGACAGCCAGTATGTGGACACGCTGTTCGGCGGCGATCTGGCGGCCGTGCAGAAGCTGTTCTTCGGTGGCCAGCTCAAGA
>Ga0255139_1000563_pt1 | contig 11461 bp, 9 predicted proteins | sample Law_Colum_RepB_8_FD_188549 | JGI IMG/M metagenome (GOLD analysis project Ga0255139, IMG submission 188549) | Freshwater microbial communities from St. Lawrence River, New York, United States - Law_Colum_RepB_8d | ecosystem: Environmental > Aquatic > Freshwater > River | place: USA: New York...
TAGAAGGCCCTCAGGGGTCATCTCCAATTCAAGGCTGTCTTCAAAATTGTATTTTTCCATCATGGTTTTCGATAATCGTATGCCTTTAGAGTTGCCGATCTGTATGATTTTAATTTCCATATAGTAATTACAAAGTAAGTACATCTATGGGATTAAAACAAAAGTACTTTTAAATTAAACAATAGGTTTAATGGAATTGATAAGTGATGCTTTTTTAGAAATTAGAAAGGGAGATTACTGCGTGATCTCTGGTGCGGGAGGCTAAATCGAAGTATAGCCTGTAGTATATGCTATTTTTTTTGGGGGGGAGATTACTGCGTGATCTCGTTTGGGGAGGCTTAAAAGAATTTTCAAAAACAACTTACACCATTTTACAAGTAAAATGTTCGTTTTTTATGTTTCTACGCATCTTATCAAATGCTGCGCAGTTTGAAAGCTGCTGCAAAACATAAAAAAACCCATCTTGCGATGGGTCTTAAGTTATTTTTGGAAATTCTTTTGCGGAGAGTAAGAGATTCGAACTCTTGATAGGTTTTGCCTATACACACTTTCCAGGCGTGCTCCTTAAACCACTCGGACAACTCTCCAAAAGGGGACGCAATTTACAGCTTTTAGCGCATTTGTCATACCATACTTTGTATCAATGCTAATTATTTGATTCTAATCCATTATTTGAGATACACTAAGCTCATCATTGATTAATTGCATTTCAACTTCCTATTCTGAACCCGGCAATTGCCGGGTTTTTTGTTTTAAAAGTGTATTTTCGCAAGCGCATGAGCTACATTATTCCGCCCTATTTAAAGCCAGGAGATACCATTGCCATAGCAGCACCTGCTCGCAGTGTCAGTATGGAACAAATTCAAGACGGTATTGCCTTCATGCAGGCTCAAGGTTTTACTGTTCATTTGGAACCAGGCCTATTAGAGGTGCATCATCAATTGGCAGGCACAGATGTTCACAGAGCCAAGCTCTTCAACCGCTTATTGGCCAATCCAGACATCAAAGCCATTTGGTGTGCTAGAGGCGGATATGGTTGCGCCAGAATGGTAGATGGCATTGATTGGCAATTGCTCAAACAACAACCAAAATGGATAGCAGGCTTTAGTGATGTAACAGTGCTCTTGAACCATGCCATGCAAGCAAGTGGAGTGGCCACTATGCACAGCTCTATGCCTGTATTCATGCACAATAAAACAGGCCAAGATTTACTGGATGTGCAAATGGCATTTCAATCATTAGCTTCTGCGCTTAAGGGTAATATCGAACCAATTCCATGTAATGTATCCAACCACATTAACCTCAAAGATTTTTCAGGGCCAATAGTCGGCGGTAATTTATCTGTTTTGTATAGCATAATGGGGTCAAGTTCTGAACTCGATTGGAGCAATACCATACTATTTATTGAAGACCTCGATGAATACTATTACCACATTGATCGCATGCTCTTAGCCCTCAAACGCGCTGGCAAACTCAAGGGCCTAAAAGCTTTGTTGGTGGGCAGTTTCATTCAAATGCACGACCATACTATTCCTTTTGGCTCCAATGTGCACGACATCATTGCGGAGCATTGTTCGGCCTATCAATATCCCATTATTTTTGATGTGAACGTAGGGCATCATTTGCAAAATCTTTGTTTGCCATTTGGCCTAAATGCAGAATTTAAAAACGGAATCCTTACATTTGTACAAGTTTGAAACTGGTCATTAAACAATTAACGAAGTTTGTCATCATTGGCATATCTGCTGTTATGGTGGATTTGGTGGTGTATTACATCTGCTCTGATGTATTAGGCTTAAACATTGACCTCGCCAAAGGCATAGGCTTCTTGATCGGCACGGTTTACACTTACTACTTAAACAAACGCTGGACATGGAAATACACTGAACGCAGTAACCATGGCATGATTTTAAAATTCGCTATGGTATACTTGGTGTCTTTGGTGTTTAATATTTTAATCAATAAATACGGCTTGTTATGGTGCCCTGCATTTGAAGTCAATTTCAACATTATAACCTTAGCCGATGCCCATGTCAACAATATCATAACGTTTAAAGGGCATAAGTTTGTAGCCTTCTTTTTTGCGACATTAGTTAGCGCATTCATTAATTTTTTAGGACAAAAATATTTGGTGTTCAAAACCTCTCAATTAGATCCTAAAGACGACACCAACATAGAAGTTTCTGAGGCCTAATCTGAAAACCACATCAGTCATATTGTTATTGGGCGGCAATCAAGGCAATGTTAAAGCCACCATTGCCAAAGCTATGGCCATGATAGAAAGCCAACTTGGTCCATTAAGCAAGACATCCAAATGGTACAGTACTCAAGCTTGGGGGCCCGTTCAACAACCTGATTTCATCAATATAGCGGTGGCTATTCACACCAGTTTGCCCGCCAGTTTGGCCATGTTAAAGCTATTGGAAATCGAGCGGCATTTGGGCAGAAAACGCGATGTGCCGTATGGCCCTAGAACCATAGACATAGACATGCTGTATTACGGGCAAGAGAAATGTCACTGCAAGGTGCTCACGGTGCCTCATCCCCACATCAGTAAAAGACGCTTTGTGTTACAGCCTTGTTTAGACATTATTCCCAATTGGACTGACCCTATTCATAAAGTCAGCATTAAAACCTTATTCAAGCAATGTCAGGATCCTTTAGCGGTTAAAGCATGCTAATACAAACGCCCTTATATTGCGCCGGTCCTATCCAAACGTTTTTGCCTTTACTCGGGCATGATCAATGGCATGTCATTCAAGAGCCGGCAGAAAGTGCTAATCCCTTTAGGAATAAACTTCAAATCGTAGACAAACAAGGTGTCAAAACCTTTACCATTCCACTAAAAGCTTCAAGCAGAGCTTTGCCATATGAGTGGCATGAAATGGCCTATCAAGAACGTTGGCAACAACAATTGTTTAATGCCTTGCAAACAGCCTATGGTAAAGCCCCCTTTTGGGAACACTATTCACCAGCCTTTAAAGCTATTATTTTAGAACACAGTTCGCCGTATTTATGGCAGTTCAATATGGCCCTTTTAAAAGCCACCTTAAAAGCCTTGAAATGGCCAGTTGAAATAGTAAGCATTCAAACAGATGCTTTGCCTTCTGTTCCCCCAGCCCACAGTTTGCCCTACTATCAAGTCTTTGCCAATGAAATTGGGTTTTATCCGGGCTTATCCATTTTAGATTTACTCTTTAATGAGGGTATAAATGCGCTAGATGTGCTTTGGGCCATGAAAAATAATGCTCAGACAATCAAGTACTTAAGATAATTTTTAAAGGCATACTCACTTTTTTTGGGGGCTAGCCTAATAAGGGTTGTATTAAGTGGTATGAAAGAACAATTGCAAGCCAACTTGTTTACCAAGTTCATCACTGGCATGTGCACCTCTGAAGAAGAAGCCTTTCTTAAAAAATGGTTGAAGAGCAATCCAGCTAATCAACTATTCTTAGGCTTTGTTCAACAAAATCTTCCTCAAAACCTTCAAACTAAGTAAACTTGTCAGGAAAGCCGTCTATACCGCCTTTTTTATTGAGGCCTGAAAATGGTATCGTCCATGATCAGCAGGACCAAGCTTTGCTCGAACAAATCCTATCAGAAGCAGATGCTTTTGACTATCCCAATAGCCATACTGATCAGCAATGGACAACATTGTCTGCTCAAATCAGTTCGCTTAAATTGGTGCACAGATCACCTAAGCGCTTGGCCATGTTCCGTTGGGTAGCCGCCGCAGTAGTTGTTATCACGGTTGCTTTCGGTACCTTAATCTATCAATCTATCGGTCAGTCTGAGACCTTGGTTTTACACACAGACAATCAAACCTCTAATAGCCGTTTAACAGATGGCAGTCAATTACAACTCAACAGCCACACTGTGCTCGAGGTGCAAGCCATGACTCAGCGCTCAAGAGTTGTATACCTTAAACAAGGTGAAGTCTTTTGTAAAGTTGCCCATGCAGATGCCCCATTTAAATTGGTAACTGATAAAGGCATCATAACCGTTTTAGGCACTGAATTCAATGTTTGTCATGAGCCCAATGCCCCTTTTTCTATCTACTTAAAAAAGGGCAGCATACAATTTGAAACTGGTCAACAGCAAGTCACGCTAAAACCAGGCGATTATTTATGTGAAACCCAAAAAGGCCAAATGCAATTGACCCACATTCATGACAACAGAGCCACTGCATGGGTAGAGGGTGCCCTCAATTTCCAACAAACCCAACTCAACGAAATCATCAAAGTCCTTGAAGCGCATTACAATAAATCGTTTGTGTATGACAAGCAATTAGCCAATGAAAAAGTGACCATCACCATAAAAGGATTAAATGCTCAAGAAGCAGCTCAATTGTTGAGCAAGACCATTGGTCATACAGTTCAAGTGGCTGAGTAAGGCCTAGCATAATAATTCGCAAAAATTCAATTAAATTGCCCTTGTGTTTAGGGGGCTGTTTTTATGTTGCATTTGTTTAGGTCTTAACCTTTCGTTAATGGCAGAAACAGAGCTATTTAAACAACCTATTACCCTTCATGTAAAAAACAAAACCTTACCTGAAATTTTAGCGGCAATAGAGCTACAATCGGCTGTTCGATTTAATTACAGCCAGAAAATCATGCCTCAAGGTTTGTATTCACTCAAGGTGAAATCAGAACCCTTGGAAACCGTTTTAAGCCATCTTTTAAGCAAACACCATTTGGCTTATGCCATTATGTATGGGCAATCGGTGGTGATCACAACACTGCCTAAAAACGCCAAACGCTATATCATTTCGGGCTATGTAACAGACGAGATCAGTGGTGAAAAATTAATAGGGGTCAGTGTGTCTAATCGCTTAGGCAATGAAACAGCCTTGAGTAATGCCGATGGCTTCTACAGTTTATCATTGCCATCTGATTCTGTTTATTTGTCTTTCAATTTAAATGGGTATCAAGTGGCTCAGCAACCTGTTTTTTTAAATCAAAATCTACAGTTGAATGTTGCACTCAAAGACGATTATACGCTTTACAAATACACCTATACTTTGAAACTGGATCCGCAGTCCAAATTGCAAACTGAAGGCTTCCATTTGAATGCCAAAGTTCTTAAACAATTGCCTGTGCTATTTGGAGAAAGCGACCTTATGAAAGGCTTGCAATTATTGCCTGGGGTCAGTGCTGGTAACGATGGCACAATAGGGGTCAATGTTAGAGGGGGTAGTGCTGATCAAAATTTAATTTTATTAGACGATGTGCCCTTGTATAATCCTTCTCATATCTATGGCTTCTTCAGTGTGTTTAATTCAGATGTGGTAAAGGATGTACGCTTGATAAAAGGGGGAATGAATGCCCGATATGGCGGTCGTTTGAGTTCTGTGCTAGATGTTAAAACCACTGATGGCAATAAAAATCGCATTAAGGTTCAAGCCAGTATTGGTTTGATAACCTCTAAATTGAGTATAGATGGTCCCATTAATGCATCTAAGAAAACCACTTTTGTAGTCTCGGCTCGCCGTTCATACATTGATGTTTTGAGAGGTGCACTCAATGCCATACCCAATCAATCTGATTTGAATCCTTTTAAAACGGGGTATTATTTTTATGACATCAATGGTAAAATCAAACATGATTTCAGTCGCAAACATCAACTCTCATTGTCCTACTATTTAGGTCAAGACATCGTCTTTGTTAAGAATGCCTACAGTGCTAAAGTTGCCGAATTTAGTGTACGTCAAAAAGACAGGCAGAACGTGTATTGGGGCAACCAATTAATTGCCCTTCGCGACCATCATATTTGGAGTCAAAGGCTTTCAGCATGGCTGAGTGTTGCTAATACCACTTACCGTTTTGGGAATGCTTTTGAGTACAGTTATAGCAAAACTTCAGATACAAGTAGTGTTAAGATAGGAAACAGTTCAAGTAATAATACCTATGTAAATAGCCTAATGAGTCAATACCATTTAGAGTATTTACTATCGCCCAATACCAAATTAACGGCTGGCATCAGTTATACCAACCATTGGTTCAGAAACAGCGCTACTTATCAAGACAGTATCAATTTAAATGCTTCTACAACAGCCAAAAATTTATTTGCAAATGAATTAAGTGGCTATCTAAACTTTAATACCAATATCCGTCAAAAGTTTCAGTTAGAGGCGGGTTTAATGGCGGTTGATTTTATTTCAGATAATACCCAAATACCTAGTCTGCAACCAAGGTTGAATTGTCAATTCAAGCCCTATAAACCATTGATTTTACATGCAGCATTTCAGTCAACTGCTCAGTTTCTGCACATGGTGAGTAGCAATAACATTGGTTTACCTGTTGATGTTTGGTTGCCATCCAATAGCAATTTAAAACCTGAATTAAGCCAACAATTGAGTGGAGGATTGAGTTGGCATTTCCCTCAATATGTAATCAGTTTGGATGCCTTTAATAAACGCATGAACAATTTAATTGATTTTGTTCAAACAGGTGCCAATGCAAGCTCTGTGATCAACTCACCTGATGCCATTAGTGTTGGCAAAGGATGGGCCTATGGCTACGAGTGTATGTTGGAAAAAAAGACAGGCAAATTCAATGGTTGGATGAGTTATACCTTAAGCTGGAATCAAAGGCAATTTCCAGACATCAACCAAGGTCAAGTTTTTCCATACAGATATGACAGAAGGCACAATTTTGCTTGCTTAGTCAACTATCAAGCCTCTAAAAGATTTGAAGCGGCTATGACTTGGACCCTTGCCACAGGCGCCAGGTATACCATTCCAGAGCAAGTGTATTTTACTCAAAATGGACTCAAGCAATGGGAGCAAATCTATTTGTATGGGCAAAGAAACAACTATCAATTTCCGTATTACCACCGCTTAGATTTAACCCTAACATTTAAAAAGTATCATAAGCACTACACACGTTTACTGAGTATTGGGGCCTACAATGTATACAACCGTTTCAATCCGTTTTATATTCAAGCGGCAGCAAATACATCTGGCTCTTCAGTGTTTGAAGCGGTGAGCTTATTTCCATGCATACCAAGTGTGTTTTATAAATGGCAGTTTTGAAGAAGGTCATAGTCTATATCGCCCTATGCTTGGTCATGTTATCATGTAAGCGAACAATCATCATTGATGTAGATGACCATGAACCAGAATTAATAGTATCAGGACAACTTATTGCCGATTCCAGTTTAAGTCTTTTTTTAAGTGCGACTCAAAACATTACCGATCAATCAGGCCCGAGTTGGGTCAATAATGGCTTTATTGAAGTTTATGACAAAGACACCCAATTGCTAGATGTGTTGAGCAATGGTGTGAATGGTTTATACCAATCCATAGCCTTTAAACCCAAACCCAATACCAATTATTTATTCAAGTTCTATGGTCTGGGAAAAACGGCATGGGTCAATGAAGTCATGCCAGATACTTTTGCTTTAAAATTCATAGACAGTTCAAGGGTGGTTTTTAAAGGGGTGCCCAATCGATTTCAAATCACTTTTCAAGTAGATCAAACACGTCAAAACAAGCCAGCTTATTATGGCATAAAAGTCAAACGCCATTACTTTAAAGTCATGGGTACAGACACCCTATACTTTGAAGATTACGCCAGTATTGCTAGCAATGATTTGATTTTGAATGAAGACAGCAGATCGGCTTATTCTACTCAGCATTTATTGTTCAGTAATCGAATTGTATTGGCCAATTCTCAAACGTATCGCATCAATTTAGAGGTTGATTCAGCCCAACAAAAAACAACTGCTTTAGATTTACAATTTAGCAGCATGAGTCAAAGTGGATTCAATTACTTTACCAGTTTATACGAACACGTGTTTTATCAAAACAATCCTTTTGTCCAACCCAATGCCTTAGTGGGCAACGTGCTTGGCGGTTATGGCGCCTTGACAGGTAAGATTGAAAAACAAATTCGCATTCGTTTTTAATTATTCTGAGGGATTGGCTTGCCAACGATAGGCCAATGGAATACATAAGAATAAAAACAACAATAAACAAAACACAATATTCACTTCAGTCATAATAGTCTGTGAATGCAATTCCAACCAATTGTGAATAGGAGGAGCAGGTTGAATGACTTCCAAATAACCGTTTACACAAGCTGTTTTTTCCTTTGTGGCATCTTTAATCATCCATGCAGTTAAAGGTAGAATAGACAGCTGAATAATGCTGAACCAACTCAGCCACATGGCGGAACGCAATTTGTGGTTTTGCTTGCGAATATTGATCCAAGCCAAAAGACCACTTAGTATGGCATAAATCAATACAATATACAAGAGTTCTGATTGCGCAAATATGCCCATCAAACCAAATAACATAGCCCATATGCCCGCGCCAATTAGACTGCTGATCCAAGGCTTTAATCTGGTCATGCGGAATAGCATCAATAGTATCGAAAAGCCTAAGGCTAGATAGCCATATAAGCTCCATTCAGAAAGGCTCCAGAAGTTGTCTTTGTTATTTTCTGCAACATTTTCAATGGCTGTGTTCAAGCCGCCAAAATCTGCTTGATTCGCATTTAAAGGCGTAAAACTGAATGCCCCATAATCATACACTTCAGTCAAGAAAGAGAATTCACTTGAACTGCCCCATAATTGCTTGTCAGCAGCACGCATTTTTTGGATATGACTGATGACTGTGTCTATATTCACATTGTGTCGAACAGCGTATTTGTCCATTAGCTTAAAGTAATTGATCAGGCTCAATTTAATAGAGTCGTAGTTTTCGTTGATCAACCATCTTTTTGCTGTATGATGAATAAGCGCTGCATCATTGCCTACACTGACTGGAGTTTGGCAATAATACAAATAGCTGTACAAAGTACTTCTTGAGGCCGCAGGTGCTGTATCATCGTAGGCCGGCTCCGCTGCAGCGTAATCAGTTGTTTCACTCCCATTATTATAGGTTGTTTCATAACATCTGGTTTTCATTTGACTGGCTGCTTCGTTGCGTTTGTTTTGAGCCGCCAAACTATCACAGCAATTATCGCCGTTAAAATCATCTGAATTGATAGGTAAGAAATGCCTGGCCAGGTTAACAATTTTGGCATCTGCTTCCACATTAATGTTTCTTGAAATGATTTTTAAGTGCAAGTGTTTGCCATAGGCAAAACTGTGAAAAATGGGCATGCCCAAAAGAAAAATCAAAAAGACCAATAGGAATTCTTTGCGCAAATCATTCACTGTAATCGGGTAAAACTGTTTGAAGGCATTGTTGCGCAAATACCACATCAACCAGACAATCAAACCCAACAAGAGAATAAGGCCGCCAATTAAATTGATGCCCAGATTATTGGCGTCAAATTGGTCTTGTAATTTAAAAGCGATAATGCCGTAAACTGAAAAAAAGCCAAACAGAAAAAACAAAACATGGCTGATGGCGATAAACAAAATCACTTGTGGTAATTTGATGTTCCAAAGCAAAGGGTGTTTAAGTAAAAGCGATTTATAAAGTGTTTTGATCATGTTGATTTTTAAATAAAGAAACGTCTTGAGGAATGGGTAATGTTGCGGAGGTAAAGCACTGGTAATTGATGTTCGGCGATGGCCTTGTAAACGTCGTAAATAGGGGTAGAGGCGTCGAAGGTTAACACGTAAACTCCGCCGTTGAATTGTATGTCTTTAATCTGACAGGCTGCCATACAATTTTGCAATTGTTCGCGTTCAAAAGGCCCTTCAATTTCAATCATTAAGTCGGTATTTTCTGTGGCGGCTTGTTGCTTGCTTTGGTATTGCGCTTGACCTTGTTTTAAGAAAATGACTAAGTCAGATATTTTCTCAACTTCATACAATTGTTGTGAGCTCAAGACTAAGCCAAATGGGCGTCTCAAAGACATGCTCAGAGATTTTAAATCTTGTAAAATGGTTTGTTGAGAAATGATATCGAGGTTAGAAAGCGGTTCATCCAACAACATTAATTGAGGTTGTCTTAATAAGGATTTAGCCAATTCGAAGCGGGTTCTATAGCCAGAAGAAATTTCCGTCCATTTGTGGTTTCTGAATGGCCTTAAGCCGAGACGCGCAATCATGAGTTCTGCCATCAAAGCATTGAACTCACCAGTGATGCCATGACACGATAAGGTAAAGTAGAGATTGTCCATTAATGAACCAAACCATCTTGGTACCCTTTGAGGCATATACACCAATTGGCTGCGCAATTCATAATTGCTTTTGCAGCGGGCCTCAGCGGCATAATGCAAACTGCCAGTATCTGGTTTTAAATCTTTACAAAGTAATCTGAGTAAGGTGGTTTTGCCGTTGCCATTTTCACCAACCAAACCAATGACTTGTCCGTAATGCACTTCAAAACTCAAAGGCGCAATGGTAAAGCCACTTTTAAAATAGCGTTTGCCGATACCTTTAACTTGCATTAATGTAGCGCTTGGCTCAAAGGCTTGCATCTTGGGCGCAAAATCAATTAGGGCTTGAGTGATTGTATTGAATAAGTCATCATTCCAATCGCCTAAGGCGTCTTTTTGATCAAGACTTTGCAACATGCTTTTGAAAAGCTGAAGCTCATTGCTGTCTAAAACACAATCTATCAGCTGGCGTTCTGCTAATGATTTATCGCCGTGTTGAAAGTTTTCTTTGGCTTGTTGTATGCGCAGTAAAAAGGCATTCATAATGCTGCAATTAACTGCATATTCTTTACATTTATTGTCTTGTAAATTCTAAATCTATCAACATTTCATTCTGACCGATAAGGGCTCTAATTAAAGGGGCTTTGTAAATTCAAATAATAGCTTCATTTTTGCAGCCAATATGAGTTTATTAGTAACCGGAACTGTGGCCTTTGATGCCATCGAAACACCCTTTGGTAAAACCGACAAAATAATAGGTGGTGCTGCTACATACGTAAGTTTAGCTGCTTCTTATTTCACTAAACAAGTTGGTTTAATAGCCGTGGTGGGCGATGATTTTCCTCAAGATTATATTGATCTTTTAAATCAAAAAGGTATTGACACTTCTGGTTTACAAATCAAGTCGGGTGAAAAATCATTCTTTTGGAGCGGCCGTTATTTCAACGACATGAACAGCCGTGAAACCCTTATTACCGAGTTAAATGTGTTAGCTGATTTTGATCCGATAGTGCCTGAAGCCTTGTCTGCACCTGATTATTTAATGTTGGGTAATTTGGCTCCAGTTGTGCAAAGCACATTGATAAGCCGTTTGAGCAAACGCCCTAAATTAGTGGTTATGGATACCATGAATTTTTGGATGGACATTGCTTTAGACGATTTGAAAAAAACTTTAACCATGGTAGATGTGTTAACCATCAACGATGAAGAAGCCAGACAATTATCAGGCGAATACAGCTTGATAAAAGCTTCAAGAATCATTAGAGCCATGGGCCCAAAATATTTGATCATTAAAAAAGGCGAACACGGCGCTTTGTTATTCCACGAAGACCAAGTCTTTTTTGCACCAGCCATGTTGCTTGAAGATGTGTTTGATCCAACAGGTGCTGGCGATACCTTTGCCG
>Ga0255139_1000569_pt1 | contig 11391 bp, 11 predicted proteins | sample Law_Colum_RepB_8_FD_188549 | JGI IMG/M metagenome (GOLD analysis project Ga0255139, IMG submission 188549) | Freshwater microbial communities from St. Lawrence River, New York, United States - Law_Colum_RepB_8d | ecosystem: Environmental > Aquatic > Freshwater > River | place: USA: New York...
CTCAATGACCACAATATCTGGCTCATGCTGCTTCAGTAATGCAGGTAGGCGACGCACACCACCGGACGTTGTTTCACCGCTGACGCTGGCATTGATGACTTTATGCTGCCCCGGATGACGCACTTCTAAGCGCTGACTCAGCAAGGAAACCCAGCCCTGTTCAATATTCATGCCGTAGGCTGCACTGATACTATCGCCGAAGATGAGTATCGACGCAGCGGATGCCGGCATCATGGCTAAGCAAAATACTAACGCACCTACACTTCGTAACCAGGTCATCATGACAACGCCATCCCAACAGTTGATTGAAACTCGCCAGCTCACGCAGTCTGTATTGATTCAACACGAGCGATTGCTCATCTTAAATAACATCAATCTCGTCATTTCGGCTGGCGAAAGTGTAGCCATTACCGGCAGCTCTGGCTCAGGCAAATCTACGCTATTAGGGCTGCTGGCGGGATTAGACACGGCCACAGAAGGTCGTGTTTTACTGGCGGGTCACGATCTCGGCGCCCTCGATGAAGATGCACGCGCTGCATTGCGACAGCGCCTTATCGGCTTCGTCTTTCAGAACTTCCAACTACTGCCTCACCTCACCGCGCTTGAAAACGTTATGTTGCCGCTGGAACTCGCGGGCCTTCCCGCCAAAGCGCGTGCCAAACATTGGCTGGCGCGGGTGGGTTTATCTGCCCGCGAGGCCCATACACCACGGCAGCTATCCGGCGGCGAACAACAGCGCGTCGCGATTGCACGCGCCTTCGCCACCGAACCTAAAATCCTGCTCGCCGATGAGCCCACCGGAAACCTTGATAGCCAGACTGGCGCCAGCATCATTGAGCTACTGTTTGAGGCTCAGGCTGCTTCCCACACAACACTCGTCTTAGTGACGCATGACCACGCACTTGCGTCACGCTGCCAACGCCAGTTGCATCTGGAGGCTGGACACGTGACATCAGGTGCGCTGACATGATCCTGGCCTGGCGACTATTAAAGCGGGATATCCGTGCCGGTGAGATCTGGCTATTACTTGCCGCCCTCATACTCGCCGTCACCGCCACGAGCAGCCTGCGGTTTTTTAGCGCCAGTCTGGAGCAAGGACTCAGCCGTCAGGCCGCTAATTTATTAGGGGCCGATCTCGTATTGCAAAGCAGTCGCCCGCTGCGGCCAGAAGTAGAACAAGTAGCACGGCAACGCGGCTTGAGAACGGCTGTTGTGACTGAGTTCTCCAGCATGATTCAACGTCAGGATGCGTTTCAGCTGGCTGCCGTGAAAGCCGTGACCGCCGACTACCCATTGCGCGGTGAGCTGGTCGCTTCACACCGCAAGGCAGAGGCGAAAAGCTCTCGCATTCCCAGCCCCGGCACCATCTGGTTGGATCAACGCCTCATGGGCCTGTTGGCCGTATCCATCAACGATGAAATTCAATTAGGCGATATACAGCTTCGAGTCGCAGCAGTCATCCTCCAAGAGCCTGACCGAGGCGGTAATTTTTCCGCATTTGCACCGCGAGCGCTGATGAATGCAGACGACTTAGCGTCCGCCGGCGTCATTTTTCCCGGCTCACGCGTGCAATACCGTTTACTTTTAGCGGGCTCGGCTCGGGCCATATCTGACTTAAACAACTTCCTAGAGCCTCGATTGGCCACAGGTGAGCGCTTAGTGGATGTCGCTCGTGGGCGCTCGGAGATCGGCAGTCCACTCGCTCGGGCCAGCAACTACTTGAGCATTGCCGCCATCGCCGCCGTGGTCTTATCGGTACGCCACTACGACACGCTGGCGCTGATGCGTTGCCTAGGGGCTAACCGACGCCGCGTGCAGGGCATTTTTCTGACGCAACTGTTGCTAATCTGGGTCGTGGCCATCGTCGTTGGCGCGGCATTAGGCGCGGGTACGTCGCAAATCCTGTTTCAGATTCTGTCAAACCTGCTACCGAATGCCGAGCTCGACTTTGCCTGGCAACGCCCTCTACTTACGGGCATCGCCACGGCCACGCTAACGCTGATTGGCTTTGCCCTGCCCGCGCTTATCGGCTTGTTTCGAGTATCACCACTACGCGTTATTCGCCGCGAGCTTGCACCGAACTCATTGGGCTTGATGACAGTCACTGCACTGGCTATCTCGGCCTTGGCAGGCTTGCTGACTCTGGAGACGGGCCGCTGGCAGCTCACTCTCATGCTGCTCGTGGGCGGAAGCGCGCTGGGCTTTTTACTCGCCTTGCTGTTGCGCAGCCTATTAGCACTGATGCGTCACCTATTGGCTGAACGTTCGTTACCCAGAGCTTTACTCGGGCTCCGTGAACTCTGGCGCCATCCGCAGAACACGACACTACAGATCTTAGGGCTCAGTGTGGGCATTGCTGCCATGCTATTAGTGACCAGTGTGCGCGGCGAACTTATGAGTGCCTGGCAAGGTAAATTGCCCGCTAACGCCCCCAATCAATTCGCACTGGGAATTGATGAGCTAGACGGTGCGGCATTCCAACAAACGTTGGCCGATTTTGGCATCGTGCCCGATGCGCTATATCCGGTCATGCGCGGACGGCTCATCGCCATCAATGACAAGGCAGTGGTTAGCGCCATTAGCAAAGAAAGCGAAGATCAACGCGATGAATCACTGAATCGTGAGCTCAATTTGACCACATCCACCACCTTGCCCAAAGGAAATGAGCTAGTCGAAGGCGCATGGTGGACAGACACCCGTCAGGCGCCCTGGCCTGTCTCTGTCGAGTCCAGATTGGCTTCAAAGCTAGGCATAGCCTTAGGCGATAGACTGCGCTTCTCGTTGGCAGAGGGCGATGTTGAAGCCAACGTCACCAGTCTTCGCAAAGTCGACTGGGACAGTTTTCAGCCCAATTTCTACATGGTCTTCCCCGCCCCCGCGCTTGCACCTTTCCCAGCCACTTACCTCACGGCGTTTCATGTACCGAAAACGCAGCGTGAAGTACTAAACACGTTGGTTAAGCGCTTTCCAACCGTCGTGTTGATTGATGTCGATGCCATCATGACGCAAGTTCGTCAGCTGCTAGATACGGTCTCGCAGGCGATTGAGTTCGTCTTAGTCTTTGTTTTGGTGGCCGGCGTATTAGTGCTTTTGGCCTGTATAGCCGCCGGTCAAGACCAGCGACGCCAGGAGGCCGGCTTACTACGCGCACTGGGCGCCAGCCGGCGTCAGCTCATGCAGCGTGGTCTCTCGGAAATGATGCTACTGGGCGGCTTTGCCGGGCTCGTCGCGGTAGCGATGACCGAGGCCTTGGCTGCGGCGCTGTATGTCACGATACTTGAGCTACCACCCACCTGGCATGGCACCCTATGGCTGGTCACCCCACTACTCGCCGCCAGCCTGACCGGGATCGCTGGCATGCTAGCAACACGACGGGTGTGGCGAGTCGCACCCGTCATTGTGCTTAGAGAGAGCTAAGCCGATGCTCAATTAAACAGAGGCCAATGTTGGGTAATCCGTGTAGCCCTCAGCGCCGCCACCATAAAAGAGCTCAGGCCGCTGTTCATTGAGTGGTGCATCTTGTTGTAAACGCTCAACTAAGTCCGGGTTAGCAATATAGGTACGACCAAACGCTGCGCCATCAATCAGCTGCTTATCCATCAGATCCGTGGCTTTGGCGAGCGAGTAGTTACCCGCACCAATCAACACACCGCGATAGCGTGAGCGCAGAGCCGTTCGGAAGCTCTCGGGCAGTACTGGACCACCCGCCCAGTCTGGCTCGGACAAATGTAAATAGGCGACACCACGCTGCTCAAACTGCTCTGCGAGGTAGAGCCCCATGGCTTCACCGTTAATATCGTCAAGGGCATTGAAGTTGCCCATGGGCGAAATGCGAATACCAACGCGGCCCGGTTCCCAAGCAGCGATCACTGCATCCAACACCTCTAAGGTCAGACGCGCACGGTTTTCCAAAGAGCCGCCGTAGGAATCGCTACGGTCATTGCTTTCTGTGGATTGGAATTGATGTAGCAAATAGCCATGTGCGGCGTGGATTTCGACCATATCAAAGCCCGCAGCCTGAGCATTTTTCGTGGCCTGAACATAGGTTTCGATCAAAGTAGGTATTTCATCCAGCCCTAAAGCACGGGGCACCGAGCAGTTCACACGCTCGGGGCGGCCATTTTCCCCGAGCACTGTCGTCTTGGTTCGTGCGGGCAGGTTTGAGGCAGAAACCGGTGCTTGCCCGTCAGGCTGCAAGCTGTTGTGCGAAATACGACCTACATGCCAGAGCTGGATCGCAATGCGTCCACCCGCGTCGTGCACGGACTGCGTGACTTGCTGCCAACCGGCGACTTGCTCGGCACTGTAGATGCCGGGTGTCTGCATATAGCCTTTGCCCTGGGGTGATACCTGTGCGGCTTCAGTAACGATTAGCCCTGCACTCGCACGCTGACGATAATACTCAGCCATCAAAGGCGTTGGCACATCACCTGCGGCAGCACGCATACGCGTTAACGGCGCCATCAACACGCGGTTTGGCAGCGTGATGCTGCCCATTTGCACAGGCGAAAATAAACGATGACTCATGACACTTTCTCCAATAGGCGACCAGAATTAGACCGGTCAACTTGATATGACATAAATTTTAATGCGAAGACGCTCTCAGCCACTGCTGGGTCTGCGCTAAAGCACAAGCAAAAGGCTGGCCGTCACGTCGGATTTTGGTCAGTAACTCTGCCCCAACCCATAACTGATAGAGCGCACCCGCCAACGAGTCGGGCTGTAAGTCTGAATCCAGCGATGCATCGGCTTGGCCAGCGACGAGCGCCTGAGCTAAACGTTGCTGTACCTGCTCCATACCTGCCACCAGCACTTCTCGCATGGGTTCAGATAAGTCTGAAACTTCTGCAGAGAGCTTCACCGCAAGGCATGCACTGGCGCGCGCTTGAGCATTGCTTTGTTCACAGCGAGCAGCCCATCGCCCGAAATAATGCAGCAGGCGCTCACGCCCCGTTCCGGGAGACTCCAGGAGCAAGGCACGCAAATCCTCATCGTAGCGATTGAAGTAGCGCGTCAGCATGTCAACGCCAAATGATTCTTTGGAGCGGAAATAATGATAGAACGAGCCTTTGGGAACGCCAGCTTCGGCCAGGATTTCCGTCAAGCCTACGGCGGTAAAACCTTTGCCACGAAAGACGGCCTCGCCTGTCGCCAGCAAGTGCTCTCGGGTGTCGGAAAATTCGCGTGGCTTAATCATGCCGGCACAATACTAGACCGGTCGTCTAGTGTCAACGCACCGAAGGTTAACCCTGCACGGCATACAACAACTGTTGCTGAAAGCCACTATGGACGGGCCACCAGCCAGACCAGGTCCGATCAAGTTCAGCATCCCCAGTATCCAGCCTGAGTGGCCGGCCAGATAACGCGGCAAGCTTATTGCGCGTTGCTAACACCCATATCCGTTCGCGCCCTAGCTGACGCAATAGTCGAGGCGACAATTGCTGATTACCGCGTCCGATGAGACTGCCCTGCCCACCCGTAGGGGTAATAATGACCGTGAGATCTGATCGTGAAGCCCAGGCTTCCAAAACCTCAGCAGAAACATCTGAGGCAACCAATTGGTTATCACACACAATATCAAAGCCGAGCAAAGTGTTCGGCAGCTGCAGGGTCGCCATCACTGCAGCCACCGTGGTGCCTGCCCCTAGAGCGTAATGCTGCCCTGGCTGCATCAGGTCCAACATTCCGGCGGCAATTTCTGCTTGCACTAGGCCTTCATCTTCACGACCTGAGCATTTCACTTGTTGCACTAAGCTATCCGAGACGGGCACGCGCAAGTCGCCAAAATGCCTCGCTCGTACGCGTCCACCGGCTAATGCTTGCTCATCAATGTCTCTGACTTCTGCCAGCTCCATGGCCACTAGCTCACCCGCACACAAGCTGCGCACTAAATCCGCGGCGCTCTGGGGGTTAATGGCAAACACACCCGAATGCATTTTCACGCCTGCGGGCACACCCAGCGCGGGCAAATGCGTACCAACGACTGAGCAAATATCTCGGGCTGTGCCGTCGCCTCCTACAAAGATGAGCAAATCAAGGCTCGCCTGCATCAGCATAGCCGCCGCACGCTGGGTATCTTCAGCGGTTGAGGGCGTTTGAGCTTGAAAGTCGAGTATCTCTGCGCTTCGATCACCTAGGCTGGCCTGCCCCATGGCACCCGCCACCGTGACCCATTGCACAGGCAAGTCTGCGGTCGCCGCCAGAAAGCTGGCACAACGCGTTTGCGCGCGAGAGCACCCCTGCTCAACACTTTTGCGCGCCTCCTGACGCAGCTCGTCACTCACGTAATCACTGCCTTTCAACGCCAGTGGCCCGCCAAGACCGGCGTATGGGTTAATGATGAGCCCGACGCGCAACCGTGCGGAAACATTCAGAAATGATTTCATAGTTGGTTACAACTTAGAGGCGAAAGTACAAGACGCAGCGATTTGGCCTTCCTATAGTGAACTCATGGAAACACAACTTGAGGTGCAACATGACCAACACTAATCTGGAGAAGAGCATGAACGAGACCCGCACTGTGGGCAATCCGTTTCATTTCGCCATCCTGTTAGATGACCAGGGTACCGAGTTGGCCATCACAGAAGAAATGATTCAAAAGGCTTGCGCTGACTTAGCGAAGCGTTGCCAGTTCCCGGATCGTCGGCAAGCAGCCTGATTCAGAAACCGCTGAGTCAGACTTGCTTCGGGGCTAGGCCATTCCACAACATGGCTACCGTACGCTCTACCAGTTGACCATCCGCAAATGTCTCCGGCTTCATCACCCAAGCCAACATAAAACCATCAATTAGCGCACACCAAAAAATCGAGACGGTATCGGCATCTAAGTCAGGGTCCGTGATACCCGCCTCGACCAAACGCTCAATCATTTGCTTCGCTAACAGCCGCGCATGGTCATACAGCTGCGCCATGCTGCTGGCTATCTGGGCATCCCGCGTTTGCGAGACAAACTCCAAATAGAGCCTCGGCCAAGCGGCGTTATCGTGAAATCGGTTCAACATATCCCGCAGCATAGTCGCAATGGCCTGCTGCCGTGCCTGAATCGTTGGGGCCGCCAGCGCCAGAGCCAATTCTTCGGCTAAAGGTGCCGTGTGCTGTTGAAACCGGTATTCCAGTAGCGATGTGAACAAGTCATTCTTACTACGGAAGTGCCAGTAAATAGCCCCCTTAGTCAGATGAGCCTCGGCAGCAATTTCATCCAAGCTGGCGCGCTGAAAGCCTTTAAGCGCAAATACACTGACGGCGGCCGCCAAGATACGTTCGCGAGACTCACTAGGCTGCTCACGTCGCTCATTCACGGCACGTTGCTTACACAGAGACATGGGGGGATCCATACAATCACATACCGCCAAGTATGCCACAGCTTGAACACGCCCCCACAGCGCTAGACCGACTCGGGGGGGAGTCGCCAAATCGCATAACTGGCCGACAGTGACACAGCAGCGCGCTGCGCCTCTTCAATACTCACGGCTAACGTGGCGCGAGCCTTGCCTTTACTAGCAATTTGCGCGGCCACTGCAGCGAGAACAGCGGCATCGGGCAAGATTGCCGTGGCCGAGAAGTCTTCACTAACCGGAATGCGATACTTAATTTCGGACTCGTAAACAGCGACATGGCAAGCCCCTAAGTGCTCTCGCGCCCACAGCATGAGCGCAGCCCAGCCTGTCACCGTCGTTAGGCTCGCCAGCGCGCCAGCGAAAGCGGTACTTTTATCGTTGATGTTGGGCTGCAAAGGCGCTTTCAGGGTCAGCGCCTGACCATCCCAAGCGACGGCTTCCAACTGCATAAACGCCGCCAGCGGGATATCACGCCGTAATTCGGCCAAAAACGCTTGCGCCTCAGCCAGCCGGCTCATGCCGTTGCGCCCGACCAAGCGTCATACAATGACTCTGGGCGCGGAGGTGCAGCCTTAGTGCCCGCCGCCGTACCGACGTAAATAAAACCACCGATGTCTTCGCCAGCGACCAGACCCAGGCCCTGCTTCACGCGATCTAGCGCCGTCGTATCACCGGTGCGCCACATGGCCGCATAGCCTTCGGCATGTAGGGTTAACAAGATATTTTGCACGCTCGCGCCTAGGCTTAACCATTGCTCCCACTCCGGCACCTTAGCTTGATCCTGGCGGCGTAGTATCGCCACGATGATCATGGGCGCGCGCAGCGGCATTTGCCGCAATTTGTTCTGCTCTAACTCAGCACGATCGGGATTCACCTCGCGCATGCCTTGGTAAAACAACTCGCCCAATGCCGAGAGCGCATTACCCTGAATCGTCAGGTAGCGCCAAGGCCGCAATACACGATGATCCGGCGCCGCACCCGCTGCGTCGAAGACCCGAGTAAGGGTGTCCGTATCGGGTATAGGCAACACCAGTTGAGCAATGGAGCGACGCGTCATAATGGCTTCGTGGACATTCATCGTTGGGCTCCTTGCACACATTGTTGCGCCGTATTGGCTTCAGCGACTAAACGCTGCATAAGATCGGCACAGCTTGGAATATCTTGAATAAGGCCTTGGGCCTGGCCAATCAACTGCACGCCGCGCACCTGATCGCCGTCTAAGATGGCGAGGCGAATCCGCTCCACTGCAGCACCGAAATAGCTTAGCTTCAACGTATTGGCGAACCCCTGCTCACGCCAGGTCATCCACAATTGCTTCAGGCTTGTGCCTTGTTGGCGCATCAGCAGCAAGGATTGCAACATAGCCCGCCATAGCGTCAGCGGTTTACGACTCACCGCCACCCCAGTTGGTGTGCGCATAATGCGACAGGGCATGCCGTCGAAATTACGCGTGTAGAGGGTGTCCTCAACCGCTTTCTCCAACACCATCGCCTGTGTTTTAGCATGCAGTGGACTTTCTGTGGTCATGGCCCAGCGCGTCCCCATCGCTACCGCATCGCCTCCCAACGCCAATGCGGCCACCAAGCCCGAGCCTTGGGCAAACCCACCGGCCGCAATGAGCGGCAATGATGTGACGGCGCGTATGGCCGGCAATAACACCAGCGTAGTGACTTCACCACCATGTGCTGCCGCCTCATGTCCAGTAACGATAAGCGCGTCGGCACCATCTCGCTCGGCAGCTTGCGCATGTTTTGCGGTAATGACGGTGGCAATGGTTTTACCGCCATAGGCTTTTACGCGCTGGCACAGCCAATCGCCCTTGCCCAGCGAATAGTTAATGACCGGCACCTGCTCTTCCAGTGCCACCTCGGCATTTTCTCGCGAGCCCGGCATCAGCAAGGCCAAACCCACACCGAAAGGCTTCGAGGTGAGGCTACGCGCCAGTCGAATTTCAGCACGCGCTTGTTCAGGCTTGAGATGCCCGATCTGAATCAGCCCCAGACCACCCGCCTCACTCACTGCCGCCGCTAGCTGAGCGTTAGATACATATGTCATGCCTGAACAAATAAACGGATATTGGATACCGAATAAGTCGGTTACACGGGTATGCCAATTCATGCTTCAGGTCCTCTGTGCAAGGCCGAGCTCATATTCGACCAAGGCTGAATTGGGAGTAACCAATGCCTTGCCATGCCTAAGCTCTGCTGAGCGGCTAGAATTAATGCCGGCTCTTCGGCCATCAACTCCCACTCCGGTGCATGCGCCAGGCCGATGGTGCGACGGATCAACTCAACACCTGCGAATGCTAGGGTATCTTGCAGTAATTCATCTAAATAGCGCTGGATATAGCGCTCACTCTGCCACTCACCCAGCACCGACTGCGATCGCGCCAGCTCAGTGAATTGCTGACTAAAGACCTGCCAAATTTGACGAATCAATTCGAGCATATCCATGCCTGAACCTGGCGTAGCACCGGCTCGGCGAGCAAATACAGGCTGACAAACATGGCCTATGTACAGGTGCGCTACAAGACAACCTAAGTCGTAGGCCATCGGGCCGTAAAAGCCAAATTCAGGGTCGAAAATACGGGTTTCTGTGGGGGTGACCAGCATCGAGCCGGTATGCAAATCACCGTGCAACAAGGCTTCAGCCGATGTCATGTAGACACGCTTCATGCGCAAGACTGCAGCATACAAATCTTGGTCTGCGCGAAGTGCGGCAGCGGTTTGCTCTAACTCAGCATGGCAATGGTTGTGCGCGTGCTGCTGTAAAGGCTGCGTGAAGCAGACATCCTCCTGAGCTTTGACCAGCACGGGATTAATAAACTGCGGAACACGTGCCTTTTTTTCTGCCGAGGGCAAGGCCAAATCGGAGCTGAAAAACAACGACTTGGCGAGGAACTCACCCAAATGCTGGGCCAGCAAAGGGTAATGCTGCTGTGCTTGCAGCCCGGTGCGCAGAATCACGTGCGGCTGTAGATCCTGCATGATGCAGACATACATCTCCGCATCAAAGTGATAGACCTCAGGCACGAACTCCGGGCAATGCCTCACATAGCTTTGCAAAATGCCATACTCACGAACGGCGCGATCCAGGGGTAATTTAAAGTCCGGATATTTCCGGGCCCACGGCAGCGACTGCTTCACGATAAGGGAGCGGCCAGCGGCGTTGGAGACGCGAAAGACCAAGTTCACATTGCCATCGGCTAGGTCTTCGCTGTGCAAGTGCTCGTTAGATCCCAGCAGTTGACTCGCTAAGCCTGTTTTCTGCAACCAAGACACCACGGTGTTTTTATCTAAAGCGTAGTAATTTTCTAAAGAAGACACGCCAAGCCCCTGAATTAAATACGTTTAAAAATTTTCCTGGCCAAGCTCATGCGGTGAACTTCATTGGGGCCATCGTAAATCCGGAACGAACGCGCATCACGGAAAATACGCTCCACGATGCTTTCTCCCGTCACGCCCCGGCCACCCAACACTTGCACACTGCGGTCAATGACTCGCCAAATCGCTTCCGAGCTGATGACCTTGGCCATACTCGATTCCACATTGCCCTGCTCGCCCTGATCCAATACCCAAGCACAGTGCTGAATGGTTAGACGCGTTGTGTGCAAGTCCATTTCATTGTCGGCCAACGGAAAACCAACGCCCTGATGCTCAAGGAGCTTTCGGCCAAAAGACTCCCGTTTCTGGGCATAGCGCGTAGCCACTTCGTGGGCTCGTCGAGCAGCACCCAGCCAGCGCATGCAATGTGTCAAACGCGCGGGAGCCAAACGCACCTGGGCATAGCGAAAGCCCTTGCCAATCTCTCCCAGAACATCTTCAGCCGGCACATAGAGATCCTTCAAGGCAATCACACCGTGGCCGCCGCTGAAGCAGGAATCTAATGAGTCCATCATGCGTTCGAGATGAAAGCCGGGCTTGTTGGTATCGGACAGGAACATGGTGGCTGAGCCATCGGGCATTTTTGCCATGATGATGGCAAAGCTGGCGCCCTCCGCACCGGTGATAAACCACTTGCGGCCATTGATGCGATAGCCATCACCATCCGGCGT
>Ga0255139_1000575_pt1 | contig 11294 bp, 7 predicted proteins | sample Law_Colum_RepB_8_FD_188549 | JGI IMG/M metagenome (GOLD analysis project Ga0255139, IMG submission 188549) | Freshwater microbial communities from St. Lawrence River, New York, United States - Law_Colum_RepB_8d | ecosystem: Environmental > Aquatic > Freshwater > River | place: USA: New York...
GATTGGCGCATCAGACTTTTCATACAAGGTATAGGGTAAAGTAAAAAACAACCAATTCGACGACTGTTCTATTTGCGACAATTGTTGATGGTAATCTCCCTTAAATAATTGCTTAAGACCAATACCAGCCAAAAGCTCAAAGCGCTGTATTCTGAGGGCCGCATCAGATGAGTTGCTGTCTAATACTTGCGCCCATTCAAAGGCATTAGCAAAGCCATAAACAAGATGCTTAATTGCAGACAATGAATCGAATGAATAACGCTTAAGCTTCATTAAAATAATTAAAAATGTTTTGCGCTACTGTTTGATTAACCTGTTGTTTGAGTTCTTCTAAACTAGCTTTTTTGAGCTTGCAAATGGATTTAAAATGCCTTAACAAATCCATGGCCGTCTTTTCGCCTACGCCTTCAATCGTTAATAATTCTGATTGCGTAAAATTTTTACTGCGTCGATTGCGGTGATGGGTAATACCAAATCTGTGGGCTTCGTCTCGCATTTGCTGAATAACCTTTAGGGTTTCAGAGCGCTTATCCAAATACAGGGGCAAGGGATCGTTCGGATAATAGAGTTCTTCGAGGCGTTTGGCGATGCCAATAATGGGCACTTTACCATATAATCCCATGGCTTTAAAGGCCTCTACAGCCGAGCTCAATTGTCCTTTGCCACCATCCACTACAACCAAATCTGGCAGTGGTTGTTGCTCTTGCACCATACGGGTATAGCGGCGAGTCAGCACTTCAATCATACTCGCAAAATCATTAGGGCCTTCTACAGTTTTGATGTTAAAATGCCTGTAGTCTTTTTTACTGGCTTTGCCATTTTTAAATACCACACAAGCTGAAACCGGATGTGTCCCTTGAATATTTGAATTATCAAAACACTCAATATGTTTGGGTGGCGCAGACAATTTTAAATCCTTTTGCATAACCGATAATAAGCGATCTACTTTGAGATCAGGATCTAACTTTTCTGCCGCCAATTGCTTCTCTCTTTGAATTACAAAAGCATTTTTATAGCTTAATTCTAAGAGTTTTTTTCTATCACCTGATTGTGGAATAGCATACGGCACGGCTAGTTCAATGCTTTTTATTTCGAATGGCAGTAACCACTCTTTAGCACTCATGCCATGGGTATTCACAAACTGAGCAATGCCTTGAAGCAAGAGTTCTTCATCATTGGCTTGATCATTTTTTTTGATTTCAAACGTTTGCGATTGTACCACCATCCCATCAACTATGCGCATCCCATTAACATAGGCCGCTCTGTTATCCGTTACCATCGCAAACACATCTAGTTTACTAATAGTTGTATTCACTACCGTTGACTTAGATTGATAGAGCGATAACAATTCTAATTTGTTTTTGATTTTTTGAGCCTCTTCAAAGGCCAATGTATCAACTGCAGCTTGCATTTCAGCTTTAAGGTGTTGCCTTACCTCTTGTAAATTACCTTTTAGAATGTGTCGAATTTGAGCAATCGCATCAAGGTATTGCACCTGGGTTTGTAAATCTTCACAAGGCCCTTTGCAATTGCCAATTTGATATTCTAAACACAGTTTAAACTTTCCCTTTGAAATGTTATCGGCATTTAAATTTAAAGTACAATTGCGTGTCGGATAAAGCTTTTGAGTTAATTCTAAAATGGTATGCATCATTTTAACACTGGCATAGGGCCCAATGTATTCAGAACCATCCTTAATTCTTTGTCTTACTGGAATGACTCTCGGATAAGCCTCCTTTGTGATTTTAATATAAGGGTATGACTTATCGTCTTTTAGATTGATGTTGTAGCGAGGTTGATACTCCTTAATGAGGGTGTTTTCGAGCAATAAAGCTTCGAATTCAGTGTCCACAACTGTATATTGTATGTCCCTGATTTTGGAGACTAAAACCCTGGTTTTTTGTTCGTCGTGCTGCTTAGAAAAATAAGATTGTACGCGTTTTTTTAAGTTCTTAGCCTTACCAACATATATGATCTGCCCCAAGTCATTAAAATACTTGTAAACGCCTGGTTCTTCAGGCAATTGATTCAGAATGTGTTTTAATGATTCTACGGGAGCCATAAGCACATTCAAATATACAAATGAAGTCTAAATTAGTGTTTAAAATGGCGAATACCAGTAAATACCATGGCTTGCTGGTTGGCATTTGCTGCATCAATACTGTCTTGGTCTTTTATACTACCTCCTGGTTGAGCAATGGCTACAATGCCCGCTTCATGAGCTATAGCAACGCAATCAGGGAATGGGAAAAAGGCTTCAGAAGCCATAACAGAGCCAGTTAAATCAAATCCAAAATGCTTAGATTTTTTAATAGCCGATTCAAGCGCATCTACTCTTGATGTTTGACCACAGCCCATGCCAATTAATTGTTGATTTTTAACAATGGCTATACCATTTGATTTTAAGTGTTTGACGGCTTTGATAGCAAACTCTAAGTCTGAAATTTGCTCAGCATTAACTGTAGCATTAGTAACACATTTAAAGTCTTTACCTTGCTCAGCACTCCAATCCATTTGTTGCTCAAGCACCCCATTTAACAAGCTTTTAAACATGGTCTTGTTATTAATGGCTTTTTTGAGTTTTATGATGATTCTGTTTTTCTTTTGCTTGAGAATATCTAATGCTTCAGGTGTGTAATCTGGGGCTGTAACGACTTCAAAAAACAAAGCATTCATGGCATGAGCCGTTTCAGCATCAATGGTTCTGTTACAAGCTAACACCCCTCCAAAAGCTGAAGTTGGGTCGCAAGCATAGGCTGCGTTGTAGGCTTCTAACAAAGTGGCTCTTGAAGCTAAACCACATGAATTGGTATGTTTGATGATGGTAAAAGTTGGGGCTTCAAATTCAGACACTAATAATAAAGAAGCTTCCACATCGACTAAATTGTTATAAGACAATTCTCTGCCGTTCAACAAATCAAATATGGCATCTAAATCGCCGTGAAACTGAGCAGATTGGTGAGGATTTTCACCATATCTAAGCACTTTACTATTGCTGTAGCTGCTCTTAAACACCGGCAATTGAGCGGTTTGATTAAAGTAATTGAATATCGCTGTGTCATAATGCGATGAATTCATGAAAGCCTGAGCGGCGTATAGTTGTCTGTCTGCAATTTCTGTTTGACCTTGCTTGTCGTTTAACAACTTTAAAAAGGCTTGGTATTGGTTACGATTAGAAACAATAAGGGTATCATTGAAATTTTTAGCCGTAGCTCGAATCAAAGAAATACCACCTATATCAATCTTCTCAATGATATCATCTGCATTACTAGTATTGGCCACTGTATCTTCAAATGGATACAAGTCTACTATCACTAAATCAATGTTATTGATACCATGAGCGGCTAATTGCTCCATGTCTTTATCATTGGCTCTTCTGGCTAAAATGCCTCCAAAAATATTAGGGTGCAAAGTCTTTACACGGCCATCTAAAATCTCAGGAAATCCTGTATAAGCTTCAACCGCAGTAACTGGTAAGCCTAATTCTTTAATGAATTGAAGCGTTCCACCTGTAGAATACATTTTAACGCCCAAGTCGTTTAGTTTTCTAACAATTGGTTCAAGATTGTCTTTGTGGTATACTGAAATTAAGGCAGACTGTATTGATTTTGATGATGACATAACGCTGCAAAGGTAGCCATTTAGGGCTCAATCAGTGTTCACCAATTGTACACAAAAACTATTGTTTTACCACAGTGGTTTGCAATAAGTTTTGATCATGTAGGTATTGAATTGTATAAACACCTGATGGCCAATCAGACCAATCAAATGCAATGGTTGTATCAGTATTTGCAATGGTTTGAGCATACACGCATTGGCCCAAAACCGAGTACACTGTTAACTTCCCTCCTACTATTGATGTTTCAGGTAATTGAATTGTACAGCTTGTTGCAAAAGGATTGGGAAATACTTTTAATCCAGTAGTCATTTGCTCAAAGGCATTGATATCAGTTAATCGCCACAAAGGTTCGGAGACGGCATTTAATATAGGACTATTGAATTGATCTTCTCCAAGATCAGTCACAAAACCAATTAAGTTGATATTGGCTGTCACATGCATGCCATCATTACCGCCCGGCCAACAATAGGTATTGCAATAAGGGGTTTGATATTGATTTTGAAATGCCACTTTTAAAACGGGAGGCAAATTATAAGTAAAGTCGTAATAATACGTTTGGCCTGGTGCTACCAATTGAGGAATGGTATTGCCTACTCCAAAAACCCCACCTGGATTAGCCTTTTGAACAGACTCATGATAATAACCATCCATGTAATTAGCCTCATTGTACAAAGGATGGCTAATGCCACCTGCTGCACCGTTGGGATTGTCTTTCGAATAAAAATTATTCTGACTCCAAACATTTGGGTTGGCATTGCCTCTAACGTGGTCTTCAGTTACTATAGCACCTATGCGTAAATTGCCATACCAATAATCTTCAAATTGAGCTTTGACTCTAAATTGAATGCTTCTTGATATAGGATCAAACCTTTTTTGTTCAATACTCAAAGCCACAGACGCTGGCTGATTTAATCTTACAGCCATGGCATTTAACCATGTAGAATTACTGCCTAGAAAAGTTTTACGGTCTATTTGAGCATCTGGATAACTGCTAATGTATTGACTCAAAAACCAGAGTGCGTCATTATTGCTCATACTATCATCGAAATGATATGATACAGGAATAACTCTAGACCCATAAGTTTTCTTTGCCTCATTTAGTATTAAATGGGCATCAGGACAGTATCCACACCAAGCCCCTGTAGCCTCTTCTAAAAGAATATTCCTATCAAAAGGTGTGTTGTTAGCATTTCTTAAAACAGTTTGACTGTAATGATTATTGGCATCCTCTTGATCAAGACTATCGTTGGGTAATGAAATCCAAACATTCACCTGATTTAAACTCCCTAAGGCGCCAGTTGTCCATGACACTGGATGCGTAAAATTCATTTTACCTTCACCATTAGAGGCTAACTGTAAATTGGTCAGCGGATAAGCAATCGTGTCTGCTGCATTAATGGCATAATTGATACTACATTTTTGAATGGCTTCTGTGCCGTAATTGACAAATGTTCCTGTAAAATTAACGATGGCATTCTGAGGATAGATTTTGCCCACTTGAATAGACTTAAAGGCTAAATCATATTTTGGCGCTAGTCCATATTCAAATGCATAAACAATCAAGTCCTCATTAGCATAAGAGAATTGATAAGGATAAGCCAATAATCCATTACCCACTATATAAGTTTGTGAGTTATCTTTATTTGCACCTACCCTGCCTTGAGTGTTCCTATTCCCATAAGGGGTATAAACAAGATCAAAAGTTGTGGGTTTAGCTTCATGAAATACTATCGCAAAAGCAAAAATACTGCTGTTGTTGATAGGCCCTAAAAAGGAATCTTTAGCCAAACTAACGCCATAATAGGCTACAATATGAGATCTATTAGGCGCTTGTCCTACTGTATAGGCATATACTTGGGTGGCAATACCATCATTAGGAACTGGTAATTTCTGGAGTTTTAAATCAGTAGCAAAGGCTAAAATGCTCTTAGTGGGCAATACTGAATCTGGATTGTAGGAGGTGGTTGAAATGGTGTCAAATGTCAAATAACCATTGTCAGATACTTTGTAATGATTGTAGTCTATTCCATAAAATTTAACAGCAAAAGGCAAAGCATTAGCTTTTGACAACTGTTGATTATTGGGTTGATTGAGCAATATGGTTTTGTTGGCATCGTATACCTTATCAATGTAGAAACCTTTGGGCACAGTGCCATCTTTCCTAATGTGATAATAGTTTTGAGCAATGGTAAAATTAGCTAAAAACAGCAGCAAAAAACACAATAAAGGCCTCAACATACAACCAAACATACGACAGTTTAGGGAATAAAAAAAGCCCCTTGCGGGGCTTTAAAAATATTTGATACTAAGATTACAAAGGCTTTCTTACACCGTTTACGAATGTGTAAGTACCAGTGCTTTCTTTTTTCCAAATCAATGCAGTAACGTACATGTTAGCTGTGTTGTTTTGGTTCCAGTTCAAGATATCAAAAGTAGTTGGAATCATGGTCATTTTGTTGTCAGTGTAGAAAGTCAACTCAGTGTTAACGAATTTACCTGCAGCAATGTCACCTGAAATGATAGCATTACCAAAAGTTTTGTTCAAACCGGCAATTGTACCAGTAGTTTCTTTTGCATTGGTGATAGGCCATGCTCTGATGATGTTGTTGTGAGTGTAATTTGGAACATAAGTACCACCTACGTTTTGTTGGTGAACGATGTTGTTTTGAGTGATGAACAAAGTAATGAAGAACTCACCTGAAGTAGCTTTGAAAAACTTAGTGGTTGTTTTAGCAGTAAAACCATTAGCATTTTTAGTGATACCAAAGTTGATGTTTGCTACAGGAGCTGCTGCATTGAAAGCATTCATATCATTAACCATAGTTGCTTGAGAACCACTTCCGTAACCACTTTTGTTGTTAACTACTAATGTAGGGTAACCAGATACAGTCACATTGGTTAATTTGCTAGAGAAATCAGCAGTGTGTCTTGCATAGTATGGAGTGTCATTGTTTGGTTTGTATTGGATAGCAGATAATTCACTGCTTGAACCTTGCACATTGAAAGGCAATGCACCATCACCGATGCTGGTTTCAGCAGCATTGAATGTAGGGTGACCCCACAAACCGCAATAAGTACACCAAGTAGCAGTAAAGTCTAACATTAATGAACGTTGTTTGTTTTCTGGCTCAAACCATGCGGTTTCACCATCGTTTTTTGCAGTCTTTTTACAGCCTGAAAAAACCATTGCAGTAATGGCAACTGCAGACAATAAAATGGATAATTTTTTCATGTTATTTTTCGATTATTTAAAGCAAATGTAAGGAATTGATTTAAAAACAAAAAAGTCCCAAAAAGATTTTTGGGACTTTTTTTAATAATGTGGGTAAAATATTACTCTACAATGAATTTCTCTGCGGCAGAGAAACCATTACCTTGAACTTTTACAGTGTAAATACCAGAACTGTAGTCTGCAGTATTGAAAGATAAAACGTGTTTACCAGCCTCTAAGTCTGTAGTATTGATCGTTTCAACCAATTGACCTAGAGCATTAAATACACTTACAGTTACTTGATTAGCTGCACTTAAATTAAAGGCCACTTGGGTCAATTCACCTTTGCTAGGGTTAGGGAAAACAGAAATTCCAGAAGCCTCAACGTTTTTATCATCAACACTTAAAACAGTACCAACTGAATTAGCAGCTTGATACACTTCTTTTGTGCTTAAATCTTGAACAAACACTACCACTTCGCAATCTTGTAATTCTTCAATTGAATTTTCAGTAGCAAGATTAATGATGTTCGCTGCTTGGCCATCAATTGGCAAACGCACATTACCTGGAACAATCCAAGTCATGGTTGGGAAAGTTTTAGGCGTATTTTTTGTCAAAGCACCAATAGCTGTTCCGCTTGCATCAGGCATCATCTTCTTTAAAACATGGTGGAATTCAGTTTCACCATTTGATTTAACGTTTTTAGTGGTTTTCTTTTCCAAAATGGCAACAAATAATTTCATGTTGGCATTGTTATAATCTGCCAAAGGTGTGATTTTAACATCCATAACTACCTTTTTAAAGTTGATAGTATGAGTTGCTTCAATTTTGATGTAAGAAGGTTTAGACTTGAACTGATCCATTAAGCTAACAGTATAGTTACCAGCATTGCTGTTCCAACCGCCATCCACTTGCATATTAGGGATTGAGTTAACACCATATAACGTTCTTCTGGTATTACCTTCAGCAGTGGTGTATGGATCACCAGTACCTGGCCAACTCATTTGATACTTAATTACAGCGTATTCCTCACTAGCGTATTTAGGAAAAATATTGTTATCAATGTTAACGTTTCCTGGGTTACAAGGACCACAGGTAGAAGAAGTGAATACTTCATGTAGCGGCACGCGTTGAACGAAATCTTCTAAAACTGTTACAGTTTTACTTATTGTATCATTACTTGGTTGTCCATCATTATTACCATCAAGATTGCTTAACCAAACTTTTAGAGAATATGTACCAATAACACCAGGATTCCATGTTGAGTTAGAGCTAACAGTTGCAACTGCGTTATTTGCAATTGATACAGTAGCTGATGAAGTCACAGGCGTGCCATTATTGATACTGTAATTAATATCACAAGAAGTAATACTTGATGATCCGATATTTTTGAATTTACCACTGATGGTAAATGGTGCTTTAGTTAAAGCTAAAAAATCAGGAACTGTATTAGCGAATGCTTCAGTGTTAAAGCTAGGTTGAGTACCTGGTAAGAATTTGTAATAAGAATTATCAGAGACTGTTGCACTGCTAGTTGCTGTTAAGTTTACATTAGGAGACCCTGCAACTACTGCATATGTGCTTGAATTAACTTGAACGCCCATTGTTAATTTTGTTGCTGTAGCTGGTGCTTTTCTTTGATCAACAAAGTATATAGCGTTGCTTCCTTCTTCAAGAACAATTGATACCCATAAATAGGCAGATGAGCCTAAGTTGGCTTCATTGTAGGCACTAAAGGTGATCCAAAATTGACGTGAACCAGTAGTTCCGAAGGTTTTAGTCACGATGTTAGCATAAGCACTATTTGCACCTGCACTTAAAATACCTCTGATACAAGCTGAGTTATCAGGAATAGAGGCATCAGGCAAATTGGTATTAGCATATGCTGGAGCAGTTCCAACGGTACTTGAGAAAGTTAAAACGCCAGATGAAGACACATAAAATTTGGTGTAATCATTGCCATTGAACTTAAATGTAAATGGCAAGGTGGTTTGACTTGACCATGCAGGGCTGGTTTGGTTACCTGCTAAAAGGGTTGTCCAACCTGGTGAAATACCGCCACCTACAGGATATTCGGCGTCAGTGTTTAATCCACCGGGGTTTTTACCGGCATTGGTGTATGGGATGTAATAGTACTGTGCAGAAACGGTACTTAAGCCCATCACCGATAATAAAATTAGTAATGCTTTTTTCATATTAAATTAATCTAAGATTGGTCAAATGTACAAATTATACCCTTAAAAGAGTCTTCAGAACTACATTTTTTTCATCTGATTTTCCACAAGCCCAACAACTTCCTGAAAAACAGAGTTTTGCATACAGAAAATCATGTCTTCTTCGTGAGACAAGTGCGACAATCTTTTATAATGAGAGGAGTGTTTTAAGACCCCTATTAAATCATTTTGAGATTGATTATATAACTGTTCAGCCATAAGTGCCGTATCGCAGTCTATTGATAATTCAGTGATTTGCCTAAGCTTTGCCACCAAAGCACCTGCATACAAGGTATCCTCAAGGTTCACTTTATCTTTCCAACCAGCACATAAAATCAAAATCGGTTCTGTGCATTGACTCAACCATTGAGCAGTTGCCTCTAAATTCAAGAAACTACCCGCTAACACATGGTTTGCACCAGCTTTAACAGCCGCCTCAATACATTTAGTGCCATTGGTAGTGGTTAATACGATGGTTTTATCTTTTACTTTACCTTCTTGACACTCAAATGGGGAATTGCCCATATCAAAGCCCTCAACCTTGTACCCATTGCGCTCTGCTGCTAATAAGTAGTTAACAGAGCGATAGTCCATTGCACTCTCAATGGTTTCAACTGCAATAACGGCCTCAGCCCCTTCATGAATGGCAGTGCATATAGTTGAAGTTGCTCGCAAAACATCTACCACAACAACCACCTTGCCTTTTACTTCATATAAAGACAATAATGCAGGACTTATCACAACTTCCACTTGAATCATTCCACAATAGTAGATATCTATTTTTATTTTGTCAAGTGAATCCATTTAATTTTGTTAATATGAAACTGAGCAAATCTTTATGGGTATTGGTTTTGTGTTTGCCATTCTGCTCAACAAAGGCAGTTGCTCAAACTACAATTTGTTACAATAAAGCCATCGCATTCATTCAAGACCGTTCATTCACTGAAGCCATTGCTCAGTTAGACCAATGCTTGAGTTCTGACCCTAACATGGCAATGGCTTATTTTCAAAGAGGGACTTGCCAATTAATGCTGCAGAAACCTAACATTGCCTTAGTAGATTTTAATCAGGCGCTTAGATTGGATTCTAACATTACAGAAGCCTACTTAAACAGAGGCATTGCCCATCATGCACTCAACAATCTAACCTTTTCTGAGTCAGACTTTTTAGTGTTTTTACGCAGACAAAGCAATGATCTGAGAGGACTATACAATTTAGCGGTTTTGTCTGAAGACATGGACAATTACCCCCAAGCCATAACCTATTACTCGCGCTACCTTGAGCAAGCGCCTGACCTTAAAATAAGACAATTAAGAGCTATGGCCTATGCCGCTATTGATTCCATCAATTTGGCCATTAAAGACATAGACATCTGCCTACAACCGAATGCAAATGACACAAGTTTATGGATGAGCAAGGGTAATATCTATTACGATGCTAACAGGTTCAGAGAAGCGATTGACGCCTACAATGTGATACTACTATTGTACCCCAAACATAAAGAAGCGCTTTACAACAGAGCTGACGCCTACAGCAATCTGGGTGTATTTGAATTAGCCATTCTTGACTACCAAAGCTTGTTAAGCATAGGGCGCAATGAAGCTGATTACCATTTTAACATTGGTTTTTGCCAAATTCAATTGAAACAAAACGAAGCTGCGATAATGAGCTTAAACAAAGCCATTGATTTAGAATTCCCGGATTTCGGATTGCTTTTAACTTTAAGAGGTGTGGCCTACAACAACCTGAAGCTTCAAGCAGAAGCCTGCTCTGATTGGAAACATGCCCTACAAATTGGTTACAAAGAGGCCCAAAAGTATGTTGATGAACTTTGCGGATTAGGCAAATAAAGCACTTTTAATTAAGCCCCATTTTTGCATTCGGTATTGCAAAGAAACTTTAATGACACCCAGGCCGTAAATACTACTGCGCTTAAAATTGATACTACTAGCTTCATCAAAATATTTGGTAGGGCAAGTCACTTCACCAATTTCAAATCCGGCATAAAATATCTGAGCCAACATTTGATTGTCAAATATAAAATCATCTGAATTGGCTTCAATATTGATTTTTTCAAAAATCTTTTTATCAAAAGCTCTATAACCAGTATGGTATTCAGAAAGTTTTTGCCCCATTAGAATGTTTTGAAAAAGGGTCAACAATCGGTTAGCTATGTATTTATACATTGGCATACCGCCTTTTAAAGCCCCCTTACCTAATATGCGACTACCCAAAGCCACTGGGTAAACAT